>Ga0209169_10001313_pt1 | contig 15095 bp, 10 predicted proteins | sample HubBroMetageWRM4_FD_188346 | JGI IMG/M metagenome (GOLD analysis project Ga0209169, IMG submission 188346) | Warmed soil microbial communities from the Hubbard Brook experimental Forest, New Hampshire - Hubbard Brook CCASE Soil Metagenome WRM 4... | ecosystem: Environmental > Terrestrial > Soil... | reverse complement strand
CATGTTGCGCATCGAGCGGTTTCGCAGCACGTTTTTTACCATCGTGTCAGTGTCGGATGTGCTGCCTCGCTGGTCGCGCCACGACAGCGGCTATCTGCCCTCGGACTTGCAACAGGAAGTGCAGAGTCTCACGAATCCGGTGGCTCCGTTCGGCAGTGCCCTGGAAACTACCGTGGAGGATCTCCAGGGTCAGACGCGTATAAAGGTGCAGCGGGCCCGGCAAGCCGTCTCACTCACCAACGATCTGCTGGCAGTCAACCTGGTCGAGGCCAGTCTGTGGCTCGACGTACGCAAGACGCAGGATCCGCACCGCTCCTTCGGGGAAGCGCCGACCGCGGCATGGACCGCGTTCCGCAAGCGCCTGCCCTTGGATGATGATGCCTCGAAGCCGGCTGAAGTGTCGAAGCCGATGGTGGCCGCCGATTTCCTCCTTACGAATCTCGCGGCGAGCTTCTACAGCGGTGTCAGCCCTCCCGGTGTCACTCCGTGAGTCTCGGCCCCGATCAGTCCATCCGTCCGTTTTTGAGCCGACTCGAGCGCGAGGGCGAACTGCTCCACGTTGATAAAGCGGTCGACCCGCGTTATGAGCTGTCAGCTTTTCTGTCCGCGGCCGATTCCGGTCCGGCGCTCGTGTTCGATCAGGTGATCGGCTCGGAGCTGAAGGTCGTCGGCAATCTCCTGACCAGCCGGGCCCGTATTGCCGCCGCGCTGGACATTCGTGTCGATGAGATTCTGAGCGCGCTTCACACGGCGATTCGCCAGCCACTGACACCGCAGAAGGTGGCCTCGGCGCCGGTGCAGGAAGTGGTGATTCGCGCGGCGCCGCTGGCCAACCTACCGGTCCCGACATTTTTCGAGCGTGAGTCGCGGCCCTACATCACGGCGGGAACCATACTGGCGCGCGATCCCGACAGCGGCCGTGGCAATCTTTCTTTTGCCCGTCTGGCGATCCTGGACGAGCGGACAGCGCTGATCGGCATTGCTCCCAACCACCATCTTGCGCTCTTCGCCCGCCGGGCGGCTGCATTGGGTCGCCCTCTGGAGATCGCCGTCGCGATCGGCACCCATCCCGCCATTCAACTCGCCGCCTGCCTGTACCTGGGCGTCGGCGACGATGAGTTGGAGTGCGCGGGCCGGTTACTCGGGACGCCAGTGAAGGTTGTCCCCGCGTGCACGGTTGACCTGGCCGTGCCGGCGGACGCTGAGCTCATTCTGGAGGGGGTCATCGAGGCGAACCGACCGGTGGAGGAAGGCCTCGTGTCCGAATACCACGGCCTGTACGAGAGTTATGGCCCTGGCTGTCTCGCCACTTTCAGCGCGCAGACCCGGCGGAAAGATGCATTGTTCCAGGTGATCGAGCCCGGCTATCACCGCGAGCACATCTATCTCGGAGCATTACCCATCGCCGCGAGATTGCAGCAGGTAGTGGCCGCCGTCGCTGCGAACGTCGGCGACGTTGCCGTCACCGAAGCGGGGTCGGGTCGAACGGACGTAGTCGTCCAACTCGGCAGTCCCCGTCCCGGACAAGCCCGCCGTGTGATGTTTGCGGTCTGGGCGGCGGTCAGCATCGTCAAACGGATCACCGTGGTCGACACGGATATCGATCCCTGGGACCCTGTTGCTGTTGACTGGGCTCGCACCAACCGCATGCGCCTGGAACGGGACCTGCTCCTGGTCCCCCAGTCCGGGGCCGATCGTTCCGAGCCCATGGAACAGGGAGGGCTCGTGACCAAGGCGGGTTACGACGCTACGGCAAAGTCCGGTGACCGTGCGGAAGGTATCGAGCGCGCCTTGCCACCGGCCGCTGTCTCCCGCGCCGCTGTCGACTGGCTGCAAACCCAACTTCCGCCCGAGCGTCGGCGGTGGCTCAAGACCTAAGTCAGTACGCCCAACACGAGCGGTACAGCGGCCCCGATAACGAGTAGCCACCAACCCGTGCGGCGGTGACGGATGTGAGTCAGTCCCATCCACAGGCCGAATAGAGTGGAAGTCGTGAGCCCCAGGGCGACCAGGAGGAAATACCATTTCAACAGGGGCGTGCCGATGGCCGGCTCGGCTTCATGTTCCGCCGGTCCGGGCGGGTGTGCGTCGCTGCCCGCTTGCGAGGCGGCTGCAGGCTCCGGCGGCGGCTCATCGTGGTGCTCGCCCAGCGCGAACACTTGATCCTTGTGGACACTAGCCAGTTTCTCGACGATGGGCGCCGGATGGTAAGAGCCGTGGGCCTCGTGCAGGCTGAAAATCTGCAGTGCGCCGGTAAGCGCGAAAAAGAGCACGCTGGGTGCAATGAGAAACCCCAGGTAGGTGTGCCACGTGCGAATCGACGCCATGTAATGATCCTATTCAGTCAGAGTGCCCTTGCGGAGCATGCCTGCCTATCTTGACCAACGCATTGCGAACTACGCGCCGTTCGCGTTGACACGGATTCTCTAATCAGGCAAAAGATGTCCTATAAAGGCCGATGATCGGCCATAAGGCAACTCATGAACCGCTTCGTACGCTGTGCCCTGTGTCTGTGCGTCGCGTTCTGGCCCGTCGCTGTGTTGGCCGCGGCGGCGCCCCAGGAAATCGACTCCGCGAGCGTCACCTTCCAATGGGGCGTGAAGATTCCGTTGCGCGATGGTGTGAAGTTGAGTGCCACGGTCTACACCCCGGCGCAGCAGAAGGCGCCCGCACCGTGCATTTTCACTCTCACGCCTTACATCGCACAGAGCTATCACGACCGCGGCATGTACTTCGCGGCCCACGGCTATCCGTTTCTGACGATCGACGTTCGTGGTCGTGGCAACTCGGAAGGCGTGTTTCAGCCCTTGATCCAGGAGGCGCAGGACGGCTACGACGTTGTCGAGTGGCTGGCGAAACAGCCCTACTGCAACGGGAAAGTGACGATGTGGGGCGGCTCGTACGCAGGCTACGACCAGTGGGCGACCGCCAAGGAATTTCCGCCCCACCTGGCCACCATCGTGCCGGTCGCCTCGCCGTACGCAGGCGTCGACTTCCCGATGGGCGATGGGTCGTTCTACACCTACGATATGCAGTGGCTGCTGTTTGTGACCGGTCATACCTCGCAGGACCATATCTTCGGCGACGATCCGTTCTGGGTGGCGAAATTCCGCCAGTGGTTCGAGTCCGGAAGCGCCTTCACCAAACTCGATGCGGTGGTGGGCAGCGAGTCGCCCATCTTTCAGGAATGGGTGGCGCATCCCCAGGGGGATGCTTACTGGGATCGCTACAATCCAACCGCGGCACAGTATGCGAAGCTGTCGATCCCGATTCTGACGATCACCGGCAGTCATGACGGCGATCAGCCGGGCGCGCTCAGGCACTATGGCGAGTACATGAAGAATGCCTCGCCCGAGGCACGTGCCCGACACTACCTCGTGATCGGTCCCTGGGATCACGCGGGCACGCGTACGCCAAACGCGCATGTCGGCGGCCTCACGTTCGGACCGGCGAGCCTGGTAGATCTGCCGAAGCTGCACCTGGATTGGTACCAGTGGACGATGCAGGGCGGTCAGAAGCCGGCCTTCCTGCAAAAGAATGTTGCTTACTACGTCATGTTCGCGGACGAGTGGCGCTACGCAGATAGTCTGGAAGCTGTAACCGGGAGCGTGCGCGAGTTACATCTCGACTCCGAGGTGAACGCGACCGACGTCCTGGGCGCGGGCTCGCTGACTGCGGCGGCTCCTAAGGGGAAGCCCGATCACTATGTCTACGATCCCCGCGATATCAGCAGCGCCCCGATCGAAGCAGGCATCGATTCCGAAAGCCTGGTCAGTCAGCAACTCGTCTATGCGCGACGCGGTAAGCAACTCGTGTATCACAGCGCGCCGCTCGATCAGGACACGGCAGTCAGTGGCTTTTTCCACCTGACTGCGTGGCTCTCGATCGATCAGCCGGACACCGACTTCGAGGCTGACCTGTACGAAGTCCGCCCCGACGGCAGCAGTATCGCGCTCGCCTCCCAGTTCCTGCGAGCCCGCTACCGGGAGAGCTTCCGCGACCCGAAGCTCATCACGACGCGGCAGCCGCTGCTTTATAACTTCGACCATTTCACCTTTGTCGCGCAGGAGCTCAAGAAGGGCAGCCGTTTGCGCCTCGTCATCGGGCCTGTGAACTCAATACACTCTGAGAAGAACTACAACACCGGCGGCGTTGTCGCTACGGAAACCATGAGCGATGCACGGCCCGTGACCGTAACGCTGTATCACGATCGGGCGCATGCGAGCACGCTCTACGTGCCGCTGGATGAACAGCAGACCAGCGCGTCACCCGCCATTGCAGTCCCCAAGTAGCCTATGCGTAGCAGTACACCGTAGCGGTCTCCAGCGAGCCTTCAGCGTAAGGACGGTATGATTGCGTAGCGGCGCGGGCCGCAGTCGCTGGAGAGAGACATCAGCCCTTTGCTCGGTAACTGGCTACGAAGCCGCTTTACTCGTCTGCCGAAATGGCAAGCCTCGGGGAAAGCCCTGCTGGGCGGCCAAACGTACTACCACGCGTTCCTGGACCGTCCCGGCCGTGCCCTGATCAGTCACAGCGGACCCTTGGTCGGCGATGAGCTGCGGCGGACTCAGATCATCGATGCGATCTCGAACGGCACCAAGCTGTTCATCGTCTCGGCCGCCCCGGGCTGCGGGAAGAGCCGCTTTGCGCTCGAGCTCGCCCGTCGGATCGGGCGCGACCAGCGTAGCTGGGACGTACGCTTTGCTCGCCACGATGAGGCTGCAGTGCGCGCCGAAGTGCAGGAGCTCTCGAAGCCCGATCGGCTGATTCTGATCGTCGATGATGCCCAGGACTGCCCGCAGCTGGTTCAGTTGCTGGCAGGAGTCTGTTCGACCTCCGACCCGAAGACGCCTGTTCACCTGGTGTGCCTGGTTCGTCCTTCCGGCCACGCCGCAGTCACCGCCGCGCTCGCTGCGCATTTCCCGGTCGGCAGTCCGACGCACATCGATCTCGGGCGGCCGAACGGAAAGGTGGTACGCGAGCTGATCGATAAGCTCATTCCCGAGGTGTCGCCTCATCATCGCGACACCATCCGGCGGCTGGTCGGCGAGTCATTTTTTGCGACAGTGCTGTTGTGTACGGGGGTCTCGAGCCAAAAGAAGCTTCCCCAGACCCTCAGTCCCAAACAACTGCGGGACTACGTCCTGCATCAGCCCGTCATGCGTGCCATAGGCGAACTGTGTAAGCCCGATAAGGCGCTGCGCGGGCTCGCTGTCTACGTGGCGTGTGCTCCCGTGCGGCCTGGAGATAGTGCGATTCGCGAGAGCGCGGCGACGTTGTCAGGCCTGTCGCTCGCCGATGTCGGGGTGTTGGAGCAGCGGATTGAGGCGGCGGGCATCTTCGGCAAGGACGAGCGCGGGTGGCTGCGGCCGCTGCCCGACCTCGCCGGCGATCTGATTCTCGAGGAGACCTGCCTCGATGAGCAGGGTAGGCCGACTGCCTTCGCGCTGGCGATCGTCGGGCAACTGTTCGAGCGCGATCCGACCGCCGTGATTCGCAATTGTGCGGGAGTTGAGCGGCTGTTCTCGATCCCTGCGGATGTAGACCTGGTCGGTCCCGTGGTACTCGATCGAGCCGCGGCGCTGGGCCCGCAGAGCAGGGCGGCGACGCTCGAGTTGCTGGAGAACTCACGGGCTCTCGCGCAGCGTAAGCCTGCTGTGATCTTCAGCTTGTTCCAGATACTGCAGGAGCACGGGGCCGTGCGGGGCGATCCGTCTGCGGAGGAACTCAACGATCTCGACAATGTCGAGGTGCACGCCCGGAATCTACTGCTGCAAGCGAGCGCACAACACATCGGCGGAGTCAGACTCGCGATGGAGTATGCGTGCACTCTGTTCATGGCTTGCCGTGCGTATCCTGACATCCGCGCTGCCATGCGCGACACTCTCGCTGTCTACTGTCGTTTCTCGATCGGGGCGCCTGTCGCGCACGTCGAGGCCGTTCTCGAGGTGCTCAAGGATTGGGCGGCTCATCCGAATGGCGAGTACGCGGAGCTCGCCGCCTCGCTGTTGAAGGGGTATCTGGGGCTGGAGGCCCACGGCTTCAGGTGGGAGGAGGGTGCCCTCGTTCCGCTGGAAGCCCCTTTCATTCTGACAGACGCCATTGCGCGCGTGCGCGACCTCGCGATTGCCATTCTGCTGCGCTGTGTTCGCCGCGAGGACCCGGGTGTCCAACACGAGGCCGCGCAGGCCGTGCAGGGCTGGCTACGGGGCTATGACAAACTCAATACCGAGCTGCTGGAGCGCTGGACGCCGCAGTTGGAAATCGAGTCGCGGGCCCTGGCGGAAGGGTTCAGCAAGCTCGGCGCCAATACGCCCCACCTACCGGTGCGCGCCGCCGTCGAAGAGCAGGGCTGGCGCTTGTGGGTAAATCCGCAGGACGGGTTCGCGCAGCGCATGGGAGTCCAGTTGTTACGATCCGTGCCCGCCGGCACCCCCTACGCGACGTGGAAAGCGTTGCATGCAGACTCGTTGCCCGTCACGACCGTCGTTCCGGAGGAGACGATCGCTGCCCAGGACCGCAGCTCCCATTTTCTGACTCTGACGAATCCCGCCGAGGAGCAGGTCACGCAGCGGGCGAAGGCGCTGTTTGATGAGTTAGGTCCACTCTATTCGGACGCGGGGGCCTGGCAGGACCTCTTTACCTCGGTGTTGCGCTCGCTGCCGAAGCAGGACCTGCAACCCCAGGCGCCCCTGTATCTTGCGGAGTTTGTCGCCCGTCACCCCGAGGCGGCGTGGTCGCTCGTCACGGAAGCGCATGCTGCGGGCCCGGCAAGGATGATCCTACCGAGCGTGCTCGCCGAGCTGCGACGGCGTGACAGCGTTCGGTGGCAAACGACGGTTGAACAGGCGGTTGCCGAGACACACCTGTTCGATGCGATCCTGCGGGCTTTGTGGGTCTCCAGCGACCTGAGTCCGGCCGAGCGTGCCATGGTGACGAAGGGGCTCGACCTGGAGGATCCACGGGCGGTCCATCAGTCAGCGCAAACACTGCTCAACGTTCCTGACATGGCCGTCGCTCCGAGCTTGAGAGCGGTCCTCAGCGTGCTGCGGACGCTGCCCGCGGATGAGAGGCTGTGGGAACTTGCGATCGACGGTTTTTCCCGCTGGGGGAAGCCGGTTATGTCGGCGCCGCCCGATGAGGAGCCGAGCTCCGAGCTGCGCGCCGTTGCGGGTGAGCTCCTGATGCTGTTTCGGACCAGCGGGAGTGCAGTCGATTGGAGCGAGGGCCCCCACACAGACTCGTTGGCACCCGCGTTGGCGGTGATTGCGGTGGCCGTCCCACACACGCTCAAAGCATGGATGCGCGAGGTTTGGTATCAGCCCGATAACTCGAGTCGCGACGGCTCCCCGCTGGCGGCGTCGTGGTTGTCCGCGGTCGCGCGCCTCATCGCCGAATCCCCGGCCAAATTCTATTGGCAGAAGCAGTTCTTCGAATGGACGACCGACGAGACGGGGCTGTCTGTCGTGGGCACTCTGGGCTTAGCCGAGTTGGGTGACCTGACCACCCCGCAACCCGGAGGGTAGCCCGCCGGGGCTCACTTTTTCGCAGCCGTCCCCGGTGGACTCTCTTTTGCCACCAGGTACTTCACCAACGCGATGAGCTCGTCATAATTGCGCACGTTCTGCGAGGTCAGCCGGTACTTGCCGTTGACAATGATCGTGGGCGTGCTGAGCGCCTGCATGGCGCCGATCTGGGCGTCCGCGATTTTCATTTTGGTATCGACGCCAAACGACTTCGCGGTGGCCAGAAACGTCTCGGGCTTTACACCCGCCGTACGAGCGTAGAAGCGCGCGATGTCTTCAATCGAGGGCAGCGGCTTCTTTAGCTGGTGAGTGATCGGATCGCTGACCGCGAGTTCGCCGGTATTCCACACGGCGTCGAACATAGCGTCGTGAGTCTTTTCCACGATGCCGAGCGCCTCGGCCGCGAAGTAAGCCCGCTGAAATACGGGCCAGTCCTCGGAAGGTATGAAAGATGCCGGCAGGTACACGATCTGCGCGTTGGCCGGCAGGCCGTACTTCAACTGTTTCATGACGGGCTGAAAGGCGTTGCACGCGGGGCACGCGTACGAGAAGACCTCCATGACCTCGACCTTCCCGGCGGGAACGTTGGTGCGCTGGGGTGGCGTCACCGCGAAATAATGCACGCCTTCCGTCCAGGTCTGTGCGTCGGACCGCCCGCCTGCGACGGCGAGCGAGAGCAAAGCCAACCAGGCCGCGAACGATCGTACCGCTATGGAGCGTCCCATGAATACCTCGTCACAATGGATTCGCCGGGGGCCATTTTACATGGGGTCCTTGCGAGAAACGCCACCTTGAGCGCTAAATGCACCCGATCGAGACCGCATTCGCGAGTTAACAGCGCCTGCCCGGGGGATAGCAGATGCTAGAGACCGACGTGCTGATCGTGGGAGCTGGCCCTGTAGGGCTGCTGAGCGCCCTGGCTCTCGCCCAGGAGGGAGTTGGGGTGATCGTCGTCGAGGCCTCCGATCGACTCAACGACTCACCGCGCGCGGCGATCTACTTCCCGTCCACCCTGCAGGCACTGCAGGAGTTGGGTGTGCTCGATGACCTCGAGCGGCGCGGCCTGCGCAATTCGCGGCTCGGTCATCATGTCCCCGAGCTCAACTTTCACGCCGTGATCTCGCTCGATGTGTTGCGCGGTATCAGCTTCGATTACATGGTGCATGCGGGACAGGACGTGGTCGACGAGATTGCCATGGAGCATGCCCGGCGCTACGGCGCGCAGGTGCTGTTCGAGCACAGGCTTACAACGCTGCGCCAGGACGCGCATTCAGTTACAGCGACGCTGGAAACACCCGCCGGCGTGCGCGAAATTCGCGCCAAGTGGATGATTGGCGCGGATGGCGCTCGCAGCACCGTGCGTCATCTGCTTGGCGTTGAGTTCGAGGGACACACCTGGAGCAACCGCTTCGTCGCGACCAACGTCTACTTCGATTTCCAGGCGCAGGGCTACGAGCGGGCCAATTTTGTCTGCGACCCGGTCTACTGCGGGGTCGTCGCGCTGCTCGACAGTCAAGGACTGTGGCGCCTCACCTACCAGGAAGATGCTGCCCTGCCGGTGACCACTTTCAGGGAGCGACTCCCCGAGCGCTATGCGCATTTCATTCCGGACGGGATGAAGTATGAAATCAAGGCTGCGCAGCCGTACTCTATCCACCAACGCTGCGCGACCCGCCTGCGGGTGGGACGTGTTTGCCTCGCCGGCGATGCCGCGCATGCGACGAATCCGCTCGGCGGGCTCGGTCTGACGACGGGTTTCTGGACCGGCCTGATCCTGAGCGATCTGCTCGGTGCCGTGGAGAAAGGCGAGTGCGATCCGGAAATCCTGGATCGCTTTTCCCAGGAGCGCCGGCGCGTTTTCTGGGAGGTGACCTCGCCGGCCGCAACACAGAACAAGCGTATGCTGGAGGAACAGGATCCACAGCAGCGGCGGCGCGACGTGGCCGCGATACAGGCGACAGCCAGCAACCCGGAGGCCGCCCTCCCGATGGTGGCGCTCCCGTTCAAGTTGATTGGCGATCCGCTTCGCGAGAACTCGCGCTGGCGTAACTTCGATCCCACCACTGCGAAGGGCCTAACATGAGTCCGAATCACTACATCAAGCGGCATCATCACCTGACTCTCAGCGTGGGCAACGCCCAGGAGGACTATGACTTCCACACAAAAGTCCTGGGCCTGAAGAGTGTGAAGAAGACCGCGCTCTATGATGGCGACGAGCCGATCCTGCACCTGTACTACGGAAATGACACCGGGGATGTCAGCCGGCTGATCACCTGTTTTCCGATGCGTCACTCGGGCCGCAAGGCGCGCAAGGGCAGCGGTCAGATCTGTAGCGTCTCGCTGTCGATTCAAACAGGGTCCCTCGACTTCTGGCGGCGACGGCTGCAGGATCGGGGCTTCGAGGTGCGCACCGGGGAGCGCTTTGGCGAGCGCCTGTTAGCCTTCAGCCACCCCTGCGGTATCGAGTACGAGCTGGTCGGGGCCGCCCGTGATTCACGTGAGCCCTATTCCAACGGGGCCGTGCCGACGGAACATGGTATCCGCGGCACGCACGGAATCGTCGTTTCGGTACGCGACGTGGAGAATTCCGACGAGTTCATGCAGTCAGGTTGGAACGGCCAGAAACGTCAGACCGACGGACGTTATCTGCGTTACGAAGTGGGCGAGGGGGGTAGCGGCGCCATTATCGAATTTCGCGCCGATCCGAACCTCGCCGCGGGTAGCTGGGCCTACGGTGAGGGTGTCCCACATCATTGCGCGTTCGAAGTTGCCGATCACGATGCGCAGAGCAAAGTGAAGTTTCACCTCGAAGGGCTTGGCTTTACCGACGTCTCCGAGATGAAAGATCGCGGCTATTTTGATTCCGTATACGTGCGCACGCCGGGCGGGGCGCTATTCGAAGCAACCGTCTCCAAGCCGCAAGGGTTCCTGATCGATGAGACCTACGAGAAGCTGGGCACGGCGCTGCAGATCCCGCCGTTCTTCGCGAACCGGCGGCAGGAGCTGTTGGATAAGATCGAGCCGCTGGTGTATTGACGCGACGGAGCTGGACGTCACAGGGTCGCGGCGATTTTGCGGATCTCCTCCGGTGAGTGCTCGCCGGCGAGGGGCGTACCCGGCACGAGGTACTTTCCCTTGTCCGTTCCGCCCACGAGGACAGGCTCGAAGCCGATCTCGCGGATGAGGCGCGAAGCCACTTCAATGGCGGCTTTGTCATCCCCCGCGATCGGCATACCCACCTTGCCGGGCTCTTCATGCACCTGCCCCATGCGCGCAGCGCCGATCGCGTTGAAAGCGCGCACGATCCGCGCCCCCGGCAGCAGTTCCGCCGAGACGACTCCGGCGCCTTGCTCGCGTGCCCGGGTCGCAATTGCGCCATCGCGCTGTGGAAAGGGGTTGCAGGCGTCGATGATCACTTTACCCTTGATCGAGGCCGCGAGTGCCTTGCCGAGATCGGGGAGCGCGCCATAGGGAACGGCGAACAGCAGGACGTCGCCGAACGCGGCGGCTTCGGCGGGCGTGCCGGCGTGCGCGTTGGCTCCGATCGATGCGGCCAACTGTTTGTCATGTTCGAGATTGCGCGAGGCGAACATCACCTGGTGTCCGGCGTTGGCCCAGACCTGCCCGATTGCGGCTCCGACATTGCCCGAGCCGATGACCCCGATTTTGATTTTGCCTGCGTCCGTCGCGGCAGAAACCTTTGCCGAGAGGAGCGGGTGGAGGGCGACGATCGCGCCGGCGGCCATGAGGATGTCGCGACGTCGTAGATCGGGAACGCCAGGCACTTTCATTGGACTCTCCGGCAAAGAGGGGGCGGCGGATTCTACTATACGCGCGGCGCAGGGATAGCCCCGAGGGCTCGCTCCAGGCTCAGACCTAACGCCAACAACGCCCGGTCGGACCCGGCGGGTCCATCGAATTCGATTCCAACCGGAAGGCCATGGGCGGTCAGTCCGGCAGGCAGCACCAACCCCGGCAAGCCGGCGCTGCTGCCGGGGGCGATATTGCGGCCGGCGATCTTGAAGAACGATACTTTCTGTCCGCGAATCTCAACAACCTCGTCTTCTCCGATCAGGGGCGCGGGCGCCATGGTCGTAGGAAACACAACAGCCGTGACTCCCGTGCGGGCGAAGTAGTCCTCATACAAGCGCCGCAACGCCGGCAAGTGAACGTCGCGCGCCGCGGTGTAGGTGTGCTCGGACACAAAACCCTTCGATCCCGGCAGGACGCTGGCGCGGAAGATGGCCTGAATGTCGGGACTGGCCTGTGCCACGATCTGCTCGAAGGTCGGCTTGGCGCCGTAATCGTGCAGGAAGCGCGTGAGGGCAACGCGGACGTCGTGATTCTGGACTGGCTCGGTCGTTGTGGCGATCAGGTGTTGCAACCCCGGGAGCTCGGTCTCGACAATTTCCACGCCCGCACTGCGAAGTTGCTCGAGGGCCCGGTCGGTGACGCGCTCGACTTCCGGGTCCAGACCACCAAACCAATAGTCCCGAACGACTCCGAGGCGCAACCCTTGCAGCGATGGGGCCTGCAGCGGTGACCCGTCGCTGGCGGCGACCGAATCAAACAAGGCCAGGTCGGCCACGTTGCGGGCGTGTGGTCCGACCTGGTCGAACAGCGGCGAGATCGGTACACACGCTCGCGTCGAATACCGTCCGGTGCTCGGCCGGAACCCACTGATCCCACACATCGCCGCGGGAACCCGAATCGAGCCCTCCGTGTCTTCGGCTACACCCAGGGGCGCCATCCTGGCGGCGACCGCCGCCGCGGTACCGCCACTGCTTCCTCCAGGGATCCGCTTGGGATCGTATGGATTGTGTACCGCGCCGAACGCCTGGTTATTACTGGTCCACCCGTAGGAAAGCTCGTGCAGGTTTGTTTTCCCCAGCACCAGCGCGCCGCCCGCGCGCAACGCCTGCACGATCGGCGCATCCTCAGCCGGTCGGAAGTCACGCAATCCCGGAGTGCCGGCGGTCGTCGGATAGTCGGCCGTGTTGACACTGTCCTTAACTGGAATCGGCAGTCCGAACAGCGGCCCCGGCTTCTCGCCCGCGGCTCGGCGTTTGTCGCACGCACGGGCCGCTTCCAACACCCGGGGCGGCTCGAGAGCGATGAATGCGTTGAGGGCGCGAAGTGCCTCACAACGGGCCAGTAGCGCGCTTGCATAGCGCTCTACCGTCATTTCCCCGCGTGACATGCGTGCAACCGCTTCCGTCGCGCTCAGTTCGAGCAGGGCCGCCGTATCGCCACCTATGGCTGCTACCGTCACGGTCGCCGCGGTACCCTGGATGAATGAACGGCGTGAATCGGAAATGGGATCCATGGCAAAACCCGCTGTTGTCGGCTGCCTGCGTATAATAGGGGCAGAGGTGAGTGCAATGAATACGACGAGTCAAATTCCGACCAATCCCTTGAAGTTTTACGTCAACGGCGCCTGGGTGGACCCCCAAGTCCCGCGCCAGCTTCCCGTCATCGACCCGGCCACTGAGCAGGCCTTCACGTCCATTTCCGTGGGTTCTGCGGCCGATGTGAACAAGGCGGTCAGCGCAGCCAAGGCGGCGTTTCCCAGCTTTTCGCGCACCTCCAAGGCCGAGCGCCTCGCCCTCATGCGGCGCATTCTCGAAATCTACAATGCCCGCTACGAGGCGATCGCGCAGGCGGTTTCACAGGAAATGGGCGCGCCGATCGGATTCGCACGCGATGCCCAGGCGTTTGTGGGGCGAGCCCACATGGAGGCGACGATCACGGCGCTGGAAAGCTTCACTTTCGAGGAGCAGCGAGGGACGACCCGGGTCGTGCAGGAGCCGATTGGCGTCTGTGGTCTGATCACACCGTGGAACTGGCCGCTGAACCAGATTGTTTGCAAGGTCGCGCCCGCACTGGCTGCAGGCTGCACCATGGTGCTGAAGCCGAGTGAGATCGCCCCGTTGAGCGGACTGCTGTTCGCCCAGATCATGCACGATGCCGCAGTGCCCGCCGGGGTGTTCAACCTCATCAATGGAACGGGCCCCGACGTCGGGCAGGTCATGGCCGCCCACCCTGACATCGACATGATGTCTTTTACCGGCTCGACCCGTGCCGGCATCATCGTCGCCAAGACGGCGGCCGATACGGTGAAGCGGGTCGCGCAGGAGCTCGGCGGCAAGTCAGCCAATATTATCTTGCCGGATGCGGACTTTGCCGAGGCCGTGCGCAAAGGAGTGGAGGGTTGCTTCTCCAACAGCGGGCAATCCTGCGACGCCCCGACACGCATGTTTGTCCCGGTCGGTCGGATCGAGGAGGCCCATCGGATTGCGAAGGAGACTGCCGAGAAGTTCAAAGTCGGTCACCCGCAAGCGCCGGACACCACGCTGGGCCCCGTTGTCAGCCAGATGCAATTCGACAAGATCCAGCGTCTCATCGACACCGGCATCAGCGAAGGCGCAACGCTGGTCGCTGGAGGTACCGGGCGCCCTTCCGGCTTGAGCCGCGGCTACTATGTCCGACCCACGGTGTTTGGTCATGTCACGCCGGGCATGACTATCGCGCGCGAGGAAGTTTTCGGCCCCGTACTGTCTATCTTGTCCTACGAGAACGAGGAACAGGCGGTGAGCATGGCGAACGACACGGTCTACGGTCTCGCGGCCTATGTGCAGTCGCGTGATCTGAATCACGCTCGTGCCATTGCCGCCCGGCTGCGTGCGGGTTCGATCTATCTGAACTATCCCGACTGGGATACGCTCGCGCCCTTCGGCGGCTACAAGCAATCCGGTAACGGCCGCGAATACGCGGATTTCGGGATTCACGACTTCCTGGAGATCAAGGGAATCGTGGGCTACGGCACTTGAGACCGGCGCAGTTCGTCCCTGCGCCGGTCCCGATCTGCTCTTTAGACTAAAACTTGTAGCTCAAGCGCGCGTAGTAAAAGCCTCCGTCGATGCCGAAGGACGAGAACGGGGCGTACTTCTCCACCGCGGCGTTGTCGAAGCCCGCCGCTTCGACCGCGGTGTTGTTCGAGTTGACCTGGTTCGGATAGCGGTTGAAAAGATTGTTCGCGCCGATGGCGACCGTCAGGCTGTCCCTCAGGTTCACACCCAACTCCAGGTTAGTGATGGCTACGGTACCGATGTGGTCCTCGTAGTAATACAGCCCGCCAGCGTACGAGGCACAGGTGGGACCCAGTGGTGCTCCGGATGCGGATGTATCGCTGTCCGGGTTGTCACATGACGAGCTCTTGCCGTAAATGATCTCGTGCAAGTCGACGTAATAACTGCTCACCGTGTAGTGCGCGCCCAGGTTTATCGTGATGCGCGGTGCCTGCGTCGTGAGCGCGCTGATCGCCTGCGCGTCGAACAACGGTTGCCCGCCCATCTCGGGGGTACCTGGGAGCACGCTGGTGGCAACTGTGTAGTTGTACGACCCGCCCACCGTCCAGTCGACGTGGCCCAGGGGCAGTTCCATTGGGCTGGACAGTGTGAAGTCCACGCCTCGGGTGCGGGTGTCGACGCCGTTAGCGAACAAGTTGATGCCCGTGGTACCGGATTGGAGCACGGCAGGGTCGATTGAAAGTCCGCTCGCGGCGATGGC
>Ga0209169_10001311_pt1 | contig 15105 bp, 12 predicted proteins | sample HubBroMetageWRM4_FD_188346 | JGI IMG/M metagenome (GOLD analysis project Ga0209169, IMG submission 188346) | Warmed soil microbial communities from the Hubbard Brook experimental Forest, New Hampshire - Hubbard Brook CCASE Soil Metagenome WRM 4... | ecosystem: Environmental > Terrestrial > Soil... | reverse complement strand
AGCCCAGGTCCTCGAGCGTCACCAGGAGCATGTAGGTGAACGCGTCGTACAGCTCGGCCACGTCGACGTCCTGCGGGGTGACGCCGGCGCGCTCGAAGGCCAGTTTCCCGGCGACGGCGGCCGGGCCGGTGGTCATGTCGGGCCACTGACTGGTCGACATGTGCATCGTGCACTCGCCCGCGCCGAGCACCCAGACCGGCTTCTTCGGCAGGTCGGCCACCCGGTCCTCGGCGACCAGCACGATGGCGGCGCCGCCGTCGGACCTGATGCAGCAGTGCAGCTTGGTGAACGGGTCGGCGATCATCGGGCCGCCGAGCGACTCGGGCGGATACGGCTGCGGCGGGCCGTAGCGCGACACGTCGAAGCCGACGCGTTTGCGCGCCAGCTTTTCGAGCAGTAGCGGTGAGACGTGGCCGCCGCGGTTGTAGCGCACGTCCACGATCAAGCCGTCGCGCTCGAATTCGGTGAGGTAGCCGCGGTGGAACTCAGAGAATCCCCACGGTCCCATGTCGGGAATGTGCAAGTAGCCGACGCGTTCGCCGGTTCGCTCGTGGACGATGCGCCGGTTCTCTTCGACCCAGGCGCGATAGCGCAGTGCCGCTTCGCTCGCAAGCGCCTTTACAAGAACGGTGCGCTCCTCGCCCTTCTTGCCGCGCAGCGTCACCGAAACGTTGCGGCCGCTGGCGTTGACGAGCAAACGGTCCGGCGAGATGTCGCGCGATAATCGTTTGCCACCGATGGCGACGATGCAGTCGCCTTGCTGGACGTCGAGCCCGGGCTCCGCGAGCGGCGAGTCGGTCTCGCGGTTCCAGGAGTCGCCGCGATAGATCCGCTCGACGCAGTAGCCGCCGCGCCCCTCGTCCCAGCGTAGCTCCGCACCGAGAAAGCCGCGCTGGTACTGCGGCGGTTCGCGGTAGTCGCCGCCCCATTCGTACGCGTGCGACGTGCCGAGCTCTCCCTGCGTCTCCCAGATGAGATCGGAGAGCTCGCCGCGGGTGCGAACCCGCGGTAGGAGCGCCGCATATCGCTGGTAGACCCGCTCCCAGTCGATGTCGCTCATATCCGCGACCCAGAAGTGTTCCGATTGTAGCCGCCACGCTTCGCGGTACATCTGGGCCCACTCGTCGCGCGGAACGATTTCGACGCTGGCACGGTCGAGCTCGATCCAGCCGCTTCGGCGTCCAGGTTCGCTCGACGGTTTCTGCTCGTCGCCTTCCTCGGGGAGCTCGTAAAGCGCATCGATCGCGCGCAACCGGTCGTGCGACCGGTAGATCAGCGTTCGGCCGTCATTGCCGAGACGAATCTCGTCGCATTCGTTTGCAATCGTCGCGAGGCGCTGCTGATCGAGATCGAAGGCGAGCAGCGTGCCGCGCTCGTCGTGGTCCAAATCCTCGCGCCGCGCCGGCTTGATGCCTTTCACTGGAAACCGGGTGAACAGCACGCGCTCGCGCGCGCCCACGATCTGATCGTATTCGCCCTCATCAACCGGGAAGCCGAGCACGCGGCCGGTGATGCCTTCGAAGTCGATCTCTACGTCGTCGGGCTTCCCCGGTTTGTTATTCAAGCGTTCGTGCTCGTGCTCGCGATCCAGATGGATCGGCTTGGGTTTCGGAACGAACGGCGAGGGTACGTCGGCGCGCAGCGTAACGACAAACGGGCGACTCGCTTGCGGAAAACTCAAGTCGAACTGGAGCGCATCATAGACGGGGTTAAAATCCCGCGTCGAGATGAAGTAGAGATACTTTCCATCCGGATCCCACGCCGGCGAACGATCGGTCCGCAAGGGCGTGGTGACGTCGTGGACCTTGCCCGAGCGAAGTTTGACGATACGCACGATCGACGTTCCTTGCGCCGGCCACCAAACATACGCGACGAATCGTCCGTCGGGCGAGAACGCCAAATCTTCGATGCGGTGCGTCGGACAGGTATCGAGAACGCGAACCTCGCCGTCATCGAGATCGAGCGCACAGAGCTCGTGGCGATGGTTGGTGAACGCAACCACCGCGCTCGTCGGGGCGGCGACCAGGCCGGTAACGCGACCGATGTCGCCCTTGGTAACGAGTTTGACTTCGCTCGACGCGTCGGCACGCCGCAGCGCGATCTGTTCGTAGCCGTTGACGTCGGTGACCGAGACGAGCCGCTCGCCGTCGTGCAACCATTGCGTAAGACGCGTACGCGCAGGACCGCCCAGATCGTGCCGGATCGCCGCCCCTTCAAAGAGCGGCATCGTGAACTGCTCGCCGCGGGAGTCGAGGGCGAGCTGCGTTCCATCGGGACTCGGCGCGAAGTGCTCGAGCGACTCCGACGCCTTTTCGAAGCGCCGGGCGGTCTGGGGCATGGGCGAGTGTGCTTCGATCTCGACTTTGCGCGTGGTGTCGGTCGCGACGTCGTAGACCTTGATCTCGGCGCCGGCCGAATAGACGATGCGCGAACCGTCCGTTGACGGAAAGCGCACGTAGTACTCGTTCTCGTTCGTGTGCCGCCGGACGTCGCTTCCATCGTCGGCACAGGAGTAGCAGTTACCGATGCCCTCGTGATCGGCCAGGAAGAAAATTCGCTCGCCGATCCACATCGGCCAGCATGGATTTCCATCAGGCAACGGCAGTCGCGTAAAGGTGCCGCTTCCTTGCGCATCGACCCAGATCTCGCCGGAGGTTCCACCCCGATAGCGCTTCCAGCGCGCCGGGTCGGAGCTGTTGCGGCCGATTGCCAAACGACCGCGCGTGCCGAAGGAGAGCGAACGCGCGTGACCCAGGTTGAGCTCGCGCGGCGCGCCTGCCTCACGCGCGATCGCGAACGGCCGCGTCTCTCCCTCGTACCACGTCGTCGGATTGGCGGCGAAGTGGATCTCACTGCCGTCCGCACTCCAGCCGGTGGTCCAGGCCTGGGTCGCGCCCAGGAACGTCAACCGCCGGGGTTCGCCGCCCCGGGCCGGCATCACGTACAGCTCTGGATTACCCTCGTCGGTTGAGATGAAAGCGATCCAAGCGCCGTCGGGCGACAGCCGTGGAAAGGAACAGGTGCCGAAACTGACCGTCAGTCGGACGGCATCGCCGCCGTCGGCGGGCGCGCTCCAGAGATCGTCCTCACAGACGAAGAGAATGCGGCCGCCTGCTATCGACGGATAGCGATAGTATCCCCGAATCATACCGCAAGCTTGGCGACCGGCCAGCCCGCTCCCCGCAGGCGTCGCTCACTCGCGGGGCAACGCCCCACCGGTCGAGTACAGTAGCCGCCCCAGCGTGCCGACCAAAATCGCGCCATTTTGGAGCTGAGTGTAGATGGGCACCAAGGTCGGCGTTATCGACCGCCGTTGGAACGGGCGCAACGGTCCGTTCCACGCGAACTGCGTCGCCGGTGCACCGGCGAGGCTACGAAAGAAGAGTTCGGCCCCGAGCGCGTTTGCCCACCCGAACTCCGGCCGCGTGAACCGCCAGTAGCCGTCGGGGTAGAAGCTCTCATGAATGAGGCCGGTCTCGCCGTCGGTCTCGGCGAGCGTCGTGATCGCGGTCGCGACTTCGATCGACGAGGTCGCGGTGAGCGCGCGGCCGATGATGCCGAGCGGCCAGACGAAACCGTACGGCGTGTGTGGGCTGCCCAACCCTTGCGCGTACCGCCCCGAGAAGAAGAACGGATTGTCCATGCTGAGCGTAAACTTGCGCGTGGCCAAGTAGGTCGCGTCGTAGGCCGAGCACCAATCGATGTACGGCAGCGTCGTGAGGTTTGGAATGTTCGCATCGTCCATCAGATTGTATCTGCCGAAGCCGTCCGTCTCGTAGGCGTATATCCATGCGCCCCGCTGCCGGTCGAAGTACCGTCCGTATCGCTCGATTCCCAACTGCACTTGCTGGCCGAGCGTTCCCGCTTTACGCGCCAGGGCTTCATCCCCATAGCCATCGAGCGCGAGCTGCACGATGTTGCGCAACGCGACCGCGGCGATCGCATTCTGTGGAATGTTGAAACGGTACTCGACGGCGTCGTCGGACGGGCGAAAGGCGCCCCAGATCATCCCGGTCCCGGCGTAATACGCATCGTTGGTATAGACCCGGTATGGATAGCGATAATGGCTGCAGTTTCGATGCTGCTGCTCGCACGCATAGGTAGCAACGGTTGCCTGCAGCGCGCGATGCAAGTCGTTGGAAAAGAACGAGCGATCGTGCGTCGAGCGCCAATAGATTGAAGCCAGGATCACCGGCCACGCCAGTGAGTCGACCTCCCACTTGCGCTCCCAAACGTGGTAGTCGTCCTGTAATGCATTGGCATAGGGATCGGTGAGAACGTTGCGCGCGTTGCGTTCGATCACGCCGACGAATCGCGCGCGCAAGACCGGGTAGAAGGTCTGGAAGCGAATGTACGGGATCGTCTGCGCGGACGAGTCGCGCAGCCACATCGCCGGAATGTCGCCGCTCTGAACGTACGTCGTCGCGTCGTCTTCGAGAAAAAAATCGTGAAAGAGCGTATGGAAGAGCTGGGCCGTTTGAATATCGCGTACGCGCTGGCCGGTGAGCGGAACGACCAGCGTCTCGGGCGCGGCAGGTCCAACCCAGCAGAACGCTAGGATGGCGCCGAGCACCACGCTCGCCGCGCGGCGCGCGAGGGAACATCGCACCATGGGGATGTTGCCTTAGACGCAGCGAAGCTCCGCTCTTGCCATGCCACGAGGAGTGCTTTTGACGGATGTTTCGTGCGCCGAACTCGTGCGCGAGTTCGAGTCGGGAAACCCGCGCGCGCTGGCGCGCGCGATCTCGCGTGCCGAGGCGGGACGCGGTGGCGAACTCATTCGTGCTCTCTTCCCAAAGACCGGGCACGCCGCAACCATCGGTCTCACCGGACCGCCGGGCGTCGGCAAGTCGACGCTCGCCTCGGACCTGGTTCGCGACGCGCGCGCGCGCGGAAAGCGGGTCGGAGTAGTCTCCGTCGATCCGAGCTCGCCGTTTTCACATGGCGCCTTACTCGGCGACCGCATTCGTCACGCCGAACATTTCACCGACCCAGACGTTTTCATCCGCTCGATGGCGAGTCGCGGGCATCTCGGCGGCCTCGCCGGCGCGACCGCCGACGCCGTGCTGCTGATGGACGCATTCGGCTTCGATCGCGTGCTCATCGAAACGGTCGGCGTCGGTCAGAGCGAGGTTGCAATTGCGGAACTCGCGCAGACGACGCTGGTCGCGCTGCAACCCGGAAGCGGCGATTCGATTCAGGTGCTTAAAGCCGGCATCATGGAGATTGCCGACATTTTTGTCATCAACAAATCGGATCATCCGATGGCCGATCAACTGCGGCGCGAGATTCGCTCGATGATGGAGATGCAGCATTGGAGCGGCTGGGTGCCTGAGTTGGTCTCGACGCAGGCGGTGAGCGGCGAAGGGATCGATGAGCTCGAGCGCGCGATCGAGCGTCACGCGGCATACCTCAACGAAACCGGCGAAATCGAGCACCGGCGGCGCGACGCGTTCGCGCATCAAGTGCGCCAACTCGCGCTCGGACGTCTGGAACGCCGCCTCGATCGAGCGTTACAAACGCACCCCCACGACGACCTCGACCCATACGAAGCCGCCGATCGCGTTCTCACCGAACTTGGTCTTTAGGGAGAATTCACAGCGTACGTCGAAAAGTTCGGGCCCTATGCCCATCGATAGCCCATCGACACCGCGAACGACGATCGAACGCTCCGGCCGGACCTGGCGCCGCAAAGGTCCCGGCTCGGGAGCGGTCGACCGGACGATCTCCGACGTTCCGCTAAAAGTCGTCTACGGACCCGAGGACGTCGCGGGGCGTGAGCTCCCGTGGCCGGGTGACTATCCGTACTCGCGCGGCATCCACGCGAGCGGTTATCGCGACCGGCTTTGGACGATGCGCCAGTTCGCCGGTTTCGGCACCGCGGCGCAAACGAACGAACGCTACCATTTCCTGCTCGAGCGCGGTCAGCACGGGCTTTCGGTCGCGTTCGATATGCCCACGCTCATGGGATACGATTCCGACGCGCCGCAGGCGCGCGGCGAGGTGGGGAAGTGCGGTGTCGCGATCGATTCGCTTGCCGACATGGAGCTGCTCTTCGACGGCATCGACATGGGCGAAATCACCACCTCGATGACGATCAACGGCCCGGCCTGTATCGCGCTCGCGCAGTACATTGCCGCGGCCGAAAAGAAGGGCATCCCGCGCACCAAGTTGGGCGGCACGATTCAGGCCGACATCCTCAAAGAGTACATTGCACAGAAAGAGTGGATCTTTCCGCCGCGCCCGCACATGCGCATTATCGTGGACATGATCGAGTTCTGCACGCGCGAGATGCCGAAGTGGAATACGATCTCGATCTCCGGCTATCACATTCGCGAGGCCGGCTCGACCGCCGCGCAGGAGCTGGCCTTCACGCTCGCCGACGGCTTTGCATACGTCGAAGCCTGCATGGCCGCCGGCATGGACGTTGACGAGTTCGCGCCGCGCCTTTCGTTCTTCTTCAACTCGCACATCGACTTTTTCGAAGAGATCGCCAAGTTCCGCGCCGCGCGCCGGATTTACGCGCGCCATATGCGCGAGAAGTACGGCGCGAAGAATCCGCGATCGTGGCAGCTGCGCTTCCACACCCAGACGGCGGGCTGCAGCGCCACCGCGCAACAGCCCGAAAACAACATCGTGCGGGTCGCTTACGAGGCGATGGCGGCGGTGCTTGGCGGCACGCAGTCGCTCCACACCAACTCGATGGACGAAGTCTTGGCGCTGCCGTCGGAAAAGTCGGTCGAGATCGCGCTGCGCACGCAGCAGGTTTTGGCGTACGAAACCAACGTGACCAACGTCGTCGATCCGCTGGGCGGTTCGTACTTCGTCGAGGCGCTGACCGACGAGATGGAGCGCCAGGCGGAGTCGTACTTCGCGCAGATTGCCGAATACGGCGGCGTCATTGAAGCGATCGAAGCCGGCTTCTTCCAGCGCGAGATCGCCGACGCGAGCTATCGCTATCAGCGTTCGATCGAGACGCGCGATCGCATCATCGTCGGCGTCAACGCGTTCGCGCACGACGATGAACGCGAAGATATCGACCTGTTGAAGATTACGGAGGAGACCGAACGCGGTCAGGCGCGCGCCGTTCAAGAGGTTCGCGCGAACCGGGACGCCGGCGCCGTGGAGCGCACGCTCGAGCGTCTGCAGGCTGCCTGCCGCGATCCCAAGGACAACCTGATGCCGCACCTGATCGATTGCGCCAACGCCTACTGCACGGAGGGCGAGGTCGTCGAGGCGATGGCTGCAGTCTATGGGCGCTATATCGAACGCGCCGTGCTCTGATGCGACACAAACACGGCATCCGCTGCCGGACCGATATCGAGCTCTACCGCATGCGCCGCACGCTCAAGCAGGTCGTACGCAAGCTCGAGGAAGCACTACGTTTAAGCCGCCGTCGTGACGGGATAGAAGATGAACGACCGACCCCTGCGCATCGTCATCGCTAAAGCCGGCCTCGACGGCCACGACCGCGGAGCGAAAGTGATCGCGCGCGCCTTGCGCGACGCGGGCATGGAGGTCATCTACACCGGCCTCTTTCAAACGCCCGAGCAGATCGTGCAGACCGCGATCCAAGAAGACGCCGACGGCATCGGGCTTTCGATCCTCTCCGGCGCGCACATGACGCTCTTTCCGCTCGTCGTCGAACAACTGAAGAGCCACGATGCCGGCGACATCGTCTTTTTCGGCGGGGGAACGATCCCCGCCGAAGACGCGAGACGTCTTAAAGAGCTTGGCGTACGTGAAGTTTTTACCCCGGGTGCCCCGCTGCAGGAGATCATCGACTTCGTCGAGCGTGAATGCGGTAAACGACGAGCGCTGGTCGGTTAGCACATGAAGGTTCGAACTCGCGTGGCGCCGTCGCCGACGGGCGATCCGCACGTTGGGACGGCGTACGTCGCGCTGGTCAACTACTGCTTCGCCCGCCAAAACGGCGGCGAGTTCATCTTGCGGATCGAAGACACCGATCAGGCGCGCAGCACCGCGGAGAGCGAGCGCACGATTCTGCAGACGCTGCGCTGGTGCGGTCTCGACTGGGACGAAGGCCCCGACGTCGGCGGTCCGCACGGCCCGTACCGCCAGAGCGAACGCTCCGCGATCTATCGCGAGTATGCTGAGAAGCTGCTGGCGAGCGGCCACGCCTTCAAATGTTTCTGCACGCCCCAGCGACTCGAGGAGATGCGCGTCGCGCAACGCGCCGCCGGGCAGCCCTCACGCTACGACGGTCTCTGCCGCAGCTATTCGCCGGAGGAGATCGCGCGTCGCGAGGCCGCCGGCGAGCCTCACGTCGTGCGTCTCGTGGTTCCTGACGAGGGCGTCTGCGTCGTTGAAGATTTGCGCCGTGGGCCGATCGAGTTCGACTATAAGAGCGTCGACATGCAAGTCTTGGTGAAGTCGGACGGTCTGCCGACCTACCACCTCGCTAACGTGGTCGACGATCACCTCATGGAGATCACGCACGTCTTTCGCGGCGAAGAGTGGGTCTCGAGCGCGCCGAAGCATCTCCTACTCTACTCGTATTTCGGCTGGGAGCCGCCGAAGCTGATGCACCTGCCGCTGCTGCGTAATCCCGACAAGAGCAAACTGAGCAAACGCAAGAACCCGACGGGCATCCTTTTTTATCGCGCAATGGGCTATCTGCCCGAAGCATTGATCAACTTTTTGGCGTTGCTGGCGAACGCCACGCGCGAGGGCGAAGACGAGCTGATGGATCTTCCGGCGATCGTGCGCCGTTTCGAGGTCCAGCACGTGCCGATCAGCGGCCCGGTCTTCGACGTCGCCAAGCTCGACTGGCTGAACGCGCGTTACATTCGCGAACGCCTCGATTCGTCGTCGTTCGTCGAGCGGGTCTCGGCGTGGGCGATCTCGCCCGAGCGTTTGACGCGCATCGCGCACCTCGCAGCACCGCGCATCGAACGCTTGAGCGACCTCGGACCGCTCTTAGCTTTTCTCTTCTCGGGACGCATCGCGCTGCGCGCCCAAGATTTCACGAGCACGAAACTCGATGGTGCCGAACTGCGGGAGGCGTTTACGACCGCGCTGGCCGAGTTTGACGCATTGCCGGCTTGGAATTCCTTCGGTGTCGAAACGGTGCTCAAATCCATCGCCGAAAAGCTGGGGAAGAAAGTCCGCGACGTGGCGCGGCCGTTCTACGTGGCAGTCACCGGAAGCCCGACGTCGATTCCGCTCTACGACTCGATGGAGCTGCTCGGCCGCGATCTCGTGCGCGAACGCCTGCGCAATGCACTCGACCTCCTGGGCCGCGAAAAGGCCACCGTATGATTCGCGCGATCGTTCTGGCCGCCGGCAAAGGCACACGGATGAAGAGCACGCGGCCGAAAGTGCAGCACGAGCTCTGCGGCCGGTCGATGCTGTGGTACGTGCTGCAGGCGTTGCGCGACGCCGGGATCGAGGAGATCGTCGTCGTCGTCAGTCCCGATCTGCAAGAGTGGGTCGACGGCTTCGACGTTAACAGCGTGGTGCAGGCGGAGCAGCTCGGAACCGGCCATGCCGTACGGGTCGCGCTCGAATCGCTCGATCCGCGGGCCGGCGGCCGGATCGTCGTCGCCTGCGGCGACATGCCGCTCGTTCCAGCCGAGCTTTTTGCCGCGATGACGAGTTCGCTCGATCCGTCCGACGACGAGGGTGAGGCGGTGATGGCGCTGGTCACTGCCAAGATGCCGCTGCCGTCGTATTTCGGCCGTATCGTGCGTCGCGGGAAAGCCGTCGAATGCATTGTCGAAGTGCGCGACGCGACGGCCGATCAGCTAACGATTGACGAGATGAACGCCGGCATCTACGCTTTCGACGAGAGCGCGCTGCGCGAGGCCGTCACGCACCTGCGCCCGGAGAACGCGCAGTCGGAGTACTATCTCACGGATACGGTTGCCTATTTTGTCAACGCCGGAAAGCGGGTTCGCCCGGTGCCCGCGCGCGAGCACCTCCACGTTTTGGGCATCAACGATCGGGTGGAGCTTGCGGTGGCGCGCAGAGAGATGAACGCGCGGCTCTGCGCGCAGTACATGCGTGAGGGCGTGACGATCATCGACCCTGAGACGACCTACCTTGAGCCCGAGCTCGCCATCGGCAGCGATACGGTGATCTATCCGAATACGACGATTGCGCGTCTCTCTCGCCTCGGGACGCACTGCGTCGTCGGGCCGAATGCGCGCCTCTCGAATGCGGCTGCCGGCGATCGGGTGACGATCCGCGAGAGCGTGGTAATCGACTCGACGATCGGCGACGACGTATCGGTGGGGCCGTTCGCCCATCTGCGCGGCGAGACCGAAGTGGCCGAACGCGTGCACGTCGGGAACTTCGTCGAGATCAAAAAGTCGCGGCTCGCGCGCCGCGCCAAGGTGAGCCACCTCTCTTACCTCGGCGACGCGACGATCGGCGAGGAGACGAACATCGGCGCCGGCACAATCACCTGCAACTTCGACGGCAAGCAAAAGAACGAAACGATCGTCGGCCGCGACGTTTCGATCGGTTCGAACACCTCGCTGGTCGCGCCGGTCACGGTCGGCGACGGCGCGCTCACCGGCGCGGGTTCGGTCGTGACCAAGGACGTTCCCGAAGGCGAGCGCGTCGCCGGTAACCCAGCCCGCCCCCTTCCGAGAAAATGACGTGCCTCCCGGTCTGTCGCTGACGCTTCCGAAGGATGACCAAGACGCTTGACTAAGTTTGGTCAAGGCCCTACTCTTAACGGATGAAACACGCAAGCGTCGGCGAGGCAAAGGCACATTTTTCCTCGCTAATCAAGAGCGCCGAAGCCGGGGAGGAAGTTGTCGTGACGCGCGGCGGGACGCCGGTAGCGCGCATCGTGCCAATGCGTGCTGCTAAGGAGCGCTCCTTTGCCAATGATGAAGGCTTGGGCTTTGTGGCCGACGATTTCAACGCGCCGCTTCCCCCCGAGTTATTAAAGCAGTTCTACGGGTGAAACTGCTGCTCGATACGCAAGTCTTTCTCTGGATGTTCTTGGAGCAAAGAAAGATCGGTTCAAAGGTCTGGGAAAGCTTGCGAGACGCAGAAAACGGACTCTATCTTTCGGCGGCGAGCGCGTGGGAGATCGCTATCAAAGTAAAAATTGGTAAGATGAGTCTCCCGAGCGACCCTGCCCTCTATGTTCCGCGGCGCGCACGCGAATCGAATATTTTGTCGTTAGCTATAACTGAGGAACACGCGCTTGCCGTAGCTGCGCTTCCAGCGAAGCACAGCGATCCGTTCGACAGAATTCTTATTGCTCAGGCGCAACTTGAAAGTCTGACGATCGTTACGAGCGATCCCGCTATTGAACGGTACGATGTAAAATGCTTGATGGCCTAAGCCGGCTCCCGCTATTGCGGCGCGGTTTTGCGTGGGGAATACTGTTTGCGGTGCTCCTGGGGCTTCTCGGCTTCGGCGCAGCCATGGCCGCGAACGAGCGGCCCAATACGCTCGATCTGCGCATTAGCGCACTGCCGAGCAGCGTGCTGATGGCGCAGCCGGCCACCGCGCTGGTCGATCGCGAACGTCAAAATGCGGCGCTACGGCGAGCCCACTGGACCATTATCGGGTTGGTGCTTACCTCGCTCTTTGAAGCCGGCGCGCTCTTCTGGTTGTGGAATTCGGGTAACGCCGCGGCGCTGCGGGACGCGCTCCGGCGGCGGTTCCGCTCCGAGACGACGGTGCGGTTTCTCTTCGGGGCGGCACTCGCGCTGGTCGCGCGCTTTGCCGCGTTCATTCCCCTCTTCTATCTCTACCGGGTCGACCGCACGCTAGATCTCACCTTTGAACTGACGCGATGGTGGCTGCTCTTTTGGGTCTTGCACACCATGTTGGCGATGGTGATCGCCGGGCTGATCGCGGCGGCGGTGTTGTGGCTCGCGTCGCGGACGCATCAGTGGTATGTCTACACGATCATCGGGATTCTCGCCGCCAGCGTCGCGTGGGCTTACTTGGCGCAGTACGTTAACACCGGGCCTTCGCAGCTCGTCCGCGTTCCCAACGGCACCAGGTTGCGTGTCAGCGACCGGCGGCTCGCCGGAAGCACCCCGGCCGAAGCGCAGTATATCGCCGCTTACGACTTGGGACACATCGTCCACGGCGACCGGGTCTCGGTTGCCCTCATCGAGGGCGGCGTGATCATCGTTTTTGCGGCGCTCGCCGTGGTGATCGCGGATCGCATCCGTTTTCGGCGCGACGACGATCCGCTCTCGCGGCTGACGCTCGTCGCCGCGCTGCTCGCGCTGGTCTATCTCGCCGCTGTGCCGGTGCGTAATGCGGCGCTGCGGTCCTACGACTTCAGCGCCGACCAATACGCGATCGCGCTTACGCGCAATCCTGCCGCGGCGGTGCGATCGCTCGTGCGCACCGACGATCAGCACATGGAGGAAGTCTGCCCCGAGTGGACCGCGACGCTCTATCTCTACACCGCTCCCGGCACCGGTGCGCGCGTCGCTGCGATCAATCGCGTTCCCAGCGGCTGCCCATAGCTCGCACAGCCTTGTGGATGCGCTTGTAGTACCGTTTGCGCTCCTGAAGAACGAGCGGATTCTCTCGCGTTGACATCCACTCCGTTTCGCGACGAAGCTTGCGCCACTGCGTCAAGCGCTCCTCGCTTACCCCGTCACGCAGCGCGCACCCCGGCTCCGATTCGTGCCGGCAATCGGCAAAACGGCACCGCGCCGCTGCCTCGGTAATATCCGCGAACGCTTCGTCGATGTCGGCGGACTGGGCCCACGGTGTAAACGCGCGCATTCCGGGCGTATCGATGAGGGTAGCGCCGCCCGGAAGGGTGATGAGGCGCCGGACCGTCGTCGTGTGACGGCCGCGTCCGTCCTCGCGCATGTCCGCCGTCGGCATTACGGGCGTTCCGCAGAGCCGATTGAGCAGCGTCGACTTGCCTACGCCCGAAGATCCGCAGAGCACGACCGTAGCCCGATCGGTAAGATACGGTGAGAGCGCCTCGCAGCCCGCGCCGTCGCGGGCTGAGATGGGCAGCACCGGCGCCGCCTCGGCAATCGCGCGCAACGCGTTCAAGTGCTCTGCGATAACGGCGTCCGTTTCGCACTTGTTGAGGAGCACGACGGGCTCCACGTGACCCGAGCGCAGCGCGATCAAGTAGCGCGTGATCCGTCGCGGGGACAACTCTCTCGATTCGGGCGAGGTGACGACGAACGCCGTCGTCACGTTTGCCGCGATGAACTGCGGATCGCCGTTGGCTCTCGTGCGAGCGATCCAGCTGCTTCGAGGCCGTATCGCCACAACGCGACGCGCGCGTTCGTCAAGGGCAACGTAGTCGCCGACGACCGGCGAAGTTTCGAGCGATTCTGTAGCCGCTATCCCCCTCGTCGCCTGCGATGATTGAAGTTCGAGCGTCGCGCCGAAGTCGGCGACGACGCGCCAAGGAAAATCTAAAGAATGCACGGTTGTGCTTCACCTTTCATCGTTGATGAGGTAAATGAAAGCGAAGCGCAGGGTCCGCGCGTTATGAGATTACTTGACGAAAGAAGTTAGCGGTAGACCGCGGAGAACGCGAAACCCGGCGCTATGTGCGCGATGCAGACGTCAATCATGGCGTTCTCCTCTCCGGCCTAACAGGGCCAGCGTTCACCATACCAGATTGGCGAATCGTACGCAAGCACGGCGTTTCGTTACGAACTCGGCTGCGGCACCCAGGTATTCACAAGCTGCATCGCCGCTTCGAGCCCCTCGTCGATCCAACGCTCCACGCCGTCGGCGGCTGCCGCGACGATTGCGGGAAGTTCGCGCCGCTCGTCGTCGTTGAACGAGCTCAGCACGTGATCGACGCTCTCGAATTCGGGGCGCCCTAACCCAATGCGAATTCGCGGAAACTCTTCACCGATCGTGGCGATGATCGAGCGCAAGCCGTTGTGACCACCGTGCCCGCCGAACGGCCGCATGCGCAGCTTTCCAAACGGCAGGTCCATATCATCGCTGATCACCAGCACGTCGCTCGGCGGCGTGCGGTACCACGACGAGATCAAGCGCACCGGCGTGCCCGAGAGGTTCATGAATGACACGGGTTTGACGAAGACGATGCCGCGCGCGGCGTCGTTTGCCTGCTGTGCGCCATCTTTTTTCTTCCACCCGGTCACGCCATAGCGCCGTGCGACTTCGTCGACCACCATGAAACCGACGTTGTGGCGCGTTGCAGCATACTCGGCGCCGGGATTGCCCAACCCGACGACGATCCTTCGATTGCTCGCTGTGCTCGCGCTCAGGACCCCACGAAGGGTTATCCCGACTCGGGAGTGGTAGTCGCGGACGCGCCGATGACTTCGGGTTCGGCGGCTTCTTCGCCGGGTGCAGCCGCCTCTTCGAGCTCGCGCGCGGTGCGCGAGGCCTCGATCGTGACGATGAGCGTATCGGCGGGAGTAACAAGCCTGAAGCCGGCGGGCAGCACGACTTCACCCGCGGTGAAGTGCTCGTGAATATTCAACGCGGTGACGTCAACCTCGATATGCTCGGGAATCTCGCTCGCCGGGCCCGAAACCGCAAGCTCGTGCGCGATCACATCCATGACGGCGCCGGCATTACGTACCCCTTCGGCGACGCCGACGGTAACGATCGGGAGCAGCGCTTCGATTGTTTCGTCGGCCGAGACGCGCTGCAGATCGGCGTGGACGATGCGCCGCGAAACCGGATGATGCTGGATCTCGCGGATGAGCGCGGTCTGGTGCTTGCGACTGCCATCACTCAACGTGATGATCGCGTTGCGTCCGCTCCGGTGCATCAGCTCTTCGAAGGCGCGAGCGTCGAGAGCGAGGTGCTCGGCCACGACGCCATGCCCGTAAAGCACGGCTGGAATTTTGCCGGCGGCGCGCAACGCTTGCGAGCCGGTCGTACCAAGCTTGGTGCGCCGCTCGACGGCGAGGTTCAATTCTTTGCTAGCCACGGCTTCCTTTATAAACGACGCGGCTAGATGGCCGCAACTGCTTCCGGGGTAGGCGGCGCCGAGACGCCACTCGGCAGCTCGTCGCCGGCGAATAACTCGGAGACCGAGCGATTGGTTGTAATGCGGTTGATCGCGTCGGCGAAGGTCTGGGCGATCGAAAGCTGGACGAACTTCGGGTGATCGAGGGCACCTGCGAACGGAACCGT
>Ga0209169_10001310_pt1 | contig 15107 bp, 12 predicted proteins | sample HubBroMetageWRM4_FD_188346 | JGI IMG/M metagenome (GOLD analysis project Ga0209169, IMG submission 188346) | Warmed soil microbial communities from the Hubbard Brook experimental Forest, New Hampshire - Hubbard Brook CCASE Soil Metagenome WRM 4... | ecosystem: Environmental > Terrestrial > Soil... | reverse complement strand
TATTGCCCTCCGCAAGCCTGCCATCGCCGGGCTTTGTCGGCGACCGGTCCTGCCGACAGTGTTTGCGATAATTGTCGAGCTGCGCTCGACTGCTTGGGGGTTTCCCCAACTAATTCAACGCAACCTCTTAGTAATAGTGACATCGGTAACTCCTGGTTGGAACTTCGCGGGGGGCTGCGGAGTCTATTAAGTGCAGAGCGGGTCGAGGGTTGCGGTTGGGGCCTGGTTGGCGGGTATGGCTCAAATTTTGGCGAAGGCTTGGAGCCGAAAAGCACCTATAATGGAGGTTACGCCATGAGTGCCATGGCAGGAGCAACCACGGTGGGTGATTTAGCGGGAGCAATCGGCATCCGGACGCAGGAAGCGGCGATTGTCGCCGAACTGAAGGCCGGATCGGAGGAAGCGTACGCCTGGCTTATCGGAGAGTTCCACCAACCGATTTACAGTTTGGTTTACCGCGTGGTGAGTGACCCGGCGGATGCCGCGGATACAACTCAGGAAGTGTTTCTGAAAGTCTTCCGCGGAATTAAGCATTTCCACGGAGAATCCAGCCTGAAGACTTGGATTTATCGGATCGCTGTTCATGAGGCGTCGAATCGGCGGCGCTGGTGGTTCCGGCATAAATCGAAAGAAACGTCGATTGAGCCGATGGGAGGATGCACGGAATCGGGCGTGGCGATGGCGATAAAAGATTCGCTGGTCGACGGCCACGATTCGCCATTCGATATGGTCGCGCATGAGGAAGTTCGGGCGCGAGTTGAAGAAGAATTAAGAAAAGTCTCCGAGCCTTACCGCACGACGCTCATCCTTCGCGATCTCGAAGAAATGTCGTATGAGGAGATTGCAGACGTCACGCAGGTTTCGCTGGGCACGGTGAAATCGCGATTGACCCGAGGCCGCGAGGCGCTGCGGCAACGGCTGACTGCGTATGTGGAGGAAGTCGGATCGGAACTGGGACTGCGGAGACGGGAACCAAAAGCTGAGTCTCGAGTCTCTAAGGGACGGCAATTCGAGGTGGCGTCATGAAATGCTTCGAAGCGAAATCGATGTTCTCGCCTTATCTCGATGGCGCGGTGACTGGCGCGGAAATGCAGGCGCTGTCGCGGCATCTCGAGGCCTGCGGCGATTGCCAGCGGGAATATGTTTCGCTTCGTCAGACTCAGCAATTGCTTACCAAAGTCGGCCGCAGAAAAGCGCCGGATGACTTGTCGCTGAAACTGCGGCTGGCGATTTCGCGCGAGGTAGCGCAAACGCGGCGTTCGTACTTCCACGATTTTCGCGTTCGGGTAGAGAACGCGATTCAGGGATTCATGGTTCCGGCAACTGCGGGACTGCTCGCGGCGGTAGTAATTTTTGGATTCCTCATGGGCTTTCTTGCCTTGCCTTTGCAGGCAGACAACTCTGACGTTCCGACGATGTTGAATACTGCACCGCAATTGCAGCAATCGGCTTTTGGCACGGCTCTCGACTCGATTGCGGATGATTCGCTGGTGATCGAGGCGTATGTCGATTCCAACGGGCGAGTGCAGGATTACCGCATTCTGTCGAGTCCGGATGATGCCAAGGATCTTTCGCCCCAAGTCAAAATCATGCTGACCGAGTTCACGACCTTCCGTCCCGCAACGTCGATGGGCAGGCCGACGGTTGGGCGCGCGGTGCTGTCGTTCTCCATGGTCAGGGTGAAGGGGTAGAAGCTGTCAGGCTATCAGCTTTCAGCCGTCAGCTCTCAGCTACCAACTCTCTAGGCAGGCGGCGATTGCTTCAGGCTGATAGCTGATAGCTGAAAGCTTCCTCCGTTGACCCTCTGCTCGGAACCTCTTAAACTGAAACGGTAACCCGCACATCTCACCGCTCTGCAGGAGGGTTCCTGAGTAATCGGTTTCGGAGTTCGCTGTTTGTGGCCTTGTTGGGGCTGGTGGTACAGGTGTGGGCCGACGATGCATCCAATAAGGTCGCGTTAGATAATAACGAAACCTTGTTTACGCTTCTGACCGCGATTAACTATTGCGGCTACGATTCGGAGTTGAGCGTCTCCGATCCCCTTCGAGCGCAGATCCGCGCTGAGGTTGCGAAAAACATTGACGCTTCCGCCGAGGCGAAAGAGTCCAGCGAGGTGATGTGCCAGTTTTATAAGGAACATCAGCAGGGGGATCCGGCTCACACGCTGGCACAGTATGTGTCTCTGGCACTGAATCTCAACCCTCCACCAGAATTCACCTTCAAGGTTAAAGAAGCCGACCTGCCGCCGGATGCCAGCTACGTTTCGGGGATGGCGCCGCTAGCGTTGAAGTTTCATGAGGAAGCCGGACTGCGCGCAATTTGGGCGCGGCATCAGCCGGCTTACGCGCGTTTGGACGCGAGCTATCACGAACCGCTGGCAAAGGTTCTATTCGACACCGAGGTTTATCTGAAGCTGCCGTCGGCGGGATATCTGGGACGCAGCTTCACGGTTTACCTCGAACCGATGGGAGCGCCCGGGCAAGCGAATGCGCGTAATTACGGAACTGATTACTACGTCGTGCTTTCTCCTGGCGTTGGGGCTGAGTCGGAACTCAAAATGGACCAGATCCGGCACACGTATCTGCATTATCTTCTGGATCCCATGGCGTTAAAATATCCGGCTGCCATCGATCGGCTGAAGCCGCTGCTGGCCAGTGTCAAGGGCTCTCCCATGGATCAAAGTTTCAGGACGGATGTTTCGCTTCTGACGACGGAGTGCCTGATACGCGCTATCGAGGCGCGAACCACCGGGACCAGCAAAACGCCGGAAGCTCAAAAACAGCAATTGGTGGAGCGGTCGGTAGAGCAAGGCTTCATCCTGACGCCTTATTTTTACGGCGCGCTGGCGCAGTTCGAGAACGGCCCAGTGGGGCTGCGCGGTGCTTATGGCGATTTGATTAACGGCATCAATGTCGGCAAGGAACAAAAAAACGCAGCGCAGGTGAAGTTTGCCAGTACGGCCGATCAGGAATTGTTGCATCTGTCGCGGCCTGCGCAGACAACGCTGTTGCAGACAGCTCAGCAACATTTAGCCAGCGGGGATGTCGAAGGAGCAAAGAAGATTGCGCAGCAGGCGCTGGACCAGAAGACCGAAGATCCGGGCCGGGCACTTTTTATTCTGGCGCAGGCGTCCGTGTTAAATCGTGATATGCAGGGAGCGCGCAACTATTTTCAGCAGGCGTTGGGCGTTGCTCATGAACCGACGGTAGTGGCATGGTCCCACATTTACCTGGGTAGAATTTTTGATCTCCAGGAAGATCGCGCGTCCGCGCTCGACCAGTACCGGGCGGCGCTGACCGTCGGGGGTTCGCCCGAGGCCAAAGCCGCCGCCGAGCGGGGAATTGAGCAGCCTTATGAGCCGCCGCGCCGTCCGCAGCAACAGGATTCGCAGCAACAGGATTGAAGTGACAGTAACCTGCGAGCAGGAAACCAGGGTCTCAAACTTTAAGGAGAGAGCATGAAGCGAGCAGCCACGGTATTGGGAGTCCTAGCGGTAGCCGCATTCGCCGTTGCGCAGCAGCAAACCTCCGGGCAAGCGAAACAACCTGCGGCCGCAACGCAGCCGGGAGCGCCGACGACACCCCCAGGCAAACGGCCACCGCAAGCGAAGACGCAGCCGGAGTTCGATGCTTATAACGCGGCGATCGCGAACCAGAAGGATCCGGTCGCCATGGAAAAGGCGGCGGATGATTTCGCGACGAAATTCCCCGACAGCGAACTACGCGTGCTGCTCTTCAAGGCGGCTATGCGCGCTTACCAGAATGCGAACAACGGCGACAAAATGCTGGAGGAAGCGCAGAAACTATTGAAACTCGATCCCGATGATCCCGAGGCGCTCATTGCCTCCGCCGAAGTGACCACCGAACGCACGCGCGACACCGATCTGGATAAAGATCAGCGCTTTGCCAAAGCCTCAAAAGATGCGCAACACGCTCTGGAGACGATCGACACCGATGTTCCAATGCCGGCCAACATCCCGCAAGCCCAAATGGATGCATATAAGGGTTTGTTGCGATCCAGCGCATATTCGATCCTGGGCACGATTCAGTACGATCAAGATAAATACGCTGACGCGGAAGGTTATTTTCGCAAGTCGATTGACGCTTACCCTTCTCAGCCGGATCCCGTTGTAGTGTTGCGCTTGGCTCTGGCTTTGGATAAGCAAGCGAAATATCAGGATGCGCTAGCCCAGGCCAATAAGGCTGTCGACTTGACTCAGGAGGGAACCAACGCCGGAAGCACCGCGCGTCATGAGCGCGACCGGTTGATGCAGTTGACAGGCGCCACCATTCCGCAGGTCAGCAGTCCGGCTCCCGCTCCGGCTCCGGCTTCCAAACCGCCAGATTCCGCCGCACCGAATACGACTCCTCACTAAGCAGGAGTGCCGATCGGGCTCGGCGGTGCAATTTTAAGTCGGTGGCGTGCGCGCGACGAAAGTAGCATTCTGACCGACGCCAATCAGGTGTTCAACCAGATCAATGAAGCCGCGGGACATTTCGGAGTTGGAGCGAGCCTTAGGATATCAATTCTCCAAGCCCGAATTGTTGGAGCAGGCTCTTACCCACAGCTCGCAAGCTCGCGAACTCGAATCGCTACAGCCGCAAACGCGAGTTGGCGACAACGAACAACTTGAATTTCTCGGGGACGCCGTTCTTGGCCTGGTTACGACCGAGGAACTGTTTCATCGCTTTCCGCATTTTCGCGAAGGCGAGCTTTCAAAGTTGCGGGCACACCTGGTCAGCGAAAAACATTTGATCCTGGTGGCGCGGCAGTTGGAACTGGGACACTACTTGCGGCTCGGCCGAGGCGAAGAGAAAAGCGGCGGCCGCAACAAAACTGCCCTACTGGTAGACGGTCTGGAAGCGGTGTTGGGGGCGATGTACGTGGACAGCGGGCTGGAAACGGTGCGGCGGGTGATCTTGCAGCATATCGTCACTCCGGAAGTTGAACATCTAGCGCGCAACGGCAGCAGCTTGCCTTTATCCGACTATAAATCTGCTTTACAGGAAAAGCTGCAAGCCACAGGTCGTGCGCAGGCATCTTATGTGTTAGTGAAAGAGCTGGGGCCGGAGCACAGCAAGACTTTTACCGTCGAGGTCCGATTGCAAACGGTCGGCAACCACGGTGAAACTGAGTTCGTAGGCCGAGCCGAGGGGTCCACCAAAAAGAATGCGGAACAGGCGGCGGCGCATCAAGTTCTGGAACATTTGGCTTCGCTGCCGGCGGATTCCGGCGGCAAGTTGCTCGGCAAAGGACGTCCCTAGCCGGAATTGTGATGGGGAAAACTCCACAGCCGGACTGGTTGATTTCGCTGCAATCGCTGCTGACCACGGTCGTAATCGCGGTTTTCGTGATCACATTTATCATCCAGGCTTTTCAGATTCCTTCCGAGTCCATGGAAAACACATTGCTGATCGGAGACTATCTTTTAGTGGATAAATTTTGTTACGGCGGCAGCGGCGGTTTTCTCGACCATATTCTGCCCTACCGCACGGTGCATCGCGGGGATATCGTCGTGTTCCACTATCCGGTTCACCCCAGCGAACATTTCGTGAAGCGGGTCGTGGGAGTTCCGGGAGATCGCGTGCGTCTGATGAACCGGCGAGTGTATGTGAACGGCGTTCCACTGACAGAACCCTACGTGCATTACAGCTCCCAGGTGCATGATGCTTTTCGTGATGAGTTTCCCCGTGTGGATATTCCAGTTCCAGGTTTAGAAGGCGGATGGTGGTTGCAGATGAAGAAATTGGTGGAAGACGGCGAACTCATAATTCCCGAGAAGCACTATTTCGTGCTCGGGGATAATCGGGATGAGAGCCTGGATAGCCGCTACTGGGGCTTCGTTCCGAGGGAGAACATTATCGGACGGCCTCTACTGATTTATTGGTCGGTACGAAGCGCGGAGGAAGACATGCCGGTTTCGGCCTCTCCGGGTGATAAACTTTATCACTTCGCCTACGCAGTCAGCCATTTGTTTCAGCTTACTCGCTGGGACCGGACATTTCGAGTAGTCAACTAAGGGCGAATATCGCCCAACTTAATGGGAAAGAACCTAGTGGCCACGAAAGAAGAAACGCAGGCGGAAAAACCGCGCGAAACTACGGTGGAGTTTCTCGCCTCACTTGCAGCCGTGCTGGTAACCGGTCTGTTCATTATTACGTTTATCGTGCAGGCGTTTGAGATTCCATCGAGCTCAATGGAAAATACTCTGCTGATCGGCGACCACGTGTTTGTGAACCGTGAGCAGTTCGCGCCGCGGACGCAGTGGCTTGGTCCCATTCTGCCCTACCGGCAGATACGCCGTGGTGACATCGTCGTATTTCTCTCGCCTGCCGAACCTGGCCTCTACGTGGTCAAGCGCATCATCGGCATTCCGGGAGACCGCATTCATCTGCGCGACGCCGTGGTCTACCGCAACGGGGAAAAGCTCGATGAGCCCTACGTGATTCATCAAGGCGGCGAGGCGGGTTACAATCCTTACCGCGATAACTTCCCCGCAGTGCCGCCCTCCGAGATGAGCAATGTGACTCCGGATTGGGAGCTCGCCCTGCCGCAGCATATTCAGGGAGACGATCTGGTGGTTCCTCCGAACAGTTATTTCGGCATGGGGGACAACCGCGACGTAAGTCTCGACAGCCGGTACTGGGGATTTATTCCACAGGAAAATGTGATTGGGCGGCCCATGTTCATTTATTGGTCTTTTGAAACGCCGCCGAATCAGTATCTGGAAAGAGAATTCAGCCAACGAATCGGGTTTCTGGTTCACGTGGTCGTGCACTTTTTCGATGAAACTCGCTGGCGGCGGACGTTCAAGGTTGTGCAGTGAAATTTTGGCAATCTAAATTCTGGCGATCGAGATTTTGGCGATCGAAGCGCGTACTTCTTACGCTGGCCGTGGTTGTGCTCCTGGCGCTGTTTCTCGTGCGTCCTGGTGCGAATCGCCTGCGCACCCGGATTGTCAGTTCGATCAGCTTGGCTTTGGGACGTCCGGTGGATGTCGCGGCAGTGCATCTGCGGCTGCTGCCTCGTCCCGGATTCGATCTTGAGAACTTCGTAATTCATGACGACCCGGCGTTCAGCGCCGAACCCCTGCTTCGGGCTCAGGAAGTCACGGCTTCGCTGCGTATCATTTCACTCCTGCGTGGACGCTTGGAAATTTCGCGGCTGAACTTGACTGAACCGAGCCTCAACCTTGTGAGGAACGCAGAAGGACATTGGAATCTCGAAAATCTTGTCGAGCGAACAGCCCATATCTCCGTTGCCCCCACAAGCAAGGCAAAGACCGAACGACGGCCCGGATTCCCTTACATTGAAGCTGACCGGGGCCGCATTAATTTCAAGTTTGGGGCAGAAAAAAAACCTTACGCATTGACTGAAGCGGATTTCGCTTTGTGGCAGGACTCAGAAAATACGTGGGGCATGCGCATGAAAGCGCAACCGGTACGCACCGATTTCAATCTCAGCGACACTGGCATGGTTAGCGTGAGCGGATCGTGGCAGAGAGCAGCAAGCTTGCACGATACGCCTCTGCAGTTCAGTCTCCTTTGGGATGGCGCACAGCTCGGTCAAGTCACGAAACTCGCCTACGGCAACGATAAGGGCTGGCGCGGAGGCCTCGAAGTTTCCACGACACTGACCGGGACGCCTGCGAATCTTGGGATTGTGACCTCGGCATCGGTGGAGGATTTTCGCCGGTACGACATTTTCGGCGGTGGAGATTTACGCCTCGCGGTTCAGTGTGCCGGTCACTACAGCTCGGTGGATCGTTCACTCTCCGAAGTTGGCTGCAATGCCCCGGTGGGGGATGGCACAATGGCGGTCACCGGCAGGGTGGACCACCCTTTCTCGTCCCGCAATTTAGATCTCTCGTTAAGCGCTCGGGATCTGCCGATTCGGTCGCTGATTGCGTTCGCGCGCCATGCCAAACAAGGAGTGCCGGATGATTTGACGGCGGCGGGCCGGTTGAATGCCAATGTGAAGCTTCGTCGGACCTCTGATTTTCCAGCGAACCTCGTGGCATGGGAAGGCAAGGGGGAAACATCCGGCTTCGAACTTGGTTCGAAACTCACAAAGACAGAATTGCTTCTGGGCAGAGTTCCGTTTTCTATTTCTGCCGCAACCGACTCGAAATCAAGTGCGAGCTTAAGACAAATTGATACCCCTGCGCTCGAGACTTCCCTTGTAGTGGGGCCGTTCAATCTGGCCTTGGGCCGACCGGCGCCCGCGGTCGTGCGCGGATGGGCTTCCCGTTCGGGATACAGCTTCGCGCTGCGAGGGGACGCACAGTTGCAACGCGTGTTGCAGCTCGCTCGCACGCTGGGAATTCCAGCACCCCAACCTTCCGCTGACGGCTTGGCTAAGATCGATCTGCAAATCGCCGGTGCTTGGTTGGGATTCGCCGCACCCCGGGCCCTGGGGAAGGCTCAACTGCATTCGATTCGCGCGGAGGTGCGTGGGTTGAACGCGCCACTGGAAATTGTTTCCGCGAACCTTTTGCTAACACCCGATCAAATCAACGTGCAGAATGTGACCGCTTTGGCCGCCGACACTTTGTGGCAGGGATCTCTCGTTCTTCCGCGACAGTGTGCCGTGCCCGACTCTTGCCCGATCCGATTCGATCTGCATGCCGACGAGATTGCGACTGATCGGCTGAACCAACTCATCAATCCGCATGTTCGCAAGCAGCCGTGGTACGGTTTTCTGTCTTCGTCAGCCTCCGGTGCTCCCTACTTGCTTGCAGTTCACGCTGTGGGCAAGATCACGGCCAATCACGTGGTGGTTCGAAAGCTGACCGGCGACCGAGTCTCGGCCGACGTAGAACTGAATAAGGGAAAAGTGCGAGTGTCCAATCTTCGGGGCGATGTACTTGGCGGTAAACACATCGGCGAGTGGGAGGCTGACTTCACTGCGAAGCCTCCGGAGTACAGCGGAAGCGGCACGCTGGAGCGGGTTTCGCTCGATCAGCTTTCCACGAGCATGAATGACGATTGGATTACGGGTTCTGCGACCGCAACTTATCGCTTGAAAGCGTCGGGCCTGGATGCAACTGAGTTGTTCGCGTCGGCGGTCAGCACCCTGACGATGGATGCGCAGGATGGCACGCTGCCCCACATTGCGCTGGGCGAAGGAACGGGGCCACTGCAGATGCGTCGTTTGGCGGCTCGGTTGTCGCTTCGAGATGGCGAGTTCGAAATCCAAGAGGCAAAGCTGGACACTACCACCGGTGTCTTTCAAGTGAGCGGCACGGCATCTCTGACTCGTGTTTTGAATTTGAAACTGACGCGCGAAGGCGCTCCCGGATTCAACGTGACCGGCACACTGACTGAGCCGCACGTCTCGCCTACCGTGTCGCCGGAAACGCAAGCGGAGCTCAAACCGTAACTCTGGCAACACTTACCTCGGCGTAGGCCGAACCCTCCCCGCAACTGCGCGCTAGGATTTTTATTCTGGACGGACCACCGACTATGATATAAGATCATATAGTTCATATGAGGATTGCAAAGACCTTCACCGTAGAGGAGTCCCTGTTGGCTGTTGTTGAAAGCACCAAGGGCGACCGATCCATGAGTGAGCGCGTGAACGAACTGCTCAAACTCGCCATTGAACAGGAACAGCGCGACGCTCTAGAGCGAGAGGCAGCAGTGTTTTACTCGACCTCGAGCCGGACTGAAAGGCAGGCGGAGCGTTCCTTCAAAAAAGCTTCGCGGCGTTCGTTCACCAGGGACTAATGTGAAATCCTTGCCGGCTCCAGTTGGCTGGTTTCCGCGTCGCGGCGAGGTTTATCTTATCCGACTGGACAAGGACCGCGCCGCCCTGGTGATTTCAAGCGATGCGCTGAACCGGCATGCGCTTGATGTTTGTGTCGTAGCAATCACCTCCGTTGAACACCGAAGATTCTCCGTCAGGGTAGCGCTTCCGCGAGGCGAAGGCGGATTAGATCGCGCCTCGTGGGCAAAGTGTGACCAAGTTACGACCTTGCCGAAGAACTTGATTAGGTATCCGCCGCTAGGTCGATTGCCGGACGCGACGCTGGCAAGAATTGAATCTGCCATAAGGATCGCCTTGGATTTAACGTAGACCATGGCCTGACGTCTGCGCAGCGAAGTTCCTTAGCGCGGCCGGATTTTGCGTTCCGCGTGTTAGTATCAACTTCAACGTCTGATGACCCTGCAACACGTTGACATCCTGTTTAAGCTGATCGTTTTCTTGTTTGCGATCAGCATCCACGAGTCGGCGCACGCCTGGATGGCGAACCGCCGTGGCGATCCGACCGCACGAATGCTGGGCCGAGTCACGCTGAACCCCATCAAGCACATTGACCCGATCGGAACGGTCGCGCTGCCGTTGATCGCTATGTACTATAGTCTTCCCGTGATCGGTTGGGCCAAACCTACGCCTGTGGACCCGAGAAATTTTAAAGATCCAGTGCTCGATGACATTTTGACTTCGGTAGTGGGACCGATCAGCAATTTCATAGTGGCCACCGGCGCAGTGCTGGCGTTAATTTTCGTTTCGCTCACTTCGCAGTTGGGTGCAGCGATTGTCCACACGATTCCTCTCGTGTATCCAAATCACTTTGACATTCTGGCAAGTCAAACCGACTCGTTTTTGATGCCGATCAGCGTGCTTTTCTATGAACTGATGGTGATCAATATCATCCTCGGAGTTTTCAATCTGATTCCAGTTCCGCCACTCGACGGAAGTCACGTGCTGCGCCACTTTCTGCCTCCCAACGCGCTGCGGATTTACGACACGCTGGGGATGTTTGCTTTAATGGCGCTGGTGTTTCTTGGCGGCGGACTCTTGGGTCGGCTCATCTTTCCCGTGATCGGAGTTTTCAACTACGTCCTCTTGAGAATCTGATGCCTTCTGAATCCAATCAACGTAAGCGCGTGCTGAGCGGGATGCGTCCAACCGGCAAACTGCATTTAGGTAATTATGTTGGTGCCCTCCAGAACTGGGTGGGCATGCAGGATCAATACGAATGTTTCTTTTGTGTGGTTGACTGGCACGCGCTCACAACCGACTATGCGGATACGTCGCAGGTGAAACCGAACTCCATCGAAGTGCTGCTCGATTGGTTGGCCGCGGGGCTGGATCCGGAGCGCTGCACTATGTTCTTACAGTCGCACGTGCCGCTGCATGCCGAATTGCATTTGCTGTTCTCGATGATCACGCCGCTGGGCTGGCTGGAGCGCGTGCCGACTTATAAGGAACAGCGGGAAAACATTACCGAGAAAGACTTGAGCACGTACGGCTTTCTAGGGTATCCCGTGCTGCAGGCGGCGGATATTCTGATCTACAAAGGTGACTTCGTTCCAGTGGGCGAAGACCAGGTGCCGCACGTTGAATTGACCCGCGAGATCGCGCGTCGTTTCAATATGTTTTACAAGCGCAACGGCGCGCATGTTTTTCCTGAGCCGCAGCCACTCTTAACGCGATCACCGAAACTGCCGGGAACCGACGGCCGCAAGATGTCGAAGTCGTACGGAAACACGATTATGCTCACCGACCCTGAGCCGGTGGTGCGGCAGAAGCTGAAGACCATGGTGACCGATCCGGCGCGGGTGCGGCGCAGCGATCCCGGCAATCCCGATGTTTGCCCGGTTGGTGATTTGCACAAGATTTTCAGTAGTCCCGACACCATGGCCAAAGTGAATGAAGGCTGCCGGTCCGCGGGAATCGGCTGCATTGAATGCAAGGGCTGGGCCGCAGATGCGCTGGTTAACATCTTGAATCCCATGCAGGAGCGACGCAAGAAATATGAGGACAATCCGCGCCTGGCTTGGGATATCCTTGAGGCTGGCTCGGCGCGGGCAAGCAAAGTTGCCGGAGCTACGATGAGCGAAGTGCGCGACGCCATGGGGATGTCGCTCGAATACGAGGCTCCGCGCACGCCGCAAGTTACAAAGTAGTCACGATGGGCGAAGAAACAAAAATCGCTTTTGATGGTACGGCAGCGTTGGATCTTGGTCCCACGCTTGTGGCTGCCTCTGCTCCGCGAGAACAATCCAGAAACCAGGAAAGCGACTTCCCTTTTTCCGTCAGTGTCGGCGATGTCTACGAAGGGCCGCTCGACCTGCTGCTCCATTTGATTCGTAAGCAAGATATCGACATTTACGATATTCCCATCGGCCGAATTACCGCGCAGTATCTGGCTTATGTAGAAAAGCTGCGCGAACTGGATGTGAACGTCGCCGCCGAATTCATTTATATGGCTGCGGTTCTGATTCACATCAAGTCGAAAATGTTGTTGCCGCGCGATCCCGCGGCGGCGTCCGACGCTCAAGACGATCCGCGCGCGGAATTGGTCAATCGCCTGATCGAACACGAGAAATTCAAGGCCGCGGCGCAGATGCTGATGCAGAAACAGCAGATTGAAGACGCGATATTGTCGAACCCGGCGCTCAAAGAATTTCGCGATGCCGAAGGCACGGAGCCTGAACTCGCTGCCGACGTTATTGACCTGGTAAAAACTTTCCAGCAAATTCTTGATCGCGCCCGCAACCGGCCGATGATTCAGGTTGACGAAGAAACCGTCACCGTCGGACAGATGATCGAGTATCTGCGCCGGCGACTGGCACTGGAAGATCGGCCAATCCGGTTAAAGCAAATGTTGCGCAATGTTGAATCACGGCAGGCGCTGGTTTGTATGTTTCTGGCGCTGCTTGAAATGGTGCGACTGCAGGCGATCCAGTTGCGGCAAGACCGCCTGTTCGGGGAAATCCTTCTGCGAAAACATGTAGGATTCGAAGCGGTCATGGCGGAACAGGCCGCTGTGCGCGATGATTGGAGATAAACTCGGTTTAGCGGGAGTTGCAGGAGCAAGCAGAATTATCACAACCATGAGCCTTAAAGCCAAACTTGAAGCAATTATCTACGCGGCGGAAACGCCGGTGACGCTCGATCAACTGATCGAATTAGTCAAGGAGTCGGTGCTTAGCGAAGGCGCTGCTGACGGCACCGAAGTCAAGTCGCGCGTGCGTCTGGCACTAGAGGAATTGATTGCTGATTACTATGCTCCGGATCATGGAATCGAAATTCGCCAGGTCGCCGGCGGATATCGGATGTCGACAAAGGCCGAACATCACGATATCGTGCGTGCTTTCGCAAAGAGTCTGAAACCGCCGATTCGCTTGTCGCTACCCGCGCTCGAAACTCTGGCGGTGATTGCATACAAGCAGCCGATTACGGTGCCGGAAATCAGCGAAATTCGCGGCGTGGATTCGAATGGAGTCATCGCGACGTTGCTGGATCGCAAGCTGATCACGACCGCCGGCCGCAAGGCTGTGATCGGGCGCCCCATTCTTTATAAGACTGCGAAGGAATTCCTGATGCGGTTTGGCTTGAAGGATGTCGGCGAACTGCCAAGTATGGAGGAGTTCGAGAAATTAGTTGCGGAGTCGTTCCAGAGCGATTTGTTGCCGGCGGCGAGTGGAGCGTCAGAGATCGCCAAAACGCACGATTCCGAACCGGCCGAAGCTGCCGACGAATCCGAATTGGCTACGGCGAAGCACCAAGAGAGCGATCCGGCCGCTTGATCGGCGGCCTGATTAACCATCCCGCTGATTTCACAATCCTGGATTCTTATGCCTGCTGAACGTTTACAGAAGATTATCGCGGCCGCTGGAATCGCATCTCGCCGCAAGGCTGAGCAACTAATTACCGGGGGGCTGGTGTCGGTGAACGGGCAGACGGTTACGGAACTCGGCAGCAAAGCCGATCCTGCAAGCGATCACATTCGCGTAAATGGAAAACTGTTGCACGGTCCGGAGCGGCACGTCTACCTGCTCATGAACAAGCCTAAAGGCTACGTCACTACTCTGAAAGATCCCGAGCGGCGGCCTACGGTTATGGATCTGCTGCGTGGCGTGGGCGCGCGCGTCTATCCCGTGGGACGCCTCGATTATGCCAGCGAGGGATTGCTGCTGCTCACCAACGACGGCGAGTTCGCCAACCGTCTGATGAAAGCCGCGTCCCACGTACCCAAAACGTACATGGTGAAAGTGGCTGGCAACCCGACCGGCGACGGCCTGGGGCGATTGCGCGAAGGTATTTTCATTCCGTCCGATCGCGGGAAAAGAGTACGAACTGCTCCCGCCAAGATTCGCGTGATTCGTGAATCCGCTAATCCCTGGTACGAGGTCACGCTGATTGAAGGCAAGAATCGCCAGATCCGGCGCATGTTCGAAGAGATCGGACATCACGTGGAAAAGATCAAGCGAGTACGCTACGGCCCACTTGAGCTGGATGTGCATCCTGGAAAATTTCGTAAGCTCACAACCGAGGAAGTTTCTAAACTGAAGGCGCTTGCGAAATAGATAAAGTCCGAAGGCGAGAGCGCCCGCTCCACACCACGTGTAAAGATTAAAATATCCAAAAGATGAGTGACTTCAGCCAGTTTGTGCCCGACTACGTACGGAACCTGCGCGGGTATACGCCGGGCAAGTCACTGCGCCAAGCGCAAGAGGAGAGCCATGTGAACTGCATCAAGATGGCTTCGAATGAGAACCCGTTCGGACCCTCGCCGAAAGCGGTCAAGGCGATGCAGGCCGCGCTCGCCGAAACCAATTTCTACCCCGACAACGACGCCATTGAACTGCGCCGGAAACTGGCCGAGCACCACGGTGTGCTGCCGGAGCAAATTGTTCCCGCGGCCGGTTCGACAGCTTTGCTGGGAATTATTGCGCGCACATTGTTGTCGCCGGGGCTCAATGCGATTACCAGCGAGCGCTCGTTCATCGTGTATCCGATCGCTACACAGGCGGCGGGTGGACAGCTGATTCAGGTTCCGATGCGAAATGACGGATTCGACCTAGGCGCTATAGCGTCGGCCGTGGATCAACATACCCGGATCATTTACATTTCCAACCCGAACAACCCGACCGGCACGCTCATTCCTGCGAAAGAACTCGATCGCTTTTTGGACGAGCTTCCGGAACACGTGATCGTTATTCTCGACGAAGCGTACTTCGAGTTTGCTGAATACTTCGGCGGTATACGAGGAATCGAATGCTCGCATGCGCTCGACTATGTGAGCCAGGGACGCAAGCTGGTGGTGCTGCGGACATTTTCGAAAGCGCATGGATTGGCTGGAGTTCGCGTTG
>Ga0209169_10001307_pt1 | contig 15132 bp, 15 predicted proteins | sample HubBroMetageWRM4_FD_188346 | JGI IMG/M metagenome (GOLD analysis project Ga0209169, IMG submission 188346) | Warmed soil microbial communities from the Hubbard Brook experimental Forest, New Hampshire - Hubbard Brook CCASE Soil Metagenome WRM 4... | ecosystem: Environmental > Terrestrial > Soil... | reverse complement strand
TGCCGTAATTCAAATCCAAATCCGTCTGCTGGCCGCTCGCGTCGTGCTTCACGATCGTCAGGTTCGAATCCGACCCAACGCTGAGCACCGAGCCGTCCGTCAAATTCACACGCGCTCGCGCCATGTGGCCCGTGTTCACCGTGTCGCCCCAATACACCGGCAAATTATTCGCGGCCGGCACCTGTTGCGGACCACGCACCACGTTCACCACCGGCAGCATCGCCGTAATCTTCCCTGCTTCCTGCTGCTGCCCCTGCGCCACCACGTTCACCGGCAACGCGAGCAGTACAGAGATCCCCAGTGCGATGAACGAAATGAGAGGATTGCGCGACTTCATATGATTGACTCCTCCCCCGGAGTTTCCCGATGCGTTAGGGCGCAAACCGCCAGAAAAACCCGAAACCATGGAAATCCGTTGGGAAATTGCGAATGCGGGGCTGGCGAAAAATTACCACATCTCCCCATACCCCGCATAGTTGTTTCCAGCCAGACAACCGACCCGACTGTCCGGCCAGTGTTTACCTCGAGATCCTCGGCCTCATCCGCGCCGCCACCTCGCGCATCGCCTGATTCGACCCCGGCGCCCGCCGTTCTCTCCACTGTTCCATATGGTTACAGTGAATCTCCAAATTCTCAAAAACGTGCGGGTTCTTGAACATCTCCCTCCACGTCGGCACCATCGGCTTCAACCGGTCCCACACCATCCACTGCTCGCCGGTATTTTCGAAGAAAAATTCCTCATCGATCAGCCCGCGGTTCACGATGTTCGCCACCATGTCCCAGTAGCTCCACACCATCCGCATGTATTCGTTCTCGTCGCTTCCTGGCGGCGCCACCTTCATCATTTCTTCCATCGTCGTCGGATGGAAATGCGCCGCGAACCATGACCTCGCCTCGCGCAGCTTTGGCTCCCTCCGCATGTCGTACAAGCGCAGCATCAAATTCACCTGCTCGTGCGTCACTTCTCCCATCGCTTCCTCCTGATCGCTCCTGTGTTAGTGCGCTTGGGGCGTAGGCACTTCGCCATGGATCGAAATCTGGTGGGTGTAAGCCAGCGGAATCGGCGATTCGTCGAAGCCCATCTTGATCCGCCGCCGCAATTCCCTCGCAACGTCCTCCTTGCGATTCAAAACCGTCTTCACCTGCAGCCGGATCACCGTTCCATCCAGCGCCAGTGACTCAATTCCCAGCACGCGCGGCCCATCGATCAGCGCCGCCGACCAGTCCGACGATTGCCGGAACTCGCCCGCAATTTTCTCCAGCAGCGAAATCGCGCGCGCAGTGTTTTCCTCGGCCGGCACGACTACGTCCACGAAAATCTGCGACCAGTCGCGGCTCAAATTGGCAACTTGTCCAATCATTCCGTTCGGAATCGTCACCACGGCGCCCATCGCATTGCGCAGCACGGTCCGGCGCAACGTCAAATGCTCCACGCGCCCAGTCTCGCTTCCGGCCGTGATCAGGTCGCCGATCACGTACTGGTCCTCGAACACGATGAAAAATCCGTTGATCAGGTCCTTCAGCAGGTTCTGCGCGCCAAACGCAAGCGCAACGCTCGCAAGGCCCGCAGTCGCCAGTGCCGGCGCCACATTAATATCGAAAACTTGCAGGCCCATCAGCACGGCGATCACAATGATCACAGTCGCAAAGATGCTGTACACCAGCCCGCCCATCGTCCGCGTCTGCTGCTCGTGCATCTGCGAGGCGCGCGACTGGTTCGTCGCGTGCTGCACCAGGCGCGCCGTCAGCGACTTCAGCACCCGCAGCAAGAAAAGCGCCAGCGCGAGAATCACCAGCAGCCGCAGGCCCATCTTTCCCGCGATTTGCAACCACTGTGAGACGGAATCGGTCATAAGATAGGGCGAACGCGCACTATAGTACCCGCGAGGCTCGGGCGCGACAACCCTTCTTCCCGCTCGCGCCCCGTCGCGTCATAGTCGCGTCAGAGAACGAACAGAGAACGCCGCGCACCTTCTAATTATTCGCGCGAAGTCTTCAGGAGCACACCGATGGTCGATCTTCAGAAACGCAATTTCGTCGCAAAAATCGCCGGCGGCCTGATCGTCGCGCCCGCCGCAGCTGCCCTGGCGCGCAATTTTGTTTTCGCGCAAGCCACTCGCACCACGCAAGGCCCGCCGCCACAAAACCCTCAACCTCCCACTCCTGTGCAGGACCCGTCGCTCACTCCCACCATCACCAGCGATCCCAAAGCCGCGCTCAAACACAATCAAGCTCAGATCCGCGACGACGTCGAAAAGCTCTATGCCCTGGCCCTGGAACTCCGCGCTCAGGTGGAAACCACCGAAACCACCCAAGTCCTAAGCCTTCCGATGATTCAAAAAGCCGAGCAAATCGAAAAATTAGCCAAACAAGTAAAAACCCTAGCCCGCGACTAGGGTGCCCGTAGCGTAGACTTCAGTCTGCGCGGAACCTTGCGGCGCGCGTGCGCCCAAAACGCCGCCCTCAAAATTCCTGCCGCTGAATCACCACAACAGCAGCACCCAGTAACATCGCCGCCACCGTAAGACTCGCAATCGTGCTCGCCCATGGAAACGGCCCAGTCAGCAGGTACGTGCTCTTGTTGAGCTGATTGTCGCCGCCCATAAATCGCCAGACATCCAAATACGGACGAAAACTCTCAACAGTCCCAAACACAATCCCGCTCAGGACAGTCACTCCGTACGCTACCGCCGGCGCCGTGAACTCGCCCTCGATCAAAGAAGACACCAGCACTGACAACCCAAAGTAGCTGAGCCCGCCAGCAACCAGCAGCACAGCGTAAAATGCCGCCTGCGAGATCGGAAATTCGCGGGCGTTCAAGTGCGACGTCAGCAAGATCGCGCCCCACGGAATCGCAGCCAGCGCCACCGACTCGGCCACACCCATCGCAATCTGCACTCCCACCAACCGCAACCGGCTTACCGGCAGCGCCAGCGTGAACGAGGATGCCCCAGCCGCGCGCTCACGAATCAGTCCACCCATTCCCAGCAGCACAACCGAAAGCACCCACAATCCCACCAAATAGTGATTCGCAAAATACAGCATCTGGTAAGTATCGATTTCAGGTTTCGGCAACAGGACAGACTCGGCGTGGTGTACGAAGAAAATCAGGATCGCCGTCATGCCGCACAGCAATGTCAAAAATCTCGACCGTGTCTCAAGCCACGCTTTGTACCAGAGCACGCGTTATCGCTCCTTAACTGTCTCGAGGAAGATCTCGCGCAGTCCGATAGCCTGAACCTGAACCGAAATGGCATTCAGCTTTTTGGCTCGCTCGAGGATCTCTTCCGTGTTCCAGCGAGTGAAAATTGTCGCTTGGTTGTCTTCAATCTGAATCCTTTCGACTCCCGGAACGCGGAATTCTTCCTCGCGAGGAGCACGCGCAAACACCATATCGATCCGCCGGTAGAATTGCCGGAGTTCGTCGAGGGACGCGTGCAGCACTAACGCGCCTCGATCCAAAACGCAGACGTGATCGGCGATCCGCTCGATCTCCGCGATCTGATGCGAAGACACAAAGATCGAAACGCCTTCGGCCGATCGCGTCACGAGTGTTTGCAGAAGATGTTCATGAGCCACCGGATCGAGTCCTTCGCTTGGCTCATCCAGAATCAACAATTCCGGGTTTCGGGCGAACGCCAGCAGCAGCACCAGCTTGGTTCGCATGCCCTTGGAAAGCGATTTGATCTTTCGGTCGAGCGGCAGCGAGTACACGTGCAGAAGTTCTGCGGCCACGGACTCGCGCCAATCGGGATAAAACGACCGCGCGAATCGAATCATCTGCTCCACTGTCATGTACCGATAGAGCGCCATGTTCTCGGCCACGTACGCCACCCGCCGCAGACAGTCCCGATGGTTTTCCAATTCGCCGATTCGCGTGCCCAGCATCACGCCTTCACCGCTCGTCGGCGCGATCATCCCGAGTAGCATCTTGATCGTCGTGCTTTTTCCCGCGCCATTCTTCCCCAGGAAAGCTGTGATCCCGCCGGCTGGCACCGAGAGATTCAATTCGCGCACCGCTTCGTGCCTGCCGTATGACTTTGTGAGGCGGCACGTTTCGATCACGGCCTCTGTCGTCATCCGCGCTTCCCACTTCCTGCCGGAAAAAGTAGCTCCGCCTCGAATGCCCTCAGGATCTCGTCAGACTGCAGCCCTTCGACGCGAAGCTCGTCGATTAATCCACGAATGCGCCGGCGAGCATCCTGCACCTGATCTGTCAAGGAACGCGTCCGACGCTTGACCGTAACGAACGCGCCAGCGCCCTGCCGCAGGTCCAGAAGTCCCTCGTGCTCCAGCTCGCGATAGGCCTTTACAATTGTGTTGGGGCTCACTACCAAGCGCTCGGCCAGCACACGAACGCTGGGAAGTTGCGATCCGTCGCGGAGCACTCCGGTTTCGGCGGCGTGCCGAATTTGTTGCATCAATTGTAGGTACAGCGCTTGACCACCGGCAGGATTCAGTTTGAAGAACATGTCCGGCAAAGTGTATCAGTGTGAGGGTACAGAAGAACAGCCCTTTGGATGTGGATTATTCCGCATCCCGGGACTGCGCAACGTAATCCTCACCAGCCCTGAGTTTTTCGCCGACGCTCCCGCAACTCCGCCCTGCTACTTCCGCTTCTTCTGTCCGCCGCCAAAATTGAACGGTCGCAGCTCCTGCGGATGCTGCCTCACGTACGCAAGTACCCGCTGCCGTTTCTGAACTCCCCGAGTACTCCCCGCATCCGGCGGACATACATCCGGCCGCGCATCGGAGGCGCGCGCAAAAATGCCGGCCCACCGCCGCTTGATCGCGGGCACCGTCACGAACAGAGCTTTAGAAGCCTCCGCATCGTCGACGCCTTGCAGCGCCACTTCCAGCAATTCCTGCTCGCCTAACGTGAAGCCAATCTGCGGGGGCGGCCCGTGGTGAAAAATCTCAGCGGCAATCGAATGGGGATCCTTGCGCATCGTGTCGCTCGTTACCTCGACTAGAGCGCGGTCCTCGTTCCATGCGCTTCCCGGATGCGCCTTCCTCCATGCCTCAAATCGATCGGCGATCCTCATGCGGAGGTGGCCCTCGATATGCCACAAATCCACGCCGTCCACGCACTCCAGCAGGATCAGCGAGAAACGGTAACCCGAGAACAGTTCGTAGTAAGCGCGGCCTAACAAGATGCGCACATCATCCACTTGTGCTGCGCTCAACCGATTTTGTTTCCAACTCGTGTCCATAATGACCTGGTGCAGGTCCCCGCTCGTGTTCGCATCGCGCACCTCTTCCGGCGTGGCAATCACCGAACTGCCGCAGGCGACGCTTTCGACGATTCTCGAGTTAAGTCCCGGCGCAGGATGTTCCCGCTCCGCGTCCGTAAAGCTTTTCTTCACAAAAGCGCCGAATCCAAACCCTACGATCTCAACTTTGTCTTCCCACCGGGCCTCAATCACAGCGCCTCGGCATGCGTGCTTCATCTCGAACATCCGTTGCCAAGCCTGTGATGCACGGCACTCGCCCACAACCTCCGCGCCCATCTTGGCAGGATGCAGCTTCAGGCCTTCGGCCAGATCGCTGGCCGAAGGCTTTCTCCAATTGAAGAGCAATTCCATTAAGACCCCCGAAAAGTATCTTTTTAGGTCATTGCGGGGCAAACGCGAACGTTTCTATATTGCGGGGCCGAAGAGACCGTACCGCGATCATTCCCAACTCTGGTCAAGCGGAGTTCACGGCAACTCACTCGTCAGGAGAACAACATTGAATCACATACACAGGACCAGTTTCGTTGCTTATGCGCGCCGTGCGGCAGTTCTCGCCGCGGCGGCGTTTCTCGCGTTCCTGTTTACGTCCACCGCAGCTCAGGCCGGTTGCGCCGTTCCATCGAGAGCGGATGCGCCAAGAATTCCTTACGCCAACCCACACACCAACGAAGAGTGGGACGGCGGCCCAACGACCGTCGGATTATGGCACGTGCTCTACACCGCCGAATCCGACAACAACTTTCCTCCGGGTGTAACTCCGCCGCCGACGCCGTTCCAGTTTCTCGAATCGCTCAAGACCTGGCACGCCGACGGAACGGAATTCGAAAATGCGTTTGTTCCGCCCACAGGCGGCAACATTTGCTTCGGCGTGTGGAAGGAACAGTACGATCACCGCATCAAGCTGCACCACATCGGTTTGATGTTCAATCCGGACGGCAGCATCTCGGCCCTCTTCACCGACGACGAAGTCGTGTCGGTCTCCAAAGACGGCAAAACCTACACCGGCTCGTTCGATTTCCGTCTCTGGCCACCGAGCTACGACGCGGTCGGAGTGGGAACACCTATATCGGAAGTCAAAGGTAACATAGCCGCTACTCGCGTCGTGGTGGACTGAAGAATCGCACCGCTCACCGTATTGCGCCGAAAGGCCCGTGCTCTATTTCGACAAGAGTGCGGGCCAGCGCGTGCTCCTGAAAAATTTCTGGCAAGTTGCGCCGGCGATGCCGCTGCCCAATTCCTTTGCCGCCCCTCTACTTCCCCTGTAAACTTGAGTAACCGTGCGGCTGTAGCTCAGTTGGATAGAGCGGTTGCCTCCGAAGCAACAGGTCGGGCGTTCGAGCCGCCCCAGCCGCACCACTCTCGCCGCATCTCCACCACCGCCCCGTGTACCCAACCCATCCCCGTTGTCACGGACATATCCGTAGCCGGTGTACGTACTGCTGCCTAAGTTTCCCGTCCGGCCCAAACACCAGCATCAGTTCCATCTGGCAGCCACACGGAAATACGAAGGCATCGGTCTGGAATCGAGCGGAGATCACGTCATCACCCGCATTCGCTTTCACGTTTCCGTACCGACTCTGAGGCACAAGGTCGCTGGAAGTTTGCGTCCGCTCCTGAAACTCAATGCCCTTCGAACGAAGAATGTCGCGCGCGTGATCGATTCCGAGTCCCACAGAAAGAGCTGCTTGTAACTCTTGCTCCTGAGTGGAAAGCTCCGCCATGTGCTGTGGCCAAAACGGATTGAATCTCGGCGTGCAAGCCAAACCTGTGAGCGCAGCCATGGGTACCGCGAGAAAAACCGCGGCGCGACGCAGTCCCATTAGCGACACGCGGTCACGAAAAATCCAAATGGCGGCGTAGGCCGCAGCCGCATAAAAAATTGTATTCGCCGCAAGCACCAAGAGTGGTGGACCGAAGCCCCCCATCCTCAGAAAAAGCGACACGAACGCAGTCCCCGGTATCAACGCTGGACTCAAAAGAAGCACCAAAGGCGTTGGAGCGTTCATTAGCAGCACGACCAGCGACGTGAACGCCGCACCGCACATTAACGCCACCGCGACTCTGTACTTCATCATGACGGCCTTCGCTCTGAGCCGGCGCAACTGGTGATGTGTTCTTTCCGGGTAAATTTGTGTCGATTAGAAAGGGGTGCTGTCGTTTGTTTTCTACAACTTTCGGGCAATTCTAATCGCGGAGTGCTCCGATTAGAAATTGTCGAGTGGGCTACGACTGGCGCCGAGCACAAAGTCAAAAGCTGCCGGGTCGAGCCGCTTCGCTGACCCGCCGTTACAGGTGCTGAGGGTAGCGTTCGGTGGTTGGTGAGGAGGGAGGAGAAGCGAAGAGGCATCCTTCGGCCCGTGAACGGACCTCTGGATGACGTCAAAGGGGAAGGAGCAGAGGCAACGGCACAGACACATAGGCCAACTCCAGCCTGTGCCACTCTTCGTGTGGAGGCGGTGATTACACAATTTATGGAGGAGTGGGCGGCGTTGCGCAGGCGGGAATGCCTACCCCACGCGTCGCGATTGGGTTTGTGCGGATGTGTCATCTAGTGCCGATTAGAATCGGGGGGTGGCGTTTGTTTTGTGGAAGTTACGTCACATTCTAATCGCACGAGGTGTCGATTAGAAATTTGCGGTGGCCGGGATTCGCGGAGGGTACGTACGTAGGAATGCGGATGTGGGGTTGGGGCGGAGAGAGGCGCTTTGCCGGTGGAAGAGCGTCCGGCGCCTGGGAGCGAGGCGGCGCGTCGCATGTACGAATACGGGTGGGCATTGATGCAAGTCCGACGATACGTTAACACGCGGGGTACGTAATTGTCAAGTACTAACGATTGGCGGGGCTCTCCCTTACCGGTTCTACGGGATCCTTATTGGGCCTACTTAAAGAGAAGGCAAAGGAGACTGCACACCCGCTGAGAGCGGGGTGCAGACAGGCTGAGAGCCTACCCCGCTGCATTCGCTGCGTGGGCCAGTGTTGGCTACTGCGCGTAGCGGGTGAAGACCATGTCGGTGTCTTTGGCTTTTTCGTGGCAGGGGGCGCAAGGTTTCATGAAGTCGGGGGCGGCGGGCTTGCCGTCCTGGAAGTGACCGAAGCCCCAGCCGCCGGTGGCGGCATACTTCTTTGAGTCCTTGACCATAAACTGGGTGTTGGTGGGAGCGCCGGGAACGAAGGACTGAACCTTGCCGAAGATTTTATTGTTTTCGTCGGACGGCACGTTTTTGTAGTGCAGGGCGGCGAGGACCGTCCCGTCTGGAAACGGCAGCGTTCCGGCGCGATACGCTTTCATCGCGACATCGTTGCCCAGCACGGAGCCCAAGCTGTTGAGCGTTCCGGCTTCATGCGCCGAGGACACCCACTGCCAGTCACGAAAATTCTGAGGCATTTCGGTGACGTACGGGGCAGCGTCGCCGTCCGCGTGACGCGGTGCGGGCGTCGCGAACGCCGCAAGCCCTGACACGATTGCGAATGCGCCGAGGAAATACGCGAAGCGTTTCATACATTCCTCCAAAGTCTTTTTGAGTGGTGACTGCGTGTTTTGGTCGGGACGAGTGGAGCTGATCTGCGGAGGCTCCGTTTCGTTTGTCGGTTGACACGATGGGCGCCGCGGAGAGGAAAGGGAGGCGGCGAGGAAGGTGCGAAGCGACTGCGCGAATGTACGCCAACGTACAGAGAAAGGCAAAAGAAAATAACGCGCCGTAGTGGCGGAGGTTTTTATTGCGGCGGAACGTGGGCGGCTGAATCGCGACGGGGTTGTGGGTGTGGGCGACGTTTGTGCGCGCACAGTTCATCGAGCGGCGGTCGGCGTTGCGCAGGCAGGAATGCCTACCCACGTTCGCCTGAGATTCGCTTGACAGGGGCGGGGTTCGGGAACACCATGCGCCCGCGCTATTAAAGTTTTAATGAAAGCCCTAAAGATCTCCTCGGGGGATTCCTATGAAGCTCGCCGCGTGTGGCCCGTTGTCCCGCCCGTCCTTGCGCACTACTTCGCTTCTGGCAAAAGTTCTTGTGATCGCGCTGCTCGCCTGTGTGGCGGCGGGTGCGGCGCACGCGCAGGCGGCTTGGGTGCGCGTGAATCAAGTCGGCTACGAAAAGGGCAAGGGCCCGTTTCGCGCGTACCTGATGTCCGCGACCGATGAGACGGGCGCGACGTTCACTGTGACCGATTCGCAGGGGCGCGACGTCTTTAGCGGGCCGATCGGCGCGCTGGTGGGCACGTGGGGACACTCCGCGACGAAGACGTACAACGTGTACGCGCTGGACTTCACGGTGCCGCGCGTGGAGATTTACACGATCGCGGTGAAGGGGCCGAAGAAGGCCACGTCGCCTGCGTTCGCGGTGAACACGCCGGACGTTCTGTATCCCGGCCTGCTGCTGAACACTTTGTTCTTCTACGAAACCGAACGCGACGGCGCGAAATACATTCCGAACGCGCTGCGCGACGGCGCGGGCCATTTGAACGATGCGAGCGCGACGATCTACAACACGCCTCCTCTCGACGACACCGACGACATTAATAACGTGCCGCCGGCGCTGCCGCTCGTGAAGTCTGGATTGCCGGTGACGGACGTTTCCGGCGGATGGTGGGACGCGGGCGACTACATCAAGTATGTGGAGACGACGAGCTACACCGAGGCGCTGATGGAAATCGGCGTCCGCGATTTTCCGAATCAGATGGGCCGTTACGCGAGCGTGAATCCGGCCGTGCCGCCCGCTTCGATTTCCTACGCGGGCAATAGCGGCAAGGGATCGCCGGATTCGACGGACTTCACGGCCGAGGCGCGATTTGGAATGGACTGGCTGAACAAAATGTGGAATGAGCAGACGAAAACGCTGCTCTACCAAGTGAGCAACTCGCAGGAATTCAATTATTACGGCTACGGCACGCCGACTTCGACGACCTGCGGCGGAACGTACGACACGCCGTATTGCCTTTTCACCGAGTACGACATTTGGACGCTGCCGCAGATACAGGACGATTACCAGCAGCCGGGCGATCCCGAGCCGTGCGATCCGTACACTTCGTATTTCACGTGCCACCGTCCGGCGTTTTTGGCTGGCGCGGCGGGATCGAAGATCAGCCCGAACTTGGCGGGGCGTTTGGCGGCGGATTTCGCGCTGTGCTACCAACTCGAGCGCTACGACAATCCGGCGCGCGCGAAAAATTGCCTGAAGAACGCGGAGTCGATTTTCGATTTGGCGGATCTTTCGTATCCCGATCCGGCGCCGACGGTTGGTTCCGGCTCGTGCTCAACGTGCTTGCTCACTGCAGTTCCCTTTGACGGCTATCCCGAGGATGTGTGGGAAGACGATATGGAACTGGGCGCGACGGAACTTTACTTCGCGGTCGAATCGGCGTGCAATGACGGCGCAATTGCGGGCCTCACGCATACCGACCCTTCGTATTACTTGTCTGAGGCGGCGGCGTTTGCGAGCGGCTACATCAAGAACGTTTACACGCCGGGCTACACGGACACGCTGAACCTGTACGACGTGAGCGGCCTTGCGCACTACGAGCTGTTCCGCGCATTTGAAAAAGCGGGCGCGCCGAAGGGACTCGCGATCACGCAGGCGGGAATCAAAAAGCAATTTTTGCAGCAAGTGGCCGATGCGATTTCGCAGGCGCAGACGGATGCGTGGGGCTACGGCAACGTGTGGAGCTCTGGCGACACCACGTCGCACGGCGCGGGGCTTTCGGTGATGGCGGCCGAAGCGTATGACGTGACGGGGGCCGCGCAGTACGACACGTATTCGCGGCAGTGGCTCGGAAATATTCTGGGCGCGAATGCGTGGGGCTCGTCGTTCATCGTGGGCGACGGCAGCACGTTTCCGAATTGCATCCAGCACCAGGTGGCGAATCTTGCAGGCGCTTTGAATGGCAGCGAGGGCGCCGTGCCGGTGCTGTGGGGTGCGGCGACGGAAGGTCCGAACAACTACGCGACGGCGGGCGTGGTGGGCGGGATGAATCTGTGCCCGGCGGACGGCGTGAATACGTTTAAGAAATTCAACGGGAACGACGGCGTATTCAATAAGGATGCGAAGACGATTTACGAGGACAACGTGCAGTCGTACAGCACGACGGAGCCGGCGATCGATTTGACGTCCACTTCGTTTTTGATGTGGTCGTGGCGCTTGGGGCTGCACCCGGCTTACTAGACGGAGTGTCTAATTTGATTCGCTAGTGGCTGCGGGGAGGCGTGGGGGCGGCGGTGGCCTGGTCGGTTTTTTTAACGAGCCAGGTGACCGAGCCGAACGCGCCGAGCCATGAGCCGAGCGCCGCGAAGATCACGTACACCGGGTTGCCGGTGTAATTGATCACCGCGAACGCCGAGAGCAGGTACCACACGCTGCTCCAGCTGGCGGCAAGGGCGCGGCGGCGCGCGGTGACGGCGGCGGTGAACATCACGTACACAGCGTCTGTGCCGGCCGTACAGGCCATCACTCCTGCGGCTATCAGCGGATTTGGCGGCTGAAAATGAAATGGCATGTGTCCCGTCCTTCGCTCGGAGCCTCTCGAGGCGTCCCAAGCGCGTAAACGGCGCAATTTTACAACCTGAACCCTGCCGCGGGTTAATCTGCATGACAGCCCTTCCCGGGCAATGTACTCTTTTCCGGAAACCACCATGACGCCGGAGTCCTCGCCGTGCTCGCGCTGATCCGCTCTCTTGTCCGTCCCTATCGCGGCCCTCTCTCGCTGATCCTATTCGCGATGATCGTGCAGACGGCGATGTCTGTCGCCGCGCCGTGGCCGCTGAAAATCATCCTGGACAACGTGGTGGGCACGCACCACCTGCGGCCGTGGATGGACGATCTGCTGAAGCCGTTGATCGGCGGCGGGTCGAAGATGCAGATCGCGGCGGCGGCGGCGATTGTGTCCGTGATCATCGCGCTGCTCGACGCGGTGGCGACGTACGTAGCGAATTACTACACGACGAGCGTCGGCCAGTGGGTGGCGAACGACCTACGGCTGCGCACTTACCATCACCTGCAGCAACTTTCCCTCGGGTATTACAGCACGCATCAGACTGGGTCGCTGCTAAGCACGATCACGGCGGACGTGCAGACGATTCAGAGCTTCGCGTCTGGATCGACGCTGGCGATTGCGGTGGACATGCTGACCATCGTGGCGATGCTGGCAATCATGTTCTGGGTGAATTGGGATTTCACGCTGATCGCGATTGCGGTGACGCCGTTCATGCTGCTGTTTGTGGCGCGATTCAAGAAGGCGGTGAAGAAGGCGCAGCATGAGGTGCGCAAGCAGCAAAGCAACGTGGTTTCCGTGGTGCAGCAGGGGCTGGAATCGGCGCAGGTGATCAAGGCGTTTGGCCGCGAGGATTTAGCGCAGGCCGAGCTGGGCGTGGCGAGCAAAGCCACGGTGGATGCGGCGCTGAAAGCACGACGCGTGAAGGCGCTGCTGTCGCCGGTGGTGGCGGTGACGGTGTCTGTGTGCGTGGCGATCGTGCTGTGGCGCGGGTCGTGGTTGATCCTGCATGACAGGATGACGGCTGGGTCGCTGATCGTGTTCCTCGCGTACCTGCAGAAATTCTTCAAGCCGGTGCAGGATCTGGCGACGATGACGAACCAGATCGCGCAGACGGCGGTGGGCGTGGAGCGCGTGCAGGAAATTCTGGATGCGGACACGGTAATTCCGGAGCCCGAAGATCCGATCAACCCGAAGCCGTTCAAAGGGAAAATTAAATTTGACCACGTCGCGTTTGGATACGTGCCCGATGAGCCTGTGCTCACGGACGTGAGTTTTGATGTGGAGCCGGGACAAATGATCGGAATCGTGGGGCCGACGGGCGGCGGGAAATCGACAATCGTGAGCCTGATTCCGCGATTGTACGATCCGCTGAGCGGAACGATCTCGGTGGATGACGTGGATGTGAAGAAATATCACATCGAGGGATTGCGCAATCAGGTTGGGTACGTGCTGCAGGAGACGGTGCTGTTTGCGGGGACGATTCGCGACAACATCGCTTACGGAAAAGCGGGCGCAACGGAAGAGGAAATTTTGAACGCGGCGAAGCTGGCGGACGCGGATGAATTCATCCAGAAGATGCCGCATGGGTACGACACGCTGGTGGGCGAGCGCGGCGCGACGCTATCGGGCGGGCAACGGCAGCGGATCGGAATCGCGCGCGCGATTATTCGCAACAATCCGATTTTGATACTGGATGAGCCCACCGCGGCACTCGACACAGAAGCCGAGCGGTCTGTGATTGGGGCGCTCGAGCGGCTAATGAAGGGCCGCACGGTGATCACGATTGCGCACCGCTTGAGCACGATTCGCGATGCCAATAAGATACTTGTGCTGAAGGGTGGCGTGGTGGCCGAACAAGGCACGCATGACGAGCTCATGGCGCTGAATGGGGTGTACGCTGATTTGTACCACGTGCAGTTCGCGGATCAGACGGCGAAGACTGGCGCTGCTGCTAAGCCTGCGAACAAAGCGACGGACGATTCGAAGCTACCGTCGCATTTGCTAACCCCTGCCGATGGGGACGTGACGCCGGATTGAGAAATTTCTGGAGAGTGAATGTCGCATTCGCTGATTGTTCTTCCTGATGACTCGGCGCGCCCGATCGTGGACGCCATCAACGCGGCTCAAAAATCCCTGAGAATCAAGATGTTCATCTTTTCGGCGCCGGAGCTGCTGGATGCGGTGATTGCGGCGAAGAAACGAGGCGTGCACGTGCGCGTGATGCTGAATCCCGCGCGGCGCGATGGGGAGAGAGAGAACGCGAAGTCACGCAAGAAGCTGGAAGCGGCGGGCGTGACCGTGAAGGACAGCAATCCAAAATTTGGGCTGACGCATGAGAAGTCGATGGTGGTGGACAACGCGCTGGCTTTTGTGAAGTCGCTGAATTGGGAAGAGAAAAACCTCACCGAGACGCGCGACTACGCGGTGATCACGACGAAGAAGCACGAAGTGGCGGAGATTGTGGCGTGCTTCGAGGCGGACTGGCACCGGAAGAATTTTGATGCAGGACGGGGCGCGCACTTGATTTGGTGCACAAACAACGGGCGCGAGCGCATCGCACGATTCATCGACAAATCGAAGCATTCAATTTTTTTGCAGAACGAGCGGTATCAGGATGCGGTGATCATCGAGCGGCTGGTGCGCGCGGCGTTGCGTGGAGTGCGGGTGCGAGTAATGGCGCGGCCGCCGCACAAATTGAAGAAGGCGAAGCTCACTGAGAGCGTGGGCGGGTTGCGCACGATGGAAGATGTAGGAATCAAAATTCACAAGCTGAAGCACTTGAAGTTGCACGCGAAGATGCTGCTGGCGGACGACAAGCGGGCGATTATTGGGTCGATTAATTTGGCACCAGGGAGTTTTGATAGCCGGCGCGAACTCGCGATCGAAGTGAAAGATAAGAAGGTGATCAAGCGGATACGGAAGATTGCGAAGCATGATTGGAGGCAGTCGCACAAACTGGACCTAACGGACGAAGGATTGCTGGCGGAACTGAAGAAGCACAAGATTGATTGTGTGGAAGAGCTGGCGATTACCTCCGGGCTGGATCATGCGGGGCATGAAGACATAGGCAAGAAGAAGGGGAAGAAGAAGTAGGCGGGTGGCCCGCGATCGTGCGTGCTTGCAATATTTTCTGGTGGTCGTAGAAGAACAGCCTGCGCGGCAGGCTATTCCACTTCAATTTTTAGGGCGATGCCGGATTTGAAGGCGGGTGAGTGGAGTATGGTGGTAGTTCCCTCCTGAGTTTTGAAGTCCTCTTCCTTCGTGATTTTTCCTGTGGTGACGTCGATCCAAGCTCCGTGGAAGTGTCCTTGTGGGAGCGCCAAGGTGATGTCGGCCGGGCCGTCGCCGTCTAGGTAGATGGCATAAACGTGCGCTGGGCTTGAGAGGGCGTGGGCGATCAGGCCGGGGGCGTTT
>Ga0209169_10001306_pt1 | contig 15141 bp, 9 predicted proteins | sample HubBroMetageWRM4_FD_188346 | JGI IMG/M metagenome (GOLD analysis project Ga0209169, IMG submission 188346) | Warmed soil microbial communities from the Hubbard Brook experimental Forest, New Hampshire - Hubbard Brook CCASE Soil Metagenome WRM 4... | ecosystem: Environmental > Terrestrial > Soil... | reverse complement strand
CGATCCAGCGGATATGTTCGCGACGAGCTTGCGGCGATCGGCGTTCCGCGTATAGGCGAGCTGATTCAAGAACGATAAGTGCCGCAGGCTCGACAATTGCAGTCTCCTTTGAAAGGGCAGCGAGCGAGAACAGGATAGCGACCGCGATCTGTCTGTGGCGTTCAACGCTTACGGATGGGAATGAATCCAAGCTCGTGGCAGGAAGATAGACCGCAAAGCCCCACAATGTGAAGGCGGCGGCGAAGATGTCGGCGTGGGCCAGCGTGCTCTGGGCGAACCAGATTGGGTAGACGGCCGTGAGGAAGGTCAGGCTGATTGCTGCGGGGGCCGAGAGGAGACGCTGCGCCAGCCTGAAGATTGCGGTCAAGCCGGCTGCCGCAACGCCGCAGACACACAGGCGGGTCGCCAGGATGTGCAACCCGACGATGTGCCAAAGCGTGCCGAGTATGACATTTGGCAACGGCGGGTGCGCGTTTGTGAACTGCGGGATCAGCCAACCATGGTGGTAGAAGTCCAGGGCGGCGGGGATGTAGTATCCGCCTTCGTCCCAGTAGTAGGGCAGGCGGAGCAACGTAAGGTGGCTAACTGCGATTACTGCAAAGAAAAGAAGCCAGAGCAGCCACGAGGGCAGGGCGGCGATGCGGTCGGCGGTCGAACCTGAGGGGTGCGTGGGCACTGCGATCTAGTGAACCGGGCCACCGGGAGGCGTGACGAAACGCGGGTTGTTCACCGATGCGGGCTCCAGCGCGATGGGACCGAAGGTTTGTTCGTACTGGGCGAGATTGGCCCCGAGGATGTTGTATAAGGCCTTGGCCTGCTGGGGGCTGAGATAGACACCCTGGAAGTTTTCGATCTCGACCTGTTCGGGTGTTTGGGGTGAAAGGGTGCCAAAGACGAGCAGGAAGTCCCATACCGAAAGGCGGACTTGGACACTATTGGCATAGGAGTCGCGGTAATCTTCGGTGCGCTTGAGGACGATACGAGGGTTGTCAGGTGTTGCGGGCTGATTCATGGGGTGTCCTGCGGCTTGTGGTGCGGGAAGAGGGACTTGAACCCTCACGCCTTACGGCACAGGCTTCTAAGACCTGCGTGTCTGCCATTCCACCATTCCCGCTTGAGCAGCCGTCACTTCAGCCTATCGGGAGAGGCGGTAAGTGGCAACGTGGACGGGAATAGCAAAACCGGAACCCTCGTTTCTTCGGGTGATGGACTATATCGGGATCTCGGTAGATGCTGTCTAGCGGAGCGGATCGAACTCTGTTGGGAAACCTTCCTCCAGGTAGAAGTTTCGCGCGAAAGCTCTGCGTTGGCCGAATCGAGACTTTTGGAAAGGTACGCAGGAGGTTGATTCGATTTACTGTCCTTTTGGGATGGTTATCAGAAAAACGGAGTTGATAGCCGTAAAACGGTTTATATCTGTGAATTCTTGCGACCCCGCTCCAAATCTCATGCAAGTTTTTCCTTGACTCGAATATGGGCCGGTATGTATTTTGCCCTTCGCAAAAATACCTCCATTGATTGTGGTTGCGAAAAGGGCTGAAGGAGAATGCTCGGACCATTTACGGCAGCGGCCGTTTTTCCCGGCTGGCTGCGTGTTGCTACGTCTGACGGTTATTTGAATGGGCCAGTTCGTCGGGTGGAATTCGGGCGCGTCGTTGAAGAAAAAAGATTTGCGAGTCATCAGGCAGAAGGAATCTCTGGAGGCGGCGGATGAGTAGCAGCATGCTTTACGAGGCATTGGAGGCGGAGACTGGAATGCAACGTACTTACAACATCGTGCGTAAGGATGCCGGAGCGTGGGCCATCCTGCTTACCGTTTTGGTCTTGTGCCTCTGTGCGGCAATCGCCGGCGCACAGACTGTGCCCAATGTGGTGATGAGCCAGGTAACGCTCATGGCAGGCTTCGGGAGCGGCGGTGCGTTGACGGGCGGTGCCCCGTCGGGCAGCAGTATGGCCGTCGATGCAAACGGGAACGTGATCGTCAGCGCGACCTACGGAAAAGAGATTCTGGAGTTCGTGCCGGGGGCAAGCTCGCCAACAAAGTTGGGGGGCGCCTTCACCAGTTTCAACCCGGGTGGCGTCGCAATCGATCCGGCAGGGAATCTGTATCTCTCAAACACATATAACGGGACAATCATCAAGATTCCGGTATCGAACGGAACCTATGCAGCGATTCCTGAGCCGGGCAGCAGCACGCCGACATGTACAGGGAACGATACGGCGGAGTGCGCTTTGCCGACCACGCTTCCGGTCTCGGGTGTTGTGGGGATGGTCTTCGACGCGTCCGGAGATCTTTTCGTTACTTCCACGAGCGGAGGAACCAACCCGAATTCGGTGATTGAGTGCACCTCGGCGTGCCTTGTGAGCGGGACACCTGCGCCTGCGGTTCTCTTTGCAGAATCGACAACCGCAACCACGGAGGGGACGTCTTCAGCCATCTATAACCTTGGCGGCATCGCGGTAGACAAGTGGGGAGACGTCTTCTTTACCGACTCTCTGATGGACTCGAAGAACGGAAGCAACGGTGAGAGCTACGGAGGAGACCTGCAGGAGCTGATCTACAGCGGAAGCGCATATAGCTCGACGCCCACGACACTGGCGACGATGACGGACGGCACTCCCGGACAATACGACAATCAACTGGACGGCGTTGCAGTCGATGCAAACGGCGTGGTGTATTACGCGACTCAGTACGACGGCATCTTCGCATTTCCCAGCAATCAGGGCGTCGTAACCACGACTACCAAGTACATGGTGTCTTCACAGGGGGCGAAGATCCTGACCACCGATGGAAACGGCAATTTCTACGTTGCATCCTATTCGAACGCGGCTGGCGGTGATGCGGTTATCAAGGTGGGGATTGGAAGCCTAACGGCAACCTCGGCAGCAGTGGGGACGCCTTCGACGACTACCAACGTCACGACGATTCTGAATGATCAGGGGTGCTCACCCGCTCCGACAGTGAACTTCTCGGCACTCGAAGGCACCACCTCATCAACGGAGTTCACAGCTGCCACTACCGGCTCCTGCAATACGGTCAACGGCACGGGTGCGAGCTATGCGACGACGGTTACGTTCACACCCGCTTACGGCGGGACGCGGATCGCAACCCTTAGCGCAACTGAGGCCAGCGGCCCAGGCAGCACAGGTTCGGCGACAGTAACCGGATTCGCCACTGGACAGCTGGCTCCGCCAACCTTCTCGCCGGTGGCGGGGACTTACCACGCCGTGCAGACGGTCAATATCTACGACCAGACGCCGGGCGTATCGATCTACTACACGACCGACGGTTCGACGCCAACAACGAGCTCTACCCTTTATTCCGGTGCGATCACGGTCTCCTCGACTGAGACGATCAATGCGATTGCCACCTCGAGTGCAACTGGCGTCACCAACAGCAGTGTGAGCACAGGTGCTTACACGATCACGCTACCGGCGGCAACACCAACGTTCTTGCCTGCGGGTGGATCATACAACGCCGCGCAGACAGTAGCGATCTCCGACGGTACCTCCGGCGCAGCCATCTACTACACCACCGACGGCACGACACCGACGACCTCATCGAGTGTTTACGGCGGACAGATCACGGTCTCGTCGAACACAGTGTTGAAGGCCATCGCAGTCGCCAGCGGCTTGCCCACAAGCAACGTCGCAGCGGCGACGTATGTCATTAGCAGCGCGACGAACGGTACCTCGCTGAGCATCCTGACGAACCAGATTTCAACACTGGGAACCTTCGCAGGTGGTGGCGCATTGCCCGGAGGCAGTCCTGCCGGAAACAGCATGGCAGCGGATGCGAACGGCAATCTGATCACTGGAACCAGCTACGGGAAGAAGATTCTGGAGTTCGCACCCGGGGCTACATCGGGGACCGTACTCGCCTCGTTCACCGGATTCAACCCTGGGGGCGTAGCTCTTGATCCGGCAGGGAACCTGTATCTGTCCAACTCCTATAACGGAACCATCACGAAAATTCCTGTCTCCGGCGGAGTTTACGCCACGATCACGGAACCAAGCAGCAGCACTCCCGCTTGCACTGGGAGCGACACGGCAGAGTGCAACATCCCGACTTATATGCCGGTGAGTGGCATTGTGGCGATGGTGTTTGATGCATCCGGTGACCTGTTCTTCACCTCCACGTCCGGAAGCACAAGTCCAAATACGCTCTACGAATGCACCGCGGCCTGCTTGATGACCGGAGCGCCAGCGCCTGCTGCTCTGTACGCGGAGCCGACGACGACGGTACCTGAAGGTTCCGCGAACGCGAGCTGGTACATCGGTGCCGTTGCTGTCGATCCGTGGGGCGACGTCTTCATCACAGACACCCTGATGGTCGCTTCAGCCAACACAAACTATCAGTCGACGGTGAAGGAGTTTACTTACAGCGGTGGAGTCTATAATCCAACGCCGACCACGATATACACTCTGACCGTCGCTTCGCCAGGCGCCTATGACAATCAGCTCGACGGGGTAGCGGTAGACGCCAATGGAACTGTGTACTTTGCGACCCAGTATGACGGGATCTTCGCGTTTGGGAACAACAAAGGCGTAGTGAATACCTCAACGGAGTACACGGTCTCGACTCAGGGCGCGAAGATATTGACGCTCGATTCGAAAGGCAACGCGTACGTTGCGACGTACTCGAATTCGGCCAGCGCGGACGTTACGATGCAGGTTGCGCTCAACAATATCAACTTGCCGAGTGCTGCGGTGCCTGGCTCGTCGAGCGCAAGCGTGACGACGATCCTGAACGATGGCGCATGCTCGACCTCGCCCGTGGTCTCATTTTCCGCGACGGAGAATGGCGCGTCCTCAACTGAATTCTCGGCCAACACAACGGGAAGCTGCTCTTCAACGCCCACTGGCGGAGCGTCGTTCCCCACAAACGTTAGCTTCACCCCAACAGTTGCGGGCATCCACAATGGCGTTCTCACAGCTGTCGACACCGTTAATGGCGGCATTGGCACAGCGAACGTTTATGGCGTGACGGCAGGCAGCGGAGCAGCGACGCCGACCTTCTCTCCCGCGCCGGGAACTTATACCAGCGTCCAGACCGTGACGATCTCTGGTAGCACACCGGGATCCACGATCTACTACACCACCGACGGCACGACACCGACTACCAGTTCCACCAAATACACCGGTGCCATCACGGTCTCTTCTACGGAGACGATCAACGCAATAGCAGTAGTCAGCGGCCTCAGCAACAGCGCTGTGGGCACGGGAGTTTACACTCTGAATCTCCCATTGGCGCAGACGCCGGTGATCTCGGTTCCGACCGGCACCTACACCTCCATCCAGACGGTGAAGATTACAGCTTCCACCCTCGGAGCGAAGATCTACTACACCACCGATGGCTCGACGCCAACGGCAAGCTCAACGGTCTACAAGAGCCCGCTGTCGGTCTCCACGTCTCAAACGCTGAACGCCGTTGCGATTGCAACGGGTTATGCTCCGAGCACTGTAGCAACCGCTACTTACACCATCAACCTGACGGTCGTCGCGCCGACCATTACCCCGGCCGGAGGAACCTTCACAACCATCCAGACGGCCACGATGGCCGACACCACCCCGAACTCGTCCATCTACTACACGACGGACGGCTCGACACCAACAACCAGTTCAACTCTTTATAGCGGTCCCGTTCAGGTTCTTGGCTCGGAAACGATTAAGGCCATCGGTGCCACAGCTGGGTATGCGAACAGTCCCGTCACCTCGGCCACCTTCACCCTCAACCTGCCGGCGGCCGCGACACCAACGATCTCGCTCGGAAGCGGCACATATACCTACGCCCAGACGGTCACCCTCTCCGACACAACTACCGGCGCGACGATCTACTACACGCTCGATGGCACAACACCTACAACCAGCTCAAAGGTCTACTCGGCCCCGATTCCAATGGCTACAGCGACGCTGAAGGCGATGGCCATAGCCATCGGTTACAGTTCCAGTCCCGTCGCCTCGGCCTCCTACACGTTCACCCCGATGCCGGCCGGCGTCACGCTCGCGACGAACCCGTCCTCACTCTCGATTCCATCGACTGCTACCTTTGGCATCGTGCAACTCACCGTGCAGCCTGTCGGTGGGTTCACCGGTGCCGTGCAACTCTCCTGTTCGGGGCTTCCCACCGGCGCGGCGTGCGGCTTTAGCAGTTCGCCGGTCAACATCATCAACTACAACCAGCCGCAGACTGTCACAGTCACCATCAGCACAGGGCAAGTAGCAACGCTGCGACACCGTTCCAACCCACTCGTGCCCGAGACAACCTTGGCTCTGGCGCTCTGCTTCTTCGGCTTCCGCAAACGCCGCGGAGTTCAGATCCTTCTGCTGGCCGTTATCAGCGTGCTCGGCGTGAGTATGCTCTCCGGCTGCGGCTCCTCGGGTCCTGGGACATCAACTTCCACGGTCACCGTCACGGCCACCGCTCCCGGCGGGATCTCGAATAAGGTGAGCGTCTCGGTGACGATGAACCACTAAAGGCTTCCCCCTCCAAAGGCCTCCCTAATGTGGGGAGGCCTCACCTTTTGCTCCAAAGACGACCAGCATGGCCGTGACCGCCCTGAACGACATCTTATGGAGCACGCCACGGTGGGGTTGGGAGCGGTTCGGGCTGGGGCCTCGTAGGACTAACCAGATCTTGCGACCTTGGCAGGGTCTAGTGCATCCTATGCATGAAAGTTGATAAGGACACACTAAAGATGCCAAACGAGTTTGTAAGCGTAATCCGTCCGACAGGCGAGAGAGAGGACGAGGCGCGAGTCGACGGGAGTTCGTATCCCGTTCTGCCCGTTAGGGATACCGTTTTGTTCCCACACGCGGTCCTGCCCCTGACGGTGGGTCGCGAGAGCTCTATCCAGCTCATTCAGTCCCTGGGGGAAGAGAAGACGATCCTGGTCGTCGCCCAACGTGATGCCCGGCAAGACGCCCCGTTGGGGACAGATCTACACGCCATCGGCACCAAGGCGACCGTCCACAAAGTCGTCAAAATGCCCAACCAAAGCCTTTTTGTCTTCACAGAGGGCACAGAACGCGTGAAGTTGACCAACTTCACGCAGGTGCAGCCGTTTTTGACGGCCGAGTATGAGACCGTCGACGACATTGTCCCCGAGGCTTCGCCGGAACTCGAGGCGTTGCAGCGCAATGTGGTCGGTCAGTTCCGCGAGATTGTGACCTCTTCGCCCACGCTGTCGGACGACCTGCAGACGATCGCGATCAACATCGACGAGCCGTCGCGGCTCTCCGACTTCATCGCCTCCAGTCTGCCCTTCCTCACGACATCCGAGCGCCAGGAGCTTCTCGAGACAGCCGACGTGAAGGCGCGCCTTGAAAAGCTGAACAGCCATCTCGCCAAGGAGATCGAGGTTCAGCAGTTACGTAACAAGATTCAGAACGAGGTGCAGGACGCTGTCCAGCAGTCGCAGCGTGATTACTATCTGCGCGAGCAGATGAAGGCCATCCAGAAGGAGTTGGGAGACCAGGACGAGACCCAGAAGGACGTTCAGGAGCTCAAAGAGAAGATCGAAGCCGCCGGCATGCCGGAGGACGTAAAGAAGGATGCGCTAAAAGAGTTGAACCGCCTGAGTCGCATGAACCCGGCGGCTGCGGATTACTCTTTAACGCGCAACTACGTCGAGTGGCTGGCTGTGCTGCCATGGTCCAAGCACTCTGCGAGTGAGGTCGACATCAAGAAGGCCCAGGACGTCCTGGATGAGGATCACTACGGCCTCCGGAAGGTGAAGGACCGCATTCTCGATTACTTGAGCGTGCGGCGGTTGAAGCCGGACATGAAAGGGCCGATCCTGTGCTTTGTCGGGCCTCCAGGCGTCGGTAAGACCTCACTTGGCCGTTCGATCGCGAAGGCGCTTGGTCGCAAGTTCTCGCGCATCTCGCTGGGTGGCATGCACGACGAGGCCGAGATCCGTGGCCACCGCCGCACCTACATCGGTGCGCTGCCCGGCCAGATCATTCAGCACCTGAAGCGAGTTGAAGTGAACGATCCGGTTTTTATGCTGGACGAGATCGACAAGCTCGGACGCGACTTCCGCGGTGACCCGGCGAGTGCATTGCTCGAGACACTGGATCCGGAGCAGAACAATACGTTCCGCGACAACTACCTCGATCAGCCATTCGACCTGAGCCACGTGCTATTTATCTGCACAGCTAACCAGCTGGACACGATACCTGGGCCGCTGCTCGACCGCATGGAGATCATTGAACTCACCGGCTATACCGAGGAGGAGAAGGTCAGCATCGCGGAGCGCTATCTGATTCCGCGCCAGATCAAGGAGAACGGGATCACTCCAGAGACCGTCGAGTTTCCAACGGCCAGTGTCGCTTTGATCGCGCGCCACTATACGCGGGAGGCTGGCGTTCGCAGGCTTGAACAACTCATCGGCACGGTGTGTCGCAAAACCGCGCGGCGCGTCGCTGAAGGTGCGATCGATCCTGCGAAGGGTGAGAAGCTCGTGATCACCCCGGAGATCGTGCACGAATTCCTCGGTGGCATCAAGGTGCGCGTCGACACCGAGATAGCTGAACGTACAAAGCGGCCAGGTGTTGCTGTAGGCCTTGCATGGACGCCTGTGGGCGGCGACGTGCTCTTCATCGAGGCGAACAAGATGAAGGGCAAGGGCCACTTCAGCATGACCGGCCAGCTTGGCGATGTGATGAAGGAGAGTGTCCAGGCAGCTCACACGTGGATCCGCTCAAATGCGGCGTCGCTTGGGCTTGACGAGGATGTCTTGAAGGAACTCGACATTCATGTACATGTGCCGGCCGGTGCGATCCCGAAGGATGGCCCCAGCGCAGGTGTGACGATGGCGACAGCGCTCGTGAGCCTGCTGACGGACAAACCTGTCCGCCCACTGCTGGCCATGACTGGCGAAATTACCCTGAGCGGTAATGTCCTGCCGGTCGGCGGCATTAAGGAGAAGTTCCTCGCCGCCAAGCGCGCAGGCGTTCGTGACGTCATCTTGCCTATTGACGTCAAGAGCAATGCTGAGGAGGACCTGTCTCCCGATCAGACCGAGGGCGTCACAATCCACTATGCCTCTCGCATCGAGGACGTGCTCGCCGTAGCCCTACCGCACACACGTCAAGAGTCCGTCCACGACGAGGAGGTCCGCGAAGAGGTTCTCGCGACCGTCAACTAAGCCGCACACATATTTGCAGAAGAGCCGGGGCGAATCTGCCTCGGCTGTTTTGTTTCTGCGATTGCAATGCGCTGAGCGCGTTGACGGTATGCTGGTCCCAGAGCCGATGATGACGCCTAAATGCACTCTTCTGTTGATTGACAGCGTCGGCGACGCACCTGGGGCGGTGCTGACCGAGGATGAACGAGTACTCGCGAGCGCCGAGTTCCCGTTGCGTTCGGCCTCGGCGGTCCTGATGGGTGAGCTGAAACGTATGCTCGCCACCTCGGGCATTGTTCTGCGCGACCTAGGCGGAATTGGTGTCGTATCTGGCCCCGGCTCGTTCACCGGCGTGCGTACGGGCCTGGCCATGGCAAAGGGTCTCTGCGAGGTCGCTGGCTTGCCGCTGGCAAGCGTCTCGCGCCTGGAAGTGCTCGCCAAGGCGGCAGATCTACACGAGGGCTTCGCAGTGCTCGACGCTGGCCGCGGATCCCTCTACGTTCGCGAACAGCGAAGGACCGAGTCCGCGCATGAGTACCTCGTGACTGCCGACGAATTTGAGCGCGCCGCCGCCGGCGCGGCGATTGTCGTCGCAGAGAAGAGAGTCGCGGCGTTGCTGGATCGAGTCGCCCCTGTCCTGCGAGAGCTTCGCCCAATCGATCTCCTGAAGCCCGTGCAACGCTCTCTCGCCGAAGGCGGAACGAACGTCGCCCTGGCCGATGCCAACTATGTTCTGCCGGAGAGCGAAATCTATACCCGACCACGTCACGCGCAAACGGTAGACGCAGGCTCTCGCTAATGTCGAGTCCAGGTGTCATTCTTCGACCTGCCGAGGCGGCTGATCTTCAGCGGTTGCTGGCACTCGCTGATAGTTGTCCTGGAGCGCCGAGGTGGGCGCCTCAGACGTGGCGGCAGGTACTCGAATTCCCCCCGGCCGGTGTGCAACGCATCGTCTTGATCGCAGAGTCGGTGAATGAAGGTATTGGTTTCGGCGTGCTTGGTCGAGCGGGAGAAGAGGCCGAGATCGAGAGTCTCGCTGTGACCACAGCGTGGCGCCGACACGGCATCGCGAGACGACTCTGCAAGGATCTGTTGGGTTGGGCGCACGCCCGAGGTGCAAGGCACGCTTCTCTCGAAGTGCGCGTCTCGAACACCGCAGCACGGGCTCTATATGAGTCGCTTGGCTTTCATCAGGTTGCGGTGAGGCGCAGCTACTATCGAGACCCGGAAGAGGACGCGCTTGTCCTCACAATCAAGCTATAGGCAATCCTTCTCTTGGGTGCTCTGAGAGCTGATGTTCGGCGGGTATAATCGTGTGGCTATGGTGCGTGATGGGCTTCTTTACGGGCTGGCGCTGATTGTCGTCGCGGTCGTCGTTTGGTACTCGACGCACATTCTCGCGTTGACCTTGATTCCGCTGTTGCTGGCCGCTTTTTTTCTATGGTTTTTCCGCGATCCTACGCGCCGCATCCCGCAGGGCGAAGGCATTATCGTCTCGCCCGCAGATGGCAAGGTTGAAGAGGCCGACTGGATCGAAACGACCTCCGGCAGCCGCGTTCGCGTGACGATCTTCCTGAACGTCTTTGACGTGCACGTGAACCGCGTTCCATCCGAAGGCGTCGTTAGTCTCGTCGAGTATCGGGAAGGTCAATTTCTCAACGCTCTCAAACCCGAGTCCGCCGTGCACAACGAGCAGACGATGGTCACGATCGAAAACGAAAATTACAGCATTAGCTTCAAGCAGATTGCTGGCCTCCTCGCACGCCGCATCGTCTGCAATCTTCAGGCTGGCCAGCGCGTCGAGCGCGGACAGCGCATGGGCATGATCAAATTCGGCTCGCGCTGTGACGTTCTATTGCCTGCTTCGGTGGATCTGCGCGTGAAGGCAGGTGATCGCGTTAAAGGCGGAAGCTCTATTCTGGGCATCGTGCCGATCGCAGGACAGACGGACGGGCGCGGATGAGCGCAGAGCCGATAAGGCTTCATCCTATACGACACGGCATGTATGTGTTGCCGTCGTTGTTCACGGCAGGCACTATCGCCATGGGCTACTATGCGGTGCTGCAGAGCATCCGCGGCATGATCACCAGCGATCCAGCCTGCTTCGATCACGCAGCGATTGCCATCGTCCTAGCCGGTGTCTTCGATGGCCTCGACGGACGCATCGCGCGTCTTACCAACACCTCCAGCGCCTTTGGACGTGAGCTCGACTCGCTCGCCGACGTTATCACCTTTGGCGTCGCGCCCAGTCTGCTGGCCTATCTCTGGGGAGTTCGCCAGGTCCTACCTTCCGGTTATCCCATCATCGAAGGCCGGCTGCAGCATTTCGGCGCTGTGATATGCTTCCTGTTTCTTATCTGCGGAGCTTGCCGTCTCGCGCGCTTCAACATCAGCATCGACCCGCAACCGCGGAATCCAGGCCGACCTGGCCGAAAGTACTTCGTCGGCATGCCCATCCCGGCTGGCGCAGGTGTTATCGCCGCAGTCATCCATTTCGAAGGCGGCTCGCCCGTTTACAACGTTTGGCTCTCAGCGGTGTGGATTGCACTGGTGGCGTTCACCGGTTTCCTCATGGTCAGCAGCTGGCGCTTCTGGAGTGGTAAAGAGATCGACTTCAGCTCGCGCAGACCTGGCCGCCTGCTCGTGCTGCTGATGGTCCTGCTCGCTATCATCTTCGAGTGGCACCAGTACGCGCTCATCGCGATTGCAATGATCTATCTCGTCTCCGGCGTAGCCGCACGGCTTGCATATTCCTGGAGCCGGCGCTCCGTCAGGGCTTCGTAGCATCGAACGAAGGAAGGAGAGCGACGGTGGCGACGAATCTTCGTGGCGTTGTCGTAGGCGCCTCAACTCTGCTTGGCAAAGAACTCATCGAGGAACTGAATACCTCTGACATATCCTGGGATCTTCGCCTGGCTGACACGGGCGACTCCAGCGCGCGGCTTGTCGCGGGCGGTGATGAAGCGCTCGTGGTACAGCCACTCAACCCCGACATCTTCGAAGCGCGCGACGTCGCCTTCTTCGCAGCGGAACCACAGGCCACACGCACGCACTGGCGAGAGGCTCGAACCGCGGGGGCCGCGGTCGTCGACCTGACCGGAGCACTTGAATCCGAACAAGGTGCGGTCGTTCGATCGCCGTGGATTCCCGGCAGCTCCGCACTCTCGACCAACACCGCGGTGGTCATCCCTGCGCATCCGGCCGCCGTAATGCTCGGCCTCGTAGCGTCACGTCTGGCGGCAGCGTTCAAACAGGTGCACCTTGCAGCAACAGTGCTGGAACCCGCATCCCAGCAGGGAAGCAGCGGACTCGATGAGATGCATCAGCAGACGGTGAGTCTCCTCGGTTTCCACCCGCTTCCGCAGGAGATCTATGATGCGCAGGTCGCATTCAACCTGCGCATAGGTGTAGGCCAAGCTGCGAAGCTCGATATGGGCACGATTGCATCCACCATTCGACGCCATCTGAAAGCAATCGGCGGAGAAACGATCGCGTCCTCCGTCACGATGCAGCTCGTGCAGGCGCCCGTCTTTCACGGCTACACCATGTCCGTCTACGCGCACCTCCCAACCAATGCAGACGCCGCTTCTGTCCGGCGAGCCCTCCACGGAGGAGTGCTTCACCTGACGAATGCCGACGAAGAGGCACCCAGCAACCTAAGCGTGGTGCAGCAACCCGACATCGCAGTTGCAGTCACCGAGCCATCGGGTTCCCACGACAACCACGGCTTCTGGCTCTGGATCGCCGCGGATAACCTCAAGCTCACGGCCCACCACGCAGTTGCCTGCGGAGAAGAGATGGCTGTGTTACGAGCCCGCAAGCCACAATAGCCGCGAGGCGCTGGTACACTCGAATAGGTGCGCCGGGATGGCGGAACTGGCAGACGCAGCGGACTCAAAATCCGCCGATCCTTGCGATCGTGGGGGTTCGACCCCCCCTCCCGGCACCAATATTTATGCGGGTTTTCAATGAAAATGTCCTCCCAGTTTAGGGAGGACATTTTTCGCTGGCGCATATTCTGGTGCACGTTCGGTTTCCGCCGACGATCCCAGGTCGAGCGAACCTATGTTCCTCATCGAAGAATTAGACCGATACTTTCGAGGGCCTGGCGCCTTAGGGATGGTCATGGATGTTGCCGAGAAGCGCGTTTCCCGTTACCAATCACAAATGAACACACTTGCAATCAATGAGTGTATTGGCCTGTTATCGCCAACTGCGTTTAGAAGTGTTATCCCAGCTCAGACGCATGGGTGAACACGGGCGAGACGCTGTCACGGAAGCATCACAAGGGTGGGAGCGTGGGATCAGATATTCCAATGTCTTTCAACACAGCCATTGCGGCATTGCGCCCGTTTACGCCAATGACGCTCCCTCCTGGGTGTGTGCACGCTCCGCACAGGTAGACGCCCGGCATCGGCGTGCGCGCAGGCAGCCGATTAGACCACATGTATGACGGCAGACATTCCCCCTGGAAGATATGACCGCCGGTGAGACCGACCTTGCGTTCAATATCGGGAGGGCCCATCACCTGCGTGTCCAGCATTGCATCTTCTATGTTGGAACAGAAGCGAGCAAGCGAGCGATCTGCGAGTTGGCGAACCTCTTCGCGCCGCTCATCCCACGTGCCACAAGAAAACGCGTAAGGAACATATTGGGCAAAGATGCTCATCGTATGCTGCCCCGCCGGAGCCACGGTTGCATCATGGACGCTCTGGAAGTACAGCTCGCACCACAGGTAATCCGGCAACTCGCCTCGTCGTGCAGCGGCAAAGCCGGCCTTCCACTCAGCTTTGGTAAGCGGCGTATTGATTTGACCGTAATGATGAGGTTGGTTTTTTCCTGGCCGTGCCGTGAAGTCAGGTAGTTCACGCAACAGGACATTCAGTTTCACAGTGCATCCCTCGATCGGAATCCTCTCGACACGCTCGCTCCACGCAGAGTCTGCGGCAGTTCCAAGCAACTTCTGCGTCTGCCGCGGGTCGGCATTCGAGATCACAACTGGCGCGGAGATACGTTCTCCGCCCTCGAGTACAACACCTTCTGCGGGTACGATCTGCGCAACGGGAACGCCGGTCGCCACGACTGCTCCCGCCTCACGTGCAGCATCGCATAAGTAAAACGAGACCATTCCCATACCGCCTCTGACATAGCCCCACATCCCGGGCATTCCGCCGAGTCGGCCTGAAGAATGATGAAATCGAATTGAGGCCGTACCGGCGGTGAATGGGCTCGCATTCGTACCAATCACTCCCTGCCCTAAGTACGCCGTCTGCAGGCGCTCATCTAAAAGGTAGTGTTCGACGAATTCGGCCATCGACCAGTCGAACAGCACATGCTTCGCCTCCTCATCGGCATCAAGACGCGCTTCAATCTGTTCCCGTGTAGGAGGCTCACCGATCCACATGTCTCTGTCGCCTGCTGGCCGCAGAGCATCGCGCAACCGGCGGATCACATCGTTCATGGCGCGCCAGCCTTCTACATCACCGGGCGCGAAGTTGCGAATCTCCTCCTCGCATCGCTGATCGTCATCCCAAAGCTGAATGCTGGACCCATCGAGAAATGGAACGAACAGCCCATTCACCGCCGGACTCCATTCAAAACCGCGACCGGGTAGATCCAGTTCTGAAACAACCAGTGGATGCAGCAATCCGGCTAGATAGGCGCACGGAGACATACGCACGCCGGGAAAAGGCTCCTCAATGGTGCACGCGCCCCCTACACGTCTGCGGCTCTCAAGCACGAGCACGCGCTTGCCCGCCTGCGCTAGATAGGTCGCACAAGCAAGTCCGTTATGTCCTGCGCCAACTAAGATTACGTCCCAGCTACGCGATCCCAGTTCGTGTATCGGCGCAGGCAGGCCTACCTCGCCGAGGACAGCTGCAGTGGGTGATTGCATGCTCACAGTATCTACATTGAAACATCGGTCGGGTAGCTCGGCTCAGAAGAACTCTGCGGGACAGTTTGGGCACCCTAAGAAGGTTCTTCGGATACTTATCGATGAAATGCGCTA
>Ga0209169_10001304_pt1 | contig 15148 bp, 14 predicted proteins | sample HubBroMetageWRM4_FD_188346 | JGI IMG/M metagenome (GOLD analysis project Ga0209169, IMG submission 188346) | Warmed soil microbial communities from the Hubbard Brook experimental Forest, New Hampshire - Hubbard Brook CCASE Soil Metagenome WRM 4... | ecosystem: Environmental > Terrestrial > Soil... | reverse complement strand
CGCGCCAAGCAAGCCGACGTCGCCAGCCTCTGACGCCTTCTGACCCCTTGCCATCCCGGCAAGGGGGTCAGCACTCGTCCGGGTAGGTGACGTCGATCTCGGTGATCTTCGCGCCGAAGTCGCGCTTGTTGTTGGTGATGAACCGGTCGGCGCCCATGCCCACGGCCGTGGCCAGGTGCGTGGCGTCCACCGTCTTCAGGCGGTATCTGCTGGCCAGCGCGGTCGCGCGCTCCGCGGTGGCGCGGTCGACCGGCCGCAGGTCCAGCCGCGCCAGCAGCCCGGCCAGCGCGCGGATCTCGTCGCCGCTGCCGTCGCGCAGCGGCCTGGCGAGCACCTCAGGCAGCAGCAGGACCGAGCCGATGCCCGCCGTCGTCCCCGGCGCCGCCTCCAGGAACAGGGCGGCGACCCGCCGGCCCAGCGGGTGACCGGGCGCGGCAGCGTAAATGAGCACATCGGCGTCGAAGGCGTCCATCACAGCGCCTTGATCACTGGGCGTCTCGGTCGGCCCTGATCTCCGCGATCAGTTCCTCAGCGCGCTCTGGGGTCAGTCCAGGGCCCCCGGACAGGGGGGTGGCCGCCGCTTCGGCGAGCAGCTCATGGATCCGCTCCGCCTCGGCCAGCATGGCACCTGCGCGGCTCCTGCTCCACATGATGTCCGGCCGCACGACCACTGCCACCGGCCGGCCGTGCCGGGTGATGGTGATCTCCTCGCCCTCGGCCACCCGGTCGAGAACCTCGGGCAGCGCCGCCCGTGCCTCGCTGACAGTCATCGTCGTCATGCCTAAATTGTACGCCACCGTACATCGATGTACAACTATCCCAGACTCAGCCTCCGCACGGCCAGTTCGGCGTACAGGGCGGTGCCGTCGGCAAGCGCCGCGTCGTCGAAGACCGCCAACGCGGAGTGGTTGGTCGGCGCGGTCTCCGGGTCGCGGTCCGGCGGGCAGGCGCCCAGCATCACGAACGCGCCAGGCACCTGCTCGAGCACGAAGGAGAAGTCCTCCGCGCCGGTGATCGGGAACTGGGCGATCTCGCCCTGCCCGGGCCCGAACACGTCCGCGATCACCCCGGTGGCGAACGCCGCCTCCGCCGCGTCGTTGACGGTCACCGGGTACTCCGTCGCGTACTCGGCGTCCACGGTCAGCCCGTGTGCCGAGCCGATGTCCCTGGCCAGCCGCGGCACGAGTTCCTGCAGCGCGTTCCTGGCCTCGGGGCTGAAGGACCGGGCGGTGGCGAGGAACGTGGCCTTATCCGGGATCACGTTGTCTGTGGTGCCCGCGTGGAAGCTGCCGACGGTGATGACGACCGGGTCGAACACGTCGAACTTCCTGGTCACAAGCGTCTGCAGCGCGAGCACGATCTCGCACGCGGCGGGCACGGGATCGGCGGCCCGGTGCGGCTGCGAGGCGTGCCCGCCCCGGCCGTGCACGGTGACCGTGATCTGGTCGGCGGCGGCGAGCATCGGTCCCGGCCGGGTGGAGAACATCCCGCAGCGCAGCCGGTTGGATGTCACGTGCAGGCCGTAGGCGGCCACAGGGCGAGAGCCCGCGGCGGCGAGCACGCCCTCGGAGATCATCTGCCTGGCGCCGGCGTAGCCCTCCTCGCCGGGCTGGAACATGAAGATCACCGTGCCGGGCAGCTCGGCCTGCCTGGCGCACAGCAGCCGGGCCGCTCCGGCCAGCATGGCGGTGTGCAGGTCATGGCCGCAGGCGTGCATCGCGCCCGGGATCCGCGAGGCGTACGGCAGGCCGGTCTCCTCGGTGACAGGCAGCGCGTCCATGTCGCCGCGCAGCAGCACGACAGGCCCCGGCCCGCCGCCGCGCAGCACGGCGGTCACCGAGCTGAGCCCGCTGCCCGTGCTGATCTCAACGGGCAGCCCGTCCAGCGCGGCCAGCACCTTCTGCTGGGTCTTCGGCAAATCCAGGCCGATCTCAGGCTCCTGGTGGATCGCGTGCCGCAGCTCGGCGATCTCACCGGCGATGTCCGCGGCCTCATTGCGTAGCGGCACTGTTCCTCCCCTTGGTCCCTGGCGAAAATAACTGTAATGCCCGGTAGTCCCCCAGGAGCAGCATGGCCGCGTTCGAGATGCTCGCCGAGCGGATGCCCGCCCGGGCCCGCGCCGACGTCGCCTACGCCGGCTACGTCCGGCGCGACCCGATGTCGCAGATCCAGCTGCGCCCCGGGCGCGTCAACCCCTACGCGATCTACGACCGGCTCCGGGCGGTGGCCACCTACCGTGCCACGATCCGCGGCCCGGTCCGCCTCCCGGTTGCCGCTGCGACGGGCACGGCCCGGGGTTACCCGCCGTCAACCCGTTGACCCGTCGGTGTGTCGCGCGTCTGGATGTGGTTCGGTGCCCGTCCGGAGCCGCCCGGCCGCTCCCCGCTAGCCCCATCTGCCCCTGTGGTCACGTAACCGCCAGGCCCTGACCAGGACGTTGTGACAACGACCCGGTCCTATGCGGGTCGTTGTCACAACGTTCCGCCGGGACGGGCCAGCCGGGACTTGCCGGTGACGGCTGCGGCGGCACCAGAAACCACTAAACACGTACGAACAGGCATGAACCGGGTGTCTCGTTAGGGTGGGCGCTTCGCGAGCGCGACACGCCCCAAACTCGGGTTACTCCGGAATGCCCGCCCGGTGCACCAATCCTCCCAGGAGCCCGGATCCTCCCAGGAGCCCGATGCTCCCAGGAGAACGCTCCCTCTAGGTCAATGATGCTTACGCACCTGACCGGCCATCTCCGCAGGTCAGCCGCGGGTGCGGCACAATTGCCTAACCCTGCCCACGATAGAAAGGGGTAATTCGGCCTCTGCCCTGGCCACGCCCCGGCCGGGCAGCCTGTCTGGTGTCGGCGGGAATCCTTCCCGCCCACTCGGACCAGACAGGAGACCCCCATGTTCATCAATCCGAACCTCAGCGGCCAGCTCGCCCGCGATAGGCACCAGGAGGCCCTGGCCCGCGCCGAGCGGCTGCGCCCGGCCCGTCGGTCCGCCCGGGCGGACGAGAGCTCCCGCCCCGTGGCCGCACCCGAGCGCCGGGTCCGCCGCTGGGTCCTGGACGCGACCGCCAGGCTGCGCCGCGCCGGCCAGCACGCCGTCCCCGTTCTGCCGGCCGGGCTGTCGCGCGTAGCCGAGCAGGTGCACGATGTCTGAGCTGCCCTCGATCGGCGCACAGTTCGCCGGTTACCGGCTGCAGGCCGAGCTTGGCCGCGGCATGAGCGTCGTCTACCTGGCGGAGAATCCCCGGCTCGGCAGCGCCGTCGCGCTGAAGGTGCTGCCGCCGGTGCTGGCCGCCGACGAGGTCTTCCGGGCCAGGTTCCTCAACGAATCGCGCATCGCCGCCTCGTTGAGCCACCCGAACGTGATCCCCATCTACGACATGGGGTCACACGAGGACCTGCTGTACATCGCGATGCGCTACGTCTCGGGATCCGACCTGCGGCAGATGGTCAAGAAGCGCGGCCGGATCCCCGCGGCGGAGGCCCTGTACCTGACCGGCCAGGTGGCCCGGGCGCTGGACGCCGCGCATCGCGAGGGGCTGGTGCACCGGGATGTCAAGCCGGGGAACCTGCTGATCGAGCACGGCAGCGACGAGAATGATCCCGATCACGTCTACCTGGCCGACTTCGGCATCAGCAAGCATGCCACCTCCCGCAGCGGGCTGACCACGACCGGCCAGCTTCTCGGCACGGTCGACTACATCGCTCCGGAGCAGATCATCGGCGACCGGGTCACCGGCGCGGCCGATCAGTACTCACTCGGCTGCGTGCTGTACGAATGCCTGACCGGCCGGATCCCGTTCGACAAGGACATGGACGCGGCGATCATCTGGGCTCACGTCGAGCAGAGCCCGCCGAGGCCCACGCTGCTGCGCCCCGAGCTGCCCGCGGACCTGGACGAGGTGTTCGCCAGGGTGCTGGCCAAGCAGCCCGCCGACCGTTACCCCAGCTGCCGCGAGTTCATCGACGCCGTCCGCGCCGCGCTGGCCAGCTCCCGGCAGGCAGATGTCCCCACCCGGCACGGCACCACGGGACCGCGCCCTGACCTGGCGATCCTGGATGGCACCACGGGACCGCACCCGGACCTGCCGATCCGGGATGGCGCCACCGGCCCGCGCCCGGACCTGCCGGCCCAGGGCGAGGATCGTTCCCTTGGCGGGTCCGCACGCCGACCGCGCAAGCCCTCCAGGTCCCGCCTGCTGGCCGCCGTGGCGGCGCTGGTCCTGGTCGCGGCGGGCACGGCCAGCTGGGTCCTGGCCGGCGGCGGTTTCGGATCCCATCCGCGCCGCCACCCGGCCATGGCCATGCCGTCGGCGTCGGCCAGCAAGCGGATGACGACAAGCCCGCTGCTGGCCGCGCTGGAGCTGGCGGACAAGTCCCCGGAGGCGAAGGGAGATCTGCCGCCCTCAACCTGCCGCCAGCAAGCCGCGACCGCGGTGACCTGCACCGCCCCTGCGCTCGGCATCACCACGGCCACCTTCAGGACCTATCAGACGCTGCCCGCCCTGTACGCCGCGTACATCACGGCGGTCAAGCAGCTGAACTCCGGCCGCTTCCAGCCGAACGTCCAGGACTGCGAGGCGCAGGATACCGCGGGCGAGACCAGCTGGAATCACGATTACAAGCACACCGGCCGCTATTCGATCCCGCAGTCGGAATCGGGCATGCTCAACGCCTCCACCCAGGCCGCCGGCCGGGTGTTCTGCGATAACGTGAACGGCCAGGAATACATGGTGTGGACCCAGGACGACGGCCACCTGCTGGCATCGGTGTACGGCCCGGTGCACGAGATCGTGTGGAACTGGTGGGTCAACGTCCACCACAACATCGGCTTCGGCGGCCCGGCCATGCAGATGCAGATGCAGAAGTAGCCGTTCCCGCGCCGGGCCAGCCGCCGCCTACGCCGCCCGGCGCGCGCCGTCCGAGGCGGTGGCGTCGAGGAACTCCGGCGCCGTCCACCCCCGCCTGGCGAACTCCTCGCTGACCGCAGCACGGACCCCGCTGCCCTGGCCGGCCAGCACCAGCACAGACCCGCCGAACCCGCCGCCGATCATCCGGCCCCCGAACGCCCCGGCGGCCAGCGCCGCGGCCACCGTCGCGTCCGCCTCCGGCCAGGACACCTCGAAGTCGTCACGCAGCGACTCGTGCGCCTGGGTCAGCAGCCGCCCGATCTCGCGGTAGGCGTCGCCCGACCCGCAGGCCGGGCCCCGCAGCAGCGCGACGACCTGCAGCACCCGCGCGTCGTCCGTGACCACGTGCCGGGCACGGCGGCGCAGCACGGGATCGGCGAGCCGCTCGACGGCAGCCGGGTCCGTCACGTCCCGCAGCGACGGAACTCCGAGCAGCCGGGCCGCCTCCTCGCACTCGGCCCGCCGCCGCGCGTACTCCCCGCCGGCCAGCCGGTGCGTGGCCCGGGTGTCGATAAGCAGCAGCCGTGCCCCGGCCGCCGCGGGATCGAACGGCACCTGGGAGCTCTCCAGCGACTGACAATCCAGCAGCAGCGCATGCCCGGACTCGCACAGCAGCGACGCCGACTGGTCCATGATCCCGGACGGCACCCCGACGAACTCGTTCTCCGCCCGCCGCGCGATCGCGGCCAGCTTCCGCCGAGGCACCGCCGACCCGGCCGGCGCCACTTCGGTCAGCGCCAGCGCGGTCGCGCACTCAAGCGCAGCCGACGAGGACAGGCCCGCGCCCGCGGGCACGTCGGAGTCGATGGCGATATTGGCGCCGGGAACATCGCGCCCCGCCGCCCGCAGCGCCCAGGCGACGCCGCACGGGTAGGCGCCCCAGCCGCTCACCGCGCCCGGCGCCAGCTCGTCGAGCAACACGTCCACGTCCGAACCGGGCTGCTGCCCGGAGGACAGCACGAGCCGCCGGTCGGTCCGCGGCGCCGCGGCCACGGCGGTCACCTGGCCGAGCGCGAACGGCAGCACGAACCCGCCGTTGTAGTCGGTGTGCTCGCCCATCAGGTTGGCCCGGCCCGGTGCCAGCCACACGCCGGAAGGCGCCGCGCCGAACCGTGCCAAGAACAGCTGGCGCGCTCCCTTTGCCGTCCTCACCGCAACCCGCGCGCCTGGGTGAACGCCCAGGCGTCGGCGGCCATGGCGTGCAGGTCCCTGACCGGGTGCCAGCCGAGTTCCGCCTCGATCCGCTCCGACGAGGCCACCAGCACGGCCGGATCGCCCGGCCGTCGCGGCACCACCTCGGTCGCGATGTCGCGGCCGGTGACCTGCCGGCACACGTCGATCACCTCGTAGACCGAGAAGCCGGCGCCGTGGCCGAGGTTGTACACCTTGTGCTGGCCTGCCCTGCAGGCATCGAGCGCCAGCAGGTGGGCGTCCGCCACGTCGTCGACGTGGATGTAGTCGCGCAGGCAGGTCCCGTCCAGGGTGGGGTAGTCGTCGCCGAAGATCTGCACCGGGCCGCCGCCGACCGCGCTGGCGAGCACGGTCGGGATGAGGTGCGTCTCCGGGTTGTGCCGCTCGCCGAACCAGTGGCCGTCGGCGGCGTGGTACGCGCCCGCCACGTTGAAGTAGCGCAGGCTGGCCGCGCCGAACCCGTACAGCCGGGCGAACTCGGTGAGGGCGGTGTCCACGGCGAGCTTCGTCTCGCCGTAGGGGCTGGTCGGACGGGTGGGATCGGTCTCGGAGATCGGCGTGCGCTCGGGCTCGCCGTAGACGGCGGCGGAAGAGGAGAACACGATCGTGCGGACCCGCATCTCCCGCATCGCCTCAAGCAGCGCGAGCGTGCCGCCCAGGTTGTTCGACCAGTACTTGGCCGGGTTCGCCACCGACTCGCCGACCAGCGACTTGGCCGCGAAGTGCAGCACCGCCTCGATGCCATCGCTCAGTACCGCGGCCGCGTCGTCCCGTAGCGTGCCCTTGACGAACGTCGCGCCGGCCGGCACCGCGTCCGCGTGCCCGGTGGACAGGTCGTCGAGCACGGTGACCTCGTGCCCGGCCGCGACGAGCAGCGCGGCGACGACGCTGCCGATGTAGCCGGCGCCGCCGGTGACCAGCACTCTCATCAGGCCTCCCTGAGCCGTTCCGCGGCCTCCTCGGGAACGATGTCGTTGATCCACACGCCCATCCCCGATTCGGTGCCTGCGAGGTACTTGAGCTTGTCGGGCGCTCGCCGGACCGACAGTACCTGAAGGTGCGCGGCGAACTGCCTGCGCGCCGCCTCGTCCCGCACCGGGGCCTGGTGCCACGCGGCGATATACGGCGCGGGCCGGCCGAACAGCGCGTCGAACCGGCGCAGCACGTCCAGGTACAGCGGCCCGAACGCATCCCGCGCCGCCGCGCCGGTCGCGGGCAGGTCGGGCACCCGGACGGCGGGGAAGATCCGCACCTCGTACGGCCAGCGCGCCGCCTCGGGCACGAACGCGATCCAGTGCTCGTTGCGGGTCACGATCCGCGTCCCTGCCTCCAGTTCGGCGGCGACGAGCCCGTCGAACAGGTTGCCCCCCTCGTACCGCAGGGCCTGGGCCACCATCTGCGCGGTCCGCGGCGTGACGAACGGGAACGCGTAGATCTGCCCGTGCGGATGGCGCAGCGTGACGCCGATCTCCTCGCCGCGGTTCTCGAAGCAGTACACCTGCCTGGTCTCCGGCAGCGCGCTCAGCGCCCCGGTCCGGTCCACCCAGGCCTCGAACACGGTACGGACCCGCCGCGGGCTCAATGCGGCGAACGACGAGTCGTGGTCAGCGGTGAAGCAGATGACCTCGCAGCGCCCGAGCGGCTCCCGCAGCGAGGGGAACCTGTTCTCGAACACCACCACGTCGTAGCTGTCGGCGGGGATCTCGGTGAGCCGCCCAGGCGCCGACGGGTCAAGCGGGCACTGGTCGGCCGGCGGCAGGAAGGTCCGGTCCTGGCGGGCGGCCGCGATCACCACCCACTCGCCGGCCAGCGCGTCCCAGCGGATCCCCTGCTCTGCAGATCCGACCGGCCCGGGCGGGCCCGGCGGCCGCGGCGGCAGCGGCCTGGTGTCACGGACCAGCGCGCGGCCCAGACCCGGCGTCTCGTCGAAATAGATGATCTCGCGTCCGTCGGCCAGCCGGGCGCTTGACTTCCACACCGGCCAGTTTGAATCCGTGCCCACGGGACCCATACGCTATCCGGTCTAGACTGGCCAGACCACACAGGCCCCGGGGGCGAGCGGAAGGCCATAAGGACAGGCAGTAAAGATGAGCAAGGTCGTCCTGGACATCATCATCGTCCTGGTCATCGTGTGCATCGGGGGGTTCTTCTCCGCCTCCGAGATGGCCCTGGTCTCGCTGCGCGAGGGCCAGATCAGGGCGCTGGCCAAGCGCGGCAAGCGCGGCCAGCGGGCGGCACGGCTGGCGAGCGACCCGAACCGGTTCTTCTCCGCCGTGCAGATCGGCGTGACCCTGGCAACCCTGGTCTCCGGCGCCTACGGTGCCGCCACCCTGGCGAGTTTCCTCAAGTCGTGGCTGGTCAGGCAGCACCTGTCGCCGGGCTGGGCGGCCACGCTTTCGTTTGTCATCGTGACGATCTGCATCACGTTCGTCAGCCTGGTCTTCGGCGAGCTGGCCCCCAAGCGGATCGGCCTGCAGCGCGCGGCCAGGCTCTCGCTGCTCGCAGCGCCGATGCTCGACCGGCTCGCGACGCTGGCCCGTCCGGTCGTCTGGCTGCTGACCACGTCGACGAACCTGCTGGTGGCGCTCCTCGGCGGCGATCCCAGGATCGGCCGCCAGGCGATGACCGAGCAGGAACTGCGCGACCTGGTGACCGGCGCCCAGTCGCTCAGCCCGGACGAGCGGCACATCGTCGGCGAGGTGTTCGACGCGGGGAAACGCCAGATCCGCGAGGTGCTCGTGCCGCGCACCGAGGTGGTGTTCCTCGACGCGGAGACGCCGGTGTCCGCCGCCGCCCAGGTCGCCGTCGACACCCCGCATTCGCGGCTGCCCGTCTACCAGCAGAGCTACGACAACGTGATCGGTTTCGTGCACGTCAAGGACCTGCTCGGGCCCGGCATCGCGAACCGTTCGGTGCCGGTCGGCCGGATCAGCCGGCCGGTGAAGTTCCTGCCGATCAGCAAGACCGTGCTGTCCGCGCTGTCCGAAATGCGCCGGGAGCGGGCCCACCTGGCCATCGTCGTCGACGACTACGGCGGCACCGCGGGCATCGTCACGCTCGAGGACCTGGTCGAGGAGCTGATCGGCGACATCAGGGACGAATACGACACCCAGCAGGACCAGGCGACCAAGCTGCGCGGCGGCGAGATAGAGGTAGACGGCCTGCTCAACCTGGACGAATTCACCGAGCAGACCGGCGTCGAGCTGCCGGAAGGCCACTATGAGACCGCCGCGGGCTACGTGCTCGCCGCGCTCGGCGACCTGCCGTCGGTCGGCGACAGCGTGCAGATCGCCGGCCACACGATCACCGTCACCGAACTGGACGGCCGCCGAATCGCCCGCCTCCGCGTCGCCGACACCCCCAAGACGCAGCCCCCGCCGACGCAGCCCCCGCAGACGCCGCCAGCCCAGGCCCAGCCCGCCCAGACCCAGCCCGCCCAGACCCAGCTGCCCCCTGTCGCCGCCGGCGCGCGGCTAGACTCGGACGACTCCCAGGCGGAAGGCGGAAGGCGGTTACCGTGCCCGGAGGCTTCGACACCGTGCTCGTCGTCGACTTCGGTGCGCAGTACGCCCAGCTGATCGCCCGCAGGGTGCGCGAGTGCCACGTCTACTCCGAGATCGTCCCCTCGACGATGCCGGTGCAGGCGATGCTGGCCAGGAAACCGAAGGCCGTCATCCTGTCCGGCGGCCCCTCCTCGGTCTACGCCGACGGCGCCCCGCCCGCGCCCGCGGGCCTGTTCCAGGCCGGCTTGCCCGTCCTCGGCATCTGCTACGGCTTCCAGCTGATGATCGCCGAACTCGGCGGCACCGTCGAGCGCACCGGCGCCGCCGAATACGGCGCGACAGGGCTGGAAACGACCGGCGGCCGCCTGCTGTCCGGAACCCCCGCCAGGCAGAAGGTGTGGATGTCCCATGGCGACACCGCCACCAAGGCGCCGCCGGGCTTCACCGTCACCGCGCGGACCCAGGGCACCCCGGTCGCGGCCGTCGAGGACCCGAAGGACCGCCTGTTCGGCGTCCAGTTCCACCCCGAGGTGATGCACACCGAGCAGGGCACGAGGATCCTCGCCCGTTTCCTCGAGCTGGCCGGCTGCCGCCCGTCCTGGACGATGCTGAACATCGTCGAGGACCAGGTCCAGCTGATCCGCGAGCAGGTCGGTGACGGCAGGGCGATCTGCGGCCTGTCCGGCGGCGTGGACTCCGCGGTCGCCGCCGCGCTCGTCCAGCGCGCCATCGGCGACCGGCTCACCTGCGTGTTCGTTGACCACGGCCTGCTGCGCAAGGGCGAGGCCGAGCAGGTGGAGCAGGACTTCGTGGCCGCCACCGGTGTCCGGCTCAAGGTGGCGAACGAGGCCGCGGCGTTCGGCGAGGCGCTGACAGGGGTGACGGACCCGGAGCACAAGCGGAAGGTCATCGGCCGGGAGTTCATCCGCGCGTTCGAGCGCGCGGCAAGGGAGATCACCGCCGAGGCCGGCCAGCACGGCGAGGCCTGCGAGTTCCTGGTCCAGGGCACGCTCTACCCGGACGTGGTCGAGTCGGGCGGCGGCACAGGCACCGCGAACATCAAGTCCCACCACAACGTCGGCGGCCTGCCAGATGACCTGAAGTTCCGCCTGGTGGAACCGCTGCGCTGGCTGTTCAAGGACGAGGTGCGCCGGGTGGGGGAGGAGCTCGGCCTGCCGCAGCCGATCATCCGCCGCCAGCCGTTCCCCGGCCCCGGGCTCGCGATCAGGATCATCGGCGAGGTGACCGCGGAACGCCTGGCGATCCTCCGCGAGGCCGACGCCATCGTGCGCGAGGAGATGTCGGCGGCAGGCCTCGACCAGGAGGTCTGGCAGTGCCCGGTGGTCCTGCTCGCGGACGTGCGCTCGGTCGGCGTCCAGGGCGACGGCCGTAGCTACGGCCACCCCCTGGTGCTCCGCCCGGTGACCAGCGAGGACGCCATGACCGCGGACTGGGCCCGGCTCCCGGACGAGGTCCTCGCGCGGATCTCCACCCGCGTCACCAACGAGATCCCCGAGATCAACCGCGTGGTCCTGGACGTGACAAGCAAGCCCCCCGCCACCATCGAGTGGGAATAAATGCCGCAATAAATGCATAAAAGCCAATTCCGCGAAATACCTACCCAACCCACCGCCGACCAATTTGCTTTATGCTTAAGCACAGTAAATACGTTAGGCCGGGTAGGTAATGCCAAATGCGGACGATTGCCAAGGCCGCGAGCGATTCGCTCGTGGTGCTTTGCGTCGCGCTCGGGCTGGTGGTGGTCCTGATGGCCGCCACCGGCATTCTGGGCGCCCGCTCGGCCGACGGCCTGGGAAATTCGATCGCGGGCGACGAACTCACCACCTCGACCACGACCGCCGAGCTGGCCCGCAACATGGACGCTGCCTACGCCGCCGGCGAGGCGGCGTTGCAGGCCACCGTGCCCGCGACCCGGGCCAGCAAGCTCGGCACCCTCTACACCAGCCTTTTCCCCGCGATTGACGCCGAACTCTTCACGCTGCAGCGCCTGCACGCGGGCGACCCCGCGTCCGAACACGACGATCTCGACCTGTTCCTCCGGCAGTGGACCACCGTCCGCGACCTGCTCAGCCCGCCCGAGCTGACCGAAGGCGGCCCGGACCCTGCGCTTGCCGCCGCGGTGACGGCCGCCTATCAGCCGGTCAGCGACCACCTCAGCCGCCTGTTCCTGAAGGAGCAGGCCGACGGCAGCGCCGACAGGGCTGGCGCGGACGCGAACACGCGGCGGACCGTCGCGCTCATCGCGGCCGCCGGGGCGGCCGGCATCGCGATCGGCCTCGTCATCCTGCTGTTCGGGCTCCGCCGGATCCGCCGGAGCCTGGAGCCCAGCCAGGACCAGGCCGAGTTCGCGGACACCCTGCAGATCGCGAACGACGAGGACGAGGCGCACATGCTGCTGCGCCGCCATCTCGAGCGAACCCTCGCGCATACCAGCGCGGTGGTGCTGAACAGGAACAACAGCGCGGACCGGCTGGAGGCGGTCACGCCGCTGCCGAGCGGCTCTCCGCTGGCGGGGACCCTGCGCGGCGCGGAGCCGCGGTCCTGCCTGGCGCTGCGATCGGGCCGGACGCACCGCGAGAACGACGGGCAGTCGGCGCTGCTCTCCTGCTCGATATGCGCCACCGTTCCCGGCTCCTCCTCCTGCGTCCCGCTCACCGTCGGGGGCGAGGTGATCGGGTCCGTCCTGCTCAGCTGCCCGACGCCCTACACCCAGGCCGAGGAAGAACAGATCCGCGAGTCCGTCGGCCAGGCGGCGCCCGTCCTGGCGAACCTGCGCAACCTGGCGGTCGCCGAGATCCGCGCCGCGACCGACGGCCTCACCGGGCTGCCGAACAAGCGTGCCGTCACCGACGCGCTCAAGCGCACCGTCGCGCAGGCCTCGACCACGCAGGCGCCGCTCGCGCTGCTGCTCATCGACCTCGACCACTTCAAGCAGATCAACGACACGCGCGGTCACGCGGTGGGGGACCAGGTGCTGGCGAACGTCGGCGCCATGCTGCGCAGCGTGCTGCGCGCACAGGACTTCGCCGGCCGCAACGGCGGGGAGGAGTTCGCGGTCCTGCTGCCGGACACCGAGATCGCCACGGCGCTCGCGGTCGCCGAACGCATCCGCATCGCGGTCGCCGAGATCTCACTGCCCGGCTCGGACGTGTCTGTCACGGCCTCCATCGGCGTGGCCGGCTTCCCCGATCACGCGAGCACGGTCGACCGCCTGGAGCGCCTGGCCGACGCCGCCCTCTACCTGGCCAAGCGCCAGGGCAGGAACCGCGTCGAGCTGGCCAACGTCGACACCCCGGCCGACCTCCCCCTGGATTCCTCGCCCGACGCCTCCGCGCTGGCGGCCGCCGTCCCTGCCCAGTCCTAGCCCCGGCCCCGCGCCGTCTCTCATAATAATTTTTTGGCCGAACGAGCCGTGGTGCGTGCCACGGTTCCCGCTCACGCCTCAGGTGGCTCGTCGAGCAGTTCGATCACGTCGAGCCAGTTCATCGAGGGCCGCCAGTCCCCCTCGCCGAGGGCCGCCGCCGTCACCTCGTCGATGGCAGGCCATATCAGCGCCTCGGCCTCCTCGCGGGTGGGCGCGGTCTCCCGCCGCACCTCGATCTCCGCCCTCGCCCCGAACCGCTCGTCATGCTCGGCGAACCCGGCCACGATCAGGTACCCGCGCCCGGCCACCTCCGCCCCGCCGGATCCCCGGCCGGTGCGCTCGCGGTACTCCGCGGGACTCTCGCGACGGCTGGTGAACACGTATCCGAGGTGCTCATCGAGGGTGGACACGTGGCCGGAGGACAGCTGCCATGGCCCGGAGCCAGGCAGCGTCATCCGCAGCACCCCGACGAAGATCGTCTCGCCCGCGGCGCCCCCGTCTGCCTGCCCGGATCCGGAATCGGCGAACCGCATGCGCCCCTCGAACCGGAAGCTGAAAAGCAGTTCCGGCGGATCCTTCTCAACGTCCAGGCCCGCGATGCCGATCCGGGTGACCCTCGGGCCTGGCGCCACCCGCCAGGGCTTCCTGACCGGGTTCAGCAGCCAGTACACCGTATCTGGCGACGCGATGGCGGCCAGCGCCTCCTCGTCGCCGTCCACCGCCATCGCCCACGCGGCCACGGCCGCCCGTACCGTCTGGCCGGCGAACTCCGCGCCGAACCGCTCGTCGCGCACGCCCGCCTGCAGCATCCCCTCCGCGGCGAACGCGCTGGCCTGCAACGGCGCGGCCCGCACCAGCGCGACCGACTCCGGTTCCCGGCGGCCGGGCGGACTCGACATCAGCGACCCCCGCTACTATGCCGGCATGAGCGGGATCGTCCCGGCGAACGGCCCCGACCCCGGAGCCGTCGTGGTCCTCGAGAGCCGGGCGCAGATCAGCGCCGCGTACGGCATCATCACCCTGGCCTTCGCCGTGGCGCTTGACCGTGGCGTGGCCGGCGCCTCGGGCACGTCGGGACGGGTGGCCGTCGCGGTGATCTTCGGCCTCATTCTCGTGCTCTTCGGCCGCGCCTGGGTCGTGACGCTGCTGCACCCAGGCCGGCTGGAGGTCACCGCAGCCGAAATCAGGTACCTGCGGCACCGCGGCAAGGTGTCCGCCCTGTCCCGCCAGTGGGGAGACGAGCTCAGCTTCATCAAGGTCCGGCGGGGCCGGATCTGGACCCGCGGGCTGACCGTAGCGGGTACCGGCAACGTCATCCTCCTGGGCTATTTCTCCCGCGCCGCGGTGCGCCAGGCCTGCCAGGGCCGCGGCTGGCGCTTCGCCAACTTACGCTCCCTTACTCCCTCACCCCAGGCCTTACTCCCTCACCCCAGGCTCTGCATTGCCCGTCCCCTCACCCCAGGCTCCGCATCGCCCATAGGTCCGGGAAGGTCGGCTTGCCCAACGTGGTGCTGAGGTAGGCGGCGCCGGCCGAGCCGCCGGTGCCCTGCATGCCGCCGATCGTCCGCTCGACCATCTTGACGTGGTGGTACCGCCACTCCTGCATGCCCTCGTCGAGGTCGACAAGCAGCTCGCTCACCGCGGTCGCGTCCGTGTCGTCGTCGTAGACCTTCTTCAGCACCTGCTGCATCGCGGCCGAGGCCTCGATGGGCGCCGTGACATCGCGGTCGCGCACCTCCGCGGGGACGTCGTAGCCCTGGTCGGCGAGGTAGCGGACGAAGGAGTCGAACAGCGAGGGCCGCGACATCGCCGCCTGGATGCGCTCCCGCTCAGCACTGCCCTCGGGGTACTGCGCGACCATCATCGGGTCGCGCCGGCCGAGCACCGCCTCAAGCTCGCGGAACTGCGCCGACTGGAAGCCGCTCGACGTGCCGAGCGCGGCACGGAACGCGGTGAACTGGGTCGGCGTCATGGTTTCGAGCACGTCGAGCTGCTCGACGACGATCTTCAAGATGGCCAGCGTCCGGCGCAGCGTGCGCATCGCGTGCGTGGTGCCGCCTGACTCCAGCAGCGACTGCACCCTGCCGAACTCGTGCAGCAGCTGCTTGAACCACAGCTCGTAGATCTGGTGGATGACGATGAACAGCATCTCGTCGTG
>Ga0209169_10001300_pt1 | contig 15169 bp, 20 predicted proteins | sample HubBroMetageWRM4_FD_188346 | JGI IMG/M metagenome (GOLD analysis project Ga0209169, IMG submission 188346) | Warmed soil microbial communities from the Hubbard Brook experimental Forest, New Hampshire - Hubbard Brook CCASE Soil Metagenome WRM 4... | ecosystem: Environmental > Terrestrial > Soil... | reverse complement strand
GCTACGGCACCGTTCTCTCGGTCGGATGGACACTCGTCTTCGAGATGGCGTTCTACATCCTTTTCGCGGTCGTGCTTGCAACGCGCCTTCCGCGCCTACTGACGCTCGCGCCCGTACTCATCGTGCTGGCTTTCGCATCAGAGATCCCATTTGTCACCCGCCACGGAACACTCCATTTCTATGCCAACACCCGGCAGCTCGAGTTCCTCTTCGGCATCCTGCTCGCCGCATCAATCCCCTGGGTGCGACGAATTCCCGCGCCCCTCGCAATCCTCTTCGCGGTCGCCGGTTTCCTGCCGTTGCTTCTCTCGAACCTTCCCACAGCATTCGTCGCCTACGGCGGCATATTCAATGGCATTCCTGCACTCGCCGTTGTCACTGCTGCTGTCGCACTCGAATCACCACTCGGCCATCGCATGCCCAAATGGCTACTCGAAATCGGCGACGCCTCCTACTCCATTTACCTTGTCCACGCCTTCATTCTCCCTCTTGTCTGCATTCCGTTTGCTCGCTACGGAGGCCGCGGTCCACTCGTTCTTCCACTCGCCCTCATCGTCTCCCTCATCGCCGCCACTCTCGCAGGCGATCTCGCCTATCGTCTCATCGAACGCCCCACGATGCAGTGGTTCAAAGGCCGTCGTCGTTCCGCAATTCCCGCTAACGCCCGATGACTGCTTTGTAATCCGGCTGTGGCACCATATCGCCATGGATTCGCGTGTGGCACGAACCCTCGTGACGACTGCGCTCCTGACCCTGTTCGTAGCGGTCGCGCGACCCGCGCGCGCGCAGGCCGGGCCTCCTTATCAGGTCGACGATCCAGATCCCGTCCCCTACCGCCACTTCGAGGCCTACATCTTCTCGCTCTCCGACTCCGCCCGCACTGTCGGCACCTCCTGGCAGGGTCTCGGCAGTTATGAGATGAACTACGGCGCCGCCCCTCGCCTGCAGCTTCACTTCGTTCTTCCGTTCGTCTATAACTACGCGCCCGACGGCACCACCACCTATGGCTTCGGCGACACCGAACTCGGCGCCAAGATCAAACTCCTCGACGAAACAAAATTCTTCCCCGAAACCGGCATCTTCCCCTTCGTCGAGCTCCCCTCCGGCGACGCCTCCAAAGGCCTCGGCGTCGGCACCACCTGGTACCGCGTTCCTCTCTGGGTCAAGAAGGGCTTCGCTGGCGACAAATGGGGTGTCTACGCTGGCGGCGGCGAAACCATTGTCCCGCAGGATGGCTATCGCAACTTCCCCTTCGCAGGCTCACTCTTCCAGCACAAGTTCACTGACAAGCTCGTGCTCGGTCTCGAGTTCTACGGGCACGGCTACGAAGGCACCCCTGGCACCGCACCCGACCGCTCGCTCCTCGCCGACTTTGGCGGCTACTACGCCTTCACCGAGCACTTCCAGTTTCTCTTCGCTGGCGGCCATAGCATCGTTTGGGCTCCCGAAACCTACACCTACCTCGCCGCTTACTGGACCTGGGGCACGGGCCCCGAAGACAAGAAAGACAAGAGCGCCGAGCCCGACACAAGTCAGAAGCTTTTCCGCACCCTCACGCACTAAAGTGTGCATAAACGAAAAGCCCGCTCACTTGAGCGGGCCTTCCACATCAATCACCCGCAACCTACGAGCGTTCGATCGTCACACTCTCGAGCACCACCGGCTTCTTCGGCCGGTCCATCCCATCTCGCGCCACCTTGCTGATCTTCTCCACGACGTCATAACCCTCCGTCACTTCGCCGAAGATCGTATGCTTGCCTGTCAGCCAACTCGTATCGGTCACAGTAATGAAGAACTGCGATCCGTTCGTGTTCGGTCCCGCATTCGCCATAGCCAACTTGCCCGGCTGCTTGAAGCTGTGCGGCGAGCCTTTCGTCTCATCCGCAAACTTGTAACCCGGTCCCCCCATGCCGTTGCCCTCAGGATCACCGCCCTGGATCATGAAATCCGGAATTACGCGATGAAAGATCGTGCCGTCGTACAGCTTGTCGCCCTTCTTCGAGCGCGAGTTCCACTCCTTCGATCCCTCCGCAAGCCCGATGAAATTCTTCACCGTCTCCGGTGCCTCCTGTTCAAACAGCTTTGCCTTGATCGTGCCTTCGGATGTCTTGAACACAGCAGTTGTCGCCATCGTTTCTCCCTCTCTCTTTGTCATTCCCGTAGGAAATCTGCTTTTAATTCTTCGTTGTTGCCGTCGCGGCTTGTGCGCTCTGCGCCGCGGGGTCCGGTGGAATCGGCTGGCCCTCTGGCACAATCGTCACTTTGTTGACCACCACGGGCGTGACTGGCTTGTCCTGCCCATTGCGCTCCACGCGCGCAATCGTCGCCACTATCAGCACCGAGTGCGCGTCACACTGCCCGAAGATCGTATGCTTCCCATTCAGCTCCGGGACAGCCTTCTCCGTGATGAAGAACTGTGAACCATTCGTGCCCGGCCCGGCATTCGCCATCGCCAGCCGTCCCGGCTCATCGAACCGTAGGGACGGCGAGAACTCATCCTCAAAGTAGTAGCCCGCGTCGCCCGCACCCGTGCCCAGCCTGTCGCCGCCCTGGATCATGAACTCCGGGATCACCCGGTGAAATGTCGTGCCGTCATAGAACGGCTTACCCGTCACCTTCTGCTCCGTCACCGGATCTGTCCACGTCTTCGTGCCAGTTGCCAGTCCGATGAAATTGTCCACCGTCTTCGGCGACTCCTTCGAGAACAGCTTGCACGTCAGCCGTCCCATCGTCGTGTCGAACAGCACCGTCGCCCCCGTCGGCACCGCTGGTGGAACCGCCTGCACAGTCGTCGAGGGAGCATCCGGCAACTGCGCCGTCGTGCTCGACTGTGTCTGCGCAATGCCCGTGGCACCGCACATTGCAAGCCCGGCAACGCCCGCCATCCGAAGAGAAAACCGAAACCAAGTCATCCGTCTATCAGGCTACTCCGACTCCACCCTCGCCGCAAAACAGGCGCATCATAGTCACAGAGCTCTCAGGAGGGCATATGGCGAAACAGGCGATTTGGGTGATGCTCAAGGCGAAGCCCGGCAAGGAAGCAGAGGTTGAAGCATTCCTCAAGCAAGGCGCGTCCCTCTCAAACAGCGAACCCGGTACCGTCACTTGGTACGGCGTCAAAATGGCCCCCGGCATGTATGGCGTCTTCGACACCTTCAATGACGAGGCCGGCCGCGACGCGCACCTCAATGGCCAGATCGCGAAGGCCCTCTTGGCTAAAGCTCCCGAGCTCTTCGCCAACGGCAATGAACTCCGCATCGAGCGCATGGAGATTCTCGCCTCGAAGTAGTCGGCTACCCCGCCGCGTTCTGCACAGCAGTCATCACGCGTAGTAGATTCTCTCCAAGAATCTTTCGCATCTGCGCGCCCGTATACCCTCGCGCCATCAGCGACTCATAAATCTTCGGCAGATCCGCCGCACTCTCTAACCCCTCCGGCAGAATCCCGAACCCATCAAAGTCCGTCCCAATTCCCACATGATCGATCCCCGCAACCTTCGCCACGTGATCGATGTGCTCCACCACGCGCTCAAACGACGGCCGCTTCAACGTCGCCGCACGTGCTGCAAAATATTCGCGGTCCACCTTCAGCGCAACGGAATAGGGAACTGGGTCGCCACGCTCGCGATACGCTGCCGCTGCCTTCTCTGCCAGAGCTTCACGCTCCGCTGACGTCGCACTCCACACCTCTCTCCACGCATCATCCACAAACGAAGCGTAGAAGTTCACCATCACAATCCCGTCGCTCGTCGCCACCGCTCGCAGTTGTTCGTCAGTCAAGTTCCGCGGAGCACTCGCCAGTGCCCTCGCGCTCGAATGCGACGCAATCACCGGCGCATGCGTCGTCTCCATCACATCCCAGAACGTCTTGTCCGAGACATGACTCACATCCACCATCATCCCCAGCCGGTTCATCTCGCGCACAACCTCGCGCCCGAAGTGCGTCAGTCCGTTGTGATGCACAATACTCGCATCATCCAGATCCCCCGAGCTGTCAGCCCACTCATTCGTGTTCGACCACGTCAGCGTCATGTACCGCACGCCCAACCGGTGATACACCCGCAGCAACGCCAGGCTGTTCTCAATCGAGTGCCCACCCTCAATCCCTATCAGCACACAAAACTTCCCATCAGCATGCGCGCGCCGCACATCCTCCGTACTCAATCCCAGCGCCAGCTCGCGCGGATGCCTCCGCAACTGCTCATACACACCATCGATCAACTGCAGCGTTCGATGCGCATACCGTCCGCGCCATTCATCTGGCTGCACCCATATCGCAAAGAACTCCGCAGCCAATCCACCACGCCGCGCCGCCTCCAGGTTCAAATGGCCATCACTCAGCGGCCCAACAAACTCCCACTCCTCATCGACAAACCGCTGCGGTGTATCCGCATGTCCATCGATCACAATCGCGTCTCTCAACTCGTCAGGCAGCAGCAGCGTTCTCCTCCCGTGCGTCACTCTGCGCGTCTCCGCTCAACTCCGCGCGCAATATTGCGGCAGCGCACACCGCAATAAACACCGCGATGTCGCCATAGATTCTCACCTCCAGCAGCTGTCCTACAGAAAACAGGATCAGCACCCACAACGGCAGCAGCAGCACGCACGCGCGCAGCCCGGGCGCCGAAATCAGATTTCTGCGCCAATAGATCCATGGCATCAGAAACGCTGACCCGCACAGGATTCCCGGCCACAGTACCGGATGCGCAAGGTCCCGCAGATTAGTCATGACGCGCGAACCAGCCTCCGTCGGATTCGCAGCATATTTGTGGTGCAGAAATCCTGTTATCAAGAGCCACACCAAGCACAGCACCGCAATCTCTATCACATCGCGCATCTTCACTGCACTTAGCCGCCACCGTCCCTCACGCGTCAGTGCCACCGCCCCACGTGCCAGGATCAGAAACACTGTCGTCTCTCGATTCCATGTGGCCAGTGCAAACAAAGGCAGCAACCACCAGAACCGGCCCGTCAGGACTAGATAGAGGCCCCAGCCAAGAAACATCATTGCCGGTACGTCATACGGAAAGCTGTACGAAACCCCCAGATAAAAATCAAAGAAAAACACAACGATCAGAATTGCAAACGGTAGCAGCGGCACTCGCGCCTTCGGCCAGTACATGCGATCGATCTTCTGCGCGGCCCACACGCTCAGTAGAATCGCGACGAAGGACACCAGCATTATCACCAGCCGCTCCGGCGAGTTCATCCCCGCGCGGCCAGCCGTATGCCTCTGCAAAAAAATCGAGTTGCCCGCCCAGAGCAGCGGATATCGCATCAACTCTCGCGCCTGGAACGGCATGCGCTCCTGCCCCAGCGCGAACTTTCGCAGGTCCAGATATGGCGGCACTTGAATTGTGTATTGTTGTGCAGCAAACGCCGCCGCAAATACCAGGATGATGTGCGAATACCAATCGGCAAACCGGTTGCGCAGCCGTTCCGTCGTCATCGTCCTTGGCTGCTCCGCCGCATAAATATTGTTGCGCACATCACACAGTGCGCTCGTGTTCTCACCGTACCATAGCGCGCTTTCGCGGCAACCCGATCTCAAGGCCATCCATCTTAGTCACTGAGAGGTGAACAGATGGCGAGCGGCCTAGATTCCACGAAAACCCCGGCAAGACCTTCACATGAAGCTGTTGAATCCACCGGCGGTAACGCCACCAACGCAGCCGAAACTCCACGCAAGCGCCTGGATCAGGAAGCGATGGAATCTGCCAAGCGGGGCCAGAACCGCATTCACGACAACGAAACCAAGAATCCCGGAAGTAGCGAGTTTACGAAATAATCCTTCGGGGGATGGCCCAGGCAGCATTCAGCGGGCAATTAGTAGCAAGTCATCCCCATCCAAACTGTTGCCTTTCATGTCGCGTATTTCCTGCGCGGTTACCGGGGTGGAAAAAGCGGAACCCTCATTGAATCCGTGTGTCTTAGCCGCCTTCAGCATAAACTCCGGCGTGAGCAGCAGCGGGTGAACCATGTTCCAGTTGGCGTGGTAGCCTTTGGGGTCTCGTAACTCACGTTGCTTTGCTCCGTTGGGGCAGAAACAGACGAACATCCCTCCTGGGCGCAGCAAGCGAACCGCTTCCTCAAACATCGCGTATGGATCTGGAAGATGCTCAATTACATGGGCGGAGAAGAAACAGTCAATCGTGCCGTCGAGATCCCGCAAATCTGGCACCCCTTTGCAGCCTAACTTCGCTTTCGCATACCAATCACGGTTGCGCCCCAATTCATAGGAAAACACTTCGAAGCCCGCTTCACGCATCTGCCAGCTTCCGTAGCCCCATGAGCTGCCGAAGTCCAGAATCCGAGCGCCCCTTGGGAGGCCAGCAGCAACGAGTGCATCGATGCGGGTTGTGAAATCCTTCTCAGTGCCAGCAAATCGGGTCGCCAGCATTGCCTGTAACTCACTATCTGAAGGCAGATCGGTTGTGAATCCCTGCTTGTAGACCTCTTCGCGATAGAACTCCTCCGCGGACTTCTTATCATCTTTAGGAGTGCGAAAGCGTAGCCCACATTGCGGACACTCACGGAGAGCCGTGGCTAAGTATTTACGCCGGATGAGCCGTGTATCAGCCGTTTTGCAGGCCGGACAACTCTTGTCCGACTGTACGGAGCGTGACAACGCCCAGAGAAGGTATTCAAGGCGACTCTTCATTCAAACCTATCGTAATATGTTTGGAAACACCCGCCATCTTCCGCGAATTTCTCCACTCACCGCCGGAACAGATCCTTCACCTGCTGCACGAACGCATCTCTGCCGATATCGCTGATCGCCTCGGTTAGCGGCAGCTGCTTCGGACACGCTTGCACGCAGTTCTGCGCAAACCCGCACTCCTGCACACCGCCATCGCCCGCCAGCGCACGCAGCCGCTCTTCCTTCAGCACCGACCCAGCCGGATCCATATTGAACAGCTTCGCCTGCGCAATGGTTGCTGCTCCAACAAAGTTCGTCACATCGTTGAACTGCGGGCAAACCTCCATGCAGATCGTGCACGAGATGCAGTTCGACAGCGGATACCGCTGCTCCTGCACCTGCGGAAACTGCCGCGGCGCCGCGCCCAGGTCATACGTGCCGTCAATGGGCACCCACGCCTTCACGAGCTTCAAATTCTCAAACAACACACTGCGGTCGACCGCGAGATCCCTTACAACCGGAAACTTCGACAGCGGCTCCAGCGTGATCGTGCCCTTGCCATCAGCTCCCAGCAATTTGTCCACCAGCGCCGAGCACGCCATCATCGCCTTGCCGTTGATCCGCATCGCACAGCTGCCGCAGATCTCTTCCAGGCAGTTCGAGTCATAGGTCACCGCCGTCGTCTGCTTGCCGTCCACAGTCACCGGGTTCAGTGCAATCTCGCCCAGCACCGACGTGATATTCATTCCCGGCCGGTAGGGAATCGCGAAGGTCTCATCGCGCGCCGCGGCGTCCGGCGTCGCCTGCCGCTTCACCTTCACCGAGAACGTGCGTCCCGAACCTGTCGCCGTAGTTGCTGTCGTAGCCTCAGCCATCTTTTACTTCCTCACTCCGGTCGATCCTCCGACCTGATTCTTTCGCCGGTTCGCGCTCTGCGAACTGTACGCCCACACCATCACGCCAATCAGTCCGCAAAACACCAACACCGCAACCAGCGCTATCAGGACAACTCCGCCGCTACTCATCTTCGTCCTCCCGCGCCCTCACGTTACCCTCGGTGGTCGTCACCGGATGCTTGCCCTGCTTCCGAACTCTCTGCCGCTTCCCGTCAATCCACGCACCATACAACACAATCAACCCATAAAACCCCAGCGCCACAACCAGCAGCACGATGCCCACAATGGTCGTGCTCATATGCGGCTGCGTCACCGTTCTTGCCTCTTCTTCAGCCCCGCCATTCGTGTCATGTACACCAGCCGCCCCACCGTAGCCGCAACAACCAACACAATCACGACGACCTCTTCGGTGTGTGTCATTCGCCCTCCTTCGTGGCCCGTGCCGTTACATCAGTGCCGGTCCAAATGCGCCTGATGTTCCGCCTCGGTTCCCGCGGCAATTCCTTCCTCGGTGCCGAAGTGTTGCCCGGCGCCGGCCTCAAGCTGCTGCGTCTTGTGCTTGATCCGCAGGTTGTACCAAACCATGTAGCTCATCACCGCAACAAATGTGATGACTAAAAGGACGTAAACCACTCGAGTAAGCGCTTCAGGTCCAAACATGATCGCCTTGGATGGCGGGCTCCCCCGTCTGGGTTAATGTCGAGGCCTCAGAGAATTACGCGGTTGCGTCGTACCTCCGTGGCCTCGGCGGAATAAACTGCGTATCGACCTCCTCCCACTCAAACGCCGGTGCGCCGTTGCGGAAGAAGGCCTTAGTCGTCTTCAAAAACTTCTCATCATTACGATCCGGGAAGTCCGGCTTGTAATGCGCTCCACGGCTCTCGTCGCGAAGCTTCGCTCCCTGCACCACCACCCGGCTCAGCTCCAGCATGTTCCAAAGCTGCCGTGCAAACGCGAACGAAGTGTTCGCCCATTGACTCTTGTCCGCCAGGTTCACATTCTTGAAGCGCTCCATCAGCTCCACAACCTTCGCGTCCGCTTCCTCGAGCCCCTTGTTATACCGAATGATCGTCGCGTGCCGCGTCATCGTGTCGCCCAGCTCGCGCCATATGCGGAACGGGTTCTCATTCCCCGCGTTATTCAGCAGCGACGCATTCATCTCCATCTGCCGCTGCTTCTCCGCCGCATGCCCGCCATCACCCACCTGCGGAGCCAGTGACTTCGCGTACGCCATCGCATGGGGCCCGGCAATAAACCCGCCGTAGATGCAGCTCAGCAGGGAATTGGCACCCAGCCGATTCGCCCCATGAATCGAGTAGTCCGCCTCACCCGCCGCATAAATCCCCGGCACATTCGTCATCTGGTTGAAGTCCACCCACAGGCCGCCCATCGTATAGTGCATGCCCGGGAAGATCTTCATCGGCACCTCGCGCGGGTCGTCGCCGACAAACTTCTCGTAGATCTCCAGAATCCCTTCGAGCTTCCTGTCCAGCGTCGCGCGATCAATGTGCGTCAGGTCCAGGTACACCATCGGCTGCCCATCGATGCCTAGGTTCTCCTGGTACACAATCCGGTGAATCGCCCGCGTCGCAATATCCCGCGGGACTAGATTTCCATATTTCGGATACCACTCTTCCAGAAAGTAAAACCGCTCCGACTCCGGAATCGACTTCGCCTCGCGCCTGTCGTTCCTGTCCCTCGGAACCCACACGCGCCCGCCCTCACCACGCGCGCTCTCGCTCATCAAGCGAAGTTTGTCCTCACCCGGAATCGCCGTCGGATGCACCTGGATGAACTCGCCATTCGCATACGAAGCGCCCTGCTGATACAGCGCCCCCTGCGCACTCCCCGTACACACGACTGAATTCGTGCTCTTCCCAAAGATCGCCCCAATACCACCCGTGCACACGATGATCGCGTCCGCCGGGAACGTCCTCACCTCCATCGAGCGCAAATCCATCGCGCAGATGCCGCGGCACACACCCTGCTCATCCAGCACCGCCGAGAGGAACTCCCACCCCTCGTACTTCTGTACCTTGCCTTCGCTCTCGTAGCGCCGCACCTGCTCATCCAGCGCATACAGCAGCTGCTGCCCCGTCGTCGCTCCCGCGAACGCCGTCCGGTGGTACAGCGTCCCGCCGAACCGCCGAAAATCCAGCAACCCCTCCGGTGTGCGATTGAACGGCACGCCCATGCGGTCCAGCAGGTCGATGATCGCCGGCCCCATCTCGCACATCTGCTTCACCGGCGTCTGGTTGGCCAAAAAGTCGCCGCCATACACCGTGTCGTCAAAGTGCTTCCACGTGCTGTCGCCCTCGCCCTTCAGGTTCTTGGCCGAGTTGATGCCGCCCTGCGCGCACACCGAGTGCGACCGCTTCACCGGCACAATCGAAAACAAATCGACCTTACCGCCCGCCTCGGCGATCTTGATGACGGCCGCCAGCCCCGCCAGCCCGCCTCCCACAACGATGATCCTTGGTGTTGCTGCTGCCATCTCGTAAATCCCTCAGCGCTTCATAACTGTTATGCCGATCATCACTGAAACAAACATCAGAGCCATTCCCGCACAACCGACCCAAAGGCATCTGTTGGCGATCTTGTAGACACGCCTCAGCTTCTCGGGGTCACCGTCTCCTGGCGGTGGCGGAAAGAGTTTTCGAAATGCACGCCGCCAACCCGTTCCTCTTTCTTGGTAGCCGCGCTCAACTCTTGATCTTCGAACCGCCATCATCACCATGTTCTGTGTGAACGTTCCCGTGACCAGCAACACGAGCGGCAAGCATGCGAGCCCGAGAATGAGGTTGGTAATCACTGCACCCCGCCTGGCACGTGCGCCGCAAACAACACCGCCGCCAAGATGCTGAGAAGGCCCATCAAAAGAGACCCCGGGTACACAAAACGCAAACGACTATACGGCTGAAGCGACCGATACACCTTCAAAACGTGACGATCCTTATAGCCCGGCCACCACCACAGCGACATCGGCTCTCGGACCAGGCGTTCTCCGCCGGGCAGAGCCAGCCGGTTAATCTCCCGCACCATCCTGACCACTGACCACTTGGCGACAATCGCGAAGACAAAGGCAATCGCGATCGCGCCATAGATCACCAGGTGCACGATCACTGCGCACCACCCGGCTGCTGCGGAACAACGCTCGTCGTCGGCGCGCTCTCCGGAGCCGGCATCGTTACCGCCGGCTGCTCCGGCATCACATCGTCCGGCGCATTCGGATACTTCCACACCACCGCATAAATCGCGATTAACCCCATCAGACAAAGCGCCGCACCGCCCGCGGCACACACCCAGCCGAACTTCTTCCGTGCGCTATTGCCCGGCGTAATGCCCCACTTCGCCGCGAACAGCCACACGCCATACGCAAAGTGCCAGCACGTCGCGATCATCGCGATCACATAGAACGCCAGAATCCACGGGTTCGCCAGCTCATGCTGCACCTTCGCAAACGCCGCGCCCGGATGGTCCGGCAGGTGCACACCCGCAAACCGCTGCGTCCACACGTGGTAGCCGATATAAAACAGTGCAATGAAGCCGGTAACGCGCTGCGTGAAGTATCCCCAATTGCCCGCCCACGGGTACACATTCACGTTGTTGCGCCCGCGCACCGCAATGTAAACGCCATACAGTGCGTGATACAGCAGCGGAATAAAGATGAACGTCCACTCAAGCACTCGCACCAGCGGCAGGCTGTTCAGAAACTTCACCTGCTGCGCATAGGCCAGCGGCCCGTTCCACGTCTCAAAGTTCGAAACAATGTGCTCTACCAGGAACGCCCCAATGGGCACAATCCCGGTCAGCGAGTGCAGCTTCCTCCAGAAGAAGCTATGCCCCTCATCCGCGCGCAGCGGCTGCACGCCCCTCCGTTTCTCTGTCTGAGCGCTACTGGGCGGGGCGGTCGGAGCGGCTGCGGCCATTCAATTCTCCTGCGGGGAACCTTCAGCGAAGCATAACGCCTCACACATCGAAGCAAACCGATTCTTCCACCCCCAAAAAGATAGGGTCAAGCAAACCAATGCATTCTCAACCGATTATCGCCCGCTTTGTGCGAAATCCTTCAATTGCCGCTTCGCCGCCTCTGTCTTTGCTTCTGCACAATCCGGGTGCCCCCTTCATGACGACAGCCTCACCGTCGTCATGGGTGAAGTTGAACACCGCTCAACTGCCTCAGCAACTCCCGAAACGCATTCCCCCGATGGCTCACCGCCCACTTCTCCTCCGGCGAAACCTCCGCCAGCGTCTTTCCCAACCCCGGCACCAGAAACAGCGGGTCATACCCAAACCCATCCGTCCCGCGCGGCGCGTCCAGAATCTGCCCCTCGACCTCACCCCGCGCCCGCAACACCACCTCACCATCCTTCGCCAGCACCAGCGCACAAACAAACCGCGCCCCGCGCCCTCTGACCGTTACCCCACCGTCAGCCTCGAGTGTCTCCGTCAGCTCATTCAACAGCGACAAAACCGCCCGATTATTCCGTTCATCCTTAGACCCCTGCCCAACTTCAAACCCCAGATCATCCGCAAACCGCGCCGACCGCACTCCCGGCTGCCCACCCAGCGCATCCACCTCCAGCCCCGAATCATCCGCAAACACCATAAGTCCGGTCTTTCCCGAAGCAAGCGCCAGCTTCGAATACGCGACCGCCTTCAACTCCGCATTCCCCTCGAAGGTCGCAGCATCCTCCACCGGCTCGGGCATCGTCTCGATCCCAGGCAGCGCCAGCACCTCCACGCCCTGTTCAGTCGCACACTCGCTGAACTCCCTCAGCTTTCCCTGATTCGTCGTCGCCGCATAGATCGTCACCATCCCTCCACCCTAAACCCACGCATCTCAATCACTGAACCCTCGGGCCCCAGCACTATGAAAGGCCACGATGCCCCGCTTCCTCGCCCTCACACTCAGCGCTCTCCTGATCCTCACCGCCTGCAGCCGCCCCACCCAACCCGCCACGCCGGCACCAGCACCTCAGCCGCAGACGAAGCCCACACCACCCACGCCCATCGCCGAAAAGAAGGCCGAGCTCGGCAATCCCAACACTTGGGACCCATCCTGGGATGCGGACATCGAGAAGTCCGTCCCACCCGAGCTACTCTCCGCTCAGGCCGCCCGCGCCGTCCGCTCCTTCTGCCCGCGATTCGCACAGCTCTCCGACACCGACAAGCGCGCCTTCTGGGCTTACACCTTCCAGGCCATCGCCGGCGCTGAAGCCGGCCTCGACGCCACCAGCAGCGTCCATCACACCGACGCCGCCGTCAACAAGGTCGACCCCGAAACCCACCACCTCTCCCGCCAGGCGGGCCTCCTGCAGCTCAAGTACGAAGACGCCCAGCGCTATAACTGCCCATTCGACTACGCCGCCGACCGCGCTCTCCCCGAGCACGACCCCAACCGCACCATCCTGCAGCCCCAGCGCAACCTCGCCTGCGGCCTCAACATCATGCAGAACCAGATCATCACCAAGGGCCGCCCCCTCGTCACCAGCACGAGCTACTGGGCTACCCTCCATCCTGGAACTGCGGGTTATCGCGTCTTCGCCAAACAGATGGCGAACGTCCCCTCCGACTGCCGTCCAGTCCCACGTACCCACTCCTCAACGCATCGCGCCGCTGGACGCTGAACCACCGCGAAAAAGTCCCCCCCACCTGTTAACCGCCCTGCCTTGGATATTTTCCGTGTAAGTTCCGCGTTCAGAATATTTTGGCGAGCCCCATCCGTGTTTTCAAGAATTCGCGAGCACTGCAGCAGGAGGAGTAGGTGCCGCCAACTATCCTGAATTCATGAAGGTCCACACCGAATACCTCACATTCAACACCCGCGACCGCTACGAGATGGTGCACATCACCCCGCAGATCGAGGCCATCGTCCGCAAATCCGGTGTCGACGACGGCCTTTGCTTCGTCTCGCCCATGCACATCACCGCCGCCATCTACGTGAACGACAACGAGTCCGGCCTCATCGAAGACATCGGCAAGTGGCTTGAGAAGCTCGCACCACGCAACCCCAACTACAAGCACCACCAAACCGGCGAGGACAACGGCGACGCCCACCTCAAAGCCCTCCTCCTCCACCACGAAACAACGCTGCCAGTCACCCACGGCCGGCTCGACCTGGGCACCTGGCAGCGCATCTTCTACGCGGAATTCGACGGTCAGCGCTCCAAGCGCGTCATCGTCAAAGTTCTCGGCAAAGGGAAAGATTAATCATTTCAGGTGAATCTCGCGGACCAACTCCGACGAGACCACCTCTGACGTATCCGAGCCGAGCTTGCCCCATGCAGCGCGATTCTCCGGACTCCCAAAGACCTTGTCCGTTACAGCAGCCGCTCCTTGAGCCGCTGCATCGACGCCAGCCAGGTCCTTGTAACTAATCACAAGAACCACATCATATTTGTCCGGCCCTACGAACTCTGTGGAGTGCATGAGAGAGAAGTCCTGGATCAGCCCCGCATCCTTTTCAGCCCCGAGAACCTTGGGTGCCATGCCAAGCCACTTGTAGAAATCTGCAGTTTTCCCCGGAAGAATCCGATACTTGATGACCCGCCTGACCCCGCCATTGCTGTAGTACTGCTGAGAGGACGCGACGGTGGATGTTCCGACCACCGCAAGGACACAAAGGACGCGCAGGATCGCACGCATAGGAATTCCTCCTGATGCAAAATTGGCAAACTCTGTTTGGTGGGCCTAACGCGCGAGTATAGTCCGTGTCGTCAATTGCGCAAGGGAATTGGTTTTCGCGCAGATGGAACGCAGTTAAGCGTTGACGATCTCTTCTTCGAGGCTCTGCTTTTCCGCCAGCTCGGCATAGTATCCGCCGCGCTCGATCAGTTCGTCGTGAGTCCCAATCTCTGCAATGCGTCCGTCAACGATCACCGCAATGCGGTCCGCGCTCCGAGCCGTCGAGACGCGATGCGCAATCATGATCGTCGTGCGTCCTTGCATCGCCTCGCGCAGACCTGACAAAATCTGATCCTCAGTATGTGTATCAACGGACGCAAGCGCATCATCGAGAATCAGGATTCGCGGATCGCGTAGCAATGCGCGCGCAATTGCCGTGCGCTGCTTCTGTCCTCCCGAGAGCGTCATACCACGCTCACCAACGATCGTCTGGAAGCCGCGCGGAAACTCCTCAATCTCGGTCGCAATGTGCGCAGTCTTCGCCGCCTCGACAATCTGCTCATCGCTCGCTTCATCGACACCAAACGCAATGTTCTCGCGGATCGTCTCCGAGAACAGGAACGTCTCCTGCGGCACAAATCCGATTGCACGCCGCAGCGTCTCCAGCGGATATTCGCGGATCGGACGCCCATCGATCAGCACCATTCCAGACGCAGCATCCTGCAGCCGAGGAATCAACGACACCAGTGTCGACTTGCCCGATCCTGTCGGTCCCGTAATCGCCAGGCTCGACCCAGCCGGAATCTCCAGCGACAGATTGTGCAGCACTTCAGCTCCGGTCGTGTACGTGAAGCTCAGGTTGCGGAACTCGATGCTTCCTGCGATTGGCGAGGCTGTGAGCTCCGGTTGCGCGTCTGTGTCGTCAATCTCCGGCTTCTCCGTCATCAGGTCGTGGATGCGCACGACCGACGCCGCGCCGCGCTGCACGAGATTCGTCACCCAGCCGA
>Ga0209169_10001299_pt1 | contig 15176 bp, 10 predicted proteins | sample HubBroMetageWRM4_FD_188346 | JGI IMG/M metagenome (GOLD analysis project Ga0209169, IMG submission 188346) | Warmed soil microbial communities from the Hubbard Brook experimental Forest, New Hampshire - Hubbard Brook CCASE Soil Metagenome WRM 4... | ecosystem: Environmental > Terrestrial > Soil... | reverse complement strand
ACGGGTGAGACGCGCGTCGCTCCACCGTGTCTTTATTTTTTGTCGGTCTTTTGGTCGACCCTCTTCTCGACCTTGGCCCAGGTATCTTTCAGCGCCACGGTGCGATTGAATACGAGATGTCCGGGTTTGGAATCCGGATCAACACAAAAATATCCCAGGCGTTCGAATTGATAGTGGGCTTCGACGGGCGCATTAGCTAGCGATGGCTCCAGCTTGGCATTCGTGATTACTTCGAGCGAATTGGGATTCAAATTCGCGGTGAAGTCCTGGCCTTCTTCAACCTGATTCGGATCTTCTTTGGTGAAGAGCTTGTCATAGATACGCACTTCGGCGTCGATGGCATGGGGGGCCGAGACCCAGTGGATGGTCGACTTCACCTTGCGTCCATCGGGAGCATTGCCGCCGCGCGTCGCGGGATCGTATGTACAGTGAACCTCGACTACTTCTCCTTTGTCATTCTTGACCACCGACTTAGCTGTAATGAAGAAGCCATAGCGGAGCCGCACTTCGCGGCCCGGAGACAAGCGGTAATACTGCTTGGGCGGATCCTCGCGGAAGTCGTCTTGCTCGATGTAGAGCACTTTGGAAAACGGCACCTTGCGTTTTCCAGCGCTTTCGTCCTCGGGATTGTTCACTGCTTCGACTTCGTCGACGTGACCGTCCGGATAGTTATCGATTACGACCTTCAAGGGGCGCAACACGGCCATCACGCGCGGCGCGCGCTTGTTCAGATCTTCGCGGACGAAGTGCTCGAGCATCGCTAATTCCAGCGTGCCGTTGGTCTTTGAGACTCCGATGGCTCCGCAGAAATTGCGGATCGCTTCCGGTGTATAGCCGCGACGCCGGATGCCTGAGAGTGTCGGCATGCGCGGATCGTCCCATCCGGTGACGTATTTCCCTTGCACTAACTGGAGCAGCTTACGCTTGCTTAGCAGCGTGTAGGTCAGGCCGAGGCGGTCAAACTCCAATTGCTGAGCCGGAAAAATACCGAGTTGCTCGATGAACCAGTTATAGAGCGGGCGATGATCTTCAAATTCGAGCGTACAGACGGAATGGGTCACGTGCTCGATCGAGTCCGACTGACCGTGCGCGAAATCGTACATGGGATAAATGCACCACTTGTTGCCGGTGCGGTGATGCTCCGCATGCAGAATGCGGTAAATGACCGGATCGCGCATATTCAGGTTCGGAGACGCCATGTCGATCTTGGCGCGGAGTACGCGCGAGCCATCAGGGAACTCGCCCTTACTCATACGCTCAAAAAGGTCGAGGTTTTCTTTCACGCTGCGGTTGCGATGCGGACTGTCTTTGCCGGGCTCGGTTAACGTGCCTCGATACTTGCGAATTTCTTCCGCGCTTAGATCGTCAACGTACGCTTTGCCAGCGTTAATGAGTTTGATCGCCCATTCGTAGAGCTGATCGAAGTAGTCGGAAGCATAGTGAAGTCCATCCCACTCGAAGCCCAACCAGCGGACGTCTTTCATGATGGAATCGACGTACTCCTGCTCTTCTTTTTCGGGATTGGTGTCGTCGAAGCGCAGGTTCGTCTTGCCGCCGAACTCGTCGGCTAATCCAAAGTTGAGGCAGATAGCCTTGGCGTGGCCGATGTGCAGGTAACCGTTGGGCTCGGGAGGAAAACGGGTCTGCACCTGACCGGCGAACTTTTTCGTCTCCAGGTCTTTAATGATGGTGTCGCGGATAAAATTCGACAGGCGAGACTCGGGAAGCAAGTTCGCGCTGGCATCGCCTGGGGCAGAATTCGTCACACTCATGCTCTTTTTATTTTATATGGGAACAGTGGATTCGCGGCCCCGCCGACGCGTTGGTCACGCATTTCTATTGTTTGCCCGTCAACTCATACAGCACGGACGCATGCGGCTGAAGCCTGACAGTGAGCGAGGGGGCAGGCGCAGCATTCTTGCGCTCCCAGAGATCGCGTACTTTATAGCTTGCAGCACTCAGTTCCAGATCTTTCCACTCGTAATGAATTGTTTGTTCCTTGTCTCCAATGTTGAAGACAGCCAGGTAGTAACTCCGACCGTGACTGTGCTCGTCGGCAATGGACGGACCGCGGCGAGCCACCCAGATAGCCGTTGTATCGTTCGAGATAACAGCGTGATTCTCGTATGAGAACTGGTCCACCGCGATCACTTCGGAATTAGTCAACAACGATTCTGTCCATTTATCGGCCGAAGTGAGATCTCCGCCCATGATGAGGGGTGAGCGGAAGATGGACCAGAGCGTCACCATCGTTCTCTGCTCGTCTTTAGTAAGTCTGGTTTCTCGCAACTCGCCGTCGCCTGGGTGCGGCCCCAAATGCCCTAGCGGTAGCATGTCCGCGTCTGGCCAGCTGCCGGGTGCGACGTGCGTTGCCCACTTCGCTGTTGTTGCGAACTGCTGGCGCAGACCTTGCGAGAATTCGTGCTTCTCCCAAACACCCCAGTGGTCCCAGAAGTCGTCGCAGATGCGCCACATCTCGGCGTACTTTGAAACCTCAGCAGCGTGGTCGAGCGCGGTCGGTCCGGGGGACAGGCTTAGCACGATGGGCCGACCAGTCTTCTTGATCGCGTTCGCCAGCATGCGAATCTCGTCGGGCTTGTAAGGATGGTCTGCGAGGCAGTCGACTTTAATAAAGTCCACATGCCAGCTCGCGTATAGCTTGATGATCGAATCGTAATAAGCCTGCCCGGCATCTGAGTCCTTCACGCCATAGTTGTAGTCATTCCACGGACACGTATCCGACGGATCGGCGGCATCCGTCGCATGATATGAGGAATCGGCAATCGGCAGATTTCTGGTGACCGCTTGGCGCGGAATTCCACGGATGATATGAATGCCGAATTTCAGGCCAAGCGAATGAATATAATCGCCCAACGGCTGGAAACCGGCATTGTTTGTGGCAGAGGGGAAACGAATCGATGCGGGTATGAAGCGGCCATCGTCGCTCAGCGCGAATTCGTAATCCTGCGGTGTGCTGTCAGGATTCCCAATGTACCAACCTTCATCGATAACCACGTATTTCCATCCGAAGCGCTTTAAATTCTTTGCCATCCAGTGCGCGTTCGCTTTGACTTGGGCTTCCGTGATAGTTCGACCATAAGAATCCCAACTATTCCAGCCCATTGGTGGCGTCGGGGCCAGCGATGCGTCGCCGGCGATGGCAGGCAAACATGCGAGCAAAACTGCGCACAGACTGGCTCCACAGAAACAAAATCGAGAGTGCATTCTAGTTGGTGAACTCCTTGGCGAAGCGTCCCCGATAATACTACCGATGGAGCCCATCGGCACGGCGCGCGAATGAAGTGGCGTGATAATCTGCGATACGAAACGCTGCGTTATTCAAGAATTCGCAGCCGGTAGCTTCATCCTTCATGGCAAATTGCGTTCAATGCGGTCGTCAGCTTCCGGCCTTCAGTTTCGGCAAGCACAATAAGCTTTGCCAGTGGTGCATTCAGCATGAAGCTGCGCAACGGGGCGAGGATTCTCCCATCCAGCGAGTTGAACCAGCGCCGTGGAAACAGCTGCGGCAGCCCAGTTCAATGGGAGTCACACAGGCAATTTTCGGCGTAAATGTTGCGGTTTTTATCGCCATGGCTCTGGCTCACGTTTCCCTTACAGACCCCACTACAGCTCAGTTGATCCATTGGGGAGCGAATTATGGCCCTGACACCATCGGAGGCCAGTGGTGGCGTCTACTGACGTGCGTCTTCGTGCATATCGGCATCATGCACATCGCGCTCAATATGTGGTGCCTGTGGGGGCTGGGCAAATTGGCCGAGGCGATGTACGACCATTGGACATTCGCCGCTATTTATCTGATTACCGGCGTGGGGGCGAGTGTGGCTAGCCTCGCGTGGAATCCTGTGGGTGTAAGCGCGGGAGCTTCTGGAGCAATCTTTGGAATCGCCGGCGCTCTGATCTCGTCTTTGTACCTCGGCGAGTTTTCACTGCCGAAAACCGTGGTTTCGGGACTTCTGACCAGCGTGCTGAAGTTTGCCGGATATAACCTGGTGATTGGAGCCTTCCTGGGCCGTGTCGACAACGCCGCTCACGTCGGGGGTCTCGTGTCCGGATTGATTCTAGGCGCACTCATCGCCAAAGTCGCTCCGCAGGCCGATGACGTATTTCGACGCATCTCCGTCCTCTTGATTGCGATTGTGCTGGTCTATGGCGCCGCGGCTTGGTTGCGCCATTCGCGCGCTTTTGTTATCCATTCGCAGAATGCGCAAAACTTCCTCGACGAACACAAGCCCGATCAGGCGATTGCAGAGCTGAAGACAGTGATTCAGCAACGGCCAGATTACGTGCCTGCGCATTATGAACTGGCGCGCGCTTATTGGATCAAAGGCGATTTCGCGAGTGCAGAAAGCGAACTGAAGCGCGTCATTGAGCTGAATCCTCGGGATGAAAGACCATATTTCTCCCTGGGCATGGCTTACTTGGAGGGGAAACGTCCACAACTGGCGCGAGAGAGCTTTACGCAAATGCTTAGTCTGAATCGAAATAGTGCCGACGCTCATTTTGGGCTAGCAGAAGTTTTCTGGACGGAGCAGAAATATCCCGAAGCCCTCGAGGAATACAAACTGACGGCGAAACTCGACCCGGATTACGATGGCGTCTATCAGGAGATGGGCTTGGTACAGGCAAAACTCAAACTCTACGACGATGCGATCGCATCTTTCTTAAAGCAACAGAAAAATGGGGACAACCCTGAAAACGAAAACGCTCTCGCTGCGGCCTATGAAGCAAAAGGTATGCATAGCGAAGAGGCGGCAGCAAGCCAGCGCGCAAGACAATTCCAGGACCAGCATTAGAAACGCGACCACCCGATCAGTCGACGGGAGAGACTAGCTTCCCTCCGGCAATTTGGTGGCCGGGGACGCCCGGCTCTCCACTCGCGCTAATGGAGTTTCGGAATGGCGCGTGCGATTCTTGCCAGTGTGGTTTCCTGGCCCAACACTTCCAGGGTTTCGAACAGCGGAGGCGCGTTCTTGCGGCCACAGACAGCCACTCGAATCGGCTGAAACATCTGTCCGGCTTTTAGACCTAATTCTTGAGCGCCGGCGCGGAGCGCTTGATCCAGGGGATCGTGCTTAAACTCAGTTTGCGCTAGCACTTCTTTAGCACGGATCAAAACTTTTAGCGCCATCGCAGCATCTCCCTTCTGCGGGATGAGTTCGGCTGGGTCGTAGGGCGGGAGGTCATCCACAAAGAAAAAATCGGCTGCGGTGAGGACATCGCGCAAGAGCTTGATGCGTTCGCGGATTAACGGCGTGATGGCCTGCATCTTTTCTGGCGCAATTGGAAATCCGGCGCTGTGAACAATTGGCAGCAAGCGGGCAGTGAGATCGTCAATAGAGAGACTGCGGATGTGCTCTGCATTCAGCCACAGCGCTTTGGGGTCAAAAGTTTCGTCCGGTGTAGCAGCCGGTTCCTTGAAATTCTCTTTGAAATTAACGACCGCGTTCGCCCGGTTGATACCTTCAAGCGAGAAAGCGTCAATCAATTCCTGGCGCGTCATATTTTCGCGGTTGTCTTTTGGGGACCAACCGAGAAGGCACAAGAAGTTAATAAAGGCATCTGAAAGAAAACCGGCATCTCGATACGTGGTGACGCTGACTACCGGCCCGTGACGACGCTTGGAGAGCTTCGATCCATCGGGTGCAACCAAGAGCGGAAGATGCGCGAACTGCGGCGGCTTGGCTCCGGCGCCTTCAAAAATCAGGACGTGCTTGTAAGTGTTCGAGAGATGGTCCTGCCCGCGAATAATGTGGCTGATGCGCAAATCGATGTCGTCAGCACACGAAGCGAGGTGGTAGGTGGGCATGCCATCGGAGCGGAGCAGCGCAAAATCTTCAATGTCTTCGGCAGATTTGATCTGCTCGCCGTAGACGGCGTCATAGAAGCGAACTTGTTCGCTGGTACCCCGCGGAACACGGAAACGGAGGGCGAAAGATTCTCCGGTGGCGGCGCGGCGGTCGCTCTCGGCGCGAGAAAGCTCGCGCATTCCGGGATTAAAGAGCCAGGTTTGACTCGCGCCGGATCTTTCGCTTTCGCCGGTGTGAGCGGGGGTGAAATCGCGATATGCCAAGCCTTTCTGAAAGATGCCGTCGGCTATTTGGCGATGCAGAGCCAGGCGCTCGGATTGCTTGTACTCTTCATCCCACCCGAGATCGAGCCAGCGCAGACCCTCGAAAATGGAGTTCACAGAAGCGTCGGTATTGCGCTCGACGTCGGTGTCATCGAGGCGGAGGACCATGGTTCCTCCATTGTGGCGGGCGTAAAGCCAGTTGAAGATGAAGGTTCGGGCACTGCCAACGTGCAGAAAACCAGTAGGAGACGGCGCGAAGCGAACGCGAAGCATAACTTTCGAGTATAGCGGGATCGCGGTTTTCGCTCTAGACGGCTCTGGCCGGTGGAGGCGCGGGTTTCATACTCGCTGACAGTTCGGCGCTGCTAGACGCGGCGAGCCGCGTCTCTACCCTTGAATTTGGCGGTTACCTTTCGGTTACGGAGGTAACCTTCCACGGGAAGATCATCATAGCGCCTTCGCATCTTATAAGAAGATACTGTTGGAAACGCCGTGCCCAGGGCGGAACCTACCGGAAGACACCTGTTGTTTTGATCTGTCTGGTGTGACAGGATTCTGGATAACGGATTAGGCCAGCCGTAAATAGTAAGAGTTCCATCCGGGCCGCTATTTCGATTGCTGAGTTACGAGTTGCTGAGGAAGCTTTTAAGATGAACACCGTTGCCACAGGTCTGGTACTGATCCCCGGGGCCGTGGCCCTGCTGGTGCTCCTCGTCTTTACTTACCTGTACGAGCAGAATCGTCATAATTATTTTCGCGCCTGGCAGTTGGCTTGGGCCGCATACACGCTGCATTACGGGCTCAAAGCCGTCGAGTATTTTCGGGGCGCATCTCCACTACTGTCTTTCCTGAGTTCGCTGTTATTGGTGGCGATGGCGCTTTGTATCTTCGTATCCACACGGCTGATGAAAGAGCCGTTTCAAGTCAAATGGTATGACGTTGCCTTGGGTGTGGCCGGCGTACTTCTATCGTATGTGGGCTTGCGGGCGCATATGGCGAGCGGAGTATTCAGCGAGACAGCCTCTGCGCCGCCCATTTACTTGCAGCTGGAAATCGGGCTGGCGGCAATACTTCTTTATTGCTCATTTCATTTTTACCGTTACGCTTTTCGCAGGAATTCGGTAGCCTTCCGGACACTGGCCTTTTCTCTGGCCCTGTGGGCGGTCTTAATGGGCGCGGGCCAACTTCATCAACCTTTTCTCGATATTGTTGGCCAACTCGGTGGCTTCCTTGGTCCGATTCCGCAGATGCTGCTGGCCATCGCCATGGTGATGGTGCTCTTCGAAAACGAGCGCAATGCGGTTCAAGAAAATGCGTTGGCATTCTCAACTTTGGGGGTCGATCCCCGGCGATTATTCTCGGCATCGGACCTCATCCCCAGCCTGCAGACTTTTGTGGAGAGGCTGGTTGCGCCCTTGCCTTCGCGGCGCGCAGTCCTTTTTGTATCACAGCAGTGGCGCGGTACCGTGCCCTCTGTACAGAAAGGCTTTTCAGCGGAGTTCCTGGAAAAGCTACAAAAAACCGGGGCTGGCGATTACATCGCCGAACTCGCCTACCGGCGCGGTGGAGTCGTCACCTTCAGAGGCCTGAAGGAACTGGAAGAACCTTTGCCGGCTCTTTCAGGGGGAAGGTTTGAGGCATGCAAGCAAATGCTGCTCGCCGAGGGAATCAACGACCTGATGGCAGTGAGCCTGCAGACCCGCGAGCACAACTTCGGAGTCCTTTTATTTCCCCACGCGGAACGGCGCATGTTCGGCTCGTCCAATTTGCGCTTGCTGATCGGGCTGGCGCTGCAGATCGCGCTGACACTCGAAAATTATGTCGTAATGCATGAAGCGCAGCGCCGAACCAAGGAATACGAACTGCTCACAGAAATTGGGCAGGCCATCAGCTCTCATCTCGACCAGGATGAGGTGCTCCGCACTGTGCAGGAAGAGTTGGGCCAGATTTTCGACACTAGCAATTTTTACATCGCGTTTCAGGAAGACGATGAAATTCTCTTCGAGCTCGAGATCGAAGGCGGCGTTCTTCTGCCCAAGCGCTCACGCCGGGTCGGCAATGGATTGACAGAGTACATCCTCCGGACGGGGGATCCCCTGCTGATTGAATCGGATCTTGAACAGGTGCGGGCAAGACTGGGAGTCGATTTCGTGCCTCCCTCCCCAGCTCGCTCGTTCTGCGCGGTGCCTATTTTTCTCGGCGGCAAACCCGCCGGAGTAATGGCGGCGTTGAGTACAGAACGTGAATCGCAGTTTCTCGCCAGGGATCTCGAGGTCATGCAAACTGCGGCCGGTCAACTCGGAGTCGCGGTCGAGAATGCGCGCCTGTTCACCGAAGAGCAGCGTCGCGCGCGGCATCTCGCATTTCTAAACAATATCTCGAAGATGGCCATCTCCAGCGAAGACGCTGAGCAGATGATGGCCGACATAGTACGCGAGATCCAGAAGAACTTCCGCTACGATCACATCGGTATCGGCATCATGGATTACGCCACGAAAGATATCGAGATCAAGGCAGAAGCAGGAACTACTTCGCAAACGCTAGGCCGCCGGATCGCGGTAGGCAGCGGAGTTCTAGGCAAGGTTGCTCGCACCGGCGTGAGCGCGCTGGTGCAAAATGCCGGTCCTGGCCAGCTCGCCGGTGTGCTGCCGGAATCGCGCGGCGTCCTTTGTCTCCCAATCAGTTATGGCGAGACGCTGCTCGGTGTGCTTAACGTTGAAAGCCGCGATGAAAACGCATTTGCTCCACAAGATGTTCTGATTCTCAATACTCTGGCCGATCTTCTGGCAACGGCGTTGCACAATTCCTTCGTCTTTAGAAAGTTGCAGCAACAGTCGATCACCGATGGACTGACTGGCATCAAGACCCGGCGCTTTTTCTGGGAGGCGCTCAGTTCAGAGTGGAAACGCGCGTCCCGTTCCGGCCGGCCGTTCTCGGTCGTGCTGGTCGACTTGGACAAATTCAAAGAGGTTAACGATTCACTCGGCCATCTCGAGGGCGATCTCGTGCTTGCGCGCATCGGCCGGCTGCTAGAGCAGAAGTGCCGCCAGTCGAATGTTGTAGCCCGCTATGGTGGAGATGAGTTCATCATTCTAATGCCCGAGACTGGAATCGAGCAGGCACAAGTGCTGGCGGAAAGATTGCGCCTCTGGGTGGCCACCGATCCCATGCTGGAAGAGCACCACATCACTGGCAGCTTCGGCGTGGCCAGTTTCCCGGTTCACGGATTCTCGATGGAGGATTTGATTCGAGTAGCGGACGCTGGCATGTACGTGGCGAAGCACGCGGGCGGTAATCAGGTTTCCACTTCAGATGCATTCGGCGAAGGTTCGGCGGTGCAGCGCCAGCTAGTCTCCGGTTACATCGAAGGCTTTCTCCAGCGCGAGCATAACGGACCTGAGCATCTCGAAGAACTCGTCACTACGCTACGCAAGCTGTGTGGACGCGACGGCGAGGACGACAAAGATCGGAAGGCAATCAAAGAGGCCGTCGAAGCCTTGTCGCGAGCCGCCGAACTCCGAGAACACAACGCTGCCGGACATGGCGAGCAGTGCAGCCACTACACGGGCATGATCGCGCGTGGGCTCAACCTCGCTGCGCACGAGGTGGAAGACCTCACCTTCGCAGGAAGGGTGCACGACGTAGGCAAGCTCTTCGTTCCCGATCGGGTCCTGAACAAGGCGGGCGCTCTGACAGAAGATGAATTCGCTGTAATCAAGAAACACCCGTTAGTTGGGGCAGAGGTCTTACGCGCGATTCCTGACATCGAGCGCGTTGCAGAGGCTATCGAATCGCATCATGAGGCCTTCGACGGCAACGGCTATCCCAGGGGACTAAAGGGTGAGGACATCCCACTCTATGGCCGCATCGTCGCCGTTGCCGACGCCTACGTGAACATGACTAGCGATCGCTCGTTCGCTCCGCCCAAAACCGACGAGCAAGCCATGGCGGAGTTGGGAAAGCAGAGCGGCACCCGCTTCGATGGCATGATCGTGCGTTTATTCGCCCGCCTGCTAAAAATGGAGAGAGCCACCAGCTTCGGCGGCGCAAACTAGAACAGAGGAGACGGGCGCCCCGCCCGTCAAAACCGAGCACAGTTCAAATCGTTAACTTAGCGTCAACACCAGCACCGCATCTTTAGGTAGATAGCTCTTCCGACGAAACCAGTCTTCCATTGCATCCCGCAGCTGATCGAGTGGAACATGCGTCCCAATTTCCATCTGCCCGTCTGCCACCGGTAGCGTGTCATCAAAGACCGAAGCATTGGTGAAGTTGCGCATGCTGAAATTGTCCAGCCATTTTAGTGGACAAAGTTGGAGTTGCCCGTCGTGCTGATATTCCACGCGGACTTTCCGGGCAAACATACCTACTTCGTTGCCTTCTGCAGCCGCGCTTCCAGGTCATCGACTTCGCGATTTAAGCCCTCGGGTAAGTGGCTCCCGAATTTGGCGAAGTACTGCCGGATCAGCGGTATTTCGGCAAGCCAGCCCTTCACATCTACGTCGAGCAATCTGTCAATATCCGCAGGCGCAAGATCAAGGCCTTTGGTATCGAGGTCCGCTGCCTCGGGAAGGCGCCCAATCGGCGTATCGACAGCGCGTACTTTCTCATCGCAGCGTTCGAAGATCCATTTCAACACCCGGCTGTTCTCGCCGTATCCAGGCCAGAGAAATTTTCCGTCATCCCCGGCGCGGAACCAATTCACATAAAAGATCTTGGGTAGTTTCCCGCCCGGCCGGGCCCCGATCTTCAAATAGTGAGCGAAGTAATCTCCCATGTGATAACCGCAAAAGGGCAGCATCGCCATCGGATCACGCCGAAGTTCTCCAACCTTGCCGGTAGTGGCGGCAGTAGTTTCACTGCTCACGGTCGCACCTAAGAAGGTTCCATGCTGCCAGTTGAAAGATTCCGTCACCAGCGGAACGATGGTTGCGCGTCGTCCACCAAAAAGTATGGCGTCAATCGGCACACCCTTTGGATCCTGCCACTCTGGAGCAATCACAGGGCACTGGCTTGCTGGACAGGTAAACCGCGAATTCGGATGAGCGGCGTTGCGAGAAGAGTCCGGAGTCCACGAACGACGCAGCCAATCGACTAATTCCGCAGGCTTTTCGTCGGTCATACCCTCCCACCAGATATCGCCGTCGGGCGTCATCGCGCAATTGGTGAAGATGGAATTCTTCATCGACATGAGCATGGCGTTTCGGTTCGATTTCATGCTCGTTCCTGGAGCCACGCCGAAGAAACCGAACTCTGGATTGATCGCGTAAAGCCGGCCATCAGCGCCAAACTTCATCCACGCAATGTCGTCGCCAATGGTCTCAATTTTCCATCCCGGAATAGTCGGGATCATCATGGAAAGGTTCGTCTTGCCGCATGCTGAGGGAAACGCTCCGGTAAAGTACTTGGCTTCGCCAGCGGGGCTGGTCATTTTCAGGATGAGCATGTGCTCCGCCATCCAGCCTTCATCGCGGGCTTGCACGGAAGCAATTCGCAGAGCGTGACACTTTTTGCCTAGTAGCGCATTGCCGCCGTAGCCGGAGCCAAAGGACCAAATCTCACGCGTCTCCGGAAAATGGCAAATATATTTTTCTTGCGCATTGTTGGGCCAAGTCGAATCTGCCTGGGTAGCCGCTAGTGGAGAACCGACCGAATGCATTCCGCGAACAAAATCTCCATCGCTGCCCAGCACTTCCAGCACGCGTTTGCCGACGCGAGCCATGATATGCATGCTAGCCACGACGTAAGGCGAATCAGTGATCTCGACGCCAATCTTTGCAATCGGCGATCCGATGGGGCCCATGCTGTAAGGGATGACATACATGGTGCGCCCAGTCATGGCACCCGCGAACAATCCCCGCAGCTTCTGCTTCATCTTCGCCGGATCTTCCCAATTGTTGGTAGGACCGGCGTCGTCTTGCGTCCGCGCACAGATGAACGTGCGATCTTCGACGCGCGCCACGTCTCCCGGACTCGACCGCACCAAGATGCTGTTAGGCCGCTTGCTGTCAGCGGTCCGGATGGCACTGCCGGTCAACACCATGAGTTGCAACATGGCCTGATATTCCTCGGGCGAGCCATCGCACCACTGCACTCGGTCCGGTTTGCAGAGCTGGGCAACTTCTTCCACCCAGGCCGTCAGCCGGGGATGTTTAATTTCAGCTTTATTTTCAATCAGGGTTTCCATATCGGAGGTTAGACTGGACATAAAGATGCGCTCTCCAAACAACTGACCGCACAATCCCGCACCGTGCCATTCAATGGTATCCACGGTTAGAAACGCGAGGCTGCGGGGGATTTTGCCCGCCAGGGCACAGGGCTGCTATCTATTGTCCCTCATTTCGAGGGGTCTTTCCAGCAGGCAATGATGTTACCGGCAGGGACTCCTTCTAGAATCAAGGGTTCAGGCTGCTAGCGAGTGGCAACCGCGGCCGGCTCGACTTGGGCGACGACGCCTTCCAAGTGCTTGAGCGTCTCCTCAACGGTCAGTGAATACATTTCGCGACCGAGACCTTCGCCCGTCTCCAGCGCCGTTTTCAAAAAATGGCCGGCGATTTCTTTTGCCAAGGGGTCGGTAATGAGTTTCCCGGTGCGCTTCTTGTATTCGACCCAAGCCGGGTGCGGAAGAGCAACCCAAACCGGGCGTCCATCGACCAAAAATTTAATGTCGACGGCGTCGGCGTGGCGGGTGGCGATGGCAACGATCAACGCCTGATAAAGGCAGTGGACTTGTTTTTTAGTCCAGCGGTCAGTGGCAGTGAAGTCAGTGAACATATCTGTCAACGCAGAAGTGAAAACGCTACTCAGCAAATATATAGCGCTGCAGGGAGCAGGAGCAAACGGCCGGATTCTATCTCCGGATTCTCTGACTCGCAATTATTAACCCTATTACTCCGCGAAAAACTTCCCAGGTATGGAATGCTCTGCTAGCCTATCCTTATGCCGCAGTCTGTCAAAGAACGCGTTGGGAAGTTGCGAGAAGAAATCGCCGAGATCAGCGAAGCCAATCGCCTGTACCTGCAAGGTGGCAAAAAAATGATTGGAGCCTCCGATCAGGAACGTCGATTGCAGAGATTGCAGGAAATTATGGACGAGTTAATGTCACTGACCGACTGGAAAAAAACTTGACCCGCGGTGCATCGCACGCACGAAACCCTCAGTCCGAAGCTTGCACCTGCATATTCTCCGTAATCCACAACTGCGCCGGAGCGCCTTTAGTAGTACGCGTGGCGGTGGCTCGAAAACTACTGTCCGTAACCTCGACGTCATAAACGTAAGGTGGCCGCTCACCTTTGATGGTGAGATAGTTTCCGGCAGTGAGTTCGCCCAGCGAAGCGTACTTCCCCTGCGAAGCAAGGTATCCGCGCTCGGCATTCGCGATTCCGATCAGGTCATTCTTCACGCCGGTAATGGTCGCGGCCTCTTCAGGATTGCCGCTGCCCGCGCCCGGAGTGAGTGTCTTGACCTGCAACGAATAAATGTACATTCCGATTGCTAAGGTGATGACCGTTCCGAGAAATCCAAAAGCACGCCCCATATTCGCTCCGCGTCTTATTGCACAACAGTGTTATTGCACCGCGAACATGGGTGGGCGGCAAGTAACCAGAGTGCAGGTGCTAGAGAGCGTCCGGGAGAATTTTCGACAGGTTAAACTGGTGACCCCGGAGGGGCTCGAACCCCCAACCCTCAGTTCCGAAGACTGATGCTCTATCCAATTGAGCTACAGGGCCATATGCCAAGGCCACCTGGCAGTGATCCGGTGACCTTCATTCTACACAGCAGATTCTACACCGCAGGCCTGCTCCTGATCATGCTTGGACGCCGAAATTTCGGTAGCGTTGTAACATGAAACACAGCACAAAAACCGCATGCCTTTCGTTCCGAATCCGGTAACCCATAGCAGTTCGCGCCTGCTGGAGTTCCAATCTTTGCGCGAAGTATTAGCCGGTTACGCCTCGTCGCCGTTAGGCCAAAGCCGTATCGCCGAACTTGTCCCGTCTCTAGACCAAGGGTGGATCGAAACGCAGCAACAACTCACTACGGAAATTCGCGAATACCGGCGAGTTGGTGGACGTTTCGAATTTGCTGGCTTGCCTGAGGTCAAAACGCTGATCGAGAAATCCCGGATAACCGGAGCTGCTCTCGAAACCACCGAAATCCGAGACATCGTTCTGATCGCCGATCGAGCCTCCGAATGGCGTGAAATCGTAAGTCAGCCGCCAGCCGCCATGCGCAGCGATTGGACTGCTGTTGAAGCTCTATCCTCTGCCATTCAGGATTTCTCCAGCTTTCTCCGCCATTTTCACAACAAAATTCTGCCCGATGGCACGCTAGACGACAAAGCCTCTCCAGAGCTCAACCGCATTCGCCGTGAAATAGAAAAACAAAAGCGTCAAATTCAGGAATCGTTACGAGGCTATCTCCGCAAGCTCGCCGAAGGCGGGACCGTACAAGACGAGCTCATTACTATACGGGGTGAGCGTTTCGTAATCCCTGTAAAGGTGGAACAGAAGCGGCGAGTGCAGGGAGTTGTTCACGGGGCCAGTTCCAGCGGGCAAACGGTCTTTGTAGAACCGCTAGAAACCATAGAACAAAATAATGAATTGGTCCGCCTGCTGGATGAAGAGCAAGCTGAGATCCATAGAGTTTTGCTGGAGATGACCCGTCAAATTGGAGAAAATGCCGAGCCTATTCAAACCGCAGCGGAAGTCCTAGCCGATCTCGAACTGCAATTCGCTAAAGCGCGATTCGCGGAAGACTACAACTGCGTCGCGGTTACGCTTACAACCGCGAGTCTACTTCTCCATCGTGCGAGACATCCTTTACTGGAGCGCAATTTAAAACAAAAAAATGCGAAGGTGGTTCCGATCACGATCGAGTTAGAAGGCGATCATCGTCAGCTAGTGATCACAGGACCCAACACCGGAGGCAAAACCGTCTCCCTGAAAACTTTGGGCCTGCTGGCGCTGATGGCGCAATCCGGAATGCCCGTTCCGGCCGATCGGGCCGAGATCCCGGTATTTGACGCTATTCTGGCTGACGTTGGCGACTATCAATCGATCGAGCAGAATCTGTCTACCTTTTC
>Ga0209169_10001297_pt1 | contig 15181 bp, 11 predicted proteins | sample HubBroMetageWRM4_FD_188346 | JGI IMG/M metagenome (GOLD analysis project Ga0209169, IMG submission 188346) | Warmed soil microbial communities from the Hubbard Brook experimental Forest, New Hampshire - Hubbard Brook CCASE Soil Metagenome WRM 4... | ecosystem: Environmental > Terrestrial > Soil... | reverse complement strand
CCGAACTGCTTCAAGCAGGCTTGAGCCAGTCGGTGCAGATAAACCTGCTCGATCAAGGGCGCGTAGGAGACACCTTGCAGCTGATGACCGAACCGCCGGACACTCCGATCACGGAGCCCATCGCTCGCGAGATCGCCATGCGCAGCGGCGCCGTCCGTGTGGTTTTTCCCACCGTCACTGGCTCCAACGGCGACTACCGGCTGCACATCGACATCCAGCAGCCCGACAACACACCCGCCCGCTATCGCGACCACTGGTCCCACGACTTCGACTGGCACAGCTCCGGCCCCGCTTCTTCTTCCAGAACCATTCCGGAGCAGCTCACCACGGCCATCCGCAAAGCCAGCGACTGGATCCGTTTCCAGGCAGGCGAATCGAGAAACGACATTGCCCGCCTCGACATCCCGCCGGAAGACGTGACCACCAGCAACTGGCAGGCATTGGAAAAATTCGATGAAGCGCTGAGGTTTCACGCCCTCGGAAGAACAGCAGATGCGGTTTACTCACTGCAGACAGCCGTGAAGGCTGACCCGCAATTTGCCCTTGCGTTTGGGCGCCTGGGAGACCTTGAGGTTTCCCTCGAGCAGTTCTCCGATGGATTCCAATCATATGAGATGGCTCTCGATACCGGAGAACAAGCCAGGCTCACCCGCAGGGAACGGGACCGAATTCAAGGTCTGTACGCAATGGACACGTGCGACTACGCAGCGGCGGAGGCTGCTTTTCGCGATTACTCGATCTACTACGCGAATGATTATCTCGGGGCATTTTATCGCGGCTATCCGTTGATGATGCTGGGTCGCACTGACGAGGCTCTCGAGACTCTGCGCCGCTCATCGCGGCTGGCTCCGTCGCGACCCAGTCCGCCGTTGCAACTCGGCCTGTTCGATGCCTCACTCGGAAATGTCGCCGAAGCAAATCAAATGGCCGCCCAGCTCAGGAGCAATGGCTACGATTTTCATTCCGGAACGGTCATCGCGGTTCTGGATTTCGTGCAAAATCGCTATTCGGACGCTATGGCGGAATTTGAGCGCATCGGAACCGATTCCTCTGCCCAACCCTCTGACCATCCCTGGGCACTCTCCATGCAGGCCCGCATAGCTGCCGAGCAGGGAGATTATCGAAGCGCGGCGAACCTCTTGAATGAGGCCATTCACGAGAGCTCTGTCCAGGGAGACATCTCCTCACAGGCGGCGCAGCTGCTCGATCGCGCCTATGTCGAGTGCAAGGAGAAGAAATTTCGTGAGTCGATTCAGGACGTGCGCCAGGCCACAGGGATGGAGAGCAGCTCCAAATCGCGGATATTTGCCGCTCTTGTGCTCGGGGAGAATCTCATGGAGGCGCCGGACCTCTTCACGCCGGTTATCCGGCAGTCTTTGATGGAGCTGAACAACCGGTCATCGTCGGATCATGTCGGCCTGATCTCCGATATCTCGCGGAACGTGGTACTGGGCTACCTGCTCCTTGCCAACCACCGATGGAATGACGCGATTCCAGTATTCCGAAAGGCGAGCGCTCTCGATGCTCCCGGTCACCCCAGGGCGTATCTTCCCCAAGCTTTGGTCATCGTCGCGATGCATATGCACGACGCTGCTGCCGCACGCGCGCTTCGGATAGAGGCATTGAAGCTGTATGCCGCTATCGCTTCTCACCCAAATCTGATCTGGTATTCCTCCAAAAACTATCCACCGGGCTATTACGGCGATCAGATCGGAGCCTACCTTGCTCTGGCCTTTTCACTCGGAGAGCCATCCGGAAGCGTCGATCGAGCTCGCTCACTTTATTCCAAACTTCGTCCGCAAGAACGACCGATTCACTGAGAATCCAGCCAGCCCTTCCGTCCTATACGGAAAAATGAACCTGGCACAAAGGAGGCACAATGGCGACGAAAAAGGGAACCCGGAACTTCACCATCGATCAAACCCACCAAAATCTCGAATTCCTGGTGCTCTGGATGATGGCCACCTCGAACCCTACCTGGGCAGGGGCCGGAAATGGCGGTGGTTTTTTTCTGCAGAGGGCGCTCAACGGAGATGGAGTTCAACACTGGGACCTCCATGACCCTTCAGAAGTAAGCGACCTGCCTACGCACCTGAACCCCAGCACATTCTTTCAGGCCCTGACCTGGGGAATTGACCCGCAAAGCCCGAACATGTTGTGTGTCGAGAAGTTCTTGAATGGCTTTCTCGGCGACCCTAACTTTTCCGGGGACTTCGCCCAGGTGAGCGAAGATTTCGTTGATGCCTCGAAAGCCGTCTTGGCTCCCATCACCGTGTCCGGAAAACAGGTGGCTCGCTACGACGACCACACCTGTCCAAGCCTGGCAGAGGTTCAGCAACTCGTCGCCGATATCGCCCAGGCCACGGCCGCCTTGAAGCGCTCAAAAATGGCGCGGCCGCAGAACAAAAAATGAAATGGAACCTTGAGGTCGGCAATGAAGACAGAAAAGGATCGAATCGCGCTTCTTTTGTTATGCGCCTTGCTCAGCGGGCTCACACTTCTAAGACTCGGCAACACTTCGTCAACCCCGGTTCACGCTTCGCAGTCGTCCGCCGAGACTCGGCCGTCCAGTCGAGATGAGACCTTTGACGCAAGGAATGCCACGAGTCCGGTAGCGGCAGACATCGAAGAGCAATTCTTGCAGCTGTTTCGCCAGTTTCTGGCCGATGGCGGAAGTTCATGGGGCAGCCCTTCCGATTGGAGGACGAAGCACGACCTTTGCTTGAATCCCGAGCAGGAGTATGCCACCGTCTGCGATACAAACTCGGATCGCTGGCGCGCGAGTTCGTTTCAGATCCTCGCTTTGCACGGGCTGCAGGAGCCGGCTCAGCAGAGGCTGGCCATTTCTTCGAAGTCTTCAAAGAAGCAGGAGTTGGACGAATGTGATGGAGAGCAGTCCTGTGTTGCTTCGGCCGTCTTGTTCAATGAGCCTGCGTGGAGGAGCATCAGTGGCAGTCGCGTCAATCTGAAAGCCACTCTCGATAGTCTGGTCCCCGTTTCCGGCTCTTCCGCGCCCACCAGCACCGCCCCTCTCAAGGACGGCTCGATCATCATTAAAACCCAATGGGAGAGCGTCAAGAGCGCGAAGAAACTTGTGTGGGTCTGGGACCCGAATCCCAAATACCTGATTCCGGCCGACCCGGGAAGCGGAAGCATTGGCTCCCCGGGAGGGGTCAATTGGCACCATAACTGGCTTCGGGTCAATTTCTCCGATGGCAGTTGCAGCTCTAACGGCTACCAGCTTACCTCAAATGTGCCCGTTGGCTGTTTTCCCAACATTCAAATCACGTCTTCGAACATTAGCCAGATTGACTTGCGCTCGCTGGGCGGCGAGACCATTCAAGTTGGGGACTATGTTGTGCTAGTTGGCATGCACATCATCAAGAAAGTAAATGGACACTGGATATGGGCGACTCTCTGGTGGACCGACGACCCAGACTATTATCGGGGCCAAAGCGGCGTCCGCGTCGTAGGCGGTCAATGGAGCCACTTCATCATGAAATTCACGGTGAACGACGCCAGCGACCCTTTGTTTAACCCCTATATTGAGGGCTTCGACGACAACACCTTGAAACTGAATTGCATCGCTTGTCACAGCTATGCCGTTTATCCGCCTTCGGCTACAGAGGAAAACGTGGCCAACGGAGACTACCCAAAAGGCCTGCAGGGACCGGCAGAGGCAAGTTACTTTTCTGACGAAGTGCGTACCGACCGGCTGTGGAGCCTGGTCACCAAATACATTCCTTCCAATGACGGGAAAGAACCACTCCAACCGATTGCCAGGCACGTACCTTAGCGGATCGATTGGCCTCAACGGGATCGTGACTCTCAGCCGAATCACGGGGGCGAGCATCAATCCACTCGCGCCTGTCCCGTTTTCCCCGGAAACTTCGCCTTACTGGGTGAGCGCTCAATCAGAGCGCCTCACTCAGGAGGCATCCCATGCGAATCAGGTTTACATTTCTTGCCCTTCTTGCCTTGGCCGCTGTATCTCTCGTGCCTTGGCCGACTAACGCGCAGACTATTATTCCCACCGGCCAAGTCTCCACCCGCCGCAGCGCACGAATTGTTACGGTGACACGCCCGCAGCCGACTCCAATTCCCAATGCTCCGAAAGCGCACCCAGAAGCTGCCCCACAACCTTCCTCGCAGTCCCCCAACCCCGATGTGAACCCAGATTGCCAGACCTCACCAACTTCCCTCCCCTACACGCTGGCTGGTCGGGCTGCCGATATCAGAACCGCGAGGGGTAACGCCGCGAACGCAAGATTTCCTCCCAGCCGCCGCGCCTACAACAAACTGGTAGAAATAGAAAGCGCAACCCCATCGCCATCCGCATGCTCCGTGTGGGCTGCGAGCAGGTTGGCAGACCAAATCGCTGCCCTTTCGGACCAGAATACCCGGACCACCTACCACCTCATTCTGAACGAAGCCAATTCCATCGAATCGAATCTCGGCGACCAAAACGATTGGGCCGCCGTGGATCAGATCGTAGCCGCCGCTGGAAATCTGAACTGCTATGCCACGCACACCGCACCGCCCGCCGACAGCACGTCCACCAGTTCGGCGAATTCGGCCAACCAGAACTCCAGTGACGATTCAAAAAGCAGCAGCACTACGGGAACTCAGAAGGTGCAGGTGAGCCAGACCTACTTCTTCCCCGGCCTTCACAACTCGGGCTTTTTCCCCACCTGGGGCCGTGGCTGCAGTCAGGATGCGGACACTGCTTTTTTCGGACTTTCAAACTGGGTGGACCCAGCGACAACCGAGCAATACCTTTACAACATTCAGGACTCTGAGAGTCAGGTGAGTTCCGATCTCTTCAGCTTCGCGGTTCCCGGAGCCGGCTTCGAGGTCGTTCTGGGGAGCACCATCACATCCGGAGGCTCAACCAGCACCACTTCCAGCAGCGGCTCGTCCACTGGTTCGCTGCGCGGCCGCTTCTTCGCCGCACGCGCCTCCTCCACGAATTCCAGCGGCGATACCACCACTACCGACAGCGCCGAAACGGCATTGTCCAAGCTTGAGCAAGGCGGCGACTTCAACCTGCGCATTCCGATTCCGCTCTTCAACCATCCCTGGACTTCGGCCACATTGGAGGGTATCCTTTCTCCGAATGTCGGTATTACCGTGAACGGATTTGGAACCCAGCAGACTATCACCCAGGCAACGCAGGCCGCCTGGAATCTTCCCATTGAGATCTACTACCAGAACCCCGTCGGAAAATCGTCAGGGAGCTCCTCTTCGGGAAACGCAGCGGGCTCATCGGTGTTCGTCGACGTCAAGCCGTCCGCCGAGTTTCTCGGCACCGCAATTGCCCAACAACTTGGCCCCTCAGTCCCCACCAAGCTCTTTCTCTTGCAGGCCTCAGCGGGCTTCGAATTTGCAGGTCAGTTTAGGCTCTCCGCTCAATATTTCTGGGGCAATCAAAGTATCTTCAAGTCAATTAACTCGACAACTTCAACAACCACAACCTCACTGCCAACAACCGGCATCAACGGCGTTCATCTGGTTCTCTCTTACACGCCGCAGAAGTCAAAGAATCAGAGTTCCTCAAATTAGTTCAATCCGCCGCGCGTGTGAGAGCAACGCCGCCCAATGCGGATTGCTCTCGCCTTCAAGCTCCGCCGCTGGATTGTTGAATCCTGCGTTTCATTCTCTGGCGGCTGGAGGTTAGCCGGCGAAATTTGCGTCAGAGTCGAAATCCTGCCACGCTTCCCCTCGGTTGCACCCGATGTAAGCTTTGGGCGCTAACGACTCCGCCGCGGCGCTGCACGTTTCACTGCCGGACGTCACTGCGCCGCCGTTGGCCGGGAGCTGCGGCCCCGATCCTGTGGAACACGAAAAAAAGACGCTTTGCTCTTCGTTGTAAAACAGCCGAAGCGAGGACGGCGGGCATGACCGCCCTGCGCTCCTGCGCCTTCATCCAAGCAAAACCGATGTTGAAATTCCTGGCCGTGACGCTTGCAGAATTGAGGGCGCTCACCAAAAAGCCTGGCGAGGGCCGCGGATCATCTATCCAAGAGCAGGCGCCACGTCACCGGAGACCGGGCACCCAGGCGTTGTGAGCGAGATCGGGCGGGCTCCCGGCTGCATGGAAAAACTAGCGGGATTTGGGAAGATTCGGCATGGTGGAAAGGAGAGCCGCAACTGCGGATTCCAGTGCCGCGCTGTTCATCATCCCCTTCATGGTCATACCCAGCAGGCCACCCTGGCCCGCAGTGCCGGTGCCTTTCCCCTTCCATACAAGGCTGCCATCCGCCTTATCGAAAAGATAGCCGCTCATCTCTGCGTTTCCTGTGCTCCCAAAGGTTATCTTGGAATGGACATCGTTCAGCATCACAATCATGACCCAGCGATCGGCATCCGGTCCGAGTTTCTTGACGACCCCCGGGTCCGCACTTTCGAGATCGTCGACGTCGATTTGACCGCCGCTGCTGGTCGCTTCTTCGGCGCCAACCGGGTAATGCTTGCGCTTCAGAGTATTCACCACTGAGCTTTGAAGACTCCGCAAATTGACTTTCGCTTTGCTGCCCGGCCTGGCGTCCAGAATTGGAAGCACGGAGATTTTCTGAATTGAAGTAAATTTTGGGTCCGGCGGAGCCTTCGGGATCTTCTTGGCAGCGCAATTCACAAGCCCGATCGATAACATGCCAACCAGCAATCCGAGTTTCATTGACAGCTTCATTTGGCCTCTCTCCCCTCGACGTTGAAGTCTTTAAACAATGCCGCCAGCGCCTTGCCCATGGAATTGTCGGCCGGTCTTGCGGCCTTATATCGAATGAGCTGCTCGCTTTTCCAAATCACCTTCCCCGTTTTGGCTGAGATCAAGGCGGTTTGCAGCAGCGTGCTGGCCGTAGAGGAAGAGATGCCACCGGTGTTCGGATTCCAGGTGGCGCCGACTCCCGCTTCCACACGAATGGATTGGGCCAAGACCGCGTACTGGAGATCAATCTCGGAGAGACTGGCAAGCAGCTTGCTCGCATCGTCGTTCAGATTTCCCCGAGAGAGCCTTGACGCCAATGTATTCAGGTTCCTGCAAACCTCGTCGGCCGCAGGATCGAGTTTCTCCAAATCCACAATCGATGCCTTTATCCCAATCCCGGTCCTGGCCGCGTCAAGCATGACTTTGGCGTACTGATCCGAGTCGCCAGTAGGCGTCCCTTGATGTGCGCCTCTGAAACCGCTCCCCAGCCAGCTGCTGCTGACCGCCGCCGCATCGCCAAACCGGATGGAGGGAGCAAGAAGGATTATCTTGAGAGGCTTATCCGCGGAGTCGCCTCCGCGCGTGCTCAAATCCGACGCGGAGGGGGAAGCAGGCAATTGTGCGGAAGTGTCCGTCGACTGCGAGACTCCTGCCAGACAGATCGCACTCAGGATGAAAACGAGAAACAGGCTGCGTATTTTCACATTGCCGCCTTTCGAGCACTGGCCGATAGCAACCCCAATCGACGTGGGATCAGGAAACGAAGTGAATGTGCGTCTTGTTCCTCTCTGGCTCCAGGCCCGAAAACGTTACAAATCGGTGTCGGGATTTTTGGCCGTGTCGATGGCAGAATCAGGTTTGCCGGGCAAAAAGCTCGTGTCAGACCAAGTGAGCAGGCGGAAGCCTGTTATTCACTTTCGCGTGGCCTGCAAACACAGGGGATGCGGCAACCGAAGAGTAGAAATGAAAAAGGTCATGATGCCTCGATTCCTCCGGGCATTGCCCGATCGTCGCCGGATCGCGTTCATTCGAGCTTAGCCGCGGCTTTTTCATTTATTTGCGTTCGAGATGAGAGACATCCTTAGGAGCTATCCCTACGCGTCTTAAGGCATCGTTGACATCGAGTGCCCATGCACCATTAATCTGGTTCATCCGGTAATTCCGTCCACCCCAGCGGTTTCCGAGACCACAAGCGGACAGTCTCCAGGAGTTTCCTCATGTGGAGCGGTCATCAGTGGTTCAACAAGCCACGGTCAATTTCAGTTCGGGCGCCTGTAGCATGCGCGCACAGGATGGCGCCTTTCTTGCTGTTCCCCGCTTTTCTCCCGGTCCTGGGACAGACACCTTCGTTGCGAACGGTTCCCAATCCAGGTCCGGCGGTTGAGTTCAATCAAGGCCTCGTGGTCGAAGGCACTGCAAAGAATCTCGAAGGCGAAAAAGCGGGGTTGGTGGAGGGAGACATTCTTCGGGGATGGTCCCGTGGCACGGACAACGGGCAGTTCGAATCGCCTTTTGAGTTGCTGGAAGTTGAAGCAGAGCAGAAGCCGCAAGGCCCGGTAACTCTTGAGGGCACGCGGCACGGACAAAGACAGACCTGGTCAATGGGCCCGGACCAATGGGGCGTCGAGGTACGGCCGAGTTTGCCGCCGCGACTTATAAGCCTCTATCGGGAAGGGCGGGAATTGGTGCAGGCGGGCAAACTCGCCGATGCGGGGGTGCAATGGCAAGCAGCCGCAGCGGAAGGCAAGGAGTATTCGTGTTCGTGGCTACGCCCGTGGTTTCTGTACCGCGCAGCAGAGATGTTCGCGCACGCCCAGGAGTGGCAAGACGCCGATCGTTTGTTCAAGGAAGCTATTGGACAAGCGGAACAAGCCAGTCCCGACGACAGGGCGCAATTGTTGAAAGCACTTTCCCGAAACTATGAACAGCAGAGCGACTTGCCGAATGCCGAAAAGTACCAGCAACTCGCGTTGGATGAGTTACAGAAACTACACGCTGAAAGCCTGACGATTGCGGCCACCATCAGCCAGTTAAGTATTTTTGCCTGGGAGCGCGGCGATCTGGACAAGTCAGAAAACTACGATCGCCAGGTCCTCGAAATGCGAAACAGACTTGCACCAGGCAGCCTGGCTGTGGCCTTGAGCTTGAATGACCTTGGCGTCGATGCCCTGGACCGCGGCGATCTGGAGAAGGCCAGGGACTACCTTACTCAAGCCGTTGAAATTCATACCAGGCTTGCGCCCGGAACCCTCGGCCTGGCATCGGACCTGAACAACCTGGGCGACGTTGCCAAGGAGCAAGGGGACCTGTCGGAAGCCGAAAGGATCTATCTCGAATCCATGGCGATTCGAGAGAAGCTGGACCCTGGCGGTATGAGCGTAGCTGCAAGCCTGAACAACCTGGGCGGCGTTGCCGAGGAGCGCGGCAATCTCTCCATGGCGGAGGGCTATCAGTATAAGGCTCTGCAGATCCAGCAGAGAATTGCGCCGGGCAGCCTCGCCGTGGCGTTGAGCCTGAGCGACCTTGGAGACGTTGCCTTGGATCGGAACGACCTGGAAAGTGCAGGGGAATGCTATCGCCAGGCGCTGGCCATCCATCAGAAGCTGGGTGTTCATAGTCTCGATACGGCAGGAATCATCAAGAACCTTGGTGCAGTCGCGCTGGCGAAAGGGAATCGAGCCGAAGGCAGTGAGCTTTACAATCAAGCGCTGCAAATGCGGACGCAGCTCGCTCCGGGCAGCCATGCCGTGGCGGAAAGCCTGATTGGCCTTGGGGAAGTTGAGCGCGACCTGGGTAATTCATCCAAGGCCCGGGACTATTTTCAGCAAGCGGTGGCAATCCTCGATAAACTCGCGCCGCTCAGCTTGTCGGAGGCCTCAGGTCTATTCGGCCTCGGCGAGGCGGCGCTTCAAGGTCACCACTCAGCCGAGGCGGAGCAGTATTTTCGCCAATCTCTGGAGATACGAAGGAGAGTTGCTCCGGAAAGCGCCGACTACGCCGAGTCGCTGGCTGCGCTGGCAGCAATGAAACGCGACCAGAAGCAAACGGAGGAAGCGTCCAAGCTTTATGCCCAGGCAATTGAAGTCCTGGAGAGCCAGGTTGCTCACATGGGCGGGTCGAGCGACATTCGCGCCGAATTCAGAGCCAGGCACGCAACCTATTATTCGGACTACGCGGATTTGCTCGTGGCGCAGGGCCGGGCCGATCATGCCTTTCAGGTCGTAGAGCAGTCGCGGGCGAGGACGCTCCTGGAGATGCTGAACGAAGCCCATGTAGATATCCGAATGGGTGTCGATCCCTCCTTGCTTGAGCGGGAACGCACGCTTCAGGAATCGATTGCCGCAAAATCGAACCGGGAAGTTGAATTGCTGGAAGGAAAGCACACCGATGGTCAAGTGAATGCCTTCCGCAAAGAGATCGATAGCCTTTTCAGCCAATATCAGGAGGTGGAGGCGCAGATTCGGACCGGCAATCCTGCCTATGCGGCACTTACCCAACCGCATCCGTTGAGCGCACTGGAGGTCCAACAGCATTTACTGAGTGCCGATACCGTGCTTCTAGAATATGCGCTGGGCGAGAAGCGCAGTCTGGTTTTCGTGGTGACGTCAACCTCGCTGGATGCCTATGAATTGCCGAAGCGATCGGAGATAGAGGGCACAGCTCACGAGGTCTACAGTCTGCTGACATCGCGCAACCGATGGATCTCAGGGGAAACAAGTCTGCAGCGCAGTAGCCGCCTGGAGAACGCCGATGCAGAGTATCGAAAAGCGGTGGCCAATCTAAGTCAAATGGTTCTTGGTCCCATTGCGTCGCGTCTTGCAGAGAAGCGCTTATTGATTGTCGCCGACGGGGCATTGCTCTATGTGCCGTTCGCGATTCTGCCCGTTACAGCAGGGAGCGGAGCCGAGACTGTGACCTTGGTTGCGAAGCACGAAGTTGTCAATCTGCCCTCGGCGTCGATCCTGGCCTCGCTACGGCGCGAGGAAGCTCTGCGCGCAGAGGCGCCCAAAGAGGTCGCCGTCCTGGCAGATCCAGTCTTTGACAAGGAGGATCCACGAATCGGCAAGGCCGCCGGGATTCAACAGATTGCTGCTTTCTCCCGCAGGGGGACGGCTCCATCGTTTCATGGGCAATTGACGCGCTCTCTCGGAGATGTAGGACTCGCCGAGGCATCGCTGCCGAGGCTGCTCTTCTCCCGTCGGGAAGCAGATGCCATTCTAGCGTCGACTCACCCTGGAATGGGAATGGAGGTGTTAGACTTCGCAGCGAACCGCGACCGGGCTGAGAGCAAAGACCTGGGTCAATATCGTTTCGTTCACTTCGCCACGCACGGACTGCTGGACAATGATCATCCTGAGCTTTCAGGATTGGTGTTTTCTCTGGTGGATCGCGAAGGCAAACCGCAAGAGGGATTCCTGAACCTGGAAGACGTCTATAACCTTTCCCTTCCCGTGGATATTGTTGTCTTGAGCGCATGCGAAACCGGTTTGGGAAAACAAATCAATGGGGAGGGCCTCGTCGGGCTGACGAGGGGATTCATGTATGCGGGCGCCAGCCGGGTGGTCGCGAGCCTCTGGAAAGTGGACGACGCGGCCACTGCGGAGCTCATGAAGCGGTTTTACAAGGCGCTGCTGAAAGATGGAGTGCCGCCGGCACAGGCACTGCGGCGGGCCCAGATCGAGATGCGGCAAGAGAAGCGGTGGAGCGACCCCTATTACTGGGCAGCGTTTACGATGCAGGGTGAATGGAAGTAAGGATCAGATCATTGCACGAGTTTCTTTGCATTGAATGCTCCAGGAGAACGCGATCATGAGCAAGACCGTTTCACCCGGGAGTGAGAGAACTCGGGTCACGAGCGCCTCCGAGCGAGAACATTACCTGACGGAGTTGAAAGGTCACATGGTACTCGTTCTCCGCCTTGATCGTGACGAAGAGCGCGCCTGGGAAAAATACAATGGACTGCGGGCGAGACTGGGCAAGTTCTTTGAATGCAGAAAGTGTCTGAGGCCGCTGGAACTTGCAGACCGAACGCTGGATCGCGTTGCAGCAAAACTGGGGAACGATGCTCAGATTCGCGATGTAGCACAGTTTTGTATCGGCGTTGCCCGCAAGATTCTTCTGGAAGATCGGAGGGATGCGCGTGTCATTGCAATCGGAGACATGCCTGGCGGGGAAAGTGACCTTCCCGACATGGCCGCGGAGCCAATGGATGCGGACGAACGAGTAGAAAGTGAAAGACGGCTCGCTTGTTTAGAAAAATGCCTCGCCAAGTTGGAACCCGACGATCGGAAACTTATTCTCCTGTTCTACAGCGCCAACGAAAAGGAACATATCGAGTTCAGACGGCAACTCGCGAACACGCTTGACATCACATTGGGAAATCTCAGGGTTCGCGCCTGCCGCCTCAGAGCGCGGCTTGAGACTTGTGTGCTGCGATGCCTGAATATTTCAGGGCAGCTTCGGAATGAATCGTAGACGATCACGTAACGTTTTTCGCGATGTGGACACTAGGTTGTGGGCTCGTCGCTGCTCCGCTGTCGAAGGATGAAAGCAACCGGGAGAATGAAAGGACATAAAAGCGCGATGCGCAGTGCAGGCGATGACGTCTTGATACGGCGATTTCTACTCGGAGATTTGTCCGAAGAGGATCGACGGCAGATTGAAGACAAATATCTGGCTGCCCCAGAGCGCTTTGAGGAGTTTCTTACAGTCGAGAATGATCTTGTCGATGCATACGTTCGAGGAGAGCTCACACAGGACGAGAACCGGAAATTCGAGACCGGGTATCTTGGTACACCCGAGCGGCGTGAAAAGGTAGGGTTTGCTCGCGCATTGAACACAGCGGCTGCGAGGGAGAAAGAGATTTCGCCGGTTCAAATCGACTCGTTTTGGAAACGGCTGTGGGATGCTCTGTCGATCCACGATAGAGTTCCCCGTTGGGCCCTGGCCGCGTCGCTATCAGGATTGGCGGCGATCGGAGCATGGCTCATTGCGCGGGACCAGAATTTGCGATCCGGCTTGCAATTGGCGCAGGTGCAGCAGGCGGAAGCTCTACACGAGGAGAATGCGCTGCGCCAACAGCTTGCTGAGATCGGGAGTACAGCGGCGAGTCCGGCCGACGGGGAAGGCCAGGACTCCAAGACCTCGAGTTCCGCCAGGCAGAGCGAATCGTTGGTTGCGTTGAGCCTTGCGCCGGGCGGCGTGCGAGGCTCCGGGGCTTCCATTGCTGAGTTCCATTTACCGCAAGTGCAGCTGTTCCTGGAACTCGATCAGGACAACTACAAAATGTATACGGCCGAGCTGCAAACTCCCGATGGACATAAGGTTCTTCAATCGAAGACTCTGCGGAGTGAGAATCAAGAAGGAAAGACGATGGTCTCGTGGCGAATTCCTGCTCACATCATTCAGCCTGGCGACTACGTTGTCCAACTGAAGGGCGTGAACGGACACGGCGCCTTCGAGGATGTAGAGTCTTATAGTTTCCGCGCATTGGCGCAGTAACATCCAACTTCGACTCGTCCTGGCGCTGCGGCTCGATGCCTATTCCTCGATCGGCGCTGTGCTCCATTTTGTCTTGCGCTGCTCCAGGCCCTCCCATGAGTCGCGGCGTTTTCCTGAGTCGTTCGTGCAGGCACCCGGCAACCCCGCGTGTAATGTTTTGCGGCACCACGTCAGTAGCTTGTGGCGGGGGCGGGGCAAGGAGCCCGAGATGCCTGGCCGATTCCGGCGGAGGCGCGGGCGCTGCGGTTGGAAGCAGGTTCTCTTCGCCCGTCTTGCTGGCATTGAGGCTGGTCGCGCGCGGGCTTTCAGGCAACCGGAGGACCCTATCCTCTTACGCGAGAACTGGGATGATGAACAACTCTTGGATGATGATTTGGCCCAATCGGGTTCAGCCGGTTGATCGTCGGACTCGGCAGATGGGATGTGCGTTGTCGATGATGGCGCTGGCTGCGCTCACGTCCTGCGGGGGCGGTGGTGGCGGCGGCGGCACGCCCCCGCCGCCAGTTCCGACCATCACATCTGTTGCCGCTTCCTGCATTCCCGCAAGCGTTCAGGTCTCGGGAACCAGCCAGTGCTCTGTGACCGTATCGGGGACCGGAAGTTACAGTTCAGCGGTAACCTGGTCGGCGGTTTCCGGCAGCGTTTCAAGCGCGGGTGTTTACACCGCGCCAGCCACTGTACCGGCGTCGGGAACCGATGTCGTCACGGCCACCTCGACCGAAGAGGCGACAAAATCGGGGAGCTTTACAATTACCGTGCAGTCGATCGTGAATACGCAACTTGGAATCACAACGACCTCGGTGCCAAATGCTACCGGTGGAGTGCCGTACAGCACTCCACTGACGGCTTCAGGGGGAAGCGGGACGGGTTACGCATGGGCGCTGACGGCAGCTTCAGCAAGCTCGCTCCCGATTGGTTTCAGCCTGAGCGCGGGCGGGGTGCTGAGCTCATCGGGCAGTCCGGTTGCCGCGGCTGGGACTTACCCATTTACGGCTCAGGTCACTGATTCGGCCAGCAATGTCGCAACGAAGGCTCTTACGCTGACGGTACAAGCGCAGTCGAGCGCAGGTTTCGCGCTCCGAATCGTCACTCCTTCGCTGGCCAACGCCACTGCCGGTAAATCGTATACAGTCACGCTTGCTGCCGAAGGGGGAAGCGGAAGCGGCTATGTATGGGTAGCGCCAGGGTTCTTCAGCCCGCTTCCCGCTGGATTTGCGCTGTCCGCCGGCGGGGTTCTGTCGTCGACGGCCGTCTCAGCGGCAGCAAACACATACGTTTTCCCTGTACAGGTGACCGACTCGGCGGGCAACACCGCGACCAGTCCTTTCGCGCTCGTTGTGCTGCCGGCGAGCCCGGTGGTGACGAATTCAATCCTCACCGATCTGCACGACTTCGGGAGCCCAGTGGTCGTCGCGAGCGGCGCCAGCGGGCTGGATGGATCGTACCCGCTCGCGGGCGTCACCTTCGACAGCGCCGGCAACATGTATGGAACAGCCAATGGCGGCGGCGGAAATGCTGCCTACGGCAGCTACGATCCTTATACCGGCACCGAGGTGGGTGCAGGCATGGTATGGGAACTCGAACCGTCGGGAGTCTATAAGGATCTCCACGACTTCGGTGGATGTACCGCTTATCCGTGCGCCCAAACGGTAACGAACGCCAACGGAACGGCTGGCCCGGACGGCTGGGGCCCCTACGCAGGCGTGACTCGCGATGCCGCCGGAAATATCTATGGGACAACCGCTCAGGGAGGCCCGTATGGCGGCGGCACGAAGGGCCCTTTCCCCGGCGACGGAATTGTCTGGGAACTCGCGGCATCGGGAACCTACAAGGACTTGCACGATTTCGGCGGGACGGTAACAAATGCAAATGGAAAGAGTGGTGCTGACGGCTCTGTTCCGGCAGGCGGCGTTACGTTCGATGGCTCCGGAAACATGTTCGGCACAACCTGTATTGGCGGCCCGAACAACGTCG
>Ga0209169_10001296_pt1 | contig 15191 bp, 12 predicted proteins | sample HubBroMetageWRM4_FD_188346 | JGI IMG/M metagenome (GOLD analysis project Ga0209169, IMG submission 188346) | Warmed soil microbial communities from the Hubbard Brook experimental Forest, New Hampshire - Hubbard Brook CCASE Soil Metagenome WRM 4... | ecosystem: Environmental > Terrestrial > Soil... | reverse complement strand
TGGTTCTCGGCCAAAGTGACTTCTGCTGTCGAGATGAGAATTCCGGGGGCGCGCCGAGCGCGGCCAGCATGCGTTGGCCACACGGCATTGCTTTTCTGGGACCGCGTGTCTTCGTCGCCGATGCCGGCAACAACAGGGTGATGGGGTGGTTGCAAGCGCCCTCGAGCGACGGGCAGCCGTGCGACGTCGTACTCGGTCAGACGGGGACTGATGCGGCGGATCACAACCAGGGCGACTATTACCCTGGGTCGGCGACTCTCAATATGCCGTATGCGCTAACCACGGTGGCGGACTGGTTGGTTGTTGCTGACACGGCCAACTCGCGACTGGTTGCTTGGCACGGAGCCGATATCGCCAATGGCGCCTCGGCTTCCCGGCTGGCCGGACAGGACGACTGGAGGGCCAAAGGGGAGAACCGTTGGCGCCCGCCGTCGCGGGATAGTTTGTGTTGGCCGTACGGGCTCGGGATTTCCGGGCGGCACGCCATTGTTGCCGATGCCGGGAATAACCGCGTCCTGTTGTGGCCTTGGAGCGAGGAGATCGTGGCGTGAGTGCAGCGTTGCAATTCCCCATCCGCTGCGAACGGATTCGCTTCCGCGGGACCGTGCAGGGTGTGGGGTTTCGTCCCACCGTGTGGCGTATCGCCAATGCGCTTGGCGTGCGCGGGCACGTTGGGAATGATGGGGAAGGGGTATTTGTAGAAGCTTGGGCGGATACCCGTACCCTCCAGAGTCTGATCGATCGAATCTGCCGCGAGGCTCCGCCACTCGCTCACATTGAAGACGTGCAGCGCGCACCAGGCGTTACGAGCGAGCCACCTCCAGACTTTCGCATCGTGATCAGCGCGGTCACAACTGCTCGTACCCACGTCTCTCCAGATGCCGCTGTGTGCCCCGCCTGCGCGGAGGAGGTACTGGATCCCTTTGCGCGCCGGTTTCGCTATCCGTTTACGAACTGCACTCACTGTGGGCCACGCCTGAGCATTGTCGAGCGAGTTCCCTACGACCGAGCGCACACGACCATGGCGCGCTTCTCCCTTTGCCCCGCGTGCGCCGCGGAGTATTCCGATCCGACGGACCGGCGCTTCCATGCGCAACCGATCGCGTGTTATGCATGCGGGCCGCGATTGTCTCTCGTCCGCACTGATGGGCGCGTGATCGCATTGGATGCGTTGACGTTTTTGGACGAGGCCGATGCTGCCTGCACGCTCCTCCAGAAGGGCCACATCATTGCTATCCAGGGACTCGGGGGTTATCAACTCGCGTGTGACGCTACTTCCTCGGAGGCGGTGGCGAGAATGCGGGTCGGAAAGCATCGCGAGCGGAAGCCCTTCGCGTTGATGGCGCGGGATGCGCAGGTTATTCGCCGGCATTGCGAGGTAAGCGAGGCGGAACTCAGCTTGCTGACGAGCGCCGCCAGTCCCATCGTCGTGTTGGAACGCCTGCCAGTAAGTGGAGTTTCCGGGCGCAGTGCCGGCATCGCCGATGGTCCCAGCATCGCAGATGAAGTTGCGCCCGGCGTGAGGACGTTGGGATTCATGTTGCCAAACACGCCCCTGCATCACCTGGTGTTGAAGCGGATGGAGCGTCCCATCGTCCTGACTAGCGGCAATCTCTCCGACGAGCCGCAGGTCATTGAGCGTCACGAAGCTCGCCGCCGCCTGGGTTCGATCGCTGAATATTTCCTCGAGCACGACAGGCCCATTGCCCGGCGTGTGGATGACTCGGTAGCGCGAGTCGTGGCCGGTCGGACCCGTATTTTGCGACGGGCTCGTGGCTACGCACCGGCCCCCCTGCCGCTGCCCCCTGGATTCGAGCACGCACCCCGGGTTCTTGCCTATGGTGGCGCGTTGAAGAACACGTTCTGCCTGCTCCGTAATGGTGAAGCGGTCCTATCCGCGCACAACGGGGATCTGGACGAGGCGCTCACCCGCGCCGACTACGTGAAGTCCCTGTCCGAGTACCAGGCTTTTTTTGAATTCGAGCCGGAGGCGCTGGCTTGCGACCTGCATCCTGAGTATCCCTCTACCCGGATGGCGCAAACACGGGCGCGTGCCGAGGACATCCCGCTCGTTGCGACTCAACATCACCATGCGCACATAGCGGCTTGCCTGGCGGAGAACGGGGTCCCGCTGCGCACCTCGAAAGTGCTGGGTGTGGCGCTCGATGGCTTAGGGTTCGCCGCCGATGGCACGTTCTGGGGCGGCGAGTTCCTGCTCGCCGACTATGTGGGGTATTGCCGACTCGGCTCCTTCAAGTCGGTCGCACTCCTGGGCGGTGAAGCCGCGGTCCGTGAGCCCTGGCGCAGCACGTACGCCCATTTGAAGGCGGAAATGGGCTGGGCGACGTTTGCGATGAACTACTCGCAGCTCGAGTTGTTTCGCTTTCTGGAGGGTAAGCCTCGCGAGCTGCTCGACGGAATGTTTGCACAAGGGGTGAACGCGCCGCTTGCGAGCTCGTGCGGACGCCTGTTTGACGCGGTGGCCGCTGCGATCGGTCTTGCTCGTGAGCATGCCTTTTACGAAGGGCAGGGCGCCATCGAGCTGGAGGCGGTGGCTGATCGCGATTGGCTCGCGAACGGGGACGCCGCGCTCGACTATCCATTTGCCATTCCGCGGATGAAGGGCGGGTTTCCCTACATCGAGCCGCTCGCGATGTGGCAAGCGTTGCTCGGTGATCTCGTTCTTGCGACACCGCCGGGGGTCATGTCGGCACGGTTCCATCGGGGACTGGCGAAGGCCGTGGTCAGGATGATCGATCAGCTCGTTGCACAGAGTGTCTCCGAGCCCACGCCGATCCGCACCGTCGTGCTCTCCGGCGGTGTATTTCAGAATCGAATCCTGTTCGAAAGGGTGCGCGCTGGGGTCGCAGCCGGCGGACTCACGGTGTTGACCCACAGCCAGGTTCCTTGCAACGACGGCGGGTTGGCACTGGGGCAGGCGACGATCGCCGCAGCGCGACTGCTGCGGCAAGGCTAGGAGGGAGTATGTGTTTAGGAATACCCGGGCGGATCGTCGCGATCTCAGACGCCGGCAACAAGCTCGGTGTCGTCGACGTCTGTGGCGTGAAGCGTGAAGTGAACCTCGCGTGTGTGATCGACGCGGCCCATCCGGTTACGAGCTGCGTTGGCGATTGGGTCCTCGTGCACGTCGGTTTTGCCATGAGCCGGATCGACGAGCGTGAGGCTCGCCTAACGCTCGCTCTACTCGAGGAGCTCGGTGAGGCACAGGCCGAAGTTGCGGCGATTCGGCGCGCGCAAACTGCCTGATCCCAGTGTGAGGAGCATGTCATGTCATCGGAGGAGCTCGAAGACCCCGCCCTGGCGGGACTGTATCCCTTCCTTGCCGGCGGTCGCGATCCGGCGCGCCCCCTTGACGCGGCCTTGCTCGAGTCGGTGCAACTGAAGGCGCGGGAGAGTATCGCAGTGAAGGAGCGCTTCTTCGCAGACAACGGTGACGGCGTCCTGGCGACGGCCCGTGCCGTAGCTGGCGTTTATCGTGGCGGCGGTCGTCTTTTCACGATGGGCAATGGCGGCTCCAGTTGCGACGCCGCCCACATTGCCGTGGAGTTTCAGCATCCCGTCACGGCCGGGCGCCCCGCGTTGGCGGCTACGAATCTAGCAGATAACGTCGCTGTCATTACGGCGGTGGGCAACGATGTGGGTTTCAAGCATGTGTTTCTAAGGCAGGTCATCGCGCAGGTGCGTGGAGGCGATGGACTCATTGGCATTTCGACTTCCGGAAACTCTGAGAACCTGTTGGCTGCCTTCATTGCGGCGAAGGAGCGGGGCGCCGTCACGATCGGACTAGCCGGCGGTGATGGTGGCAGGATGGCGGTACACCCGGGCATCGATCACTGTCTCATCGTCCGCTCCGACAGTATTCACCGCATACAGGAAACCCACGTGGCGCTGTACCACATCCTCTGGGACCTGACTCACACACTCCTGGCCGACGACCGCTGGCCGGCGGTGAAGGCGGGATGACGATGCGTTTTGCCGACGAATTTCGGGACCCGGAGAAGGCCCGTGTCCTGGTGGCGGAGATCGAGCGTCTGGCCGCGCCGCTGGCGGCTAAACGGGGTCGCCCCCTGCAGGTGATGGAGGTGTGTGGTGGGCACACGCACACCATTTTCCGGTACGGCTTGAAGAACATGTTGCCGTCCGACGTGCTCGAGTTTGTGCATGGGCCGGGGTGCCCGGTTTGCGTTCTTCCCATGGGTCGCGTGGATGACTGTGTGGCCTTGGCGCGCGAGCCGAATGTGATCTTCACGACGTTCGGCGACGCGATGCGCGTGCCTGGTTCAAAGGGAAGCTTGCTACAGGCGAAGGCGGAAGGGGCGGACGTCCGGATGGTCTATTCGCCGCTCGATGCGTTGCAGTTGGCTCGCGAGAACCCGGATCGAGAAGTTGTGTTCTTCGCGTTGGGCTTCGAGACCACCATGCCGAGTACGGCTCTCACGGTTCTGCAGGCGAGACGCGAGGGAGTGGGAAACTTCTCCCTGTTCTGCAATCACATCACCATCATTCCTACCATCAAGGCCATCCTCGATTCGCCGCAGCTGACCCTTGATGGGTTTCTCGGTCCGGGTCACGTCAGCATGGTGATCGGTACGCGCCCGTATCGGTTCATCACAGAGCGCTACCGCAAGCCTATCGCGATAGCGGGATTCGAGCCGCTGGACGTGCTGCAATCGCTTTGGATGGTGCTCAGGCAACTCGCCGACGGCCGCTGCGAAGTGGAGAACCAATACAAGCGGATCGTGCCGGAAGCGGGCAACGCGCCAGCCCTGGCCGCGGTCGCGGAAGTTTTCGAGCTCCGCGAGTTCTTCGAATGGCGCGGACTCGGCTCGATCGATCACTCCGGTGTCCGGATGCGGAAAGCCTTCGCTGCGCACGACGCCGAGCGCAAGTTTGCCGTTGCGAACCTGCAGATCGCGGACCCCAAGTCCTGCCAGTGCGGTGAGGTGTTGAAGGGAGTCATCAAACCTTATCAGTGCAAGGTGTTTGGAACCGCCTGTACCCCGGAGCGGCCGTTAGGCGCCCTGATGGTCTCTACCGAAGGCGCGTGCGCCGCGCATTACCAGTATGGGCGGATCGATCTGCTAAAGGCCCGGAACGAGGCGGTGGAGGCGACTCTATGAGCGCTGCGAGAGACATCTTCGTAGGTCCGGGTGGACGCGTGACGATGGCTCATGGGGGCGGCGGACGTGCGATGAGGCAACTCATCGAGGGGGTCCTCCTGCCGGCGTTCGGGAATTCGTTGCTGGCGCCTTTGGAAGACCAGGCGCGGATCGTGATGGCAGAGCTCGCCGGATTAGGCGATCGGTTGGCGTTCACGACCGACACCTATGTCGTTTCGCCGATCGAATTCCCCGGGGGTGACATAGGCAGACTGGCTGTCTTCGGTACCGTGAACGATCTCGCTATGGCGGGTGCGAAGCCGCTTTATCTGTCCTGCGGACTCGTACTGGAAGAGGGATTGGAGATGGCCGTGCTGACGCGGGTGGTCGACAGCATGGGACGCGCTGCGCGCGAAGCGGGGGTCAAGATCGTCACCGGCGATACGAAAGTGGTGGAGCGCGGCGCCGCGGACAGAGTCTTTATCAATACGGCCGGTGTTGGCGTGATACCGCGCGGGGCGCAGATATCCGCATCCCGGGCGCGGCCAGGCGACGTTCTCATCGTGAATGGAAGCCTGGGGGATCATGGCGTCGCGATTCTGATCGCGCGGAACCAACTCGCGCTGCAGGCAGAGGTTACTAGTGACAGTCAGCCATTGCACGGACTCGTCGCGGCCATGCTTGCTGTCTGTCCGGACATCCGTTGTTTGCGTGACGCCACTCGCGGCGGTCTTGCGACGGTGCTGAGTGAGTTTGCAACAGCTTCTGATGTCTGTATTCGGGTACGCGAAGCGGCATTGCCCATCAACGAGGTCGTCCGCGGAGCTTGCGAGATTCTCGGGCTCGATCCCTTGTATCTGGCAAACGAGGGCAAACTGGCTGCGATCGTGCCCCGTGCCGCCGCGGAGGTCTTGTTGGCAGTGATGCGCGCGCATCCAGCCGGTCGAGAGTCGGCGATTGTTGGCGAAGTGACGTCCGCGCCAGCCGGTAGCGTGATCCTGTCAACCTCGTTCGGCGGCGATCGGATCGTCGATATGCTCTCGGGCGAGCAGCTGCCGCGGATCTGTTGAGGAGGAGAGGGGGTGCACGAGCTTTCGATCACTCGCAATGTCGTTGCCATCGTGTCGGAGCGGGCTGTGGGGCAGCGAGTGACGCGAGTGCGGCTGGAAATCGGTCGGCTGTCCGCCGTGGTACCGGATTCCATTCGGTTCTGCTTCGATATCTGTGCCCAAGGGACGCCGCTGGAAGGGGCCGAGCTGGAGATCGTGGAAAGACCCGGGCAGGAGTTGTTGATCAAAGAAATGGAGGTAGAAGAATGTGCGTGACATGCGGTTGTGGGGGGAAGGGCGAGACCACGCTGTCGGTTGAGTCGGGCGAGCATGTTCATGCGGATGGGACGCGGCATACGCACGCGCGCGGGTTCATTTTTGCGCCGGGGCACGCGCAGGGTCACATGCACGCGCACGATCACGATCATGGTCATGTGCACGATGATGTCGACACGCCGGGCCATGAGCACATGCACGCGCACGATCAGGTCCCTGCGAAGGTCGATTTGCAGGGTCCTGAGCATTCTCACCACGGGCAGGACCTGTCCGTCCCTGGTAGGGATCGCCGGACGGTGGAGCTCGAAGCGCAGATTCTCGGTAAGAACCAACTGATCGCCGAGCGCAATCGAGACTGGCTCGCCGGCCGCGGCGTGCTGGCGCTCAATCTCCTCAGCAGCCCCGGTGCTGGAAAGACCACGTTGCTCGAGCGCACATTGCGCGATCTCAAGGGCCAACTCAGAGTCGCGGTCATCGAAGGGGACCAGGAGACGTCGAATGACGCCGAGCGGATCCGTGCGACCGGCGTACGCGCCGTGCAAATCAACACGGGTACCGGCTGTCATCTCGAGGCCGACATGCTCGAGCGCGCGCTAGGGGTGCTGGAGCCCGAGCGCAATTCCCTGTTGATGATCGAAAACGTAGGCAACCTCGTCTGCCCGGCGTTGTTCGACCTGGGAGAGCGGGCGAAGGTCGTGATTTTCTCCGTCACCGAGGGCGAGGATAAGCCGCTCAAATATCCCCACATGTTCAGCGCCGCGACCCTCGTGCTGGTGAGCAAGACCGATCTCCTGCCCCATCTGCGCTTCGACACCAGGCGTGCGATCGACAACGTGCTCAGCGTCAATCCTCGTCTGAAAGTGCTCGAAGTGTCGGCGTACTCCGGCGAGGGCATGTCACAGTGGTATGACTGGCTGAAAGCCGAACTTGCTCTATATGTCGCGATAGCCTAGCAGCGCATCCCCTAGAGCGTTTTTCAACGGGCCGAGCCAAGGCTCGTAGTGTTGCCATTGGTCCAGCCCGGCGCGAAAGAGCGGCTGGCGCACCTGCTCCGAGCTGGCCGTGGAGATACTGCGCTCGGTCTTGTGAAACTCGAGGCAGGCCGGCTCGAATGCCAGGCCGCAGAAGTCCAGGATGCGTCTCACCTGACCCTCGAGATCCTCGACGAGGTCTTCGTACTCACACCGCAGAGCCTTGCCGGGAAGCACCTCGTCCCAGTGGCGCATGAGCTCGAGATAGGTGCGGTAGTAGCGGGCGATGTCTTCGAGGTCATACGTGAACTCCTGCCCGCTGGCAAAGAGTTGCTTGAAATTGCTGAAACAACAGGCCAGCGGCTCGCGCCGCGCGTCGATGACTTTCGCGTTCGGCAGCATGAGATGGAGGAGGCCGAGGTGGCGGAAGTTGTTCGGCATTTTGTCAATGAAGAACGGTCGGGGTGCCTGGTCTCGTCGCGTGTTGGAGGCGGCCTGGCGGTAGGTGTGGGTCTCGGCCATATAACGCTCGCCGAGCTTGCGGAAGTCGTCGAGCGTCAGCTCTGTGAGCACTCCCGGGCAGCGTGGGTCGTTGGGGTTCGGATCGCGTCCCTGTAGCTCCAGGACGATACGCGGTAGCTCTGGCAGCTCCTGCGTACCCTCGACCTTCGAGTGTGAAGCGAGAATCTGCTCAATCAGCGTCGATCCCGAGCGGGGCAAACCGACGATGAAAATCGGGTCAGGGTCGGGCGCGCCCGCAGCGGTGCGCGCGACAAAAAACTCCGCCGTACACACTTCGATCTGCCGGCGCGTGTTGGTTTCGGTGATTTCGGGGCGGTAACGACTTTGCGCGCGCTTCAGGGCGTTGCCGCGCTCGTAGTATTCCCAGGATTGTGCGTACTCGCCCTGGTCCTCCAGCGCCTTGCCGAGCGCGAAGCACAGATGATAGCGGTCCACGGGCTGAGTGGTCGCGGCTGCCTCGTGAGCCTCCATCTGTGTGATTTCCTCTTGCGAGAAGCGATAGGTTTTGAGATTGGCGCGGCTCCAGTAAGCATCGCCAAAGTCGGGCCTCGCGGCCACGGCCGCCTGGTAGGACTCGATGGCCTCCTGCCGTTTGCCGAGGGTCTTCAAGGAATGCGCAACCAACAAGTGCAGGTCAGCGTATAGGGCGAGATAGTCTTTGTTGCCGGAGTCGAGTTTCAGGAGCGCTCCGATCTCTGCACGCGCTTCGGTGTACTTGCGCCCGTCAATCAGGACACGGGCGTAGTCCAGGCGTGCGGCTCGATAGTCCGGTGACTGCTGCAACACCGCTTCGAAGAGCCGTTCTGCTTCATCGAACGCCGCGCGCTGGTGAGTGATTCTCGCCAGCAACCGCAAGGCCTCTACGGGCTCACCGGCATTCGCGAGATAGGCACGGATGCGCTCGAGCATGCTCCAACTCACCGTCTGCGTCGGATCGATACTCACGGCTCGCAGGAAGGCCTCGGCGGCGCGCGGGGCGTTCCGAAGGGCCATATAGCAGTGACCGCGTTCCTGAAAGAGCCGGCCTAGCTGAGGATGACGCAACTCCAGGCGCTCGAGGGTCGTTAGCGCTTCGTCTACCCGCTGCAGGCAGCGCTGGTTCGCGGCGACGAGATAGAGGACCTCATCGTTCGCAGGGGCTGCAGCCGACAACGCCGCGGCAGCAGCGAGCGCTTCCACATACCGGCGTTCCCGGGTGAGCTCGCGGATGCGGCGGATCTCGAGTTCTGTTGGCGAAATCACCCAAGTTTCATCGGATCGCAACAGTGTGCCCCTAGCGTGCAGCGCTTGTCTTGGGGAAGAGGAGTCCTACCATGAAGAATACTGATCGTCGTCAATTCCTGCAGTTGATGGGCATGGGTGCCCTGGCAGGCACGCTGCAAGCCAATATTGCCAAAGCGTTGGCCATTCCGGCCAACAACCATACCGGTACGATCCGCGATGTGCAGCACATCGTCGTGCTGATGCAGGAGAACAACTCTTTCGACAAATACTTCGGTACCCTGCGCGGCGTACGCGGCTTTTCCGATCCGCGCGCGGTGAATATCAATCTTCCTCTCCAAAGCGGCACGGGCACCACCCCGGTGCCGGTCTTCTTACAGCCCGCCGGCGCAGCCAACGTCTCGCTGGGATACGCCGTGCCGCCGAATTCCGGCACGTTGGGCGGGCCCTCGGACGGCGCCTATGTGTTACCACCGTTCCGTGTCAATCCGGCTGCAGTCAGCGCGGGGTTGAATAGCCTCGGCCTGACTTACCTCCCGGGAACGGATCATGGATGGACCACCGGCCACGAGGCTTGGAACCAGGGCCAATACGACTCCTGGCCGACCGCCAAGGGTCCGGTCACCATGGCGTACCTGACTCGCGCCGATATTCCGTTTCACTACGCTCTCGCCGATGCCTTTACGGTCGGCGATGGCTACCACTGTTCGATCATGGGTCCGACCAATCCGAACCGTCTCTACCACTGGACCGGATGTATCGGTAACGTGAACTACCTGGGCGCGGGGGGCACCGATGGCCACGGTAGCGGACCGGTTACCGGCAACGGCCTCGGCGTCGACAACTCATACTGGCTGTGGCACTCGTTCCCGGAAGTCCTGCAGGCGGCCGGGGTGAGTTGGAAGATCTACCAGGACCTCGCCGGGACGACTTTCGCTCCCGACCTGGGCGATGGCACCTCCAACTCCTTCGCCGGTAATTTCACCGACAATCCGGTTCTGTACATGAACCAGTACGCGACGGCCGCGACGGGCTCGCCGCTGTTCGAGAACGGTTGCACGGGTACTCAGATCACCAACCTCACTCCGGGGACCGGCGCTTCCGCGCAAGAGTGGCAGGCTTGGGCAGAGCACCTGTTCGACAACTTCCGCAGTGATGTGAGCAGCGGCAAGTTGCCGCAGGTTTCGTGGATCGTGGCCCCCGCGGGCTATACGGAGCACCCGGACTGGCCGTCCAACTACGGCGCCTGGTACATCTCGCAGATATTCGACATCCTGGTATCCAACCCGGAGGTCTTCAGCAAGACGGTGTTCATCATCAACTACGATGAGAACGACGGCGGCTTCGATCACATGGTGCCGCCCACGCCGCCGCAGACGAGCGCGAATGGCGCTTCGACCGTCAATATCGAGAATGAGCTCGTGACCAACGCAACGCCCACCGGCCCGATCGGCCTCGGCGTGCGCGTGCCGTTCCTGGCGATCTCCCCCTGGAGCAAGGGCGGCTATGTCAATTCGCAGGTGTTCGATCACACCTCGGTGATTCAATTCATCGAGAAGCGTTTCGGCGTTCAAGAAGCCAACATATCGCCGTGGCGCCGTGCCGTGGCGGGCGACCTGACTTCGGTCTTCAACTTCGTCAACCCGAACGCCGCTCCCGTCAGTCTTCCGGCCACGACGGGCTACCTGCCGCCACAGAACGAGCTCGCCGGGGGGAATGTCAACACCTTCGAGCCCACGCTGGGTGGCGTGATCCTGGGCGTACCTAAACAGGAGAAGGGCATTCGCCCGGCACGTGCGCTGCCCTACCAGCTGGACGTTCAAGGGAGCGTCAATGCTGCCAACGGTTCGGTGACGCTGACATTCAGCAACACGGGCAGGGCGGCCGCCGTCTTCCAGGTGCGCTCGACCAACGCTGCCGACCCGGTGCGCAATTACACGGTGGAGGGCGGTAAGAAGCTTACCGGCACCTGGACAGTTGCTTCGTCCTATAACCTGTCGGTGTACGGCCCGAACGGTTTCGTGCGTTACTTCAAGGGGAGTGTCGGTGCGAACGCCGCGGTCCTCGCTGTACAGTCCATTTGCATCCTCGAGGACTTCGGCCTCATCGGGTGGACTATTGCTAACGTCTCGGCCCACAACGCGACCGTCAGCGTGCTCGACGCCTACTCAGGGAACAAGGTCACGAAGCTTCTCGTTCCGCACGAGGTGATGTTCGAAGCCGGGTGGCCGCTGCATGAGACGTACGGTTGGTATGACGTGATTGTCACGGTTTCTCAGGACGCGACGTACGAGACCCGCCTGGCCGGTCACGTCGAAACCGGACGGGATAGCTTCTCGGATCCGGCTCTCGGAGGCCTCGTTACCCTCAAGGGTTGAGGCGCACGCAGTGTGATGAACGTGGCGGCCGTGCTGGTTTGCACGGCCGCCGCTGTCAGGAGGAGGTCGCATGAGCAACGACGAAGACTCCAACTACGCCCTGTGGGTGCAGTTGGCGAACGATCCGCGTCAGTCGGAGGAAGCTCGCCAGGGTTACCGGGCGCAGATGGAGGCCTACATCCACGAGAAGCTCCGTGAGGCCTTTCGGCGTCAAGCTGTGGTGGCTGAGGCTCCTAGCATCGAATGAATCTGTGCCACTACCGCGGCGCCTTCGCCGACGGCGGATGCGACTCGCTTCGTCGAGCCGGAGCGAACATCACCGATCGCAAACACGCGTGACAAGCTCGTCTGCAGAGGCAGTAGAGCAGGGGCCTGCGGATCGGCGGGGCTGACGCCGGTCAGAATGTATCCCTTGTCATCCAGGGCGATCGTTCCATTGAGCCAGGCTGTGTTGGGTTCCGCTCCCACGAACAGGAAGACCTGGCGCACCGGGACGCGCGCGACTGTTCCTGTGGCATTGTTGCGAACCGTGGCGCTCTCGAGCGCGCCGACAGGGTCGCCGTGCAATTCGACGAGCTCCGACCGCACCTGGATTTCGACGTTGTCCAGCGACTCGATCCGGTCGATCAGGTAGCGCGACATGGAGGCTTCCAGGCCTTTGCCTCTGACGAGGACGGTGAGGCGCTTCACCATCGGCGCGAGGAATACGATCGCCTGTCCGGCTGAGTTACCGGCGCCCACCAGGATGATCTCCTCATCCGTGCAGAGCTTGGCCTCAACTGGGGATGCCCAGTAATGGACGCTGTCGCCTTCGAACTGGCGCAAATTCGTCACCGGGGGGCGTTTATAGCGAGCGCCAGAGGCGACGACGACCGTACGTGCCCTGACGGAACCCTGATCTGACAGTGTCAGCTCCACCGTGGCGTCGCAATCGGAACGGGCATCCGAACAAGTCAGGCGCGTCGCCAGGAGGGGGACCGCCACCTCCGCTCCAAACTTCTGGGCTTGATTGAGCGCGCGACCGGTCAACGCCACTCCGGAGATTCCCGTGGGAAATCCGAGATAGTTCTCGATGCGTGCTGACGCACCAGCTTGCCCTCCGACGGCCGCGCCATCGAGCACGAGGACGGACAGTCCTTCTGAAGCAGCGTACACAGCGGTCGCAAGTCCAGCGGGTCCGGAACCTATCACCGCCACATCGTAGAGGGCGTCTTGCCTGATCTTCGGGGTGATACCGAGCCACGCTCCGGCTTCTTCGTTCGAGGGCCGTTTCAGCACCCGGCCGCAGGCGCAGACCAGCAGTGGCAGGTCTTCCGGGGGGAGATCGAGATCGTTGATCAACTGTCGCCCGCGATCGCTCGCGCAGCTCAGGACCATGTGGGGATAGGCATTCCGGGTCAGGAATGCTTGCAGCCGCAGCAGGTCGGCGGAGCCCGCGCGGCCGAGCAGGACGGGTCCGACACCCCGCTCCAGGAGGCCCACCCGTCTGAGGATGAAGGCACGCATGATGAGCTCACCGAGCTCCGCGGACCCGACAATGAGCGCGCGCAGCCGCGTCGCGTTCAGCGGGAGCGCCACACAGCCGTCCGGGCCGGCCTTCGCGCCCGTCAGTGATGGCCGATCCGCGAGCTCGTTCAGCTCGCCGGTGAATTGGCCGCTTTCGAGCTGGCGCAGCGAAGTCTCTTCGTCGAGCCCGTCGCGGCTGAAAAGCTCGGCCGAGCCCGAGAGGAGAAACCAGGTGGGAACGCAGTGCTCGCCGTCCCGGAAGAGCGCCTCTCCAGGGGCAAAGGTGCGCGCCGGGTCGTGGGCGAACCGCTTGACGATGGCCAGCTGCGCCTCGCGCAGACGGGGGAACCGTTGGGCGCTTCTATCGGCAGCCGGTGCTATGGCCTCAATTTGCTCGGGCGTACGCATTTGCGGCCCTCCCGTCGAATGTCGTCCGGATCATATGCCCAAGGATATACGGCATCCGCCAGGCGATGGCGCATTGCGTGAACATCAACACTATCGGGCTGGTAATAGGCCGAATTCATGGGATGCACGCCTCAGACTAGGCCAGGAGGGCTCGATACGATGGCTTACACCGGAGTGTTGTTGCGTAGCAACATGGCCTTGAGCACGACAGTTATCCCTAGCCCCTCCCTCACAACCCTGGCGCCGCGCTGGGTGGACAGGCTTTTCGCCGCGGTGGTGGTGTATGCCACTGTGTGCACGGTCCTGATGTTGTCGGGCATCGGTGGCAAGGAGGTGACTCACTACGTCGGACTGTTATCCGACGGGCCCTCCGACCTGGTCGCCACCATCATGGCGTTTGCAGCGGCACGTCGTACTCCTCCGGGTACGTTGCGCAAGGCCTGGACCTGGCTCGCCGTAGCCCTCGGGCTGTACCTGATAGGCACCCTGATCACGGTGCATAGCTGGTTGCACGATGCCGATCCCTTTCCCGGTCCGTCCGATATTTTCTTCTCCGCGTTCTATCCGGCGATGTTGGTGGCTGCGTTGCTGTTGGTGCGTGCGGCGGCGATCCGTGTGCCCTGGATGCAGTTGTGCCTGGACGCCACGATTTTCATCCTGGGGTTCGGAACCTTTTTCTGGTTCCTGGTGATCCATCCCTCCACCGGACATACCGCCGTGGACGCCCTCAAGCAGGGGTTGAGTGAGGCGTATGCCGGCCTCGACTGCGTGGTGCTGTTGATGCTCGGGGTGCTCCTCCTGACCGGTGTCGAGGAGCGGCGAATTCCGTTGCTGCTCATGGCGGGCTTCGCCACCATGTTCATGGCGGACATGTTCTGGTCGCTCGCGAAGCTTGGGGGCTACTACGCCTCCGGAGAGGTCGAGGACGCTTTATATCTCATGTGCTTCGTGCCGTGGGCGGCGGCGGGTCGTGAGCAAATGCGCGCCCCGATGAAGTCCGCTCCCGTCGAATCAAACACCGCGGACATGCTGACGCGCGCGCTGCCGTACGCAGCGCTCCTTACCGCGCTTCTGGTTCTGGTCTATTCGACGCGGGCTGATATCGGCAGGCCGGCGGCGTTGATGACTACGGTCGTTTTCGCGCTGACGTTGCTCTTGATGGTGCGGCAAGGTGTCGTTCTGCGTGGTGATGCGGTGGTGCGCGAGAGGCGCGCGGCACGCCTGGTGGAGGATCGTTTCGCATCGCTGATTGCCAACGCGTCCGATGTCATCATGATCGTCGAGTCGGACGGCACGTTGCGCTTCGTTTCGCCGGCGTGTGAGCGTACGTTGGGTTTGAAGCCCGATGACCTGGTCGGCAAGAATCTCCTTGACGTCTGGGTCGGGTCCGATGCGGAGAAGTTGCGCACTTTACTGATGGAGATCGCCGCGACGGACTCCGGAACCGTGGGCCCGGTGGAGCTGGCCATCGAGCGGGGCACGGATCGCTACGTCCTCGAGAGCGTCGGTAGCAATCTGACGGCGGATCCGGCCGTGCGCGGCCTGGCTCTGAATTTCCGCGATATCAGCGAGCGCAAGGTACTCGAGCAGCAGCTGCGGCAGATGGCCTTCCACGATCCATTGACGCTGCTCGCGAATCGGACCTTATTCAAGGACCGGGTACAACATGCGCTGACCTTGGCGCAACGGGGCCATGCGCCGGTCGCGGTGTTATTCCTCGACCTCGATAACTTCAAGACC
>Ga0209169_10001295_pt1 | contig 15198 bp, 11 predicted proteins | sample HubBroMetageWRM4_FD_188346 | JGI IMG/M metagenome (GOLD analysis project Ga0209169, IMG submission 188346) | Warmed soil microbial communities from the Hubbard Brook experimental Forest, New Hampshire - Hubbard Brook CCASE Soil Metagenome WRM 4... | ecosystem: Environmental > Terrestrial > Soil... | reverse complement strand
GGCAGTCGATCCGTCGTCAGCCTACGGATGCGTGGACTGGTACATCTATCCCGACGCGGCCACTGAGAGCGTCGCGGCCTGATTGGTTTTAGTGCCGCCGCGAAATTCTTCGCGGCGGCACTGCGTCGTCGCCCCTGCGTGGTTGGCTCCTGCGTGGTAGTGCTGTGTGGCACTGAGCCCGCTGGTTGTAATCGCGTCGGCCGCCTTTAGTCTCAATTCAACGTCGGTGTATTGCGTCACCGGCTAGCGCCCAATCAACTTCAACAGCGGGAACAAGAATAATTTCTCCCGTCACTGGTTAGTACCACTTTGTCCGCTCGGGACATTTCGGCGGCAATACCACTTTTCCTCGATGTGTGACGTGTCAATCACTTGCGTCGCGACACGCGCCGCCGTGAATTGACTTAATCAAACATAACCACCGTTTTTTGTCGCTTCGGCATGACATTGCACCAATCTGAGCACTCCGATTCAATGCGGCGGCCTCGAGCATCCGCAGCTCACCGAATCAGGAAGGATTCAGAAGATGAATTTCTCAATGTTGACTCGACGAAACAACGTCCGAGTGATGATCTCCGTTTGTATGCTTGCCACAGGGTCCGCCTTCGCGGCGGCGCCAGCCTGGCAGGCGGACGTTCTTTACACCGCAGGTACGCTGGTTTCTTACAACGGCGCCACTTACAGCGCTCTCGTGACCCAGGACGACTACGCGTCTACTGGTTGGAATCCCACTACCACTTCGCTCTGGACGCTGGTGTCCGGCACCGCGGGCTCGGGATCGACCGGGTCGACGGGGTCTACCGGATCGACTGGGTCCACGGGTTCGACCGGTTCGACGGGATCGACCGGGTCGAGCGGCGGCACTTGTGCCGCGGCTTGGAGCGCGTCCGCGGTATATACCGGTGGTATGACGGCCAGCGAGAACAGCACCAACTACCTGGCTAACTGGTGGACTCAGGGCAACGACCCTGCTTCGAACAACGGTCCTGGCGGCAGTGGCCAGCCCTGGACCTCGCAGGGGTCATGTACGGGTGGTAGTAGCGGCACGGGGACTGGCACCGGTACGGGTACCGGGACTGGCACGGGTACTGGCACTGGCACTGGAACCGGCACGGGTACGGGCACGGGCGGCACGGGGCCGTCTTCTCCAGCGCCTTCGTTCGTGTTCAGTCCCTACAAGGACATCACGATCAACATGAACTGGAACACCAACGTGATCAGTTCGGCCGTGACTGGTGCGATAACGCCGGTGACGCAAGTGATGCCTGCAGGTGACACGACACTGACCTGGGCGTTCGCTACCGGCGAGTGCGGTAGTGAGGGCTGGGCCGGCTTGACGCCCGCGGAAGTCGCTTCGAACGTGCAGGCCTTCGTCAGCGCAGGCAAGAAGTACATCATCTCCACCGGCGGTGCCGACGGGGTGTTTACTTGCGGCTCCGACGCCGGCTTCGATACGTTCATCCAGACGTACATCTCTGCGAACATGGTCGGTGTCGACTTCGACATCGAGGGTGGCCAGAGCGCGTCCATCATCAGCAATCTCGTCGCGCGTGTGATGGCGGCGGAGGCGAAGTATCCCAACTTGCGGTTCAGCTTCACGCTCGCCACGCTCGGTGGTAACGCGTCGCCCGGCCTGAATTCACTGGGTACCTCGGTGCTGTCGGCCATCAAGTCGGCTGGCTTGACCAACTACTACATCGATCTGATGACCATGGATTTCGGCGGTGTTAACGCGGGCAACTGCGTTGTGGTCAACGGTGCCTGCGAGATGGGTCAGTCGGCCGTGCAGGCTTCCGAGTTGCTGCATAACATGGGTGTGCCGTACAGCCAGATCGAGCTGACGCCCATGATCGGTGGCAACGATACGCAGGGTGAGACCTTCACCATCGCGGATGCCGAGACGGTCTCAGCCTACGCGCTGCAGAAGGGGTTGGCCGGAATCCACTTCTGGTCGTTCGACCGGGATGTCGATTGCGCGGCGGGCGCGGCTTCTGCGACGTGCAACAGCTATGGTCAGGCCGGGACCCTTGGGTTCAACAAGGCGTTCCTGTCGGACCTGGGTCTGTAAGTTCCGCGACTGATTTGACCTGATCTGTTTTGCGTTCGATGAGGCCGCTGGCGGGTGACTGCCGGCGGCCTCTTTATTGGGGCTTCAGCCACATGAATGTGCCGATTCCGGCGAAGGTCATGAGGATGGAGCCGACGACGTGAGTCGCGATCGCCCCCAGCGCCCAGAGCATCCGTCCCTGCTGTAGCAGCACGGTGATCTCCGCCGAGAAGGTCGAGAAAGTCGTGAGGCCACCGCAGAAACCGGTCATGACGAACAGCCGCCACTCGGGCGGCAGGCTGGTGTAGGTGCTGAAACAGGCCAGGGCCAGCCCGATGATGTAGCCGCCCACGAGATTCGCAGTGAGGGTGCCGGGTGGGATGGTAGGAAAGAGGGCATTGAACGTCATCCCGAGCCACCAGCGCAGCAGGCAACCCAGGGTCCCACCCACGGAAACGACGACAATCGGCTTCCACATTGACCTGTCCTCAGTAAGGTAAGTACCCCATCGGACAGGCTTCGAACGCAGCTACGCCTTTCCGCACGGGCTAAGCGTAGGCATCATCAGCCGCTAAGAGCCTGTAGGCTCACGCGGCGGTTCGAGGAGGAATGCCATCTCCTGCCCGCAAGTGTAAGGGGGACCTCGAATCCGTGCAACGCCACGGGCGAGGGGGATGGGACGGAGTCTGGCTCAGACGATAAAGGGTGTTTATGCACGCAGGGTTTGCTCGTGGGTTGTTGATCACAATGACGGTGTTCGCGATGACCGCATGCTCACAAGGTTCCCAACAGCCGCCGTCCAAACAGGCCGGTGCCGGGCAGCAGGACGCAGACTCGCGGCTGCGGGCGCTTTATTCCACCGAATGGAAGTGGCGCGAGCAGCAGTTCGCGGACGACGAGGACTCGCAGAAGCCGATCTCGGATCACCTCCCGAAAGTGGACCCCGCCGCGCAAGCGGCGCGGCTGCGCTATTGGGAGGATGTGCTGCATAGACTCGACGAGATCCCGCGCGCTTCGCTGTCGCCACGCGAGCAAATTAACCTCGACGTCTACTACCCGCAGATCCAGGTCCTCATCGCGAACCAGCGGTTCCGCGACTTCGAGATGCCGGCCAACTCCGATACCACGTTCTGGACCGATATCGGGTACACCGCGCGCCGCAATTTCCGGACAGTGCAGGATTACCACAACTGGATAAGCCAGATGCGGGACATCCCACGCTATTTCCGCGAGCAGGAGGGCGAGATGCGCGCGGGGTTGAAGCGTGGGTTCACGCCTCCGCGAGTCACGATGGAGGGGCGTGATTCTTCGATCACGGCGGTTACTAACGCCACTCCTGAGGCGAGTTTGTTCTATACGCCGTTTAAGGATATGCCTGGGGTTTCCGCCTCCGAGCAGGCGTCGTTGCGTGCGGATGCGCTGCGTACGATCAAGGATGTTGTGCAACCAGCTTATGCCGTGCTTCTGCAGTTTATGCGCACGGAATATGTGCCCGGGCTGCGGACGACGTTGGCGGCACAGGATATGCCGGATGGGAAGGCTTTCTATCGCGCCAAGATCCGCGAGTTCACCACGCTCGACATGTCGCCGGATGAGATTCACGCGCTGGGCGTGTCTGAAGTGGCGCGACTGCACGACGAGATGCTGGCGGTTATGAAGGAAACCGGGTTCAAGGGGGACTTCCCGGCGTTCTTGAAGTACCTGCGGCACGAGCCGCGGTTTTATGCGAAGACGCCGGACGAGATGTTGATGCGGGCGTCCTGGATCGCCAAGAAGTTCGATGGGAAGGCGTCGCAGTATTTCGGGTACTTGCCGCGGGCGCGGTTTGCGATCAAGCCGGTGCCGGATGACCTGGCCCCGTTCTACACGGCGGGGCGCGGAGGGCCTGGTGTTTACCTGGTGAACACGTATGACTTGCCGAGTCGGCCGCTTTATAACCTCACGGCGTTGACGTTGCATGAGTCGGCGCCGGGCCATGCCTTCCAGATGCCGGTCGCGGCCGAGCACAAGGATCAACCGGAGTTTCGGCAGAAGAGCTACATTTCCGCGTATGGAGAGGGCTGGGCGTTGTATTGCGAGATCCTCGGGCTCGAAATGGGGATGTATGAAACGCCGTATGACCGGTTCGGGATGTTGGGATACCAGATCTGGCGGGCGGCGCGGTTGGTCGTGGATACGGGGGTGCATTCGCAGGGATGGACCCGGGACCAGTCTATTGCCTACCTGAGGGAGTACACGGCGTTGCCGGAGCGGGAGGTCGAGACGGAAGTGGATCGGTATATCGCCTGGCCGGCGCAGGCGCTGTCGTATTACCTGGGCGAGCGCGCGATTCTGCAGGCGCGCGCCAAGGCAGAGAAGGCGTTGGGGGACAAGTTCAACATCCGCGCGTTCCATGATGCGGTGTTGGAGGTGGGGTCGGTGCCTCTACCCGTGCTGGAGAAGCACGTCGATGCGTTTATCGCTTCCGGGGGGAAAGGGCCGTATCCGGAGATGGAGTGAGGGGAGGGGAGTCGGGTTTTTAGAGCTTTCCGTTCAGGAACTCCCAGACCTTCGACACGACCACCGAGCCTTCGCCGACCGCTGAGGCGACGCGCTTAACCGACCCTGCACGGATATCGCCGACTGCGAAGATGCCGGGCTGCGAAGTCGCGAAGGGTGAGTCCGCGCCGAACTCAGCGCCGGTGCGCACGAATCCCTTGGCGTCGAGTTCGACGAGGTTGGCCAGCCACGCGGTGTTGGGGGCTGCCCCGACCATGATGAATAGGGCACGTGTTTCTATATCGCGCGTCTCGCCTGTGTTGGCGTCGCGGACGGTGACTGCTTCGAGATGCTCGCCGCCGCGCAGCCCGACAACCTCCGCACCGTAGGCCAATTCAATCGCTGGATCGGCTTCGAGGCGGCTAGACAGGTAGCTCGACATCGACGTGGCGAGCGACCGGCCGCGCACGAGCAGATGCACGCATTGGGTCGAGCGGCTGAGATACATCGCCGCCTGGCCCGCCGAATTGCCGCCGCCGATGACCACCGCCTGGGTGCCTTTGCAATAGCGGGCCTCGATCTCGGTTGCAGCGTAGTACACCCCCGCCCCCTCGAACTCGACTAGCCGATCGATAGGCAGGCGTCGGTACTGAACGCCCGCCGCGACGATGACGGCACCTCCGCGGACGCGCTCGCCACTATCGAACGTCGCACAGAAGCCGCCATCCGCGAGTTGCTCCAGTTTCGCCACGCGGCGCGGCATCGCGAAACGCGTGCCGAACTTCATCGCTTGCACCTCGCCACGCCAGACGAGATCGCCGCCCGAGATGCCGGTGGGAAAGCCCATGTAGTTCTCGATCCGGCTCGACGTGCCTGCCTGGCCGCCGATCGCGGCGTCCTCGATCACCAGCGCGCGCAAGCCCTCTGCGCCAGCGTAAACGCCGGCGGCGACGCCCGCGGGGCCGCCGCCTACGATCAGCACGTCGAACGCCTCGTCATCTCGCAGATCACGGTTAAGGCCCAAGAGCCGCGCGACCTTCTCAGGCGTCGGGTCCGTCACCACCACGTTGCGGCCGAAGATGACCGCCGGTTTGGACGGCGCGATCGAGCAGCTCTGCGCGGTTTGGACGGCTTCCGGACTGTTGAGCGACAGCGACGTGTAAGGGATGCGGTTTCGGCTCGCAAATTCGGCGATGCGGCGGATATTACGGTCCTGGTCCTCGCCGATCAGCTGGAGCGTGCTGTCACGGTCGTCGAGCTGTCGGCGGCGGCGAGCAGCGAAGACGGTGATAACGATGTCCGACATCTCCGGGATCTGCGCCATCAAGGTCAGCATCGCCTCCCTCGGCACCTCGATCACGCGGGTTTCGCGCACGGCGCGCATCGGCATCGACCAAGCTCCCCCGTTGAGGAAGGAAATCTCGCCCATGAATTGGGTCGGCCCGAGCGTGGAGGTCAGATGGCGCTTGTCGGTGTAAGAGTTGACGACCTCAATCTCTCCGTCCTCGACATACGTGAAGCGGTCCGCCGGATCGCCGGGCCGGGCTAGAAAAGCGCCGGCGGGATAGGTCACGGGCTTACCCGCGGCGCGCAACGCCGCCACATGCGAGGCCGCCAAGGGGGTCCTTTGCATCTGGCGCAGGTCGGCTCCGATCGTCTCCATTCAGTGATCCTCTTTGAGAAAGCGAATCTTACCGCCCTACCCGCACAACGGGGCGATGTCGTGTTTTTGCAAGTAAAGTCTGCGTTGCTGAGATCCAATCATTCCGCGAGATTTTCACGCATCGTGGAGGATGCGGCGGGCGCCGCACAGGAGTCGAATTGCAAGAGCAGGGCTCGTGAAATTTCTCGTCGTAACCTATGGCACCGAGGGCGATGTGCGACCGCTCGCCGTGCTCTGCCGCGGCCTGTTGGATGCCGGGCATGAGGCGCGGCTGCTCGCCGATGCCGCCACGCTTGGCAGCGCTGACGCGCTTGGTGTGCCGACGACCGCGCTCAGCGGCAATATCCGCGGTGCTCTCGGTGCGGACCATACCATCGCGGGAGTTGTCGCCAAGGGTGGAGGCTTTAACGACACCGCACGCGCGCTGGCGAGCATCGCCAACGAGAATGCCGAATCATGGCTGCGTACCGCCATCGAGGCAGGGGAGGGCTGTGATGCCATCCTGGGGGCGGGGCTAGCCGCATTTGTGGGATTTTCCGCGGCCGAATATCTCGACGTAAAAAGCGTCGGTTCCGGGATGATCCCGATCACGCCGACAACTGCGTTTCCATCGCCGTTTCTACCGCCCAGGTGGGTCCCGCGCGTGCTCAATCGCGCCAGCCACCGCTTCGTGAATGCCATGCTGTGGAAGGCATTCCGCGTCAAGACCAATGCGGCGCGCGCGGTATTTAAACTGCCACCGCGTAGAGCAGTATGGACGGAGTGCCCGATGGTTTATGGCGTCTCTCCCAGCCTGTTGCCGAGACCCGCCGACTGGCCCGCCGACGTGCGCCTGTGCGGACAGTGGCTGGCGCGGAACTCGGCCTGGACTGCGCCGCAGGGGCTAGCGTCCTTCCTGGCCTCTGGAGAAACTCCGGTTTATGTCGGCTTCGGTAGCATGACCGGCTTCGATAACGCGCGGCTGTTGGATGCACTGATCGAGTCGATGGCGGGCCGACGCGCGCTATTCTATCCGGGTTGGAGTGGCATTGACCCGAAGGCACTTCCCAACAACTTCCTCGCCATCGCGGACACACCGCATGACTGGCTGTTCCCGCGCGTCGCCGCAGTCATCCACCACGGTGGCTCCGGAACCTCGCACTCTGCCGCGCGCGCGGGCGTGCCTTCCATCGTGACCCCTTTCGCAGGGGACCAGTTTTTCTGGGCCGAACGCTTGCGCCTGGCAGGCGTTGCTCCGCCCGCCGTGGATGCCCGACGGCCTAAGGCCGAGGCGTTAGGCCGCGCTCTCGACTTCGTTTTCACTGACCAGGTGCGAAACAGAGCCCAGCGGCTGGGCGAGACAATGCGCGCGGAGAACGGCGTTCTGGATGCGGTAGCCACCCTCGAGCGCATCGCCTCCTTGCATCGATCCCCCTGACCATGCAACCCTTCGATCCGCAGTGACGGGACATCGGAGGTTCTCATGGCAAGCTCAGCCCCTTCCATCGTCAACGCCGCCTGTTCGCCCGAGGAATGGGCACTGCGCGTCGATCTCGCGGCGGCCTATCGCCTGGTCGCGCTTTTTCATTGGGACGACCTGGTGTTCACCCACATCACAGCCCGCGTTCCGGGGCCCGAGCACCATTTTCTCATCAATCCCTACGGCATGATGTTCGAGGAAATCACCGCCTCGAGTCTCGTAAAAATCAACATGCGCGGCGAGCAGGTGGACGTTAGTCCGTGGCCGGTGAACCCCGCCGGTTTCACGATTCACAGCGCCATTCACGGCGCCCGCCACGACGTGCAATGTGTGTTACACACTCATACCCTCAACGGCGTCGCCGTCTCCGCGCAAAAAAGCGGCCTTCTCCCGGTGTCGCAGCAGTCCATCTTCGTCGTGGGGAGCCTGGCCTACCACGACTATGAAGGTGTTGCGTTGCGCGATGACGAGAAAGTCCGGCTGGTCGCCGACCTGGGCAACAAGAGTTGCCTCATGCTGCGTAATCACGGTCTCCTGACCTGTGGCCGCAGCATCCCCGAAGCCTTCCAGCTCATGTATGTATTCGAGGCAGCCTGTGCGATCCAGATCCGCGCTCAATCCGGCGGCAGCGAGCTGATCCCGATTCAGCCCGGCATCATCGCCACAGCGGCGGAGCAAGCCCGTCTCGTATCCACCGGCCTGGGCCCGGACAAATTAGTATGGCCCGGTCTATTGCGCCGCCTCGATCGACTCGATCCTTCCTTCCGGGATTGAGCCGGGGTGCCTGGCGTGAGCTGGGCACGTGTTGTGCTGACTCGTGCTTCCTCATCAACGGAGAGTGACCATGAGATTGAAAGCTTTGATTGCCGGGCTGAGCCTGCTTGCCCTGATTGCAAGCGTCCCCTCTTTCGCCCGCACAAAGGCGGAAATCGATGCCAGCGCCGACAAGGCGCTCGCGCATTTCTACCAGCTGAATCCGAAGCACAAAGAGCTCGCCGACAAGGCCGTGGGCATATTGGTCTTCGGACGCGTGTCGAAAGGTGGCGCCGGGGTCGCCGGTGAGTTCGGCGAGGGAGTCCTGCGGACCCACGGCACAACGGCCGATTACTACAGCGTAACGTCCGCATCCGTGGGCCTTACGCTGGGCTATGCCAGGCATAGTGAGGTGATTCTGTTCATGACGCAGGACGCCTTGGATAAGTTCATGAAGAGCCAGGACTGGTCTGCTGGTGCCGATACGTCCTTCGCCCTGGTGTCGAAGGGGTCCGGTGGCCAATACGACACCGCCACACTGAATAAACCGATACTGGGCTTTATCTTCGGTGAGAAGGGCTTGATTGGGGATCTGTCCTTCGAGGGCTCGAAAATCACCAGAATCAAGAATTAAGGCTTGCGGCAGTGTGCGACAGCGCGCACTGCCGTCAGGCGCTATCGCATCGGTACGGTCTGCAGAATTGCGTGGGCGCGAACCGGGAAAGTGCCCATCGCGGCGATCTTGGGCGGAGCCGCTGAGAAGCTGAAGCCGTCGATGGGCAGAGCGGCGAGGTTGGTGAGGTGCTCGACAATCGGAATCCCGGCTCCGAGGAGGATCGAGTGTACCGGCCGCGTCGGATCGCTCGTGTCGTCGATGTTCAGCGAGTCGATGCCGACCAGGGCCGCCCCCTGGTCTCGAAGGTACTCCGCGGCAGCCTTCGTTAAGAACGGATGTCCTTCAAAGTAGCGCTCCGTCCGCCAATGGCGATCCCAGCCTGTATTGACCAGTACGGCGCGACGCGAAACCTCTAGCGACGCAAAGTTCGTCCAGTCAATTGCCCGACCCTCGCTGCCGGTTGCTCGCACCACAACTGCGGGTATGTGTGTTGTGTTCGGTAGTGGTGTTGTAGCCAGATCGGTCCCATGCGGATAGCGGTGGTATGGAGTATCGATGTACGTACCCGTGTTCACCACCATGTCGACTCGCCCGATCTGGAACTCGACGCCCGGCGCGTAGCTCGCTCGGGACTGCACGTGTGAAATGTAATCGCAGATGATCGGCCCGGGCAGACCCTTGTAGGTGATCATTCCGTTTTCGATGGTGTGACTCAAATCAACGATGCCCAGCTCGGCCCGGACGCGGGCAGTTTCCGCGGGCTTTGCGGCGCGCTTGTGCCGCTCCTCGACGATCTGCTTGTTCAGGATATCGACTTTCCCAACCATGAGGAGGCGCAGATCCTTGATGATGTACGCCGCCAGCGCCTCATCCGAAATGCTGTCACCCTCTATGTCGAGTCGAAAACCCTGGCCTTGAATGCCGCCCCCATTCGAAAACTGGATGGCGAAATCGAAGCTGACGCGCATGTCTGCCATGCTACTTCCTTCATGAAGCAGAAAGTCGGGACTGTCGCATGGGGATCGATCCGGTGCAATCGCTGGTGTACGTGACTGCCTTCGCGCCGGATGCCGGAGGATCTGTTTCGGCGCTGTCGCCTCGGATCGCATTTGACGATCTTTTGATCCTGTTGCCCCATCATCTTGTGTCAATCGGGGCATACTCCCGAGTGAGGGGGATTCATGAAGGCGATCTGCGTTGCGGCGTTGGGTTTTGGAGCGGCGCTATCGGCCGGCGTGGCATTCGGAGGATCTGACGCGCCCGAGGGCGGCGTGTTGGAAGAGGTTGTCGTGACCGCCCAGAAGCGCTCCGAGCCCCTGCAGGACGTACCGATTGCTATCTCGGCGGTCTCCGGCGAGTCGCTCACGGCGCTGGGAGCCAGCAGCATTACCGCTCTTGCCGAGGTCACTCCCGGCCTGCAGATGTCGTCGACCCAGGGCTCCCTCTCGCCGCGCATCCGCGGTGTCGGCTCGAACCTGCCGAATATCGAGAATTCGGTCGCGATGTATGTCGATGGCGTGTATATCGCCACTCCATCGGCCTCCCTGCTCTCGCTAAATAACATTGCGCAGATCGAAACGCTCAAGGGCCCACAAGGAACCTTGTTCGGACGCAACGCGACCGGTGGCGCGTTGCTCGTCCAGACCCGCGAGCCGACGGAACAGGCTACCGGCGATTTCGATGTGAGCTACGGCAACTACAACACGTCGACGGCGAATGGGTACATTGCCGGTGGAGTGGCCCCCGGTGTTGCGGCGGATTTGGCGGTCCACGCCAGTCACCAGGGGGACGGCTACGGCAGGAATCTCTTTACCGGTGCCGAGGTAAACCAGGCCAACCTGGATCTCGCGATACGCTCCAAGTGGGTGTTCAAGCCCACCGATGCCGATACTCTCCACCTCATTCTCGACTACACCCGTCGGGATGGCAGCTCCACTTCGGTGGACTATATTCCGGTCGGAACTTACCCCACCGCCTTCCTCACGCCCCCGGTTACCAGGCTGCCGCCGCGTCCCTATGACGTCAACACGGACGTCAATCCCACGGATAGCCTGACGAACAGCGGCGCGAGCCTGCGAATCGATCACGACATGAGCTGGGCCAAGGCGGTTTCGATTACAGCCCTGCGCCAGCAGTTGTTTACGGAAACGTTTGATATCGATCTGACACCTGCCTGCTGCCTGAGCGTGCCGGTGCCCTTTCCGCCCTTTTCGCTGACGGTCACTTTGCCGGTGCAACATCCGGCCTCGCGCGATCACCAGGTCTCGCAGGAGTTTCAACTGTTGTCGCCGGACGACTCCAGCTTGACCTGGCTGAGCTGGGTGACGGGCCTCTATTATTTTCACGACCTCGAATCCGAGGAAAGCAGTTTCGCCCAGGTCCGGACCAACTCCTATTCCGGTTTCGGCGAGACCCACCTGGAGTTTCTACCCGCGACCCACCTGGTCCTCGGCTTGCGCTATACGGACGAGGAGAAGGCGCTTGCGGTGACCCCCGGCTACTACGCCCAGCCGGAACCGCCGGGGACCGCGGTCCCGCCGTTGACCGCCGACCCGAGCAAGTGGTTTTCCCAGCTCACCTATCGCATCGGCATCGATCATAAGTTCGACAACGGGATACTGGTCTACATCTCGAAGAATCTCGGCTTCAAGAGCGGCGGTTATAACTCGACCCAGCCGAGTCTGCCGAATTTCGAGCCGGAGAGGCTGAACGCCTACGAGGTGGGCTTCAAGTCCGAATTTTTCGACCACAGGGTCCGCTGGAATGCCGCGGCCTTCGATTATTACTACGCTGACATCCAGATGACCAAGCTGACGGTCAACAATCAGATTCAAGAATACAATGGGCCGCCGGCGCACTCGTACGGCGCCGACTTCGACGCGGAAGCCGTGGTCGCGCGGCAGCTCACGCTGACTTTAGGCGGAAGCTACATCCACGACCGGTTCACCGATTCGACGCCTGTCGTGCAGTGGAACGTGCCCAACCCGGTCTTCCCCGGCGGCAGCAATTCATTCTTCGCCTCGGCGCAGGGCAATCGCCTGCCGAACACGCCGGATTGGACGGTCAATGTCGGCCTGAACTATTCGATACCGACAACCCTCGGCGACTGGACGCTGGAGAGTAATTTCCTGCACAACAGCGGCTGGTTCGGCGAGCCGGACAATCAACTCCGCCAGCCCGCCTACAACTCGGTCAATGCCGCCGGCTACTGGCATGTGAAGAATGGGCCGTTTACGGTCGGGCTGTGGGGGCGGAACCTGTCGAATGAGCGTGTGTACACGGCAGTGCAGGGCAATGCCGTGTCCAGTCTTGCGCAGTACGCTCCCCCACGGACGTATGGAATAAAGTTCAGCGCCGACTTCTAGTCCGATCTCGACGTGCGGGGCGGTCGACCGGTCAGCAGCAGGTCGACCGCAGTCGGTGCCGCCCGGCGCCCTCTACAATACGAATCCCCCGACAATCTGTTTCCACAGTGAGCTCCTGCCCAGGGGCATCGACAGCAGGAAGGTCACGGTAACCGCCGTGTAGCCCAACAGGTACCAGCGATTCGCGCGCCGGGTCATTCCCCAGTGCAGGAAGAACAGCAACGCTCCAAAGATCAACACGGGCGCATAGGCGTACAAGGGAGGGGTGGCCGCGAGATCGCATATGATCGGACAGCGAGCGAGCGCGCCGGAGAGAATGACGACGGTCGCCAACAGCATCATCGGGCGATGGACCTCGGCGCGGTGCCGCTGCGCTATCGCAATTCCCACGAGCAGGGCGAAAAGCAGGATTTCCGTCAGCATCTCGACGAGGAAGAACCGCGGCCCACCAAACATCTCATAGGCTCGCGGATTGAAGTGGGCCGACAGGATCCCCATGGCGGATCCGAGGAAAACGATGGCAACAGCGAGAAAGGCGCCCAGGGACCCAAGTACCTTGTGAAGGCGCTTGTTGCCCGCGAGTATGAGGGCGCTCTGCACGCAAAACAGGATAACCCAACAGGACATCGCCAGGGCATGAACCAGGATCAGCGGCACGATCTGGTGCGTCAAGGGATTGCCACCGAAGCCTTTCCCCTGCAGGTAGAAGCTGCGAAATCCAACGACCGAGACGATCGCCACGGCAGCAGCCGCCAGAACGTAGAAGAGCCGCTCCGCCTGCAGTGAGCGAGCGCTCCCCACATTCGGTGCCGCCGCCGGCGGTAGCGCGAGAGCTATGGTTTTAGCCATTCTTCGAACCTTTGTGAAGATATTTAAGTCCCCCGGGAGGCCCCGGCGGACGCAGCGTCCGCTCAGCTTCAGTGCCAGAAGTGAACTGGACTGTACCGTATCGTCGGAGGGACCATCAAGTCGGCAGGGGGCCCTTTGCGGCAGACGGCCTTTGCGGCAGGGCCCCTTTGCGACAGGCGCAGCCGGGTTTGGGGCGCGGTTTATGTCTTTAGGGCGCGACCGCGCAGCCGCGCAGCCGCGTAGGGGGGCGGTCTACTTCTTCAGACGAGGGCGCGCGCCGTCCAGAAATAGCTGGACGGCCCGACGGACGTGGCGATCCCGATCTGTGCGCGAAGTGGCGCTTTTTCCCTGTTGAGAGAGACCGAAAGGGTCGCCCTTGAGAATCACCAGGAACTGGAGCGCGGCGAAATGGGGATCGACCGACCCGAGCAACCCTTTGCTGACGGCGTGGCGGAACAAGCGCGTGACAATGTTGACCACCCGCTCCGGTCCGCTGGCTTTGAATGCAGCCGCCACCTCGGGGATGGAGGCACCCTCGCTGTGGTATACGAGCTCCAGCCGCAGGGCGTCCGGCTGGCATACGAGATCCATGAACTCGGTTCCGATTTTGAGCAACGCTTCATCGATGGTGTTGCCGGCGAAGATCGCTGTATCCCACTCGAGACTGGACCGCTCGGTTTGAGCCGATATGACGGCGGCAAACAGTGCCGCCTTGGAGGGATAGCGCTTGTAGAGCGTCGTTTTCGACACGCCGGCCTGCGCGGCGACGTCGTCCATGGACGTCGCTGTATATCCGGAGGCCAGGAAGAGAGGCTTCGCGGCCTCCAGGATCTTTAGGGATTTTTTCATGGAGTGAACGATGGCGCCCGGATCAGGAGCTGCGCACTGCCTCGGTGATAGTGCGGCTGTCGCGGGCATTTCGAGTACGTCCGAGAAGGAAGATAGCAAGTCCTGCCAGCAGCATCAGGCTGCCTAGTATAGCCATCATTGTCGCGAATCCCATGCCATAGCCCAGGAGGAACCCGGCAAAGAGCGGGCCGATGACCCCGCCAACGCGGCCGATCGCGAATGCCCAGCCGGAACCGGTCGCGCGGAGCTCGGTGGGATAGAGGCGTGCCGTTATGGTGGTGACGGACAACTGTCCGCCGAACCCGAAGATCCCCGCGCCGAATGCCATACCGAGCATCAGGGCGGACGATGACCCCGAAACGCCGACAATGCTGAGAAATACGGCCCCTATGACATAGAACGCGGCGGTCGGCACATAGGCGGTGTTTCGATCACCGAAGCGCGCCAGAATGATGTTGCCGATGACGCTGCCGATGTTGAGGGCTCCTACCGCCAATATCGCGGTCTGCAAGGGCAGGCCGCCGCCGGCAATCAACACGGGCAGCCAATTCACCGTGCAATAAATGCACAGGATGCTGAGCAGCGTGCCGATCCAGATCAACGTGGTGCTGGCAGCGAGTCCATTGGCGAAAAGTTGCAACACGGAGCCACGCGCCGGGCGGGCGCCCCCAGGTTCGCTCGGAATGATCGATGCTGAATCGCCAAGTCGCGCGACGATGCGCTTGAACTCCTGCGTGCGGCCACTTCGCATGAGGAACGCGGGTGACTCCGGCAGCAGCGCGGCCACGAGAACGAGCACTACGACAGGTATGCTCCCACCCACAATGAAAAGCGTCCGCCACCCAAAGGCCGGTAGCAGGCGCGCGCCGACGATCGAGCCGAGCATGGCTCCAAGTGGGAATCCGTTGAAGACAATCGCCACTATCGTGGAACGTGAGCGCAGCGGTGCGTATTCTGCCGTGAGTGCTATCACATTCGGTACCGCGCCTCCGAGTCCGAGACCGGTCAGGAGACGCAGCAGGGCGACCTCGTGTGCACTATGAGCGAAGCCGGTGGCGATCGATCCGGCCGACATGATGCACAGCGCGGCAAGCAGCAGCGGGCGTCGACCGAGCCGAT
>Ga0209169_10001294_pt1 | contig 15199 bp, 9 predicted proteins | sample HubBroMetageWRM4_FD_188346 | JGI IMG/M metagenome (GOLD analysis project Ga0209169, IMG submission 188346) | Warmed soil microbial communities from the Hubbard Brook experimental Forest, New Hampshire - Hubbard Brook CCASE Soil Metagenome WRM 4... | ecosystem: Environmental > Terrestrial > Soil... | reverse complement strand
CTCTGAATGCCAAGACCGGAGCCAAGTTGTGGAGCTACGCCACCGGCGACTACGTGGATTCCTCGCCCGCGGTGGCGAATGGGGTGGTTTATGTCGGCTCGGACCCCGTGTACGCACTAAACGCCAAAACCGGGGCCAAGCTGTGGAGCTACCTCCCCAGCAACGTTGTGGATTCCTCGCCAGCCGTGGCAAATGGGGTGGTTTATGTCGGCTCGGAAGACGGCAACGTGTACTCCTTCGGACTGAAGTGAAGGACAGTCGGGGGCAGGCAAAGGCAACTGAAGATGCCTTCCTTCGACCTTAAACCCAAGTCGTTCGAGCCGGTCGCGATACTGTCAGGGGCGGGTGGATAACTGTCGCAACCAGGCCTCTCTGACAATGTCGGCGGTGTCAAGCACTTTTCGAGCACACTACTGTATGCACTCCGAGAAGAGCGCCATTTCGCTCTCGTTGAAGGTGTTGCCTTTTCCAACCGTAGGCTCGCTTGTAATCCGTTCAGGTCAGGACACTCGGTCCGACCCATGCATCTCTTCGGTCGCACCCGCGATCATGATTACTACTTCGAACTCCCCCGCAAAAGGGGAGCGGGCTGCCCAATCAATTACTCGGTGTTGGACTGCACACCATGGCCTGGTTCGAGCTGGCCCGCGTGCGAACCGAACTTTTTCACTCGCTCGTAATCCCACCCCTTGCGCCACATCCAATACAGAGCAATCGCCAAGCGCCGCGCCATCGCCACCTTGGCGATCTTCCTTCCTCGTCGCATGGCCAGGTGGAAATACTTGCTGCGCCATTCCGGAATGCTTCGTGCCGTAACTTGGGCAGCTTCCACCAACAAGAAGCGCAACGTCGAACTCCCCTGTTTGGTGATGTGCCCTAGCCGTCGCCGGTTCCCACTGGAATCTTCCAAGGGCACCAGTCCCAGATAGCTCGCGATCTGCTTGCCACACTGAAACCGATCCGCTTGCCCGATGATCAGCACGAAAGCTAATGCGGTCAGCGCACCCACTCCGGGATGGGTCATCAAACATCGTGCCTCGGGGAACTTCTTGGCCTCTCGCTCGATCGCCTGACTCAGTTCTGCAATCGTCGGGTTCAGACGATCCAGCAACTCCAGCAGATCACGCCGGCGCCGGCTGGCCCACGGAGCCAGGCGAAATGCTTCCAGTTGCTCCCGTCCGTGTTTGCGCCACAACCTCTTCTTACAGCGCAGACCCTCATTGAGGGCCACGGCTTGCAACTGATTCATGATCCGCGTGCGCGCCTGCACCATGCGGTGCCGGTGCCATAGCAGTTGCCGTAGATCGCGATTCTCCCAGCTCGGTACCCAGATCTTCGGGAAGCGATCTTCCAGCATCAACTGCAGAATCAGCTGCGCATCCTGGCGATCCGTCTTCTGCTTGCGGACTCGTCGGGTCCGGATGTCCGCTGCATCTCCTATCCACAGCTCGAAGTGCAACTCCGAGAGCAATCGTTCAAACCAGCGCGCCTGTCCACTGGCTTCCATCCCCACTCGCACCTGCATTCCCTGGGCCGCGAGATCGCGATAAAACTTTTCCGCTTCCTCACGGTGTTGCAGTCGCCGTTCCTGGAACTCCCCACTGTCGGTATCCACAAATGCAATTTGCTGAAAGCCCGGGTGGTAATCTGCTCCTATAATGATCATGTTCGGCTCCTTTCTCCGAGCCCGTTGGTTGGATTCAGCACCACCAAAGTCTACTCGGGCATCGGAGCCGACATTGTCATAGAATCAATTACGCTCAAAACCCCAAGTTCCGTCGAACAAACGGCGCAAACTTGTGCTAAGATTCGCGACCACTTGGATCATGCAGCCCGATTCGAGCGCTGCATGAGCTGCATGATCCGCTGCAACCAGCGAACTCTGCTGGTAGATTCGCGCTTCAGTAGGTCTTATGCTGCTTGGCCCAGTTAATCCCTGTCTGAAGGTCCCTGAGGGCCTGATCAATCAGCGCGACTGCTGTCTCCTTCCGGCCACCCCAATCATTGCCGGCTTGTGCGAAGTCGGCCCTGGCGGCCTGCAGGGCGGATATGCCACTGTTCATCATCCCAGGCTCGTCGACGTTGACGTTGCCTGATTGCGGTTTCCGAGGGGTTGACTCGGTACTTACGCCCAGCGCTTTGAAAGCCTGGTCGATCGACGCGATGCCCCTTGCGCGATATCCTCCCCACCTGTCTCCGGCCGCTTCCAGGTAGCCCTTGGCGATTCTTAATTGTGCAATGCCGGCCTGGTATTCCGCTGGCACGTTCTGCTGAGCAGTAATCTGCGCTTGAGAGAATGCCATGGAAATCGCGACGCTTGCCACCAACTTGAGGGTTGCCGTTCCTAATCTTTTCCGCATCATCACATTTCTCCTCGTTGTTTCAAATTGGCTGGGCGGTGAGATGACCGTGCGGGATCTTGGGTGCGATTTGAACATCCCAGTGCCCACGCTTATGCGACTAGTTTACAAAAACATCTCGAGATAGTGGTGGGAAATCCCCGTTACACTCATCCTATGAAAGAGGGTGTCAAGGAAAAATACTCTCGCCGCCCCTCGGAGAGATGCGGGTGAGGTGACTTACATCCAGCCCCGTCTCATTCTCGCAAGGTGATTGGTTTGGCCGCTTCGGCTCGTCGCACTTTCTAGCGGCAACGCCGACTCCAGTTATTGGTTCCGACTCGATGGTTTCATGAACCGCGTGATCGACGCCATTCAGTTGCGAGGCTGCGCAAGCCAACCGTTTGGTCGTCGACCTAAGACAAGGGGGGAATTGAATTGACTTCCAGCACATCAGCAGCTGCGGCGCACGGGCGCCCAGCCATCTACGAACAGATAAAAAAAGAGCGAGCCTGCGAGAAATGCTTGCGCGAGGAGCGATCCGCTGCTCATCTGCTCTTGGCAGAATGCATGGAGCGCAAAGAGGTGGGACTTGAAGCTTTGATGGCAACGCGAGCCCAAGTGCTGCAGCTCTTTGGACGGATCGAGCGACTCAGCGGCCAAGTTGACGAAGCTTTCGGTGGCCAGGCATTCATACGCAACGCAGGAGGGCCAGCCAGTCCGGCGAACCGACGCAGATTCAACGCCTACGCCGACTGCCTCGAAAAGGTGTCCGGACAGCTGTGGGACGCTATTGTGCTGGGCGCTGACCAGTGGCGTCGAGCTGGCGGACGACTGGACTCCGATGATTATCTACATGACCGCGAAGCCAGGGCGCGAGCAAATGCGAATCGAGGTGCCGCGAAGGTTTAGCTGTGCGGTGCCGTATGGAGGGGCGATCATCCTCGTATCAGCGAGGACATGCCGACGTTTGCGCGCTCGCTGGGAAGAGACTGCCGGTTGATTTTTGCGAAACAAACCCAACCAAGTTGCTTGTTATCAACGTGCGAATAGCTGGTATTTGTTGCCTGTCATCTTGGGGCTACATTCAGGCTCCGGAAATCAACCGACTTCCAACGACTTCCTGAACAGTTGCGCCGACGCGTGAACGAGACCGCAGCATCGAGAAGCGTTGGGATAATGGGTTGATTGAGAGTACGATATTCCCATTGCTTACGAATTGGCTTAATCCTATTTGAGAAAATGGGGAACTGAGAAGCTGTGCCTGCGGTGAGGTTGCCGCGGTTCTCGTTATTCCATGAGGAGGAGCCATGCATCGTTCAAGTGAGTCCGGCCCGTCGAACTGCCGGCACAAGATATTTTTCCCGCTCGCTGCCCTCGCGCTCGCCTCGAGTGTTCTGCTAAATGCGCAGACCGGCCCACCCAAGTATGACCTGCATACCGAGACCAAACTCAAAGGCACGGTGGAAGAGGTCAAGCTGCCTCCGAAGGGAAATGAGAAGGATGTCGTCCACCTGATGATGAAAAATGGCGAGGACGTGGTTGATCTGTACTTCTGCCCGAAGTCATTTATGGACGACATGGGTGTGAGCTTCGGCAAAGGCGACGAATTGGCGTTTACGGGATCAAAGGTGAAGTACGGTGGAGCTGATTTGATCCTGGCGCGGGAAGTTGTGAAAGGCTCGGACACGCTGGTGCTGCGGGATGACAAAGGGAATCCGGTGTGGAACTGGAAGCGTTAGTGCTACACCCCGACTGATTCGGCGTGCCTCGAGTTATCGAAGTCTGGCACATCGACAGCGATCAAGCGAGGTGTTGCCGCACGGCCGAATTGGCCAGCTCGTTTGCTTCCGTATTCTGCTCTCTCCGCACGTGCGAAATGGAGAAATCGAAAGAGTGGGCCAGCTTGCGGCAGATCCAGTGCAGGGAATAGAGACGAGGGCTGCGGCAGGTATATTCCCCGCGCATCTGCCGCACCACGACTTCTGAATCAGAATAGACGTGAAGCTTTTTGGCCTTGAGTTTCAGGGCACATTGCAAGGCTTCCAGCAGCGCGAGGTATTCGGCGACATTATTATCCTGGCGCCCGATCCACTTGGCGATTCGAATGGTGCGGCCCTCAGAGCTGTCTAGCACAACTCCAATCCCAGACGGTCCCGGATTGCCCATGGAACCGCCGTCTACATACGCGACTACATCCGACATTCCCGCTTATCTCCTCAACCAACATGCGTCACGCATCGCTTCGACGTCAAGATGCTTTGTTGGTTCGCGCGATCGTGTGAAGCATGCGCCTCATTGTGAATAATGTTGTGGAAAACGAGGAAATGCAATTTCCATCTTCTCTAACCTTTGGTTCTTCAACGAGCTGCGTTGTTCGTGTTTTAAGTTTTTGCAAGCGCAGTTTGCACCAACAATCGGCATTGACAATTACGAGCCGAGTGTTTACCTTTGCCTCCGTCGACGGCTGAAAGGGTGGGCCAAACTAAAAAGTGGCCAGTCCAAAGTAAGCTGGGTGATCAGTTCGCTGGGGTGACCCGGAGAACGACCAGACCCGAAAAAACCGACTGCTCTGCGAGGGGTAGTTGGGGTTTGGAACTGCGAAAGCAGTGATCGCATCAAGGGCCGTGATGGTGCATACTCCACGCTGGCAGCTCCCTCGCAGGAGCTGGCGGCTAGAGCATAACCAATATCACGGCCTTTACCTTTTCTAGTAGATTTCCTCTCTCACACACTCTGCATCTTCCGATCAAACTTTTTTATCGTTTTCAAACTTCGGAACCTGTGTGCTCTGAGGTTCGCGTTCAAGCCTTACCCCACCCGTGCCACGCGACTACACCAAGAGGCCATTTACCAAATCCGTTAAGAAAAGTATTTTGGCTGCGAAGAGTTTTTGGAGAAAGAGCGTTCGTGAGCCTGCGGCGACTTTTGGGGGTCGCTGCAGTTTATCCGATAGCGACATGCTTGCCCTGTCCGAAATCTCTGACTCGGAAAATCAAAAATGGCAAACAACTCTGAGCATACTTTTGCGATCGTTCGGTTCAACGAAAAGACCTACATTTCGGGTGGGGTCATGGCCGTGGTCAAAGGAACGGAGAGCGCGCAGAGGGCTCTCAACGATTTCGAATGGTGTCAGAACCAGGAAGACCGAAGCGCCGGCTGGCGTTACTTCCTGGAAGAAACCGATCTGCAGCCTGGAATCGACCCAGCAAAGGCGACCCGGCTTCGCCAACTGCGCCTTGATCTTCAGGAATCCCAAGCAAAGAGCTTTTAGCAAGAACACGGCACGATCAGGTATCGAGGCGCGTCAGAATGCGTCGCCGATGCGCCATTGGATCGCACGATGGATGGTCGCGTTTCAGTAATGTGCCTACAGTGTCAACCAGAAACCCCGCGGATTCCAATTAGTATGGCAGCGGAATGGTTCGCTCGCGGAAGTTAAGAAAATCTGAGAACTCCCTCACGTCGTCGCAGGCGGCCGCTGCGTGAAACAAGTCTTGGCCCGCTCGGGCGAGATTGCGGTGATGGATGTTCCCGCGCCCAAACTGCTGCCCGGATGTGTCGTGGTGCGCATGGCGGCTTCACTCGTTTCAGCCGGCACGGAACGGGCGTCTTACGAATTCGCCAACAAAAATCTTCTGCAAAAAGCGAAAGCCCGCCCTGATCTGGTACGCGAAGTCGTGAACAAGGTTCGCCGAGATGGCTTACTCTCGGCCGTTGCAGCCGTTCGTGGTCGTCTCGATCAGCCGAACGCTTTGGGTTACAGCAGCGCTGGAACAATCGTTGCCGTGGGGGAAGGCATCACCGATCTCCACGTGGGAGATCGCGTTGCCTGTGCCGGAGCTAACTACGCCGTTCATGCCGAGTTTGCCTGTGTTCCGCGTTTGCTGCTCGCCCGGATGCCGCGCCTTTCAGCGGTGAGTTTTGACGAAGCGGCATTCACGACCGTAGGTGCAGTGGCTCTGCACGGCGTTCGCATGGCGGATGCGAAGCTCGGCGACGTCGTCGCGGTCATCGGTCTTGGTCTTCTCGGTCAATTGACGGCGCAGATACTCAAAGCGGCGGGCTGCCGCGTGCTGGGAATGGATATTGCTCCTGAGCGCGCCGAACTCGCTTTGCGCCTGGGTGCAGATGACGTCAGCATATCGAGCGACGGCTTGCGCGCTCTGTGCCTGCAGCACTCTGGCGGTCACGGCGCCGACGCGGTTCTAATCACTGCCGAAACCCCTAGCAGCGAACCTGTCGAGTTGGCTGGAGAAGTCGCACGCGACCGTGCTGTGGTGGTTGCGGTCGGAACCGTAGGCATGGATATCCAACGCAAACTCTACTTTGAAAAAGAGTTGAATTTTCGCGTTTCGCGCTCCTACGGGCCCGGCCGTTACGATTCCGCGTATGAGCAGAAAGGCCGCGATTATCCCATCGGCTATGTGCGTTGGACCGAAACGCGAAACATGGAAGCGTTTCTCCAACTTCTGTCAGAAGGCAAGCTCGATGTGAAATCCCTCATCACTCATCGTTTCCCTATCGAACGTGCCCAGGGCGCCTATGACTTAATTACTCGAAGGGTGGGCCACCCGTCCCTTGGCGTGTTGATTACCTATCCCGAACATGCTGAAGCGAGCCACGAAATTCAATTGTCTGGGAAGGGAAGGACACCGCGAGCCGGCGAGAAATCAATGGCGATCGGAGTTCTCGGCGCGGGTAATTTTGCCATGACTACACTACTGCCGGCGATCAAGCAGATTCGCGGGGCGCAGTTGGTCGGGGTTTGTGCCGCTAATGGCTCGCACGCGCGTCACGCCGCAGAGAAGTTTGGCTTCCGATATTGCGCGACAGAAGAACAGAAAATTCTCCACGACCCGGAGATCAACACGGTTGTGATTGCTACCCCGCACCACTTGCATGCGAGCCAGATATTGGCCGCGCTCGAAGCCGGCAAGCATGTCTTTTGTGAGAAGCCGCTTTGCCTGAACGAAATCGACCTTGCGGAAATTGTTCACGCCTATGGAAGCCGCATCCCTGGTCGCGACCCCTTGCTGATGGTTGGCTTCAACCGTCGATTTGCTCCCATGGCTGTAAAGATGAAAGCGTTTCTCAAACCAATCCAAGAGCCGCTGGCGTTGCACTATCGCATCAACGCCGGTTTTGTCGCGCGCGATCACTGGGTCAACGATCCGGAACAGGGCGGCGGCCGGGTTCTCGGCGAGGTTTGCCATTTTGTTGACTTCCTGATTTTTCTGGCCGGCGCTCTGCCAATCGAAGGGCAGACGCGCAGCTTGGATAGCCTCGAACAACCCTCCGACGACAATGTCATCATTTCGCTACGATTTGCGAACGGATCGCAGGGCACGATCAGTTATCTCGCGAACGGCGACCGATCCTACTCCAAGGAGCGAGTAGAAGTTTTCGGTGGAGGCGCCGTTGCCGTGCTGGAAGACTTTCGACGTCTCGATCTTGTGCGGCACGGTAGCAAACAGACATTTCGCTCACGTTTCCGTCAAGACAAAGGGCATCGCAGCGAGCTGGAGGCATTTGCCGCGGCGGTTTGTGGCCGAGGCGAGCTTCCGATTCCGTTCGATGAAATTGTTGCGACGACGCTTACGACCTTGCGCGCCGTTGAGTCGCGTTCGTCGTGTCAGGCGATCGAACTGGATGCAGCCGATTTTATAAAATCCAACTCGCGATTGGGCCGCGCTGCTTCCTAATTCAAAACCAAGTCTTTGACCAGGATCGCCATCTCCTTATTATTGTCGCTGAAGTTGAGATCGGGCCGAAACCCCCTTCCATGGCTGGTTTCGAGGCCGAGCGCCATCATAAATAAACGAAGTTTCGGGGCTGCCCGGAGCGCCCGATTGCCTGTATCTGTAGTATTTGCCAGTGGTTGCCGGATGGTTGCAAACCGTTGCGACAGTTGCAGGAATTATCAGTCTTGACCCGGCGCTTCTCAACGGTTACATTACCAGCAGTTGTTACGGATTTCGTGAGCAGGTTCCCCTCCTGATGGTCACCGATATCCAGTAATTCCCCCCAAGTAAAACGACTTCCCCCAAGCTTTAAAAAACGTAGGGAGAAAAATGATCAAATTAACCCAGAAGTGGTGGGGTGTAGTTGCAGTGGCGCTATTGTGTTTTGCGCCGTCCGCTTTTGCCAATAGCAATTTGACCATGACCGGTGCGGGAAACAACGTCATGGACGGTGTGTACGTCGGTCCTTATTACGCGACGGTCAACGGGGTCGCGAATTCGCCGGTTATCTGCGATGACTTCGCCGACGAAAGCTATATCGGCAGTTCTTGGAATTTCACAACTAACAACTTTTCAACTCTAGGCAGCGCATTATGGGGCAACCAGACCCAGAATTATGAGGCAGCGGCCTGGCTGACTCTCCAGATGCTCTCCTTGAACGGCAACCCGAACAATGCTACGCAGGTGGGATATCTTTCATTCGCCATCTGGTCGTTGTTTGACAAGAGCGCTCTCAACGGACTGAACTCGACGCAGTTGGCGGGCGTGGACAGTTGGCTGAGCAAGGTTCCGTCGAACTTGACGCCCAGTGAATTCGCCAACTTTGTTATATTGACGCCGCAAGGCTGCAAGAATGGTCCAGGCTCTTGCCCAGGTCAGGAATTCCTGATGATGGTGCCCGAGGGCGGCGCAGCAGCGCTGTACTTGCTCTTCGCGGGACTGTCATGCTTTGGCGCCATGCTTTTACGGCGTCGGCGACAGGCGCCATCGGCAAGCTCAAGCATGGCGTAATTGCTGGCGCACACGACGAAGACCCTCCCCCATTTATTTCGTCGGTCACTCTACTGGTGGCTCGACGGCGCTGGCGCGCTCTGCTCCTCCGCTAATCGGTCGATCGTTTCTCTGGGCAGATCCTGCAGCAGTTTCAGAAAAACTCCGTTGGTCCAGCCGAAGCCAACCACATTGGCTTGATATCCCGCGCTCACCTGCACGTCCGATGACCGCGTCACCACGTTGTATTTCTCCCGGATGGTTCCTTCTCTCTTGAAGTTCTGCGCCACCGTGGACAGAAATTCGTACGAGATTCGATTCGCATCGTCGGCGAAACCGTATCGGCGCAGACCTTCCACTGCCAGTAATTGAAGGGGGGCCCACCCATATGGATAATCCCACTGTCCGCCGGTTTCATTCGGGCTCGTGGCCAGCCCTCCTGGCTGCTCGAAAACTTTGACGCTCCGGGCAACAGCTTTCGCTTGCTCAGGACTGGCCAGCCCCGCCCACAGCGGATAAAACGCGGTCAGGTATTCGTACGTCGATCGAGTTCCACTGCGTAGGTCGTAGTCAAAGAACAGTCCTCGCCGATTGTCCCAAAGATATTTGTCGATTAGCTTCTTGCGTTGCTCCGCTCGCTGTTTCCAATGCGTGGCTTCGGCACCATTGCCTAGTAGGCGGCTGATTTCTTCCAGATCCTTCTCCGTCTTATACAGGAGACTGTTGAGGCAGACCGGAGCAAAGTGATGAGTGGCTGCGCCGTAGGGTCCGAAGCGGAAAGAAATATCAAACCCCGATTCGCGCATGCTGCGATCTCCCTTGTAGTAATCAGCGCTTAACACCACCGTGGCGGCGGAGTCGCATCCGGGGTGGGGCATGGTTTCGGCAGCGTCGCAGACTTGCACGCTGTAATCAGGGCCGGCGGCTTGCGCTTGCGCGTCTTTCACCGCTACGTAACTTCGCGCCAGATCAGGACGAATAACAAAGTAGCCCGCAACCTTGCGATGGAGCCCGGCTTCATCCTGCTCACTTTCGGCGGCTGGCCCGTCGCCAAAATCGTAATAGCGAGAGAGCCTGGTTGAGCCTGCCAAGTGGGGCTCGCGCGTCCACATTTCATAGTCCCGCACAGCGAATTCGTAGGCGCGAGCCAGCCATTTTTTGTCCTCGTGCCCCGCAGTTTTGTCCGCGTTATAAACCTCCATGATCATGGATGTCAGAAAGGGTGGCTGAGAGCGGGTCAGATAATAGGTGCGGTTGGCGTTTAAGATGGTCCCGTAGTGCTCGATTTCAAAGAAAAAGTTTTCCACCATTCCACGCGCCAGGTCGATTCGCCGATCATGCACAAGGCCCAGAATAATAAAAAAACTGTCCCAACCGTACATTTCGTTGAAACGCCCGCCGGGTACAACGTAACTATATGGAAGGAACAGCAGCCCTTGCGGCGAGATCGCAGCGACGTCGGCTTGCCCCGGATGTCGAATGATCATCGGCAGGTGTTGAACGTGTATCTTGCAGGTTAGCTTGAGTTGCTTTACAGAATCAGGCTCGGGAAAGCTCGCCGGTAAATACAGCACGGCGGCTTCGGGCAACTTTGGATCCACGACGCTGTCGCATCGGGTCATAGAGCGGGTAAGCACGTCCCAGTTCGAATTGATGTATTGCAGGACCGGAGTCAAGCCGGAATCCGCTGATGCGGAGGCTCTCCCGGGCAGGTGTAGGAAGACAAATACGGATAGCGAGAGGATGACAGAGATACAAGTCGAATTCAGAAAACGCCGTCGCAACATGGCCGTCGAATCCTTTGGTGATTAAGACTACATCGCTCCCCAGTCATTGGAAAAACTACCCCCCCGGCTCTGGACACGACCGCGCCAACCACGCGGCTAATGCCGCAACGATGGCCGAATCCGACAACCGCAGGCCCTAATAATTTCCTCCCTCCGGGCCTGGTTTAAGCTACCATTGCAGGGGCGAATTTGATGGAACGGGACCCTAGAATTAAGCCAGACGCGATAGGAAACGACGCTGCTGGCGTACGCACGCCTTCAGAGGGAGGCAGTTCCTCGTCCGGCGCGAATCTTCCCTCCGATGCCCCAACCTTCGTAGATTATTCACCTGACGCCGCAACTGTGGTTGACCTTTCTCTGGGATCTCCGGGTCTCGCGCCAAAAGCGAAAAGACGTCCGTCCATCGTATATCCGTACCAAGCCACATTGGAACCGGGCATGGTCCTCGCCCAGAGGTATGAGATCGTCGAGATTTTGGGGCAAGGCGGCATGGGCGCGGTTTACAAGGCGACCGACCGTGAACTCAATCGCACCGTGGCGATTAAAGTAATCAGGCCCGACCTGGCTCGCGACCAGGGCATCGTCGATCGCTTCAAACAGGAACTCCTGCTGGCTCATCAGGTGACGCACCGCAACGTCATCCGCATTTACGACCTCAGCGAAGCAGATGGAATGAAGTTCATCACCATGGAGTACGTCGAAGGCGAAAATCTGCTGACCCTCCTCCATGAGAAAAAGAAATTCGCGCCCGAAGAAGCCGTGGAAATCATGCTGCAGGTTTGCCGGGCCTTGGAAGCGGCGCACACGGTGGGCGTGATCCATCGCGATTTGAAACCGCAGAATATTATGCGCGATAAGACGGGCCGGATTCTGGTGATGGATTTTGGCTTGGCGCGCACGCTCGAAGGCGACGGCATGACCCAAAGCGGAGCTTTGGTGGGGACGATGGAATATATGTCCCCGGAGCAGGCGCTCGGGAAGCCTCTGGATCAACGCTCGGACATTTTCGCGCTTGGACTCATCTTTTACGAAATGCTCACCGGGCAGATGCCGTTTAAGGCGGATAGCACAATCGCCAGCCTGATTCGGCGCACCCAGGAGCAGGTCGCGCCAGTATCCGATCACGACGCCACGATCCCACGGTCGGTGAGCAGTATCGTTCACAAGTGCCTGGAGCGTCAGCTCGAGTTGCGCTACTCAACCGCTGCTGAACTTTTGGCAGATTTGGAAACCTGGCAGGGTAAGCGCGCCGGTGCGACGCTGAGCTTCGAGCCCAAGATAGGTCCGTGGGGCCGGACGATCCCGTGGCCATCGATTACTGCGGGCTTAATCGTAGTGGTGCTCGCGATTGCGGGATACCGATTCCGCGACAATCTGTTCTCCTCGTCTCCGGCGCGAACCAACGCGGGTCCGGCTATTTCGCTCGCGATCCTGCCGTTTCGGAACGCCTCCGGTGATCCGAGTTTCGACTGGTTGGGTTCGAGCCTGGCGGAGATGTTGAGCACGGATGTAGGACAGTCCCCAAAATTGCATACTGTGAGCCCCGACCGTTTGCACCAGATATTCACGGACCTGCGCATTTCACCGACGACCTCGCTGGATCCGACGGTCATTCACCGCGTCGCCGATTTCAGCACCGCCGACCGCGTGGTTTGGGGACAGTACGCGAAGTTCGGCGACCAGATTCGGATTGACGCCACTATGCAAGACATCAAGAGTGGCAACACGGTTACGCTCAAGGCGGACATTCCCAGCGAGAAAGATATCCCGGGTGCGATCGATCGCCTGGCCGATTCCATCAGACAAAAACTTGCGCTTTCGGATGATGTTCTGAAGGAGTTGAAAGCCAGCTCGTTCAAAACGACTTCACAATCTGTGGATGCCTTGCGCGACTACAACCAAGGCGTCGGCTTCCAGAGGGATGGGAAAAACCTGGAAGCGCAAAAGCAATTCGAAGCCGCGACCAAAGCGGACCCCAACTTCGCGCTGGCGTTTTCCAGACTGGCGCAGACTTACAGCATTCTGGGCTACGATAACGAAGCCGAGCAGTCCGCCCAAAAAGCGGTTCTGCTCAGCCAAAACCTTCCTGGCGCAGAAAAGTATTTGATCTCTGCTATTCATTCTCAGGTGGTCAAGAACTATCCAGAAGCGATCAAGGCGTACGAAAATCTCGCGAAAGCTTCGCCCGATAACTCGGACGTGGAATCCGCCTTGGCGAGCTTATACAAAGAGTCCGGCAACCTGCCGAAAGCCCGGGAATACTATCAGAAGCTCTTAACCACGAACCCGAAGGATGTTGCCGCAACTCTCGAACTCGGGCGCGTCGCCCTCAAGAGCGGCGACCCGCAGGGCAGCCTCGACCCGCTAAGCCGCGCTCACACCATGGCCATCCAGGTAGACAATCAGGAACAGGAAGCCGCCAGCCTGCACTTCATGGCCGTGGCATACGCGATGTTGAGCAAGCCTGAAGAAAGCGTGCGCAATGAGGAGGAAGCATTGGCTATCTGGCGGCGCATTGGTCAGAAGCGTGGCCTCGCGCTCAGCCTGAATGAGATGGCGATGGTCCAAGCTTTACTGGGCAAGCCTAAAGATGCGCTGGCCAACTTCCAACAGGCGCTCGAGGTTCGGCGTGAAATCGGCGACAAACGTGGCCTGGGCGATACTCTGATCGACTTGGGCAATTTCTACAATGACCGTGGCGACCATGATCAGGCTTTGAAAATGTACAAGGAAGCCTTGCAATTGCAGCGCGACCTCGGCAACGAAAGTTTGCAGGCCATTTGCCTGAACAACATCGGCACTGTGTATTCGGAAACAGGCCAATACGAGGATTCGCTCACCTACTATCAGCAGGCGCTCGAGTTGCGTGAAAAATCGAAGGAGCCACGCGACATCGTAGAGGCCGTCCACAATCTCGGCGAGACTTCAGCCCAAATGGGCCAGTACGATCAGGCTATTTCGTATTACCTGAAGGCGTTGGATTTGCGCCGCAGCATGGACGACCCACGTGGCGCTGCGATTGAGTCTTACAGTCTGGGCACGCTGTTTGATTATCAGGGGCGCTTCGGGGCAGCCATTAATTCGAAGCAGGAAGCACTCAAAAATTTCCGCGATATCAAAGACCGAACTTCCTGGATGGCCAAGATGCTGGACGGTGTGGGGGAAGCCCTCATCCTCGCGGGGCGCGGCGAAGAGGCCAAGGATTATCTGGACCAGGGACTCAGCCTCGCACGCGAATTGAAGACCGACGGCGTGATAGCGGAGGCATTAGGATTTCAGGGCGATGCGTTTTTCTATCGCGGAGATTTAAAATCCGCGCGCGCTTCGTACGTGCAGGCGCTACAGGCTGCTGAACAGAGCAAAGAGCCGAACACTATTCTGCTCGCGAAGGCAAACCTGGCGAAAGTCGATGTGAGGGAAAAACGTAGTCAGGCGGCCATTTCCAGCCTTCGATCGTTGATCCAGCAGGCTGACGAACTAGGGTTGAAGTACACCTCGGTAGAGTCCTCGATCTTCATGGCCGAAGCTATGATGCAAACTCTTGACTACGCCCACGCGCGCCAGGAACTGGGACGGGCCCTGCTGCTTTCAGACAAACTCGGAATGCAGCCGCTGAGCGCTCGGGCGCATTATCTGTTAGCGACGATCGACCAAAATTCCGGCAGCAGCAGCGATGCCAATGACAATTATCGCGAGGCGCTCCGTCTGCTCGACGGGATGCAGATGGATTCCGGAGCGGAAAACCTCCTGCAACGCGCGGACCTCAAAGCCATGTATGAGGAGTGCGTCCGAGCGACAAAAACCATCAGCAACTGAAATCATGCGGCGGGCAAGCTTTCGAGCTGGCGTGGCCGTACCTCATCTACAACGCGATCCCGTATTTGGCCGCCAAGAAGACTCGAAGCTTCGGCGGCGCGGCCTGCGCTATTTCTTGCCAAGTCGAAATTCTCAGTTTGGTCCGCAATACAACCGGCTTCACACACTTCATAACGGCGTACCAGGCATGAGCCAGGTCCGGCCTGCGGGCATCGACTAGAACGCAGAATGAACATTGCAATGCATAAGCCGCGAGCACATTTCGGACAAGCTGGTAGGAAAGATAACGGTCGTCGATTTGAGGCAGTTGCTGCCCATCGAAGACTTCCGAGAAATCGCGATATGCCAGGAGAACTTTTTTCTCGGCACTCTGGAAGTCACTCTCGGTGAGTTTCGCTTCGACCAACAGATCCCCCAGTCGCAGATCGACTTCCGTGCGATCAAATCGTCCATTAGCCAGGGGGACACGAGCCTTGTAGCCGAAACACGCGGATGCGCCCGGCTCTGCGCCCAGTAGCGCCGC
>Ga0209169_10001293_pt1 | contig 15199 bp, 14 predicted proteins | sample HubBroMetageWRM4_FD_188346 | JGI IMG/M metagenome (GOLD analysis project Ga0209169, IMG submission 188346) | Warmed soil microbial communities from the Hubbard Brook experimental Forest, New Hampshire - Hubbard Brook CCASE Soil Metagenome WRM 4... | ecosystem: Environmental > Terrestrial > Soil... | reverse complement strand
CTGGATGCGCCGGGCCTTTTTCAACCTTCAGGATGACCTTGCGACCGACCATCGCGTCGGCGAGCTCGGGCGGCGAGGTCCTCGCGGTATCGAAAGTCGCGACCATCTCTCCCCGCCGCATCACCGAGACGCGGTCGGTCAGATTCATGATCTCGCGCAATTTGTGGGTGATGAAGATGATGGTTTTGTTCTCGCGCTTGAGGACGCGCAGCATCTCGAACAATTGGTCGGCCTCGGCGGGGGTCAGGACTGCCGTCGGCTCGTCAAGCACGAGGATCTCGGCCCCGCGCACCAGCGCCTTCAGGATCTCGACTCGCTGCTGGAGGCCGACCGACAATTCGCCGACGATGGCGTCGGGATCGACCACCAGCCCGTATTCGCGCCCGAGTTCGTTGAGCTGTTTGCGGATTGCGCTTGCGCCCTTGGCGAGCAGCGGCCCCCCCTCGGCGCCAAGCATCACGTTGTCGAGCACCGAGAGCGGCGGCACCAGCATGAAGTGCTGATGAACCATGCCGATCCCATGGCTGATCGCCTCGCGCGAGGAGCGGATTCTCACTGGCTCGCCGTTGACGCGGATTTCGCCTCTATCGGCTTCGTAGAAGCCATAGAGGATCGACATCAACGTCGATTTGCCGGCGCCGTTCTCGCCGACAATGCCGTGGATCAGTCCGCGTTCGACGACGAGATTGACGTTGGCGTTGGCGTGAACCGGGCCGAAGCTCTTGTCGATGCCGATCAGTTCGATGGCGGGAGGGGCTTTGCTGGCCTTGATGGCGCCCATCCTCGGGTTGAGCATCATGGCCGGGCTTGACCCGGCCAACCACGTCGCTCGACCACCGCGATCACAGGCGGATGTCGCCTGCGATCTTCAGCACAGTGAGGAACGAAACAAACGGGGATGGCCGGGTCAAGCCCGGCCATGACGTTTAACATGCGAACGTTTCGCCGCGGGGAAGAGTCACGACGGACACTTGTTGTCGGACATGTAGTCGTGCACCTGAATCTTGCCTGAGATGATGTCCGCTTTGGCCTGATCGGCCTTGGCCCTCACTTCTGCGCTGAGAATGGCCTTGTTGTTGTCGTCGACCGCATAGTCGACGCCGCCCTCCTTCAGGCCGAGCACAAGGATTCCCGGCTTCCACTCGCCGTTCTTCGCATCCATGAACGACTTATAGGTCGCGACGTCGACATGCTTCAGCATCGAGGTCAGGATTTTGCCAGGGAACAAGCCGTTCTGGTTGGAATCGACGCCGATGCCGAACTTGCCGGCGTCGGCCGCGGCCTTGAGCACGCCCTGGCCGGTCGCGCCCGCAGCGGCATAGACAATGTCGGCGCCGCGATCGATCTGCGACTTGGCGAGTTCGCCGCCTTTGACCGGATCGTTCCAGGCCGAAGGCGTTGTGCCCGTCATGTTGGCGAAGACTTCCGCCTTGCCGTCGGAGCCGTATTTGACGCCCTGCGCGTAGCCGCACTCAAACTTCGAAATCAAGGGAATGTCCATGCCGCCAACGAAGCCGACTTTGCCGGTCTTCGATGTGTCGGCTGCGATCACGCCGACAACGAACGAACCCTCATGCTCCTTGAAGACGACCGACTGGACGTTGGGCAGGTCGACGACGTCATCGATGATGCCAAATTTCGTCTTGGGATAATCCGGCGCGATCTTCTTCAGCGCGGTCTCCCAGGCGAAACCGACCGTCATGATTGGCGAGAAGCCATCCTTGGCGAACTTACGCAGGACCTGCTCGCGCTGCGACTCGTTCTGGATCTCGATGTCACGGAAGTCGACGCCGGTCTCCTTCTTGAAGCGTGTCGCGCCGTTGAAGACCCCCTCGTTGAACGATTTGTCGAACTTGCCGCCGAGATCATAAAGAACGGCCGGCTTGATGGCGTCGGCCGCATAGGCGGCCGCGGAAGCGAAAAGACTTGCGGCAAAAGCCGCCGACGTCACGAGCGTGATGCGACCGAACATATTTTGACCTCCCGCTGGGGCAAGCGGCTCCCGAGCTCGCCCAAAAATCCAGCCGGCTGGTCGAAGTTCACTCGCGTGATCGAGGCGCTTCCCAGCCGGGGATGGCGCAGAGACTATGCAAGCAATGTACCGAGAGCAAGCGGACGCACGGGGGGACAGAGGCCGGTCGCCGTACGGCGCGAGCGGTCGTCCGATCAATTGAACAGTGACGAGACGCTCTCTTCCTTGGCGATGCGGCCGATCGCCTCGCCGATCAGAGGCGCGATCGAGATCACGCGGATGTTCCGCGCGACCCGCACGGCTTCCGTAGGTTGGATCGTGTCGGTCAGCACCAGTTCGCTGAGCTTGGACGCCGCGACTCGCGCCACCGCCCCGCCCGACAGCACGCCATGGGTGATATAGGCCGAGACGCTTGCCGCGCCGCCTTCAAGCAGCGCGTCGGCGGCGTTGCACAAAGTGCCGCCCGAATCGACGATGTCGTCGAGCAGCACGCAATGGCGCCCAGCAACATCGCCGACCACGTTCATGACTTCCGATTCGCCCGCCCGCTCGCGCCGCTTGTCGACGATGGCGAGGGGCGCGTCGAGACGTTTCGCGAGCGCGCGGGCGCGCACCACGCCGCCAACGTCGGGCGACACGACCATCACGTTCTTGCTGCCGTTATGGTGGGCCTGGATGTCCCGCACCATTGTAGGGGCGCCGAACAGATTGTCGGTTGGGATATCGAAAAAGCCCTGGATCTGGCCGGCGTGGAGATCAACGGTCAGGACACGGTCCGCTCCCGCGCGGGTGATGAGATTGGCCACGAGCTTGGCCGAGATCGGGGAACGGGGCCCCGGCTTTCGATCCTGGCGCGCATAGCCGAAATAGGGGATGACCGCCGTGATGCGCTGCGCCGAGGCGCGGCGCAGCGCGTCGATCATGATGAGCAACTCCATCAGGTTGTCGTTCGCGGGATAGGACGTCGACTGGATGATGAACGCATCCCGGCCGCGCACGTTCTCGAGAATCTCGACGAAGATCTCGAGATCGGCGAAGCGGCGCACGTGACAGGCGGTCAGGGGCTCGCCGAGATAGGCCGCGATCGCCTCGGCCAGCGGCCGATTGGAATTGCCGGCCAAAATCTTCATTGTGCCGGGCAAGGGCCACTCTCCAACCGCGCGCTTCCAGGCGCGCTTTCGCGCGGTCGCGGCGGGTCATAGCAGCGCGCCGACCCGCGAACAACATGACAAAGAGATCACAACGGCGGGAGCCGGCGCGGCTGTCCACAAGAAAAAGCTATTGGGCGTAGCTGAGCGCGGCGCTCGCGGGAGCGGCTTCCGGGGTATTGGACAGATAGGCGGCGAGATCGTCCGCGCATTTGGCCCCGATGCTGTTCAGCGCGGCATCATCGAGCATCGCCCAGGCGTCGTCGCCCGCGCCCTTGACCGCGATCGCGTCGGTAAGCCGCTGTGCCCGTTGCTTGTTCGGCGTGAACACGTCCCAGACGACATCGATCTCCGCTCCGCCCTCGATCAGCGAAGCGGTGAGATAGCCGCGCACGAGATAGTGCGCCTTGGCCGGCGCGGCCACGGCGATTCGGCGCGCCGCCGCCGCCTCGTCGAAGCTCTGGCGAAAGCGGGTCGAAACGTCCGCGGGAGGCCCGTCGACCGAGGCGATGGCGACCGTCGCGCCCGCCATATTGGCGTCGTCGCGCAGAGCGAACTGGGCGCTCGCATCCGCGCTCGGGGGGTTGGCGGCGACATCGTTGCAGGCGCTTAGGCACGCGCACGCAAACATGAGCGCGAGCCCCGCGTAAAACGCCTTTACCGGCCGTGTAATGCTGAAACGCAAGCTGAACGCACTCCCTCCCGCGGCCAGTCCGCCGCCGCCGCGAGGCAAGGTTAATAATCCGTTAAGGCGCCCGAGCCAACCGCTAGCGGCGAACGCCGTTAACGGCAAGCGTGTGTGCTGTTAGCGGTCCAAGAGCGGTGGCGTCATATTGCTAGCGGCTTGGCACAACGGAACATGAAATTGAACGGCCGATCCTCACACGCAAGCTCAAGCCAGACGGGACGTCAATCCGCCTAACGCGAGGAGCGCCTCCGGCGCGACATGCCGGCGAGGCGCTCGAGCGCTAATGAGACGCGCATGGCCGCCGCTGCGCCTTTGGCTCCGGGAGCCGTTTTGGTTCTAACTTTAGCGTGTCAAACTGCCCGGTTTGGCGCAACGTTCCTATCTGATCACTCCGCCGTCCACGATACACTCATCGGGAGTGCCGCCGGCAGAGCCACCCACCGCGCCTGTTGACGGGAAGCGAGATCTGACGCCGAACGAGCGCAATCGTCATGTCCGGATGAGGTTTGACTATGGTTGCAGGGCCCGATTTCGGCCCGCTTTCAATTGCTCGTTAGCGTTCGACACGACGTCGATGCGACGAAGCTTGCTTGGGCCTGGAGATCCGACGACGGATTTCCAGTTCTTAAGAAACGGAACCGCGTCTGCCCATAACATGGCGCCGTCGGCGGTAAGCACCGGCTCGGAAGAATATTGCGAAATGAAGGCGCGTCGGAGCCGGGGCGTGCTGTTTCCTCCGCTGGAATGCATCGTCAGACTGCTGAAAACGGCGAGACTCCCTGCCTTGGCGATCACCGGCGCACCCTCGAGCGGACCAGAATAACCGACCCAGTCGTTTGACAGCGGATCGAATTGGTGGGGGACGCTCGTCTTGATGCCCGATTCGCTCATGGGAAGAATGTAGATTGTGCCATTCTCCTCAGTGACATCGTCGAGAGGACACCAGCAGGTAATGTACGGCTTATGGCCGATTTCGCCGTCGACCGCATTGACGTAGCCGGAATCTTGGTGCCAGGCGAGCTTCATCCCGGTTTCGGCTCCCTTTACCACGAAGCCGTCGAAGAACAGGAAACTGTCGGGCCCGAGGAAGGCCTTGCAGATCTCTTCCATTGTCTCGCTGAAGAGGTGCTTCCCGAGCGCCTCGCGCTCACGAAAACAGAACGAGGCGTGATAGCGTTTGCCGCGATGGGTGATCCCGATCTGGTCGACGCCCAGTGCGTCCATTTTCGTGTCTTCCCGCCACACGAAGTGGGCGCATTCATTGCGCAGAAGAGCCAGCAGATCATCTGACACGACGTTCTCGAAAATGCAGTATCCGTCTTCGACGAATTGGCGCTTGTGGCCTTCGGTAACCTGAAGCTTCGCTCTTTGTCGGGGCATGCTTCCGTCCTCCTTCTCTCGCGTCAGGCCGTCAGACTGGCGCGAAGCTCAATCACCTTCTTCATGAATGCAGCGACCCTTTGGGTATCAACGGCGCCCCACCACACGCCGTCCGTCTTCAACGAACTGCCTATGATGACACCCTCCGCTCGCCGCAAAATCTCGCTGACGTTGTCCGTCGTCACCCCGCTCCCGACGAAGACCGGCAGACGTGTGGCGTGGGCGATCTCCTCGAGTTCGCTCAGGTCGGCCGCATCGCCGGTACGTCGCCCGGTCGCTATCACAGCGTCAGCATCAAAAAACTCGAGGTCCCGCGTGAGCTCCGTCACCGAGCGGTCGGCCACGATAGCATGCGCTCCGTGTTTCACATGCGCGTCCGCGAAGATCATTACCTCTTTTGCGCCGATGGCGGACCGGAACCGCAGAGCCCGGGCGGCCTCGCCCTCTATCAAACCTTCATTAGCGACATAAGCGTTGGCCCATTGATTGACGCGAACGAAAGCCGCCCCGGCGGCTTTTGCGACCGCCAATGCCTGGATCGCCGCGTTGGCTAGGATGTTGACGCCTAACGGTACGCCGAACTCGCGGCGGACGCGGTCCGTGATGACGGCCATCGTGCTCGATGTCTCTGGCCCGATTTCGGATGGCTTCAGAAAAGGAATGTCGCCGTGATTCTCGATGATTAAACCGTCGATGCCTCCGCTAACGTAAGCTTCCGCATCGCGTAGCGCCTGATCATAAATTGTCTCGACGCTCATGCCGGCGAAGCGTGGCGAGCCCGGAAGGGGAAGGCAATGGACCACGCCAACGGCCACCTTGCGCTTTTGAAAAATTTTCAAACAAGCATTGCCGCGATTATCGGCTATGGCTGGACTCATGGGCGGCTCCTCGCCGCAACTGCTTATCACCACAAAAAACGGCGTTCAACAGAACTGTCGCTCGAATAATAGCCAGCACCTTGACGAATCCTACTGGAGTTTAGGCTTGCGAGGCGCCGGGGCCGCGTGCCAAATTGAAGCGCTTCAAACACTGGGAGGCCATGTCATGTACAAGCGAACAGTTTTCGCGCTCGCGGCAACTGCCCTGTCGATCGCCACCTTCGCGCCGGCCCATGCAGCCGACAAACCGACCATCTGCTACGTTACATTCAGCCTTCAGGTCGACTACTTCCAGGCCGGAGTCGGGGGGGCCAAAAAGGCGGCGGAAGAGCTTGGCGTCAATCTCATCGTTCACGACCCACAGGCCGACGCAGGCCGCCAGGTGTCCCAATTCGAGGATTGCATTGCGCAAAAGGCGGACGCAATCATCATCGACCCCATCGAGTCCACCGCGCTCGCGGGCCCCATTGACGAGGCCGGCAAGAAAGGCATTCCCATCGCCGCGCTCGACACGCCGATCAAGAGCCCTTACGTCGTCATTCAGCTCGGAATCCCGCAATTCGACGCGTCGCGCGAATTCGGCCATTTCATCGCCGGCTATATCATCGGCAAATTGAGCGGCAAGGCCAAGATCGGAGTGATGCTCGCCTCCACCGAGGTGCAGCTTGCCCGCCGCGATGGTTTTCTCGAAGCGCTGAAGGCGGTGCCCGGCTCCGCGGTGGTCGCAACCGGCGACGGCAAAAACATTCTCGAAACCGCTCAGGCGGCGGCAGAGGATTTGCTCACCTCGCATCCCGATATCGACGTCATCTATGCGACCGGCGATCCTCAGCTGCAGGGCGGGCTGGCGGCTGCGGCTTCGCAGGGAAGGAAGATCGCCTTTTTCGGCTGGGACGACATCCCGCAGCCCTTTATCAAGCCGCTCGAGGAAGGCCGCATCGTCGGCTTCCTGAAGCAGGCGCCGCAGGTTGGCGGCGAGATGGCGGTGCGATTCCTAGTCAAGAAACTCAAGGGCGAAACGATACCCGCACACTATTCTTACAATCCGACTGTCATTACCCAGTACAATCTCGACCAGAATCGCTGAATGGGCGGCGGCAAGCAAGTTTTCACCTGCCTTGCCGCCCTCATGTCCGAGCATAGGATGAAATGACGCCGAGAGCGGAAAGCGGCGGGCCATCGGAGGAACGCTTCACGGCGCCTGCCGCAGCGCGCATCCAGCGGCGCGATCTGTCGCGTAGAATTGTCGTTCTTGCGGTCCGCTATGGCACCTTCATTGGTCTTGTCCTATGGGTCGCCGTAATGGCTTTCGCCTCGGCGAATTTCCTCACTCCTATCAACCTCCTCAATGTCGCGCGGCAAACCGCGCCGATAATCGTCATCGGGATCGGGGCGACCTTCGTCATGGCGACGGCTGGAATCGACCTGTCGGTCGGGTCGATCGTCGCCCTCGTCTCATGCCTCGCCGCCTCATGGCTTCGTGACGGGATGGCGGCACCAGTGGCCGTCGTCGCCGTCATTGTGGCGGGCGGCGGCTTGGGCTGCGTAAACGGGATGCTCGTCTCCCTGGGCGTTCCAGCCTTCATCGCAACACTGGGCGCACTTGTGTCCATCCGCGGGCTGGCGTTCGTTTATAGCCATGGGCACGCGATCCCGATCGCCAACGAGGCGTTTTTGTGGCTCGGCCGAGGTGATCTCCTCGGCGTCAACATTCCTTTTGTCCTCGCGGTCCTCGTCACGCTGGCCGGTCTGTTCGTTCTAAACAGAACGAGGTTCGGCCTGCATGCGCTTGCAGTCGGAGGCCGCGAGGAGGCGGCGCGCGTGATGGGCCTCCCCATCGGCCGAATTAAAATCGCTGTCTACGGCATATCCGGCGCCTTAGCCGCGCTCGGCGGCGTCGTGATCGCGGCGAGGCTGTCGAACGGCTCTCCGAACGCGGGCATGAGCCTCGAGCTCGACGCCATTTCCGCCGTCGTCCTCGGCGGCACAAGTCTGTTTGGCGGATCCGCCACAGTGATCGGGACGGTGATCGGAGCGCTTTTCATAAACTTCATCCGCAATGGTCTCAATCTGCTGGACGTGGATCCGTACTGGGTTCAGGTCGTCACCGGAATCGTGCTGATTTCAGCAGTGTTGCTCAATACGATCGTCAACCGACGCGTCGAGCAATGGGCGCGGCACCAAGTGGGCGACGAATGAGTGCGCCACTCGTCGCGATGACGGACATCTCGAAGACATTCGGCGCAGTCCGCGCGCTCTCGCGCGCAAGTCTGACGATCGGAGCCGGCGAGGTGCTGGGTCTTGTCGGCGACAATGCCGCGGGCAAATCCACATTGATGCGAATTCTCGCCGGCGCTCACCAGCCCGACTCCGGCGCGATCGCGATCTCCGGCCGGAGGGTCATCTTTCGTGGCCCGAACGACGCCCGCTCGGAGGGCATAGAAATGATCTATCAAGATTTCGCTCTGGTTCCTGCGTTAACCGTTACGCAAAACGTCTTTCTGGGGCGCGAGCGGGTGAGCGGTTTGCCGGCCCTGGGCGTTCTCAATAAAGCCGCAATGGATGAGAGGGCTCGGAGCCTGTTCGCCGCGCTGGGACTGCGTGTCCCCTCGGTTTCGACCCCGGTCCGTGAATTGTCGGGGGGCCAGCAGCAGGCCGTCGCAATCGCGCGCGCCACGGGATTCGACGCCAAGCTCGTAATCATGGACGAGCCGACCGCAAATCTTGCCGCCCCCGCAATTGCCAAGGTGCGTGAAACTGTTCTCAGGCTGAAGAAAAGCGGCGTCTCTGTGATCCTTATAAGCCACAGGCTGGAAGACATATTTTCTGTCGGAGATCGCTTCATCATCATGAAGCACGGATGCGTAGTGGGCGTCCGCGACGTCGAAGACACCCATTCCGACGAAATCGTCCAGATGATCGTTTCGGGCGTGGATCCGCGCGAGGCGCCCCCGCATTCCGAGGCGCGGTCGTGAGACGTCGCTCGACGATGGCCGACGTGAGCCGCCTGGCGGGCGTATCGATCGGAACGGTTTCCAATGTCCTGAACGGAACGGCGGCGATACGCCCGAAAACAAGAGAAAAAGTTGAAGCCGCGATCCGCGAGCTGAGCTTTCGTCCAAACACGCTGGCGCGCTTGCTGACCACTCGAACTCGCTCATCCTTGGTCGGTCCTCGGCCCTCCGATCTGCCCCGCCTGATCGTGGTCGGACATATCAGCGCCGACTTCACAGCCATGGTTTCGACCCTGCCGCATCGCAACGATCGAGTGACCGCCCATAATATCGAGAAATCCTTGGGCGGCCCTGCTGCGAACTCCGCAGTGATCGCCGCGGCGCTTTCCGATCGCTTCCCGCTCGCTGTCGAACTTGTGACCGCGGTCGGCGAAGATGCTGACAGCGACTGGGCCCTGGCGGAACTCGCGCTCAAGCATGTCGACACCATCGCAATCCGACGACAGGCTGGAGAGCGGCTCAGTCGTTGCATCGTGCTTGTCGAATCGAACGGCTCGCGAACGATCGTCAATGAGCCTGTTGTCCTCTTCGAGTCCGATCTAGCCCCCTATGTCAGCCCTAATAAGGACCAGCGTCGTTGCATTCATGTCGGTGGCTTCCAAATTCCAGGATTGATGGAGCCGGTTCTGACCTTGGGCGAGACCGGCGATTTGCTCAGTCTGCAAACGACCGGATTGCCGCGGGCTTGGCAAAGCAGGGCGAGGTTTGCCGAACTGATTGGCAGTTTCGACGTTGTTTTCCTCAATCGCGACGTGGCGAGGGAGGCGACAGAATGTCGCGGCGGCAATGCGCAACTGATGGAAGCGACGATCGACCTCGTTCGCTCCACTCGACACGAAGGAATCGTCGTTCTGACTCTAGGGGAAGAAGGAGCGCTGATTATTGGGCCGACATCTTTCGGTATCAGGCATGTTCCGACGATTTCCGTTGACGTCGTGGATACGACGGGCGCTGGCGACGCTTTTGCAGGTGCGTTTTTGGCTGTGTGGCTGAATACCCAGGATCCCGTGTTAGCGACGCGATACGGAACCGCCGCTGGAAGCCTGATTGTCAGCGTGCAGGGCGCGCAAGGGTGCGTCCCGACCGCTGCCTATCTTAATGAGGCGTTGGAGAGCGCACACCGCCAGGCAGGCCGAAGCGGCGGGACGAAGAGTACGAGAATAGAGACGAACGTCGGATTCGGTAAGGCAGAGGGTGTCCACTCTCGATCTGATGTCGCGATGGATTGATGACCCGGGGGCAGGCGGTCCAAGGTGAAAGTCGTAATTATAGGCAATTGTACCGTCGATCTGTGCTTCGCGGTGCCTCGCTTTCCTCGCGCTGGCGAGACGTTGCTGGCGCGCGAAAAGCTAATAGACTTGGGAGGCAAGGGCGCCAACCAGGCTGTCGTAGCCGCGCGATTCGGCGCCAAGACTTTGCTTGCCGCACCGATCGGCCGAGACACGGAGGGAGAATGGGCGCTCGCCAAGCTCACGGCGGAAGGTTTTCCGCGCGAAACGTTACTGCGCGGGGATTTTTCGACGGATCAGTCGATCATCTACGTGAAACCGGACGGTGAGAATTGCATAGTCAGCAGCCACGAAGCGGCCTCGGCGGCGACGCCGGAGTGGGCCGCCAACATTCTGGCGAGCCACGCCGCTCCGAACGATATTCTGCTGATGCAGGGCAACCTCGAGATGAGCACGACTTTAGAGGCGCTGAAAACTGCGCGCCGGTCGGGGATGAGGACGCTGCTCAATCCGGCCCCAATACATTACGGTTACGAACACCTGCTGCCGTGGTCGGACATCGTCGTTCTCAACGAGATCGAGGCGATGGATCTGGGTGGAGAGCACGATCCTATAGCGAGTGCCCAGGCCATTCATGATCGGGGAGTACCCTATGCGCTCGTCACCCTTGGTCATGAGGGAGCCGTGCTGATTGGCGGCGACTATGACCTGCTTCGCGTTCCAGCTCCCATTGTCGATGCAATCGATACAGTGGGCGCTGGCGACACGCTATGCGGGGCCTTGGCGGCTTCGCTTGCCAAAGGGCTTGAAATCGCGAAGGCGCTACGTGTCGCGGTCGACGCTGCTTCCTTGGCTGTCACGCGAAAAGGAAGCCAGTCCTCTTTTCCCACAGCGACGGAAGCGGCCCAAATTTTTGCGAGACATGGAACATGACGACAAAGGCGTCTCTCTCTTCAAAGATCCTCGCGCAGAATCACGATGTTTGGGACGCGATGCAAAACCATCGCTTTGTTCGCGACATTGAGGATGATCGACTCGAAGTCGACGTCTTCCACCGTTATCTGGTTTATGAGCGGATATTTGTCGAGACCGCGATTCTTATTTTTGGGTATGCCATGGTTAAAGCCTCGCGCCTTGACCAGAGGGTGTGGCTGATCGGCGTTCTGCACGCGCTCGCCGGCGAGCAAATTCAATATTTCGACCACTGTTTTCGCGGATTGCATATTCCGAGCGATGAGATTCGCGCGTCCTCGCCAGGTTCGGTCTATGCTTTCTGCTCGGAAATGCTCGTCTTCGCGCGCGACGGAGGCTATGCGCATGGGATCGCTGCTATGCTCGCGGCCGAATGGATGTACGCGACGTGGTGCACCCGCGCGGCCAAACGCGCGATCAGCGACCCGGAGCTCAGACGTTGGGTCGACTTGCACGCGGCGCCAGAATTTTCCAAGCAAGCCGCTTGGTTACGGCGGGAGATTGACGATTTCGGAGAGACTGCCACGAGCGAAGACGTTTCGACCATTTCTGCCGTCTTCCGGCACGCTCTCGAGCTAGAAATCGCCTTTCACTCGGCTGCATATGCTTGATTCTTGGCGCAAGTCGCCGTCCTCTAACGGCATCATCCGAGCGCCAATCAATTCGACGCCGGCGCGGCCGTGTATTGCTCGCGGGGGGTGGACCGGGTTTATGCACCCCTCAAGCCCGCGCGCCCGACTCGGAGTATTTCACCGGCTCAGCCTTAGGGTTTCTAGTCGGCAGTCTAAAGCTGCGCGACATGGTAGAGCAGGCAAGCCTCGGCTGAGGTGCGGCCGAGCGCGAAGAAGAGCGCCGCATCAATTCTTAACCCATTAAACTATATATCTAATTTTCAAGCCAGTGGTGCCCCTAGCCGGAATCGAACCAGCACTCCTTGCGGAATCCGATTTTGAGTCGGACGCGTCTACCAGTTCCGCCATAGGGGCCCGCGACGAGGCGGACGGCGCCGATATAGAACGCGTGAAGCCGAAGGGTCAATGCATTCGACGTTTGCGGACACCCCGAGCGTGGACGGCGGCGCCGCAACCGCGTAAAAGGCTGCTGCACTGCGAAGGGCCCCTATGTTCAACTCGTTCTATCCCCGCGTCCGGGCGCTGGCTGAGGGCCCCAACGCCGAGCGGGCGCTGGCCGCTGTGGCTTTCGCGGAAAGCTCGTTCTTCCCGATCCCGCCCGATATCATGCTTGCCCCGATGGCGCTCGCAAATCCGCAGCGGGCCTGGCGCTACGCCCTCATTGCGACCGTGGCCTCGGTGATCGGCGGCATGCTCGGCTACGCGATCGGCGCCCTGCTCTACAATACGCTCGGCCAGTGGCTCATCAACCTCTATGGCTATGGCGCGAAGATGGACGCGCTGAAAGCGACCTACGCCCAATGGGGCTGGCTGGTGATCCTGGTCAAGGGCGTAACCCCGATCCCCTATAAGCTCGTGACGATCACGAGCGGTCTGCTCGGCTATAATTTTCCTCTGTTCGTCGCCTTGTCGGTGGTGACGCGCGGGGCGCGCTTCTTTCTCGTCGCCGGCGCTCTGCACTGGTTCGGCGAACCGTTGCGCAATGCGATGGAACGCAATTTCGCCGCGGTCCTTGGCGCATTCGTCGCAATGGTGGTCGTCGGCTTCGTGATTGCGATCAAGGTGTTCTGATGACGCTTGCCGCGACCGCGCTGCCGCCCTCGCAAGAGACCAGGGCGGTGTTGATCGCCGCGGCGTCGATCGCCATCCTCGCCGCTGTCTGGATACTTCAGGGATTCGGCTACGCGCCCTGCGAGCTCTGCCTCACCCAACGCTACGCCTTCTATGCCGCCATTCCGCTCGGGCTTCTGACCGCGTTTCTCGCCGCCCGCTCGGCGCATGGCCTGGCGCGGGCTGGCTTCGCGCTTCTCGCCTTGCTCTTCATCGCCAGCGCCGTGCTCGCCGCTTACCACGCCGGGGTCGAGTACCATTGGTGGCAGGGACCAACCGCTTGCACCGGCGGGCCAGGATCGCTCGATGTCAACGACCTGGTGAAATCGCTTGATGCGGTGAAGGTCGTGCGCTGCGACGAAGTCCAGCTGCGGATCGCTGGGCTGTCGCTGGCCGGCTGGAATGTCGTGGCCAGCGCGGTGCTCGCGATTTACGCGGCGCTCGCCGCGCGGCTGTAGCAACGAGGGGCGCATTCCCAACGCCGCTCACGCAAAAAGCCTCAGCGCAGAATCTCGACCATCAACACCCAGGCGCTGAGCACGATCGCGGCAATACCGAGGATATCGCCAGCGGCGATCCAATAAAGGCCCGCTCGCGCGCCGTCGAACACAAGCGCGCCGCCGATGACGAACGCCGCGCTGAAACCCGTGGTGCTGACCGCCCGCATCCATCGCTGCCAAGCGTCCTTCCGGGCGGCCCAAGCGCGGGCCTGGAAGATGATCGGCGCGACGACCATGACGAGGCCGACCACAATGACCTCAGCGCCCAGGAGCATTGGCGGCTGCTCGGGAATGAGGACGAGGCTTGTCGCGGTGATCGCGCCAACGGGTCCGATCAGAGCCTCGCCGGCGCGAGTCGGCAAATGCGGATAAGAAAGAATGCGAGGCAGGTTGATGGAGATCGCGACCACGACAAGACCGGTCAGCGTCGCGAGAACGGCAAGCTCAGCCGAGAAAAAAATGGCCCATTCCGGCGTGAGCGGCAACGTCGACCTCTGCGAAGCGCTTGCCCGTGAAAGCTGGGATTGCGCGAAAAAGGAAACCGCCACGCGGCTTTGTTTGTATACTGCGTCGCCCGTCGGGGGGAACTACCGATACGCCAAAAACAACGGTTACGCGTGAGAGTGGGAAGGCACCCATTTCACCCAGATTGAAAATTCGCGCCAGTTGACAGTGATCATAGAGCCAGCACATGCGCCGCGCCCGCGCTTCGGCTTTGCGCTTTCCCGATGGTATGCGCATGATATCAACGCGGGGCAGACCTGAGGCTGAGGACCTTGCGCAACGCGCTCCTATTCGTCTTCGCCTTCGGGCTCGCGTCTTGCGCTAGCACGCCTGAGAACCTTTTTACCCCAGTCGCGCAGACCGCGCCGGGCGCTTCGTCTGTCGATATGCTCGTCGCGACGACGAGACGCGCCGCCGCCGATCCTGCCGAGCTCTATTCGGGCGAACGAGGCGGCCAGCTCAGCTTCGCCAATGTCGTCGTCTCGATCCCGCCCGATAACGCGCGCGCCTCCGGCGAGGTCAAATGGCCAAGCGCGCCTCCAGGCAATCCCGCGACCGACTTCGTCGTCACCAAGGCGAGTCTCCTCGATGCGAGGGCCGCCCGCTCGTGGCTCGACTCGCATGGGTCAGCCGCGCGCAAACATCAGGCGCTGGTCTTTGTCCACGGCTACAACAATCGCTTCGGCGACGCCGTTTTCCGCTTCGCACAGTTCGTGCACGATTCAGACACGGGCATGACGCCGATCCTCTTCACGTGGCCGTCGCGCGGGAGCCTGTTCGCCTATGGCTACGACCGCGAAAGCGCCGCCTTGTCGCGCGACGCCCTGGAGCAATTGCTGAATGCGCTGGTGCGCGACCCGGCAATCGAGAAGGTCGACATCCTCGCCCATTCGATGGGCAATTTTCTCCTGCTCGAGACGCTGCGGCAAATGGCGCTGCGCAACCGCGCCATTCCCTCGAAGATCGACAACGTGATCCTGGCTGCGCCCGACGTCGACGTCGACGTTTTCCAGAGCGATATTCTGGATATGGGCAATCCGCATCCGAAATTCACGCTCTTCGCCTCACGCGACGACAAGGCTCTGGCGATATCCCGTTGGGTTTGGGGTAGCGACGCTAGGTTGGGCGCGATCGATCCCAACGTCGAACCCTATAAGAGCCGCCTCGCCTCA
>Ga0209169_10001292_pt1 | contig 15200 bp, 11 predicted proteins | sample HubBroMetageWRM4_FD_188346 | JGI IMG/M metagenome (GOLD analysis project Ga0209169, IMG submission 188346) | Warmed soil microbial communities from the Hubbard Brook experimental Forest, New Hampshire - Hubbard Brook CCASE Soil Metagenome WRM 4... | ecosystem: Environmental > Terrestrial > Soil... | reverse complement strand
GGCAAGCCGGTCGTTGTGGCGACTCAGATGCTGGAGTCGATGACCGCGTCAGCGACGCCCACCCGGGCCGAGGCGTCGGACGTCGCCACCGCGATCTACGAAGGTGCCGACGCCGTCATGCTCTCCGCCGAGAGCGCTTCCGGCGCATACCCGGTCGAGGCGGTCGAGATGATGAACCGGATCATCTGCCGAGTTGAGCGCGATCCCCTCTACCGGGCGCTGACGGAGGCAGGCCAGCTGGCGCCCGAGCGCACGCCGTCCGGCGCGACAGGTGGCGCAGACCATCGGCGCGGCGGCGATCGTCTCCTATACGACGTCCGGCGCGACCGCGCTGCGCGCCGCCCGGGAGCGGCCCGAGGTTCCCATTCTCGTCTTCGACGCGCAGCAGAAAAACATCAAGCTGCTCGAGGGACAGGGAGAGGCGCCTCGAGATCCCAAAGCGATTGCCTGGTACATGCAGCATGGAATTCCAGATGGTGACGTTAAGGCGGCCGCTGTGCCGAGTACGATCGATGCCATCGTGACGCTGCTGAAACTCTACGGAACGAAAAGCTTCGAGGAGGTCGTGCAGCCGACGCTGGCCATTCTGGATGCCGGCGGGCCGAGTTGGTATATCGATACCGGAAGTGGAACAAAGATCGAAACGGGGATGAACTGGCAAGCCGATATGGCGGTGACCTTTCGCAAACTGGTGGAGTCGGAAAAGACAGCGAAGGGCACGCGAGAGCAGAAACTGCAGGCTGTATCGGACCGCTTCTATCGCGGCGACATCGCCGCTGCGCTGGAAGCCTGGTACATCGAAAAGGGCGGCTTCTTGCGCAAGGCGGATTTAGCCGCGCACAAGACTCCTGTCGTCGATCCGCTCAAAGGAACCTATCGCGGCTACACGATCTATAAAGCGGGTCCGCTCACGCAGGGGCCCTATCTTTTGCAGACGCTTCGATTGTTGGAGGGATTTGACCTGAAGAAGATGGGATTCAACTCGGCGGATTACATTCACACGGTGATTGAAGCGGAGAAGCTCGCGCTGGCGGATCGCGACGAATACTACGGCGATCCTAATTTTGCGAAGGTGCCCATGCAACAATTGCTCTCCGATCAATACACCGCAATGCGGCGCGAGCTGATCGATCCGAAGAAGGCATCTCTCGAGTTGCGGCCGGGGGATCCATACAACATGAAGCCGACCAAGCCGCCGACCATTACCGGGCCATGGCACGGTGGAACTACGGTCATGTGCGTGACGGACAAGTTTGGAAACGTCATCGCGGCGACTCCGAGCGGACTATCCAGCACGGCCGGCGTGGCAGGGCACACCGGGATAATTCACGGCGCCCGGCTGAGCAGCCTGAACACATTTCCGGGAACTCCCGACGTGATTGAAGCCGGCAAGCGGCCGCGAATCACGCTGAGCCCGACGTTGCTCTTTCACGACAACGATCCCGTGATGGCGATCTCGGTCGCGGGCGGAGACCAGCAGGATCAGGCAGCCATCCAGGTCATCCTCAACTACGTGGAATTCGGCATGAGTCCCGAGGAAGCGTTTAAGGCGCCGCGCTTCTCAACCACGCACTTCATCAGCTCCTTCGGCCAAGATCGCGCCGACCTGGGTAGCCTTTCTGTGCCAACGACCTTGCCGGAAGGTGTGCAGGACGACCTGCGAGCTCGCGGACACGTGGTTACCACTAGCCGCTCTGGCGTGGGCGGAGTCGCATTGATCGAAATTGATCCCAAGACGAAGCAGGCCACCGCCGTGGGTCCGGCCGCAGGCAAGGAAGAATAACTTCACATCGGCTTCGACGGCGTTTGCAACAACAGCGAAAACCGTCGACAATATGTCGCTTGAGCGACACATCTACTCTCAGTCCTGGCGTTCGAGATGACGCGCCGGGCCGCGGCGCGGCGAAGAACTCCGCTGGACAAGTGCTGTTTGCCAGCCTGATCGGGACTACGATCGAGTTCTTCGATTTCTACATCTACGCGACGGCGGCGGTGTTGGTCTTTCCTCGGCTGTTTTTCCCGAAGGAAGATCCGATGTCGGCGACGCTCGCTTCCCTTGCGACTTTTGCGATAGCGTTTTTCGCGCGGCCGTTCGGGTCGGCGCTCTTTGGGCATTTCGGCGATCGCATTGGCCGTAAGGCGACGCTGGTCGCGGCGCTGCTCACGATGGGCGTCTCGACGGTCGCGATCGGGGCGCTGCCGACTTACGCGAAAGTCGGAGTCGTTGCGCCGATTCTGCTGGCTCTTTGCCGTCTTGGCCAGGGTTTGGGGCTCGGCGGCGAGTGGGGCGGCGCGGTTCTGCTCGCGATCGAAAACGCTCCGCCAGGGCGGCGCGCGTGGTACGGGATGTTCCCGCAGCTTGGCGCACCCATTGGATTCTTGTTGTCTGGCGGGATTTTTCTGTGTTTGTCGAAGTTTCTTTCGAATCAAAGCTTCTTCACGTACGGCTGGCGAATTCCTTTCCTCGCAAGTTCTGCGCTCGTGTTTATCGGGCTCTATGTACGGCTGACGATCACCGAGACGCCGGTGTTCCGCGCGGCTGTCAAGGAACGTGAAACCGTTCGCATTCCGATGTTCGAAGTATTTCGGTCGCATCCGAAGATGCTGGTCGTGGGCACGCTGTCGTCGATCGCGACGTTCGTCTTGTTTTATTTGATGACGGTGTTCGCGCTCTCGTGGGGGACGACCGCGCTGCACTACAGCCGCGATACATTTCTCGTGATGCAGCTCGCGGCGATGTTCTTTTTCGCGATCACGATTCCGCTGAGCGCAAAGCTCGCCGAGCATGGCCGCCGCCGCACTTTGATCTGGGTGACCATTGCGATCGGAGCCTACGGCTTCGTGATGGCACCGTTGCTACAGTCCGGTATCTACGGCGCTCTTCTCGCGCTCATCCTCGGTTTGTCGTTGATGGGATTGACGTACGGCCCGCTCGGCACCGTGCTCTCGGAATTTTTCCCCACGAGCGTGCGCTACACCGGCAGTTCGCTCACGTTCAACCTCGCAGGCATCTTTGGTGCTTCGTTAGCGCCCTACATTGCAACTTGGCTCGCCAAAACTTATGGTCTGAACTATGTCGGCTACTACTTGGCACTCGCATCCGCGTTGACGCTGGTTGGTTTACTGGCAGCTCACGAAACAAAGGGCGAAACGCTGTAGGGCCGTTTACCGCTTCCCTTCCGTAAAAATCCCTATAATCCGTCGAGAATTCGAGAACAGCTCCAAACGACTATCCGTTCGGATAGTCCCGAGACGCATTCGGATAGCCTAGACCAACACAAATGCGGGATCGATTTTTCACATCGGCCACCATCTCCTTTCAAATCAACGAGCGCCTGCTTCCAACCGTTCGGCACAACGCGTGCTCCTATCATTCGCGTGAAGGAAATGCAGGGCGATCAAGAGGATCGCTTCAAAAAAGAGATTGAAAGGAGATTGAAAATGAAATCACTTCAAAATCGAATCCTGACGGTGGTAGCGGTTGGATTGCTGAGCATCGGATTTGGCGCGAGTGCCTCGCAGGCGCAGGCCGTCTACAAGGGCTCGTTCACGCTCGATCACGGCATCCGTTGGCAAAATTCCACGATGCCGGCCGGCAATTATACATTCACGGTCGCGTCGTCGACGCGCAATGCACCGGTCACGGTGACCGGCCCGGACGGCACAGTGTTCCAGTTGCCGATCGTTGTTGCTAACACCAAGATCACCGAGAAGAGCGTGTTGAAGCTGGAATGGCGCGGCGAAGACATGTACGTCCGTGAGATGGATCTCGGCCAGGTTGGGCTCAACTTCCGCTACCATGTGCCCAAGGCCACCGCGAACGACAAACTGCTCGCCAAGGCCAACACCGGCACAGAACAGATTCTCATTGCGATGACGACAGCGAAGTAAGTTTGCCGCAACGAGAAAGCGCAACGCAGGGCGAGCCCGAGATGACCGGGCTCGCCTTTTGGTTTTTCTGGAGGAATTACTGCTTGGCCGGAATGAGCGAACGCGCAGACGAGAAGAAGGCCTACTGCTGCTGCCACCCACCGCCGAGCGCCTGATATAACTGCACCGACGCCAAATACTCATTCAGTTGCGCCTGAACCAATTCCAGCTCCGCGGCAAACGCGTTTGTTTCGTTCGTCAGCACTTCCAGATATCCCGTAACGCCGCCGTTGTACCGCATGTGCGACAGCCGCGCCGCATCCTGAGCCGAAGCAAACAATAACTCCTGCTGCGCGCGAAACTCCTGCGACTTCCGCCGCGCAATCAGCGCGTCCGACACGCTGCGAAACGCACCCTGAATTGTCTGCTGATAGGTAAGTAGTGATGTTTGCTGCTGCGCTTCCGCCAATTTCACGTTGGAACGAATGCGTCCCGCGGTAAAAATTGGCTGCGTCAACGACGCGCCGTAAGTCCACGCGCCGGCTGGCCCGCTAAACAAATGCGTTAACGCATCGCTTTCGAATCCCGCCGTCCCGCTCAGCGATATCTGCGGAAAATATGCCGCCCGCGCGACGCCGATCTCCGCATTCGCCGCGATCATCTGCTGTTCCGCCGCCTGAATGTCCGGCCTCCGCTCAAGCAACGCCGACGTCAGCCCCGGCGGCACATCCGGCGAACGCGCTTGCTCCGTCAGCTTGAGCCCGCGCTTGATCGACCCGGGATTTTCGCCCAGCAGAATGCTGATCAAATTTTCCTGCTGCTCGATCTGCTGCTCGAGCGTCGGAATCTCGGCTGCCGCCGTGTACACCAACTGCTCCGCTTGCCGCACGTCGAGCATCGACGTCGATCCGCCGTTTGCCAGGATCTGCGTCAGGCGCAGCGATTCTTGGCGCGAGCCCAGCGTGCGTTTCGAAATCTCAAGCGACAGATCGAGCGCGCGCAGTTGAAAATACGCGCTCGCCACATTGGCCACGAGCGTCGAGACGACTTCCCGCTGCGACCACTCCGTCGAAACCAGGTTCGCTCGCGCCGCCTCGGTCGCGCGCCGGAACTTGCCCCAAAAATCGAGCTCCCATGCCGCCGAAACGTTCACCGAGCCGAATCCCGCTTCGAACGCGGGGGACAACGGCGTGCGCTCTTGCCGCTGGTCCACCAGGCTTGCGCCGCCGGAAACATTCGGGTACTGATCCGCTCTTGTGATTCCGAACTGCGCCTGAGCCGCTAGAATGCGCGTGCCCGCGATGCGCACGTCGAAGTTCTGCTTCACCGCGATGCGAATCAGCTCTTGCAGTTGTTGGTCCTGATAGACTTCCCACCACTTCTGATCGCCCTGCGACGCCGCAAGATTCTTCGCGGCCTCTTCGTCCGTCAGCCCGCGAAACGTCGGCGGCACGCTCGCGACAGGTTTCTTGTAGTTCGGCCCGACCGTGCAGCCACCACTGACAACGCACACCACAGCGGCAGCCGACACAAACTTTATTCGGAGGAGATCGCGCATCTTCATCTCAATCTCCCGGCGCCGGCGAAATTTCCGGCTCCGACGAAAGCGCAGGCGGCGTCCCGCGCACCGCTCCCGACCATTTCTCCACTACATAAAACACAACCGGAATAAAGAACACGCCGAGCAAACTCGCCGCGAGCATGCCTCCGATCACCGTTGTGCCCATGATCTGGCGCGCCACCGAACCGGCGCCCGTCGCTGTCCACAGCGGCACCGTGCCTAAGATAAATGCGAACGACGTCATCAAAATTGGACGCAACCTCAAACGCGCTCCTTCGAGCGCCGCATCCACGAGAGGCTTCCCGTTCTCGTACTCGTCCTTCGCAAACTCCACGATCAAAATCGCGTTTTTCGCCGCAAGGCCGATTAGCATAACGAGACCGATCTGCGAATAAACGTCGCCCTCGATCTGCACCATGTACGCCGGCAAAAAGTTTTGCAGCACCGTTCGCCGCAGCCACAACATAAAGAAGGCGCCGAACACCGCAACCGGCGTGCTCAACAAGACGCTGAACGGCAGCGACCAGCTTTCATACAGTGCCGCCAAAATCAAAAACACAAAGAGCAGCGAAAATGCGAACACAACCCACGCCGGCACGCCTTGCTGCGCTTTCTTCTCTTGAAACGACATGCCCATGTAGTCGAAGCCCATCTCGCGCGGCATCGTTTGCGCGAACACTTCTTCCAGGGCGGCGGTAGCCTGATCCGCGCTGTAGCCCGGGGCCGACGCTCCGTTGATCTGCGCCGCGCGATACTCGTTGTAGCGCATCGTGAACTCGGGCCCAGGCCGCGGCTCGAATCGCGTCAATGCCGCCAGGGGAACCATCGCCCCGCTGCTGTTCCGAACGTAAAATTGTCCAACGTTCTCCGCCCGCGTTCGATAATCTCCTTCGGCCTCGATGTACACCTGCCACTGCCGGCCAAATCGGTTGAAATAGTTGATGAACAATCCACCCATGAACGCCTGTAGCGTCCGATACACATCGTTTACCGCGACCTGCTGCTTCAGCACTTTGTCGCGATCGACGTCCACGAACTGCTGCGGCACGCTCGGCAGAAATGTTGTGCTGAGGTTCGCGATCTCCGGCCGCTTCCGCGCCGCATTCATGAACGTATTCACATTGGTCGCAAGAAAATTAATATCGGCGCCTGAGCGGTCTTCCAGCGCGAACGTGAATCCTCCCGAGGTTCCGACGCCGGGAATCGACGGCGGTGAAAACGAAAACGCGATGCCCTCGGGTAGCTGTGACAATGCGATGTTGATGTGCTGCTTGATCTCTTGCAACTGCGTCTCGCGCGATTTCCGCTGATCCCACGGCTTCAGCGTCACAAAGAAAAATCCGTTGTAACTCGTTCTCACAAAGCTCAACAAACTGAATCCAACGACGCTCGTCGTGTACTGCACGCCCGGGGTCTTCGCCAGCACATCCTCGATCTTTCGCGCGACAGCGTCTGTCCTCTGCAACGACGCCGCATTCGGCAACTGCAAGTTGATGTACAGATATCCCTGGTCCTCGTCCGGCAAAAAGCTCGACGGAACCTTGCTCGCAAAAAATCCTGCGCCTCCCGCAAATATCACAATGATGAGCAGCGCGATGATGCTCTTGCGAATGAGCGCGCCGCAGACACGGACATACGCATTCGTTACGCTGGTAAACGTACGGTTGAACCAGTCAAAAAACCCCTTCAACAAACCGCCGCGGCCTTCCTTTGGCTTCAACAACAACGCCGACAGCGCTGGACTCAGTGTCAGCGCGTTGAACGCCGACAAAATCACCGAGATCGCAATTGTCACAGCGAATTGCTGGTACAACCGCCCTGTAATTCCCGGAATAAACGCCGTCGGCACGAACACCGCCGACAACACCAGCGCGATGCCGACCACCGGCCCCGAGATTTCCTCCATCGCTTTGAGAGCCGCCGCCTTTGGCGTCAGTCCATCTTCGATATGCCGCTCGACCGCCTCCACGACAACGATCGCGTCGTCAACAACCAATCCAATCGCCAGCACCAATCCAAATAACGACAGCGTGTTCACAGAAAATCCGAACACCGGAAACAAAACGAATGTCCCGACCAGGGACACCGGCACCGCCAGCAACGGAATCAGCGTCGCGCGCCACCCTTGCAGGAAGATGTACACGACGATGATGACCAACACGATCGCGATCACCAGCGTCTCGATGATTTCCTTGATGCCTTCGGTCACCGCGAGCGTCGTGTCCAGCGACGTCACATAGTCGATGTCGTGCGGGAATCGCCCCTTCGCTTCCTTCATCAACTTCTTCAGGCCGTCCGCCGCTTGCACTGCGTTCGAGCCGGGCAATTGATACGCCGCAATAATCGCGCCCGGCTTGCCGTTCAATCGCCCCAGCACGGTGTAGGTCTGCGCGCCAAGCTCGATGCGCGCCACATCTTTCAACCGCACCACCGCGCCACTCGTCGCACCGCGTACTACAATCTCGCCGAATTCTTCAGGGGACGTCAGCCGTCCCTGCGCGCGCACCGAATACGTAAAGTCCTGCCCCGGCGGCACCGGCTCGCTCCCCACCTGCCCCGCCGGGTTCACGGCGTTTTGTCCCTGAATCGCCGACACAATCTCCGGAACCGTAATCGCCAGCTTCGCCAATTGATCCGGCTTCACCCACAGCCGCATCGCGTATTGACCGGCGCCGAAAATCTGCACGCTGCCGATTCCATACAATCGCGTGATTTGATCCGCCAGATTGATGTACGCGTAGTTCGACAAAAATTGCGCGTCGTACGTTCCGTTCGGCGAATACAACGTCATCAGCATCAGCGGCGCCGTCACCGTCTTCTGCACCGTGAGGCCGTAATTGTTCACATCGGCCGGCAGCTGCGATTGTGCCTGCGTCGTGCGCATCTGCGTCAAAATCAAATCCGTATTCGGCTCGGTCTTCACGTCGAAATCGACGATGAGGTGCATGCCGCCGTCCGCCGTCGAGTTCAGCGAATACATATAATTCATGTTGTCCACGCCGCTCATCTGCTGCTCGATTGGCGTTGCGACCGACTGCTCGATCGTCTGCGCATCCGCGCCGACGTACGTCGCCGAAACCTGTACTTCCGGGGGGACGATGTTGGGGAATAGTGCGACTGGGAGCGCGGTAATCGTCACCGCTCCCACGATCACCATGACGATTGAAATCACCATCGCCACGATGGGCCGGTTGATGAAGAATTTAGACATGATCTAGGCGCCCTTTGCCGTACCTGGGGTTGCGCCCGCGGCGCCCGTTGCTGGAGCAGCTTGCTGCTTCGGTTTCACCACCGAGCCGTCTCTCACCTTCTGCAATCCTTCGACGATCACCATCTCGCCCGGCTTGATGCCGTCCTGAATAATCCAATTCTCGCCGGAGCGATCGCCGACCTTGACCGATCGGATGCTCACCTTATTCCCTTCGCCGACCACCGCGATCTGATACATCCCCTGCAATTCGTTCACAGCTTTTTGCGGGACAAGCAGCGCTCCGTTCACCTGTTCCGTCGCCGCGCGGATGCGCCCGAATTGCCCGGGCCTCAAAATATTTTCAGGATTCGGAAACGACGATGCGACACGAATGGTGCCCGTCGTAATATCAACTTGCCGGTCGGTGTACAAAATCTTTCCCGGATGCGCATAAACCGTCCCGTCCGCCAAAATCAATTGAAGAGTCGGCGCATCCTTTATGTCTTCCATATCGTCACGGCGATTGCTCGCGTTGATTCGCTTCGCAAACTTCATATACGTCTGCTCGCTGATCGGAAAGTACGCTTTGATCGGCTCTACGCGCGATACCGATGTCAGCACCGCAGTCGGGCTCACCAAATTTCCGATCTGCACCGTCGCCAGTCCCGCGATCCCATCGAGCAGCGAAGTCACGTGGCAGAAATCCAGGTTGAGCTGCGCCTGTTCTACCTGCGCTTCCGACGACTTTACCGACGCGATCGCCGCCAGATTCGCCTGAATGTCGTTGTCGAGCTGGCTCTGCGCGATCGCGCGCTCTTTCGCCAGAGGCGTGTCGCGATCGACGTCCAGCTTCGTCTTCCCAAGCTGTGCCTGCGCCTGCGCGAGTTGCGCCTTCGCCTGGTCGAGAATCGCCTGGAACGGCCGCGGATCGATCTCGAACAGCACTTGCCCCTTCTTCACAGGCGAACCTTCGCGATACGTCTGCGCGACGATGTATCCCGTCACCTGCGGCTGAATTTGTGCGTTGTCATATCCATCCAGCGTCGCGACCCACTCGTTGTAAATCGGCACGTCTTTCTGGACGACGGGCGTCACTACCACGTCGGGCGGTGGTGGCGCCGGCGCCGCTTTTTGCGCCTCGCATCCCATCAACGCAAAACTCAATGCAGCGCACGCGCTTATCGCTGCACCAAACTGAATTCGCCCGATCACCGAGCGCTTTCGTCGCATCGCTTCTCGTCGCCCGCTAAAAACACTTGTCCGCGATTGCTGTGCGTGCCTGATTTCAAAACTCATGGTGTGCTTCTTCCTTGCGTTGGGTCGTCGTTCGCAAAACAACGAAAGTCGGCCCCTCCGCCGTCCCGTTCTTCGCGCAGGGCCGCTACTCTACTCCATCTCAGGCAAAAGAACATCCCCTGCAACGCCCGGTATCGGATGCCGGCCTCGTCGCAGGGGTTACGTTGTTTTTCTATGTGCGCTAAGAAATCACGCGGTCTGCAATTGTGCGTGGCGGAAATTCTTGGTCGCTAGGAAGCCCAGTACTACGAATACGATCAACGCACAAAGCTGCGCGATCTTGAATGGCGCTTCCGTGTTTGTCGGTGCGAGCGCGTGCAACGCCGGAACCTTTTCAAAGAGCTGCGCGATCAGCACGAAAAAGTTCAACCATTGCGCGATAACCGCTGTGATCACGAACGTCGTGCGCCATCCGCCCGCCATCTTCTTTCCGTACAGCGCGAAGAGCGACAGAGCCAGCACCACCAGTGAAATGATTCCAAGAATGATTCCCGGCGTAATCCCCTCGAACGGAAAGAAAAACCCGGTGATGCTCGTCAGAATCGTCGTCCACAAAAAAATCGACATCAAAAGCCCCAGCCAGCGCCCGGCGATCAAACCAAAAATCACAATAAAGCCGGCGGCGATTCCAATCAGACTCAACAACACGTGAAAAATCGTGTAAGCAGCCAATCCACTCATGCCTGTTCCCCTTTGGCGTGCGGCGCTGAAGCGCCGCCTTTCCGCCCGAAACACCACTGCACAAATCGCTCGCAAAGCCCTTGAGTCTGGACCGTTCGCGAAATCCCCGCGCCGCGAAGGGCGAGGCCTATTCCACCTCGCCCCGATCAGCAACCGTCACCTGCGAAGTTCTATCCCACTTCCGACTTCGAGCTATCAACTGTCGACTTCTTCAAGCCGCCGCAACGCCCGCCCTTTGAAAAAACGCCAGCAACTCCTCATTCATCTGATCCTTTAGCGTCGAACACATCCCGTGCGGCGCTCCTGGAATCACCTTCAACACCGCGCCCTTCACGATCTTCGACGACTGCAATGCCGCCGCGCCGATCGGTACGATCTGGTCGTCGTCTCCGTGCAAAATCAGCGTCGGCACGTCGAACTTCTTCAAATCCTCCGTGAAGTCCGTCTCGGAAAACGCCTTGATGCAGTCGTACGCCGCCTTTTGACCGCACAGCATGCTCTGAAGCCAAAACGAGTGACGCAATCCCTTCGACACCGTGTTACCCGGCCGGTTCGCGCCATAAAAAGGTGCGCTCAGATCCTCGAAAAATTGCGCGCGGTCGTGCTGGACGCCCTTGCGGATCTCGTCGAACGCCTCGATCGGAAGCCCGCCCGGATTCTTTTCAGTCTTCAACATCAGCGGCGGCACCGCGCTGATCAGCACCGCTTTTGCCACGCGCTTTGTCCCATGGCGCCCGATGTACCGCGCCACTTCTCCGCCACCCGTCGAATGCCCGACGTGAATCGCATCCTTCAAATCCAGCGACCCGACAAGTTCCGCCAGATCGTCCGCGTATGTATTCATCTCGTTGCCGTCCCACGGCTGGCTCGACCGCCCGTGTCCCCTGCGATCATGCGCGATGCACCGAAAACCACGATCGCCGAGAAACAACATCTGGTCTTCCCATGCGTCCGCGCTCAACGGCCATCCGTGGCTGAACACCACCGGCTGCCCTTTGCCCCAATCCTTGTAGTAGATCTCCGTCCCGTCTTTCACCTTTAAGGTTGCCATTTCTGCTCCCTCCGCTTATCGAATCGACCTGAAATCTACCCGGATTGTTGCCGCACTCACCGGTTCGAATTGCCCGCCAACTTGCTTCGTTTCAATTTGCCGCAATCGGCCGGTTCATTTTCCCCATCGCGTCAAATCGCCCGGTCCGCCCCGGGAACCACTTCTTCCGCATCGACTTCAACTGACGGGACTTCTTTAGCGCCGCCCTTGCGTGGAATAGTCGGGCCTTGGCCGCTGCCACCGAGATGCCTAGCACCTGCGCCGTCTCTCGCATCGACCTCTCCTGCATCTGCCCGAGCTCGAGCGCCTTGCGAATCGTCGGTCGCAACGATCGGACCGCCTCTCGCACCAGCACTTCCCGCTCTCGTCGCGCAAACCTCTCCTCGGGGTTGGGCGCGTGATCCGGAGCTTCGAAATAAGCCGTCCGCTCGCCGTCATCTCCGGGGCCGTCAATTGGCAGTTCACGATGCGTGCGCTTTTTGCGCAGCGTCATAAGGGCAGCGTTGATCCCGATCCGCGTCAACCATGTCGAAAAGCTCGACCGGCCGTCGAACCGGTGCAGGTTCATGTACGCGCTGAGTAACGACTCTTGCAGCGCATCCTCGGCGTCCTCGTGGTTCTTGGTGATGCGGTGGAGCGTTTGGTAAATGCGCGCCTTGGTTGGCGCGCACAGCTTCTCGAAGGCGCTCGCTTCGCCGCTGCGCGCCGCTTCCAACAACTCCTCGTAATTCGAGGTCTCTGATTCTAGAGCTTGGCTCGTTACTTGTGTCGCGACCACACAAACATTGACTTCGTGAGTCCTGTTTAAAGTAGCTGGCACGGGTCCACCCTCTTCTCGAAATTTTGGTTACTGCCGGTCCCTTTCGCGCTTGATCCACTCCCGGATGTATGGCGGGCAGTTGACTAACTCCACGCCGCGCTTTTCGCACTCTCCGAGGTAACGGACCACCCCAACATCCACAAGAGTCAGTTCATCCAGGTCGAACACCATGCCCGGTCCCGCCTCGAGGGTCTGCGCCTTGAAGTCTTCGAGGTCTTCCGAGTGGATTTGTCCGATCAACTTCAGAACTGCTTTGCCTTGCTGCGAACGCTGTTCAATTCTCAGCGTCATGTGCCCGAGCTCATGCCGGCATAAGGTGCAGTTCGCTAGCCAACCATAAATTACAGAAAATAGGTTAGTTAGGCCGCGCCTCGGCATGCCGAAGTTCGGCATGTGCTGATTTTCGGCATGCCAAATCGCGACACTAAACCTCCAGCACTCGCTCCGAGTCGCGGGAGTCGGCTCTCCCATTCTCCAGATCACCAATTGCAGGGAGGGTTTGCGACAAGTGACCTTGACAATCAAGTCACTTCTGCTATACTGAAGCCAGTTAAAACTGCGTTACAACGCCGGGTAGATGCCGGCGTTTTTGTTTTTTTCCACAGCTTTGTCACCGTTTCCGGGCACCCAAGTCCGCAGAGGCGAACGAAAAACGGAGACGAATATCAAAAAACGAATTAAAAGCGAAGGCCAGAGCGCCCTTAAGCCACGCATTATCAGAGACATCCACACTCATTGTTTGAGGTGCGTCGCAACGTTAAGACTTAGAAGGACTTATTCACTCTTGCAAAAACATGGGGGTACACCCCTATTCTTCGAATGAATCGCGCGGATAGGGTCTAAGCGAAGACGCAATGGGGTGGAATTCAGGAAGGCAGAAAACAAGAGAGGATGGCGTCCGAGGTTGAAGGGCGCCGCAGCGTGGGTCTGAAATTAGCTGCGAATTCTTCCGCGCAATTGAAAGAGCGTCACAGCGATAATCAGAGCGTAGGCAACAAGTCCCGCGACGAGTTCCATGGGTAAATCTTCGGCGACTGCCAGATAAAATCAATACAGCCTTTTACCCACATTTTTGATGTCGCCGACACCTCGACCGTAACCCGCCAACCCAATGGTTGCAGTGGAAATCGTCGCGGGCAGCACTTGTTCTCAGTTGGACATCCGGTCGGGGACTCGTCGTCGAAAGGTGGTACCGGCTTGGAAGCCTTTCAAATAACCATCACGACTTTGCCTCGAGCGTGCCCTTCCTCGAGGTAGCGCATGGCCTCTGGCAGTTCGTCCAACTTGCAGCGACGATCGACAACCGGCGTGACCTTTCCGCTCGTGACCAGCTCGCTTATGGCGAGCAGATCTGCCTGATTCATCTTCGCGAAAATCGACAGCTGCTTCTGACTCACGAAGAGGGATTGCACTGCGGAGGTGATCATCCGCCCGATGGGCTTCAGCATCCAGTTGTCTGTCTTTCCACCAGCCCCGACGATTTTGCCCTTCGGGTTGAGCACGCGACAGCACTCGGCGAAGGAATGGTTTCCCACGCAGTCGAGAATCAGGTCGAACCGCTGATTGCTCTTCGTAAAATCCTGCCTGGAATAGTCGATGACTTCGTCCGCGCCGATCGATCGCACCAATTCGACGTTGCGCGTGCTGGTTACGCCCGCGACATTCGCGCCAAGAGCTTTGGCGATCTGAATGCCAAACGTCCCGACGCCGCCCGAGGCCCCGTTGATCAAGACCGACTGCCCCGGTTGGATCTTCCCTTTGTCGCGGAGCGACTGAAGCGCCGTCAGCCCTGCAATCGGTATCGACGCCGCTTGTTCAAAGGTCATGCCATCGGGCTTCTTCACAAGCTTTGACTCGGCCGTGCACACATATTCGCCGAACGCTCCCTGGCACAGGCCGTACACCGCGTCGCCGGGCTTGAACTGGGTGACGCTTCGGCCGGCTGTCTCGACGATTCCGGCCACATCGGCGCCGAGCCGCTTGTTCTTTGGTTTGCCGATGCCCGCCATCAGCCGAATGGCGTATGGCTCGCCGCGCATGAAGTGCCAGTCGTAGGGATTGAGCGCAGCCGCGCGAACCTGGAGCAGCACTTCGCTATCGCCGGGCGCCGGCTTCTCGATCTCTTCGCACCGCAGCACATCCGGCGGCCCGTACTCGCGGTAAACAATCGCTTTCACGCGATTCCTCCTGCCGACGGCAGGGTTGCCCTTTGGGATTCCAACAGAAGATGTCACAACTCGTTGCGGGAAGCAACAAGGGGCGCCTGACGGCGAGTTCGCTGCCGATTCGGCTAGGAAGTTGTACCGAAACGGTCGCGATACGCGCTTGGCGAGACCCCGGTGTGTCGCTGAAACAGTGAGCGGAAAAACGCGATGTCCTGATAGCCGACCGCGTCGCTGATTTCTTGCATCGAGCGATGGTTGCTCTCCAGCATCCGCTTGGCGGCGGCAACCCGCAGTTTTTGCAGATAGGCCAGCGGGCTGTCACCCGTCGCTTGCTTGAAGCGGCGAACGAAATTGCGAACGCTCATGCCCACCCGGCGCGCCGGATCTTCCAGCGGAAATGTCGTCGCAAAATGCTTGTGCATCCATTCCTGCGCGCTCGAGATGGAATCGTCCGTATGATCGGTCTTCAACGGTACGATCGCGAAGCCCGATTGCCAGGCTCGTGGCGTCTCGATCAAAAGCGACTTAGCCGTCTGCATCGCCACTTCGTGGCCGCAGAATCGTTC
>Ga0209169_10001291_pt1 | contig 15202 bp, 12 predicted proteins | sample HubBroMetageWRM4_FD_188346 | JGI IMG/M metagenome (GOLD analysis project Ga0209169, IMG submission 188346) | Warmed soil microbial communities from the Hubbard Brook experimental Forest, New Hampshire - Hubbard Brook CCASE Soil Metagenome WRM 4... | ecosystem: Environmental > Terrestrial > Soil... | reverse complement strand
CAGATGATTCGCACTTACTTTCAAATGCTGCTGGAAGAAGAAATACCCGGAGCGGAAGGCAAGATGAAGCAGTTTGCATCGTGGTTCACTCACGGCGTTTCGGGAGGCGCGGCGCTTCGGAAGGCAATCTACGAGGCCAGGAGTGGGAATGAGATTCTGACCACGGTCGACAAGTTCTTCGCGAATCGGGTCGAAGTTCCAGCGTTGTAGTTTCGATTCACCGTTTCTTCAGCGCTTTCACGAGGCTCTTGAAATCCTCCGCCAGAGCTTCCGGTGCGATATCGGCTCCTTCAACGAAAAGATTTCTCAATTCTCTTTGGACTAAAGACAGGTAGCCAAAGAAGAGTCGACCATTGCTCTTATCCCCGCCATACAGAAAGACCCCACGAATATCTCCGTCGCGGAAAGGTTTCTCCACCTCCACATAACCGTCCGTAACCAACCGCTTCGCGGACTTGACGGCGATGTCACACAATAATTGGAATTGATCTTCCGACAAATCTTCCGAGAATTTCGTGACACTGAGGGTGGCTTGTCGCTGGCCGTTAGCGCAGAAGACGACCTTGTCTTCGGCCATATCGGAAACGGTCCATCCTTCAGGCGGGAGAATCTGACTAACGCCGATGATAATAGGATTCATATTGGTTATGGACAAGGTGCAGCAAAAATGTCCTACTTTCATGACAATGGCGCGAGTACTAACTTCCCCCGCTCCACGAGTTCCACATATCCCCATGGAGTCGAGTCGTCATGCGTAAACACCGTCAACCATCTTTCCGGGATTGCTTGCGCGTAATATTTCTTGCGGCTCTCGATACTTTGCAGTGGAAGCACATCGAAGGCCATCACCCAGGTCAGGTCGAGATGGGCTGACGTCGGAATCAGATCGGAGATGTAGCACGCCGTCTTGCCCCCACTCTTGACAATCACTGCCTGCATATTCGCCGTGTGACCGGGAAAAACCTTGACCGAAATGCCGGGCGAGAGCTCCTGATTGCCGTTCAGCAGCACCATCTGGCCGCTTTCAATCAGAGGATCGTAATTCGGACTCATGTAGCTGATCGCGTCGCGCTCCAGTTGCAGACGGCCGTGTTCCCACTCTTGCTCCTGTACGTAATACTTCGCGTTCGGAAACGTAGCTTCTACTCGATCTTCACGCCGGACCGTGTTCCAGCCACAGTGATCAAAATGGAGATGAGTATTGATGACGACGTCGATGTCTTCGGGCGCGACTCCGGCGGTGTGCAGATTATCGAGCAGCTTGGCCGGCTGTTTGTAGATCTGGACTAATTTCTCCGGCAATTTGTTGCCGATGCCAGTCTCGATCAGGATGTTCTTATCGCCGGTACGTACGAGTAGCGAATTGAGCCCTGCGTCGAGGCGGTTCTGCTCGTCGGCCGTGACCTTTTTTGACCACATGGTCTTGGGAACGACGCCAAAAAAGGCTCCGCCATCGAGGAAGTAGGTTCCATCGGAGACGACGGTAAGTTCGAAATCGCCTAGAATTGTGCGATGCATGGGGGCAGCTTTCAGCCGTCGGCCGTCAGCCATCAACTGTCAGGTAAACCAGCGACGGGGTTCTGCTGACAGCGGGCGTGGGATTTACTTGATGGCTAAAAGTTATTTCAACTCCTTGTTCCAGAAATCTTCCATCATGTGGAATAACTGTGTGCGTGTGGCTGACCCGGAAATGCCGTGCGTTTTATCTGGATACACCATCAGGCGAAACTGTTTCCCCGATTTGATCAATGCGTCGGTCATCTGAATCGTATTTTGGAAGTGAACATTGTCATCGCTTGTCCCGTGTACCAGCAATAATGACCCATGCAGGCTGCTGGCGGCGCTGACGATCGAATCGTCGTAGCCGTTGGCGTTATCTTTTACCAGACCCATGTAGCGCTCGGTATAAATCGAATCGTAGTCGCGCCAGTTGGTCACCGGGGCCACTGAGATTCCCGCCTTGAAACGATCGGAGTGCGTTAAAGCGTAGAGCGTCATTGAGCCGCCATTCGACCAACCCCAGATCGCGGTGCGGGAGCGGTCGAGTTGCGGAAACTGCGCGTACAACTGGTCGAGCGAAGCGAGCTGATCTTTCAATTCAATCGCCCCCGATTGCAGGCGGATCGCAGTCGAGAATTTCTTTCCGCGATTTGGGGTTCCGCGATTATCGACGGAGAAAATTGCGAATCCCTGATTCGCGAGAACCTGATGAAAGAGCGCCGTGGTTCCCCCCCATGCATTCTCCACAGTCTGTGCTGCCGGGCCGCCGTAGATGTTCACGATTAAGGGGATTTTCTGGTCCGCCTCCGCATTGCGCGGCAGAATCAGATATCCGTATAAAACCGTGCCGTCGTCGGCCTTGAATTCCAGCATCTTCGGCATGATCGGGTTGTAATCGGCGATGCTGCGACCCTCCCAAATCTTCTGGCAGGAACCGCCAGCAGCACACACGGAAATTCGTGGAGGTGTCAACGTTGCAGAATATGTTTCCACAAAATGGCTGCCGTCATCCGAGAAGTTGGCAGCGTAACTGCCGTCTGCCGACGAGACGGTTCGCATATCTGAGCCATCCAGTTTCACGGAATAGAGTTTGTGCTGTCGCGGATCGTCTTTATTCGCGATGAAAAAAGCCTTGCCCACTGCTTCATTCACACTGGAGATTTCGATTACCTCGTAGTCTCCAGCTTCAAGCTGGCGCTCGAGTTTGGCATCGGCTGCTGTTGGATCGTTCGCGCTGAAACTGTAGAGATAAATATGAGTGTGCCCGTCGCGCCAACTGCTCCACAAGAAACGGTCGCCTGACTTCAGGATGCGAAAATCATCGTTGACATTGACCCATGCATCTGGCGCAGATTCGGTTAGCACCTTGCGCGATTTGCCCGACTTTGCGTCGATGAAATAGAGGTCCATTACATCTTGTTTGCGATTCAGGATCTCGGCCCAAGCCCAACCTTCACGAATCCAGCCGAAGCGCGGCACGTAAGTGTCATCGTTATCGGTGAGCTTGATCCAGTGCGCCTTGCCGCCACTGCTGTTCACTACTCCCAGACGCACAATTGGATTCGGATCTCCTGCCTTTGGATATTTTTCCTGCTCCACTCGCGGATGCGTCGGCAACCAGTTGGTGATGGGATAGGCTGGCACACGATTCTCATCCATTTGCAGGAAAATAATTTCCTTTCCTTCCGGCGACCAGAAGTAGTTGCCGCGGACGGCGAGCTCTTCGGCGTAGACCCAATCCACTTCGCCGTTCAGGATGTTGTCTTCTTTATCTTTATCGGCGGCTGCATCTTTTTCTTTTTCTTTCTCCTCGCGCGTCAGCGGATGCTCACCTTCGTCGCCCGAGACGGGATGCACATAAAGATTGTGCTTGCGCAGGTAGGCGAGGCGCTTCCCGTCCGGTGAAAACTTCGGATCTTCGCTGGCGTCCGGAGACGAGGTAAGCTGCACTGCTGTGCCCGAGTCCAGGCTGTAATACCAGAGCTGCCCCTGCGAATCGAAGAGCAGGTGTTTGGAGTCGGGTGACCAGGTATAGGCGGCGACGTGGTACCGGGTGACACGCTCTTTTTCGCGTTCATCTGTGATTTTGCTGGCGGGAGGCGCGAGTTGCGAGAGCTTGATCTCGCTGACCAGTACTTTTTTCTCTCCAGTCGTGGTGTCCACATACCAGAGTTCGCCGTGCTCGCCGGAGTCGTCGCGCTGCACGAAAGATACTTTGGTGCCATCGGGACTCCACTTGATTGTCTCCGGGGCGCGTCCAGTGATTCCGCCTTCCCGGAAGATCTGTTCAATTGTGAGCTGCTTCGGCGCGGAGGTCTGAGCGAAACCTGCGTAAAGCAGGACTAATAGAGTGAGAGAGAAGACGAGAAGATTTCTTTTCACGAACCTGCTCCGATTCAGCATGAGGCGTGATCGCCTCCGCGCTGATAGTGAAACTCAAAAGTGTACAACTTGGGAAGGATTCGCGCAGGAAGGCTTTGTTACTTAGTCCTTTTTGCGCCTGGATGGACGGGCGGGGACGCCCGTCGCTCCACCGAAGGTTGATCAGGAAGTTGGAATCGTCCGCATTTCTACACCTATGGGATGTTTTGTTTCGTATGCGGTGATGTCAGCTTCATGTTGTAGCGTCAATCCGATATCGTCCAATCCGTTCAACAAGCAGTGACGGGAGAATTCATCCATCGCGAAGGTTGCGGCGAATCCTTGTTCATCTCTGACTTGCAAGGTTTCCAGGTCGACGGTGAGCTGGTAGCCGTCGATCTCTTTCGAACGGCGCATGATCTCTGCGATCTGCTCATCGCTCAGGCGCACGGTTAGCAGGCCGTTCTTCAGGCTGTTATTGGCGAAGATGTCGCCGAACGACGAGGCGATAACCACGCGAAAGCCGTAATCTGTGAGGGCCCAGACGGCATGTTCGCGTGAGGAGCCGCAGCCGAAGTTTCTCCCGGCGACAAGGATCGACGCCTTGGCGTAGCGCGGCGCGTGGAGGACAAAGTCGCCGATCTTTGTGCTGCCTTTTCCTGCTCTTTCCCCTGCAAAACGCCAGTCATGGAAGAGGAATTCGCCGAATCCGGTGCGCTCGATGCGTTTTAAAAACTGTTTGGGGATAATTTGATCAGTGTCCACGTTGACTTTGTCGAGCGGAGCAACGACACCGGTGTGCTTGCGAAATGGTTGCATAATTGATCCTTCTGTCGACCGAGCTAGTGGAAGTCAAGCTGGATGGGCGAGACGACCGTTGCTCCAGCGACGATCCTACTGAAATTGCCAATTTCTTATGTCGGTGAAATGCCCGGCAATCGCCGCCGCCGCCGCCATCATCGGGCTGACAAGGTGCGTGCGTCCGCCCCGACCTTGTCGTCCTTCGAAGTTTCGGTTGCTGGTTGAAGCGCAGCGTTCTCCCGGTTGCAGGATGTCGGGATTCATGCCGAGACACATGGAGCATCCGGACTCGCGCCATTCGAATCCGGCATCTAGAAAAATGCGGTGCAATCCTTCTTCTTCCGCCGCGTGCTTGATGGCTTGCGAGCCGGGCACCACCATGGCCCGAACTTTCGGATTCACATGTTGGCCTTTTGCCACGCGTGCCGCTGCACGCAGGTCTTCGATACGCGAGTTGGTGCATGATCCAATGAACACTCGATCGACAGAAATAGTTTCGATTGGCGTTCCGGGATTGAGGCCCATGTAGGTTAGCGCCTGTTCAGCCGCACGGCGATCGGATTCCTGCGCGAAGCTCTTCAGCTCAGGAACACGTGCGGTCACAGCGACTACCATCCCTGGATTGGTTCCCCAGGTCACGAACGGCGCTAGGGAAGCAGCGTCGATCTCGATCACGCGATCGAACTTAGCCCCAGGATCGCTGGCCAGCGTCCGCCAGTAGGCAACGGCTTCTTCCCAGTTTTTTCCTTTCGGCGCAAAACGTCGACCATTGGAATAGGCGAACGTCGTTTCATCGGGCGCGATCAGGCCGGCTTTCGCACCGGCTTCGATGCTCATATTGCAGAGCGTCATGCGGCCTTCCATCGAGAGCGCTCGCACGGTATCGCCTGCATACTCGATGACATATCCGGTGGCGCCGTCGGTGCCAATTTTGCCGATGATTCCGAGCGCGAGATCTTTCGCTGTCACGCCCTCGGCCAGCTTTCCGCTTATGTGGATTTGCATCGTCTTCGGTTTTTGCTGCGGCAGACATTGAGTAGCCAGCACGTGTTCCACTTCTGAAGTTCCGATGCCGAATGCTAGCGACCCGAAAGCGCCGTGGGTTGAGGTGTGGCTATCGCCGCAGACGATGGTCATTCCGGGCAAGGTGATACCCAGTTCGGGGCCGATTACGTGGACGATGCCCTGCTCGGCTGAATCTATATCGAACAGCGGAACTCCAAACTCACGACAATTGTTTTGCAACGCTTCAATTTGCTTGGCTGCGATTGGGTCGGTGATCGGAAGGCCACGCGGAGTGGTTGGAATATTGTGGTCGACGGTAGCTATCGTTCGCAGAGGTCGCCGGACAGTTCTTCCTGAAGCGCGCAGGCCGTCGAATGCCTGGGGTGACGTCACTTCATGGACGAGGTGCAAATCGATATAGAGCAGGGTGGACTGTCCGTGGGGAGCGGCGACTATGTGCGCGTCCCAGATTTTCTCAAACAGAGTATGAGGCATATTTCTAAGTCTCTTACGATAGTTTACCAACAGCGAAGCCGCAAAACCTTCGTGCTCAGAGTTTTCCTAGTTGCGCCTTTGGGAAGTTTCATCTATAGCCCATCGTAACTACGGAACTCCGCTGCAGAAGACCAGGTTTCCGTTTATGATTCAGATAGCTCACTGAGGAAAAACTCCATGATTAACGGCAAACGCATTGCCGTGGTGTTTCCCGCTTATAACGCGGAAAAGACGCTGGAAACTACAGTGCGGGAATTGCCAGACATGGTCGATATCCGCATTCTGGTCGACGATCATAGTTCCGATCGCACGGTTGAAATCGCGCATAGTCTGGGGTTGCAGTCATTCGTCCACAACCGCAATTATGGGTACGGGCGCAATCAGCAGACTTGCTACCGCGAGGCTCTGGCCGCCGGCGCCGATGTGGTGATCATGGTTCATCCCGACTATCAGTACACGCCGCTGCTGGTTACTGCCATGGCGAGCATGATTGCTTACGGCGTTTATGACGTTGTGCTGGGATCGCGCATTCTTGGGGGCTCCGCGCTGCGCGGGGGCATGCCGCTTTACAAATACATTGCTAACCGACTGCTCACCGCTTTCGAAAATATGTTTCTGCGCGTCAAGTTGTCGGAATATCACACGGGCTACAGGGCATTCAGCCGTGAGGTACTTAGCCGTCTGCCTCTGGGAGAAAACAGCGACGATTTCGTTTTCGACAACCAGATGCTCGCCCAGTGTGTTTATTTCGGTTTTCGAATTGGCGAGGTGTCTTGTCCGACGAAATATTTCAAGGAAGCATCTTCCATTAATTTCAGGCGCAGTGTGCGATATGGACTTGAAGTTCTGCAAACTACAGTTCAGTTCGCGTTCCAGCGGGCTGGAATCATTCATAACCCGATTTTCAACGAAAAGGGAAAGACTCTTGAGGATGGTTCTGAGGATTACTACGAAGGAAGATTGCCGACGGCTTCACAGCGGCATTGAGAAGACGATCTAGGTTAGCGCTTGCGAGAGAGAAAACCTAGAATCTTGCTGGCAAATTCATCCGAGAATCCAAAGCGGGTTTTGGCGTGGGAATAGAGATCAACCGCTTTCTTATCCAGCCAGATCATGGTGGACTTCAACGGGCCATCCTCCGGTCGCGGGCGATAATTCGTGGAACGCGTTTTGACTTCGGGGCCGGACTCGATCGTGTAGTAGTACAAGGCCAGGCTCTTGCGCGATTCGGTCTGGGGACAGCGCAAAGGGTCGGGGAATCCGTGGTAAGAAATTTCATCGGTGCGGAAGATCAGCGCTTCATTGAATAGCGGCGGTATCTTCGTCACGCAGTGACGCATCTCGCGATCCCACAGTTCGAGCGCGCCGCCCCATTGCTCATCCCAGTTGGGATTGAGATAGAGAATCAGATTGACCTGCCGCCGCCAATGCTTGTGGTAGTGGTGATTGCTGAAGTCGGTATGCACGTTCAGGAATCCGCCGGTGGTCGACTGATGGAGACCACCGCCTTCGAGCATGTCGTCGGATACCAGGTCGGGAATGCCTGTCAGTTGCGACAGCCAATGCACAAATGCTGGCGAATTCAGCTCGTCAACCACTTCGCCAAGTTGGGTTGGAAAGAGGGATCGTTTTGCGAGTCCTAGTTTGTTTTCGTTCTGATGTTTGTAGCGTGTCCAAGCGTCGGTCGCCATGTCGGGAAACTCGCTAGCCATTTCCGCGGCCACGTCCGGGTCTAGAAATTCTTTGAGGTGAACATGGGGGTAGGGTTGGTTCTCGCGAAACTGACGGCGCAAGGTGGGCAGCTGGGCCGACCATTTCACGTATGGAAACAGCAGCCGAGTTGCGGGGGTTACAATCGGATTCGCCATGCGCCTGATTAAATAAGGCTAACACACGGCGCTGGACGCTCACAGGCGTTTCGGCGCGCGTTTTTAAGTCCACTATTCAGTTGGCTTGTCCAGTTACTCGGCAGACGCGTACCGCTGAATTTTCGTAGGGACATTCCAATCCGGTTGGGCCAGGTTGTTCCACTACGATCCAACTCACTCCGTACTTTTGTCGTAGGCGTTCGAAATCTTCCTTGCCGAACCGCTTCCAGTTCTCTTGATCTTCAATTTGTTTCTCCCACTCTACAGAGAGCGGCGGAAACATCGAAGCTGCTCCCTTGTCTTTGACCAGGTCGGCGAGCATACTGCGTTCGGCGCGGGCGCGGAATCCATTTTCGTCTTCGCCCGGGAGTTCCATGTGCGCGGGATTCAGCGCAAATAGAGCGTCCACCGGCGTATTGTCGCGAATCCACTCAAAGGCCTGCGCCCACTGATTGCCAGGCTGTGCCCACGGCCACTCGATATGCTGGCTGGCAGGAAAAACCTGCCGTTGCGCAAAATACATTCCTAAGCTCAGCGGGACGAACAAAGCGAGCCATCGCCATACGTGGCGCTGCAATACATATCGGCCTAATAATCCGCCCCCAGCGATCACCAAAACCATGTAACACAATGCCATGCAGCGCATCGGTTGAAGACGCGCCAGAGCTTCGAAGCGGGGCGAGAGGCCGAGTCCAATTGCGGCCACTGACGCCACAAGTACAAACGGCACCATCGCTCGCGATACGAGTTCGAGGTTCTTCATGCCACGGCGGCGGGCCCAACTCCCGAACCACCAGAACAGGAGTACCGGTCCGATTACTCCCAGCCACTCGTACCACTCCCAGCGCAGAACGTAGTGTGAACGCTGCAGCAACGCGACCTGGTGATATGCGGCGGGCGGAGGCTTGAATGTAATGCCGAATGGGAGCGCGACGGCAAACCCTAAAAATCGTGGACGAAATTGATCGAGCAAGACAAGCCACACACAGAATAAAATCGCGAAACTTGCCATGAATGGATGCATCGCGACAGCAAATGCCAGCCACAGTGCGGCCCGTCCGTACTTCTTATGCAACACTTCGGCCACCGCAAACAAAGCTGCGAACGCTGCCAGATTCCGCGGATTTAGGAATTGGTCGAGGATATAAAGAAACGTTCCAGCGATGGGAAGGGTTAGCAAGGTGACCATCAAAGTGACTGCGGACCAGCGTGCGAGTTCGTCCTCGAATGAATCTGATTCGAATAGAGCCGATGCCAGACGCCAGCTTGCCGCCAGCAACAAAAAAATGGAGATCAAATGCCATAGAAAAGCAATCCATAGCAGAGGCAGATGCGTGGCTCGCGCCGAAAAGGCAATTAAATTTGGATATAACGTATGGCCGGCGTGCTCACCAAAAAACTCCGCATTGGCTGGAAATAGGCTGGGATTCAGAATCTTCAGAACGCCGGGAAGGTAAATCTCCGCATCTTCTGCGTAAGGATGATAGCCATGAATCAGAAGGGCGATAAAGGTCAGCAGCAGCAAGCCAACAATGCGTTTGATATTCAGAGTGGGCTGATCCATTTCTCGATGGATACAAGTCTCGGTACAAATCAATGAGTACAAGAGATTACATCAGAAAATAGCGGCAGCCGGAAGCCGGGTTAGCGCTTGCAGACTCCAGAAAGTCTCCCGTAGCATCTAACCCAGAAGCATGGCTACTGCCACCACAACCGCTCCTACGAACGAGCGCTCTCATCTCGCACTCGGCGAGATCGTCAGTTTCGCTTACGAGACATTCATGAGCAATAAGATCCGGTTTGCTCTGACCGCGCTTGGCATGGTCATCGGGACGGCCTCGTTGATTCTGGTTACGACTATTGGACTGACCGGCAAGCAGTATCTGCTGAACGAGATTCAATCCATCGGGTCGAACTGGATCTATGCGGAATATGAAAGTGGCGGAGGACGCATCACCGATACCATTAATGACGGGCTGACCATTCAAGATATGGAAGCGGTTCAGCGGCAAGTTTCCGGCATTGTCTCTGCGTCGCCAGTGCTTCCGCTCAACGAGCGGGTGGCGGTAGGTGGTGGTAAAGAGCGCGACCTGCAGATTATGGGGGTTTACCCGGAATACGAGCAGATTCGTAACTTGGTCGTTCTTTCGGGACGGTTCTTCGACAAGGAGGATTCGCAAGCTCACAATAAAGTCGGGGTCATTGGTCCGAAACTGGCGGTTCAACTCTATGGTTCGGAGCAAGCGGCGCTCGGAAAAACAATCAAGCTGAGCGGCTTACCCTTCACCATTATCGGCATCTTTCGCGAACGCGTAGACACCCTCGAGCAATCGGAGGTGACCGAGAACACGATGCTGATTCCGTACACCGTGATCCGGTATTTTCAGGAAGCACCCACCGTGAAGCAGATTTTCTTTTCGACTGCCGATTCGTCGCTGGTACTGCCGGTCACGGCGCAGGTGAAGCGCGTCATTCAGTCACGCCATCGGCCAGAATCCGTCTATAGCGTCAGGAATCTGACGCAGCTGGTTTCGATGGCCGACAAGATAACGACTTCCATGACCATGATTCTGCTGGCGGTTTCGCTGGTCGTCCTACTGGTCAGTGGCATCGGCATCATGAACATCATGCTGGCTACGGTCAGCGCCCGTATTCGTGAGATCGGGATCCGCAAGGCGGTCGGTGCTACTAATCGCGAGATTCGCTATCAGTTCCTCTCCGAGGCCATCCTCATCTCGCTCATCGGCGGCGTTATTGGCATTGTCATCGGGCTCGCGATCCCATTTTCTGTTCGCTACTTCACGGAGTATCGCATACCGATTTCCGGCCTCTCTGCCATTATCGCTATCGTCGTCTCGTCATTAGTGGGTATTCTGTTTGGCACCGTGCCTGCCATTCGGGCATCGCAGCTTGATCCTGTTGAAAGTCTGCGCTACGAGTAGAAGTATGTGGGGCCGGACGTATGAGTTCCGTCTGCACACATTCTGTCTGAACACAAGCCCGAGAAGTCTTCGATTGTCATAAAATTAAGAGGAAAGATTGCAGTGTTTTCTGGCAGGTCATGCCCTCGAAGCCCATCACGAACAAAACTCGCGCCGTTGTTCTGCTGAGCGGCGGCATGGATTCTTGTGTGTGCGCGGCGCTTGCGGTCCGCGATTATCAGGCAGCTGCCGTCCATGTCAGCTACGGACAGCGCACCGAAGAGCGCGAGCGGCGGGCGTTTGAGGCAATTTGCGACCGGTTGGGAATTCGCGATCGGCTACTGGTGCGAAATGAAGCTCTGCGCGCAATCGGCGGATCTGCTCTTACCGATTCGAATATCGCGATTCCCGAAGTTAGCATTACCCAGGCGCCCGGCTTCGGCATTAGCATTAATGCGCCTGCTGATATTCCCGTGACGTACGTCCCTTTTCGCAATGCGCATTTTCTCGCTGTCGCCGTCAGTTGGGCGGAAGTGCTGGGAGCGGGAAAAGTTTACATTGGAGCGGTTGAGCCGGATAGTTCTGGCTATCCTGATTGCCGGCCAGAGTATTATCGAGCGTTCAATGAGGTGGTAAAAGCGGGTACCAAAGACGGAACGATCCGAGTGGTGACACCACTGATCGCGATGCACAAAGCCGAGATTGTGAGACTTGGCCTTGAACTGAATGCCCCATTCGATTTAACGTGGTCATGCTATCAGCGCGAAGATCGCGCCTGCGGCATCTGCGACAGCTGTGTGCTGCGCCTGCGAGCGTTTCGCAAAGTGGGCGCGGAAGATCCCATTTTATATGCGGAATCCGCCGTGGATTGAGCTAGAGTCGTATTCAGAAATCGCCGGTTGGATGTCAGCCCCTAGAGGGGCGTTTGATTTCGGATAACTGGCGCATCGCTCAAGCGATGCCGTGGTACGAAGCCAGTGCAGAGAGTTCAGTAAATTCAGATCCAAGTGAAATTCAGATCCAAGTGCCCGGAGGCTATATCATGAGGAAATATTTCACCCTTCCCCTGCTGCTCGTGCTCGCCGTGGGGCTGTCTGCGCTAACGGCAGTCGCACAAACCACTGGCACCGTGAAGGGAGTTTGCAAAGACTCCGACGGGAAGCCGATCGTACAGGCCGAAGTGGAATGGACTGGACTTGAATCCGGCCATGTCTACAAGCTTAAGACCAACAATAAAGGCGAGTACTTTTCGCTCGGCATCGTCCCGGGCAAGTACAACGTCAAGCTGAGCAAGGACGGCAAGGAGCTTTTTCACATCAACAATGTGGCGGTGGGATTGGACGAAACAGAGCTGCCCTTTGACCTGAAAAAAGAGCAGACCGCCGCTGCCCAGGCCGCGGGACTGACACCTGAACAAGCGAAGGCCAGGGAAGAAGCTGCAGCCAAAGCGGCGAACGAGACGAAGACCGTCGGCTCGCTCAACGAAAAGCTCAAGGCCGCAGCGGCGGCTTCCGATGCGGGCGACTATGCGACCGCAATCAACACACTGAATGAAGCTAACCAGATCGACAGCACGCGTGATTTGATCTGGTTCAAACTCGCAGACGCTTATCGCATGTCGGCGAGCAAGCAGACTGATCCCGCAGAAAAACAGAAAAACTACGAGACGGCCGCGGCGGATTACCAGAAGGCGATCGATCTGCGTGGCACCTCGGAACAGGCCCAGAAGGATCCTGAGAATAATGTAAAGACGGCTGCTTACTATAACAACCTGGCGGATGCTTATCAGAGAGCCCACAAGGTTGATGAAGCAATAGCCGCGTACAACAAGGCGATTCAATTGGATCCGGCACACGCGGCCGGCTATTTGTTCAATGAAGGTGCTGTGTTGACCAATGCTGGCAAGGTTGATGAAGCCATCGTCGTGTTCGACAAAGTGATTGCGGCCGATCCGACAAAGGCCGAGGCCTACTATCAGAAAGGCATCAATCTGATCGGTAAAGAAACTATTGGCAAAGATGGCAAGGCAACCGCGCCCCCAGGGACGGCTGAGGCTTTTCAGAAATATCTTGAGCTTGAGCCTAATGGCCGGTTTGCACAGGGCGCGAAAGATCTGCTGGCAAGTATCGGCGCACCCGTGGAAACAGGCTTCGGGAAGAAAAAACCGACTAAATAAGAGAATTTTCAACCGAATCAATTTCTTTTTCCGGTACCTAGAAAAACCTGAAGAGCGGCCAAAGTGGCCGCTCTTTTCGTTTTATTCGTTTAAGTTACCGAGGTCGTTGACCTAGTTGTCCTTCGCTCTTTCCCGCATCCGAGTTACATTCATGGCATAGGTTTTCCTGCTGGACAACGCTTCTCCCCTGTGGTGTCAACGCCGATAACTGGGAGTGTATGGAATGGCTGCTCCGGGGAATTCCCCGATTGCGATTGCCTTTGAGGGCCTTAGCGGAACAGGCGCGATACCGACGTCAGTTCTGCTGGCCGGGATGTTGCGCGCGTCCGACAAAGTTAGCGATCTGATTTTTTCGCCGGGCCGACCGCCTCAGGTCGAGATTCACGGACAACTCACGGTGGTGGAAATTTCCGGCAGCAGCACACTTTCGGCCGACGACACCCGCCGCATCGCAGCTGATCTGATCGGCACAAACAAGCAGGCCATTAATACACTACGCGAGCAGGGCTCGTGCGATGTTTCATACGGATTGCCGGGAATGGCACGGTTTCGCGTGAATGTCTTTATCCAACGCGGAAGTTGCGCGATTGTGATGCGCGTTATCCCAACAATTATTCCGACTTTCAGTTCGCTGCACCTGCCCGCCCAACTGGAAGAGGCTGCGAAGGTGCGCAACGGGATCATTCTGGTGACGGGCGGGACCGGATCGGGCAAATCTTCGACGCTGGCCGCTCTGATTGACCGCATCAACAGCGAGCATTGCTATCACGTTCTGACGGTCGAAGATCCGATTGAGTTTCTGCATAAGCACAAGAAATCGACGGTACACCAGCGCGAAGTACACAGTGACGCACCGAATTTTGCGCTGGCGCTGCGGGCGGCGCTGCGCCAGGCGCCACGGGTAATTATGGTCGGCGAAATCCGCGACCGGGAGACGCTAGAGATTCTCCTTGAAGCCGCAGAAAACGGGCACCTCGTGCTTTCCAGCATGAACACCGTCGATGCATCGAAGACGATAGAGCGCATTGTGGGTACATTTGCTGCCAGCGAACAGCAATCGACACGAGAGCGTCTCGCCAAAACTTTTCGTTTCATCATTGCGCAGAGGTTGATTCCCCGTACGGACGGTGGCGACCGGATCGCAGTGGTCGAAATCTTGAAATCTAATACCCGCACCCGTGATTGTGTCGAACAAGGTGAACGTCCCGGGCGCACGCTGCTGGATGCGATTAAATCCAGCGAAAATGAAGGCATGCAACACTTCGATGGCGAGATTGCGAAGCTTGTTCGCTCAGGGCTTGTGGATCTGGAAACCGGCCTTTGCTTCGCCAGCAACGCTTCGGTGCTGGGGCAGGAACTGGCGCGGTAGGGCAGTTCCCGGTTCTCAGAAATTTGTTTTTGCTCCTCTATCCTTCACTTTTTGCTCTGCTCAAACGAACAAGTCAGAGCAAACCCTCGCGGGGTATGATTCCTCCATGTCGTCTTCCCATCCTCCTTTTTCCGAAGTGGCGGCAGCTCGGGTGGTGAGTTTTGAAGAGGCTCGACATTTAGTTGAGCAACATGCGGCCGGCGTGCGTCCGGGGGAGATCGAGACGGTCGATTTGCTGGCGGGATTGGGACGGGTGCTGGCGGAGGAAATTTTGGCGGACCGCGACTTTCCTCCTTTTGCACGGGCTACTCGCGATGGATATGCGGTGCGGGCGTCGGATTTGGCGGAGGTCCCGGCACGGCTTGAAGTGGTGGGCGAGGTGAAGGCGGGAGATTGGCCAGAGCCGGGATTGTGCTCGGTAGGACGGGGGCAGGCGGTTGGGATTATGACGGGGGCTCCGTTGCCGGCCGGGGCAGATGCTGTGGTGATGGTGGAGCATACATCGCCGGCAGATCGTGCAGTAGAAGTGCAGCGGAGCGTTAAAGCGGGCGAGAATTTTGTTCCGCTTGGAGCAGAAGCGCGTGCCGGGCAACTGCTGTTGGATCGCGGACGGCGGCTGGACCACGCGGGCATTGCGATAGCGGCTTCAGTGGGTAAGAGCCAGGTGCAAGTGTTCCGTAGGCCGCGCGTGGCGGTGCTTTCGACC
>Ga0209169_10001289_pt1 | contig 15207 bp, 11 predicted proteins | sample HubBroMetageWRM4_FD_188346 | JGI IMG/M metagenome (GOLD analysis project Ga0209169, IMG submission 188346) | Warmed soil microbial communities from the Hubbard Brook experimental Forest, New Hampshire - Hubbard Brook CCASE Soil Metagenome WRM 4... | ecosystem: Environmental > Terrestrial > Soil... | reverse complement strand
GGCGGGCAGCCCCCCCAAGAGCGGGGGGGGTTTGGGGGGGGTCGTCCCCCCCGGGGGACACAGTGGTCAGCCAGGCATTGCCGTGGCCGTCACGGCCGAGCACCGCCTGCGGCACGATCAGCACCGACCCGTCCGATGAGGCGTCGAAGGTGAAGCTGCCGAACGCGACCGCACCCGACCCGCGCAGCCGCACCCTGTCCTGCACGCGGGCGCCGTCGAACACCGAGCCGAGCCACTTCTCCGCTGCGGTGAACCGGTCCTCGCCGGCCGGCAGCGTGATCCTTGCCGCCTCACCCCAGCCGACAAGACCGGCGCCGCGCTGCACCCAGGCGACCACGTCCGGCTGCGGCAGCTGGGCAAGCAGATCACCCGGATCGGGAACGGCGACGGTGCGCACGGTGAGCGCGGTCAACCGTCCCGCCTCAGCGCCGCCACCATGCCGTCCGTATCAGCAATGCAAGACGACCACCAGCCACGAACCCATATTCTAGGCGGCCTCCGTGCCTGACTCCCCGCTCGGGTTGGCCAGCGCGCTCGGCCACCACATGTGCCGTCCGATGTCCAAGGTCAGCGAGGTGACGAGCACCGACCTGACAATGATCGTGTCGAGCAGCACGCCGAACGCGACCGCGAACCCGATCTCGGTGAACTCAACCAGCGGGAGCGTGCCGAGCACCGCGAACGTGCCCGCGAGCACCAGGCCCGCCGACGTGATCACGCCGCCGGTGGCGGCCAGGCCGGTCAGCGCCCCGCGGCGGGTCCCGAAGCGGGCGGACTCCTCGCGCACCCGTGTCATCAGGAAGATGTTGTAGTCGATGCCGAGGGCCACGAGGAACACGAAGACCAACAGCGGCACCGAGGTGTCGGCGCCCGCGAAGCCGAACACGTGGGAGAAGAACAGCGAGGAGATGCCGAGCGCGGCGCCGAAGGACAGCACCACGGTGGCGATCAGCACCAGCGGCGCCACGATCGCCCGCAGCAGCAGGCCGAGGATGATGAGCACCACGCCGAGGATCAGCGGGATGAGCAGGTCCCTGTCGTGGGCCGCGGCCGCCTCCACGTCCGCGTTGATGGCCGTGCCGCCGCCTACCTTCGCATCCGCCCCCGGGATGGCATGGACCTTGGTCCGGATCTGGGCCACCAGCGTGTAGGCCGCCGTGCTGTCCGGCGGGATGGCCATCGTGGCCTGCAGGAAGGCCACGCCGTCCTTGGTAACCGGTGCGGTGACGGACGCGATGCCCGGCGTGCTGGCCAGCGCGCCGCGGACCTGCCCCGCGCTGGCCGCCGTGGAGATCACCTGCACTGGCTCGCCCGAGCCGGCCGGGAAGTACTTGGCAAGCTCGTTCTGGGCGGCAATGGACGGCGGCGTGCCGCGGAAGGACTCGGCGGTGGTCAGCGCGCCGAACTTGAAGCCGATCAGGCCCGCCGAACACGCGGCGAGCAGGACGGCGGTGACCAGCCACACCCCGCGCGGACGGCGGCTGATGGCCTGCCCGACCCTGGCCCACACCCCGCGGCTGGTCGGCTCCGCCGAGGCGTAGACCGGCCTGACCGGCCAGAAGATCCACCGGCCGAAGATCACGAGCAGCGCGGGCAGCAGCGTGATCATGGCGATCAGGCCCACGCCGATCCCGATGGCGGCCACCGGGCCCAGGCCGGAGATGTCATTGGATTCGGCGGCCATCAGGCAGAGCATGCCGCACACGACGGTCAGCCCGCTGGCGATGATGGCCGGGCCCGCCCGGCGCAGGGCGACCGCCATCGCCTCGTGCCTGTCGGCGTGTCTGCGCAGTTCCTCCCGGTACCTGGCGACGAGCAGCAGCGCGTAGTCGGTGCCCGCGCCGATGACGAGCACGACCAGGATGCCGTCGCTCTGCCCGTTGACGGTCAGGTTCGCGTGCTGGGTCAGTTCGTAGATGACGGCCTCGGCGACGGTCAGCGCCACGCCCGCCGACAGGATCGGCAGCAGCCAGAGCACGGGACTGCGGTAGGTCAGCAGCAACAGCACGATGACCACGCCGAGAGCCGAGAACAGCAGGGTGGAGTCGATGCCCTTGAAGATCTTGATCTCGTCGTTCGCGCTGGCGGCCGGGCCGCCGATGTAGACGCTCAGCCCGTTGGCGTTCCTGGCCGCGGTGGCCTGCAGCGTGGAGATGAAGCCGCTGATGTCGCTGTTATAGCCGAGGTTAGATCCGACGACGGTCTCGATCGCCTTGTGATCCGCGGACACCAGCGGCGGCGCGACCCGTCCGCCGACGACGGACAGCGAGGCGAACTGCCGCGCGTCCGCGCGGGCCTTGGCCATGTCCGCCGAGGTCACCCCGCTGTCGCGGACGTAGACCACCAGGGCGGGGTTGAAGTTCTTGGACTGGAATACGGCCTGCTCGTTCAGTTCCTGGGTGGATTCGGCCGATGCGGGCAGGTACGCCGACGCGTCGTTCTTCTCCGCGCCCTGCAGCTTGCCCGCGAGTGAGCCGGTGCCCGCGATCACCAGCAGCCAGAACACCACGACCAGGTACTTGGACCTGCGACCGCAGATGGCGCCGATCAGGCGCCTGGAACGCCGTGGACCCGTGGGCCCCGCCGGCTGAGATGTGCCGTTGCTGCCTGCCTGCGCCACGCTGGTGTCCCCGCCCAGGGCGGGGACACCAGAACCCGGCGTGTTACGGGGCGCCCCCGTGGTCCCGCTTGCCACGTCGTCCTCCTGAAGGCTTCTGATCTGCTTTTCAGGGAATACGATGTATCGTGTTCTGGTCGGCTGTCAAGTTATATCTCTAAAGCTTCATGATTCGGTGATCGGCCGCAGACCGTCCCCGAGCCAGGCTAGGAAGAACGAGGCCGGGAGCCAACGGGTTTTCTGCGCCGACCCCGCCTAAGAGCAGGGTGAGCTGCTCGGGCGGGGCGGAGGCGCGCGCCTCGGCCACCGCGGCGGGCCGTGGGCCGGGACCAGGGACCTGTCGCGCGGCGGGGGAACGCCGGCCGTGACCGAAGCCGGGCCTCGGCCTGCCGATGCCGAGCCCTTGTGCCAGCTCGCGGACTTGCCCGGTGATCCTGTCCTGGTAGGCCTTGGGGGCGTACGCGCCGCTGCCGTAGAGCTCCAGGTACCTGCCGACCAGGCCAGGGTGATAGGCCCGCAGCCAGCCGAAGAACCACTCCCTGGTGCCCGGGCGCAGGTGCAGCACGATGGGCGTCACCGCTGTCGCGCCTGCCGCGGCGATCTGGCCGACGGTCTCGGCCAGCTGGGCGGGGGAGTCGGACAGGAACGGCACCACCGGGCCCATGAGCACCCCGCAGCCGAGCCCGCGCTCGTTCAGCGCCGCGCAGGCCTCAAGCCGCCGCCCCGGGGCAGGCGTGCCGGGCTCGACAGACCGCCATAGATCCTTGTCGACGAATCCTGCCGACACGTTCAGCCCCACGTCGGTGACCTCAGCCGCCTCCGCGAGCAGCTCGATGTCGCGCAGGATCAGCGTGCCCTTGGTCAGGATGGAGAACGGGTTGGCCGCGTCCCGCAGCGCGCCGATGATGCCGGGCATCAGCCGGTAGCGTCCCTCGGCCCGCTGGTAGCAGTCCACGTTCGTGCCCATCGCGATGTGCTCGCCCTGCCACCCCGCCGAGGCCAGCTTCTTGCGCACAAGCGCCGGCGCGTTCACCTTGACAACGACCTTGGTGTCGAAGTCGGCCCCCGCGTCCAGGTCCAGGTAGGTGTGGGTATTCCGGGCGAAGCAGTTGTGGCTCACCACCCCGTTGGCGATGAAGTCGCCGGTGCCCGTGGTGATGTCGTACATCGGCAGGTCCAGCCCTAGCGGCTCGATCGCCGCCACGCGCAGCTTCGCGTCGCTCTTGATCGCCATGCCGTTGATCGAGCGTTTCCGCGTGATCGCCGGATCCACGGTGTGGAAGAACCGCAGCACCTCCCGCAGGCCGCCGCGTAGCCGGACGCAGACGAGTCCGTTGGGCCGGTCCTGGGGCTCCATGGCGAAATCAAAGCCGAGCGCCGTCAGCGAAGAGACGATCCAGCCGATGATCTCCGGATCGGTGTTGGAGATCCGCAGGCTTCCGCTGTAGCTGCCCTCGGCGTCGAAGATGCCGGCCAGGAAGCCCTTGCGCCAGTCCGGCTCCGGTTCCTGCGGCCAGCAGTGCCCGATGGATCCGTCGCCGCGGATCATGCCGCTCAGGTAGCCGCGCCGGTAGGCGTCCGTCTCCTTCGGCGGCTCGGCGAAGCCGCCGACCCCCATCAGCTTGTTGTTGACGGTAAGGAACGGCCGCTGTATCGCGCCGCTCTCCGCCCCCGTGACATGTTTCCAGCCGCGCTCGGTCAGGAACCGGTGATCGCCGCTGCAGACGAGTTGCGTGCCGTCCTCAAGGGTGACCCTGTAGGCGGGCTTGACCGTGGACCAGTGGGCCAGCACCGTGGTCAGTTCGTACCGACGGTAGAAACCGCTCTTCACAGTGCCGTAGATCTGATCCCCGAACCGGACCTGGGCGATGGGCTTCGTCCGGCCGTCCGCCATCAGGATCGGTGTCTCGCCACCGAGGCAGTACACGCACGAATGTTGGCAGCCCCGGTAGGGGTTGATCGTCCACTTGAAGCCCATCCGGGACGACTCGGGTACCCGGTTCACGACGGATTTGGCTTGAACCTCGTAGAAGGTCATGCCGCGGAAGCCCGGCGTGTCGAAGGTCCTCGCGACCGCGCCGCGCTCGATGAGGGGCACCGCCACGTCCCGGCGCCCTGAGGGAGACAGGACCGGGAACAGGGCATTGCCATCGGCGGCATCCTGATCCGCCGTCGGCGGATCGTCGAGCCGCAGGTTGTCCCAGCGCACGATCACCATCGTAGAACGATTTTTCGATCACATCAAGCACCGACACGTGTCGCTCGCCGTAAGTACTGAAGCCGACCTGTTCGCAAAAGCATCTCTGACCTGGGCGTTCGTGCGTTAGACTGGGCACGGAGCAGGCGCGGGAGTCTCAAACACCGAAAAACGGGCGAAGTACAAAGCCAGAACAATTGGATAAAGACCCGCTCGTGAGAGATAGTGAAGGAGTACTTACCCTGCGCGCGAGGCGGAGGTGGCGCGATGGCGCTGTCGATGGACGAGCAGCGCGTGCTCGCCGAAATGGAGCGACGGCTCTCGGCCGACGATCCTGGGCTTGCCGCGTGCCTGACGACGTTCCGGCGACCCGGGCCGGCGACGGTGCTGCGGTCGCCCCGGGCGCGCATCATAGGCTCGCTGTTCACGGTGCTGCTTGTCGCCATGGTCTCGCTGATGGTCTACGCGATGATCCCGTTCCGCGCGCACGGCGGCAGGCAGCCCCAGCCGACAACGGCCACCGGCACGGTCTCGATCTCGGCCCCGGGAACCAGCGCGAAGCCGGCCTCGGCCGGCGCCGTCAGGGCAACTGCCACGACGAACAGGGCGCCCGCGTCCGGCAAGACGCTGGCCGGCAAGGGCAAGGACACGACCACGCCCGCCATATCGCCCGCCGCCCCGTAGCTAGCCGCAAGGCAACGGCCGCCCGCTGCCGCCGTGCAGCCAGCGGGCCGGTCCTGGGCACCCGTCACCCGTCATATACAAAATGTAGTCATTAGGCTACTCTTAGCGATATTGCGTGGCCGGGAGTGCCGGGGCATCTCCGCCGGCTGGCCCCGGGAGCACCGTACGGGGACGCAGCCAGGGGGCAGGTCATGCACGCGCGACGAGACCATCACGCCGGTGCCGGGCAGCGCGGCAGGACCCCAGCCCGCTGGCGCGCCGCCGCTGCCGTCACCGCCATGGTCGCGGCCGCCGCGCTGTCACTGACGGCCGGCGCGGTGCCTGCCTCGGCAGCAGGCGGCTACACCGTGACCGCCACCATCCCCGTCGGCGAGGACCCGAGCCCGGTGGCGGCGGTCCCCGCCACCGGGACCATCTACGTGGTCGACAGCAACAACGCGGTGTCGGTGATCGACGCGGCGACCAACACCGTGGCCGCCACCATCCCCGTCGGCACCACCCCGTTCGGGGTGGCGGCGGACCCCGCCACCGGGACCGTCTACGTGACCAACGAATACAGCAACACGGTGTCGGTGATCGACGCGGCGACCAACACCGTGACCGCCACCATTCCCGTCAGCGAGCAACCGCTCGGAGTGGCGGTGGACCCCGCCGCAGGGACCATCTACGTGACCAGCGGCGGCGAGGGCACGATGCAGGTGATCGACGCGGCGACCCGCACCGTGACCGCCACCATCACCTTCCCCGATCAGTCCTTCCCGAACGCGGTGGCGGTGGACCCCGCCGCCGGGACCGTCTACGTGGCCGAACAGAACGATGGCGCGGTGGCGGTGATCGACGCGGCGACCAACGCCGTGACCGCCACCATCCCCGTCGGGTTGGACACGGCCGCGATGGCGGCGGACCCCGCCGCCGGGACTGTCTACGTGACCGACTTGCCGAGTAATACGGTGTCGGTGATCGACGTAGCGACCAGTACCGTGACCGCCACCATCCACGGCTTCGCCAGCCCGAACGGGGTGGCGGCGGACCCCGCCGCCGGGACCGTCTACGTGACCAACGGCGGCGATGGCAATGTGTCGGTGATCAACGCGGCGACCAGTACCGTGACCGCCACCATCCCCGTCGGCAACGGCCCGGCCGCGGTGGCGGTGGACACCGCCACGCACAACGTCTACGTGGCCAACAGCCTCGATGACACCGTGTCGGTGATCAGCCCGTCCGGGCCGGTCTCCGGGCCGATCGTGTCGGGATACCGCGCGGGCAAGTGCGTAGCGGACAGCGGCGACTCCGCCGCCAACGACACCCCCATCGTCATCGCCGCCTGCGACGGCAGCCCCGGCCAGGACTGGACCGTCACCGGCTCGGGCACCCTGCAGGCCAACGGTAAATGCATGGACATCTACCGCGACGAGAAAACAAACAAGGCCCCCGTCGAACTCTGGACCTGCACCGGCGGCGCCAACCAGCAATGGCACCCCACTGCCGCCGGGACGCTGGTCAACCCGGTATCCGGCAAATGCCTCGACGACCCCAGGTTCAACACCGCCCCCGGCACCCAGCTGGAGCTCTACACCTGCAACGGCGGCGCCAACCAGCAATGGAAAATCCCCTGACGTGGCCGGGCGTCACATCCGCTTACGACTCACGCCACAGCTGGACCAGGTAGCGTTCCAGGCCCTCGAGCGTCTTCTTCTCCTGCTGGAAGTCGTCGCTGAGCGGATTGCGGTGCCGGTTGAAAAGCTCCGCGTACCGGCGGGTCACCTCGTCGCGGTTGCCGGCGTAGACGCGGACCGAGTAGTCGCCCACCCCGCCGGCCAGCCGCAGAGCGCGAACCGCGGTACCCGCGAGGCCCATGTTGACGCTCAGCTGGCCGCGCAGGTAGACGCTGCCCTTGGCCTCTTCATCCCAGGCGTCGCCGCACGGCGGCGGCGCACCGTCCCACTCCTCGAGCACCAGCCGGACGTCGATGTCCTCCTGGAGGCTGCCGATCCACAACTGCTCGCGGTTGGTGCTGATGAGCGCGCCGACCGGAGGCAGCGGGCCACCGGGTGCGTCAGGGTCCACGGAGGGGTCATGTATCCGGAACATCCTGCGTTCCGGCGTGACCGGCATTACCAGCTGTAGCAGCCTGCGGCTCATGGTTCCCCCCTCTCCGCGCGTAGATACCTCGCATAACAGGATGCTTCGTTAGTAAATCTAGACCGCAGACTCACCCCGTGAGGCCCGAACTCGTACGGAAATGCTTATTGTGACCGCTTGACTACTGAATGCGTCGGAGTAACGTCATATCTGTTATGAGCCTTGTGTCCGAACTTGAACTGCCTGTGTCTGACTACGCCACGCAGCGTAGTCGGCCGGCCGCTGGCAGAACACGTCGGCACCAACATCCCGAACCTTACCGGCGGCCGGATCCGAACCAAGGACCGGGCCCGGACGTGTAACTAGTAGTAGCCGGTACTCGTCCGCGGCGAGTACCTCCCCAAGGGGTTGCGCGATGCAGGCACCAGTGAAGGCCGCTCATGATAGGTCACTCAGCGTGCCTGCTCGACTACCAGAACGGACTAACGTGCCGGTCGTTAGCTTCGAGCCCGGTCCAGCCGCCGTCGTGATCACGCGCGGCCGCCGCGCCCTGCTGCTCGCCGTCTGCTGCATGAGCCTGTTCATGGTGGGCCTGGACAACACGATCGTGAACGTCGGGCTGCCGTCGATCGGCCGCGACCTGCACGCCGGGGTCTCCGGCCTGCAGTGGACGGTGGCGGCCTACACGATCGTGCTGGCCGCCCTGCTGATGCTGGCGGGCGCGCTCGCCGACCGGATCGGCCGCCGGACCATATTCCAGGTCGGCCTGTCGCTGTTCACCCTCGGCTCGTGGCTGTGCAGCCTGGCTCCGAGCCTCGGCTGGCTGATCGCCTTCCGCGTGGTGCAGGGCGTGGGCGGCTCGATGCTCAACCCGGCCGCGCTCGGCATCATCACGAACACCTTCACCGGGCCTGCCGAGCGCGCCCGCGCGATCGGCGTCTGGGACGGCGTGTTCGGCACGTCCATGGCGCTCGGGCCGGTGCTCGGCGGCGTGCTGGTGGGTTATGTGGGCTGGCGCGGGATCTTCTGGGCCAACATCCCGGTCGGGCTTGCCGCCATCTCGCTGACCGCGCTGTTCGTGCCCGACTCGAAGGCGCCCCAGTCGCGTCGCGCCGACCCTGTGGGCCAGGTCCTCATCATCGTCATGCTCGGCGCGCTCGCCTACGCGATCATCGAGGGCCCTGCCCACGGCTGGTTCTCCGCGGAGATCTTCGGCTTCTTCCTGCTCTCGGTGGCGGCGCTCGCGGTGCTGCTCGCCTACGAGCCCCGCCGCGAGCAGCCCATGATCGACCTGCGCTACTTCCGCAGCGTGCCGTTCGCCGGAGCCAACCTCACCGCCATCTGCGCGATCGCCGCGATGGCCGGCTTCCTGTTCCTTTCCACCCTCTACCTGCAGGACGTCCGGGGCCTGTCGCCGCTGCAGGCCGGCCTGACCATCTTGCCGATGCCGGTTGTCATGGCGCTGTGCGCGCCGGTGGCGGGCCGGATAGTCGCCAGGCGCGGCTCGCGGATCCCGCTGGTGATCGCGGGCGCGGCGATCACCCTCAGCAGCGCGGCGCTGTCCCGGCTGACCGGCACGACGCCGCACCTGTACCTGGTCCTCACCTACGGCCTGTTCGGCGTCGGGGCCGGCATGGTGAGCTCGCCGATCACCAACGGGGTCATGTCCGGGGTGCCGAAATCCCAGGCCGGCATGGCCTCGGGCCTGAACTCCTCTAGCCGGCAACTCGGCCAGTCGCTCGGCGTCGCCATCGTGGGTTCCGTCCTCGCGGCGAGCATCCGCGGATCGATGCAGGCCGGCTTCGTCCGCGCCAGCCTGGCCGGCTGGTGGATCCTGGCGGGCTGCGGCTACGCCGTCCTGCTGCTCGGCCTGGTCTGCACCACCCGCTGGGCCAAGGCCACCGCCGCCCGCCTGGGCTGGTAAAAAAAGCCCTTTATCCCGAACGAGCAGTGGTGCATGTCCCCGGCAGCGCTCCTGGCGGTGAGGAATCTCTCAGCCGTCCGGCGTTGCGTCACAGCAGGTCGGCGGAAATAGTCTGAGGTGACAGGTAGTTAGTTGCTGTCAGGCAATTACTTTACCGACAGCCGATCCGGGTGATACCACGTGCCAGAGCTCAGCCACCGCCGACGCCTGCTCGTGCTGGTCATCTGCTGTTTCAGCCTGTTCATCGTCGGCCTGGACAGCACGATCGTCAACGTCGCGCTGCCCGCCATCGGGCGGAACCTGCACGCCTCGGTGGCCGGCCTGCAGTGGACCATCGACGGCTACACGCTCGTGCTTGCCAGCCTGCTGATGCTGTCTGGAGCGACCGCCGACAGGGTCGGCCGCCTCCGCGTATTCCAGGTCGGCCTTGTGGTGTTCACCGTCGGCTCAGGCCTGTGCAGCCTGGCGCCCGGTCTCGGCTGGCTGATCGCGTTCCGCATGGTGCAGGCCATCGGCGGCTCCATGCTCAACCCGGTGGCGATGTCCATCATCACCAACACCTTCACCGACCGGGCCGAACGCGCGCGGGCGCTGGGCGTCTGGGGCGGCACGTTCGCCCTGTCCATGGCGCTGGGCCCGGTGCTGGGCGGCCTGCTGGTCGACTCCGTCGGGTGGCGGGGCGTGTTCTGGGTCAACATCCCGGTCGGGATCGCCGCCATCGCGCTGGCCACGAGGTTCGTGCCCGAGTCCAGGGCGCCCAGAGCCCGCAGGCCGGATCCGGTCGGGCAGGCGCTTCTCATCGTCATGCTCGGCTCGCTGACCTACGCGATCATCGAGGGACCCGACTTCGGCTGGCACGCGCCCGTCATCATCGCGCTGTTCGCCGTCGCGGCCGCGGCCCTCGCGGTGTTCGTTGCCTTCGAGGCGCGCCGCCAGGAACCGGTGCTCGATCCGAGGTTCTTCCGCAGCGTCCCGTTCGCGGGCGCGGTGCTGACGGCGATCAGTGCCTTCGCGGCGCTCGGCGGCTTCCTGTTCCTCACCACCTTGTACCTGCAGGACGCGCGCGGCCTGTCTCCCCTGGACGCCGGGCTGCACCTAGCGCCGATGGCGGCGGCCATGGCGATCGCCGCGGTGGCCTCCAGCCGGATCCTGGCCCGCTGGGGTGGCCGGGTCCCGATGGTCGTATCGGGCGCGGCCATGGCGGTAGGGGGCCTGTTGCTGTCCGGGCTTAGCACGTCGTGGTCAACCCCGCACCTGATCCTCGTGTTCGCCATCTTCGGCATCGGAGCCGGCGCGGTGAACGCGCCGATCACCCAGGCCGCGGTCTCAGGCATGCCCGCCGCCCAGGCCGGCGTGGCCTCTGGCATAGCCTCCACCAGCCGTCAGATCGGGACCTCACTCGGCGTCGCCATCACCGGCTCCATCCTGGCCGCGAACCTGCACGGCCCGCTCACGACCCGGTTCGTGTCGGCCACCCATGCCGACTGGCTCCTGCTGGCCGCCTGCGGCGTCGTCATCCTCATCCTCGGCCTGGTCAGCACCAGCCGGTGGGCACTGAACACGGCCACCCGCACCGCGGCAAGCTACGAGGCGGCCGAGCCCAAGACACGCGTGATGACCGGTTAGGTTCGCGGGCCCGCTACCCGCCGCAGGCTGCGCTGGTCGATGATCGTGATGCTGCGCTGGCCGGTGCGGATGAAGCCGCGTTTGCGCCAGGCGCTGAGCGCGCGGGTGACCGTGGCGCGCGAGGTGCCTGCCAGGCTGGCCCACTCCTCCTGGGACAGCGAGATCGTGAGCTGAATCTGGTCGTGATCAGTGATGCCGTGCCTGGCGCCCAGCTGGAGCAGCAGCCCGGCAAGGCGCTGCGCCCCGGTAGTGACCGAACGCATCCGCAGCTGGCTGTCGGCGTCGTTCCACCTCTGCGTCAGCACGACCCGGTAGGCCTGGTCGGCTCCCGGATTGGAGTTGAGGAACGAGCTGAACTTGCGGTAGTTCACGATCAGGGCCTGCACGGTGTCGATGGCCTGGATCGTGGCGTTCCTGTGCCCCGTGGTCGCGCCGGCGCTCTCCCCGACGATGTCGCCGTCGCCGCGCAGGGCGAGCATGAGCCGCTGGCCGTCATTGGTCGCGGAGAGGATCTTGACCTGGCCGTCTACCAGGACGAACACGTGCGTGGCCGGATCTCCCTCGACGCACATGGTCGCGCCGGGAGGATAGGTCTTGGGCAGGCTGATGGCCGACAGGGCGCCGCGCTCGGCGTCGCTGAGGAGACCCCAGAACCCCTTCGCCGAGCCGTTCGCTTGCATAATCGTGTCACCGTCGGAATGCCGCATATGCCGGCAGGCAGTTAGCTAATGGTACTAACGAGTACTAACGATGCGCCATCAAGGGGGGAGTTGACAAACGCCCAGGTGACACCAGCCGACCCTGATTCCACCTCGGCCCCCCTCAAAGGCCGAGGAAGATCGCCGCGGTCCATACCAGGAAGAGAGCGGCGGTGATGAACGTCCAGGTGTCAGCCAGGTGGATCCGTTCCTGGCGGATCCGGGCGGCGCCGAGCAGGAGGTTCACCCGGGCCCAGTTCCACTCGGCCGAGCTGTCCTCCATGGTGGGCAGCGTCAGCCACTTCACCCTGGGATCGACCGGGCCGCCGGTCCGCCAGCGGTGATCGTTGAGCTGGTCGAGCAGCGGCCTGCCCGCCAGCAGCAGCAGTGCCACCGCCCTGAGCCAGCAGCCGATCAGGCTGCCGAGCAGGATCACGCTGAGGATCCCGCCGATGCCGAGCCGCATCGCCGGGTGCGAGAACGCCGCCTCAAGCGCGGTGGCAACCGTGATCGCGCTCAGAACGCTTCCGCCCAAGACGAGGTCGCCGCGCGGATTGCGCAGCAGCGACGCCATCTCGCCGATTACCTCTTGGGCAGGCCCCTGATCTGACTGTGCCCGATCAATGAGGGCTTCGTCGTCCCGGGTCCGCTCTGCAGCCTCGGGTCCTGACGGTCCCCCCGGTCCCCCCGGTCCCCCCGGCCAGGATGATCGTATGGTCATCGCTGTGGCCATGCCGCCCGCCTCCTATTTGCGCCTTGCCTTCGGTGTCAAGCAAAGCCGGCGGGTCGCCGAGATGCTGAGCCAGGCGAGTCAGACGGACTGCATCATCTGACGCAGGCAGGCGGACAGGGAGCAAAGAGATGGACAGGGCTCAAACGGGCTGAAACGGGACGATGCCTAGCGGCAGCCGCAGGCACCGCCGCAGCACCCTCCGCCGCTGCCCGGCGTCTGCTCGCGGCCGGCCGCGAGGCCGCCGACCGAGACCGTCGACAGCAGCTTCACCGTGTCGTCATGGCCCTGCGGGCACGAGGAAGGGGCCGACGACTCCGCCATCGGGCGGTTCAGCTCGAACGTGTCGCCGCAGGCGCGACACCGGTACTCGTAGCGGGGCACAGCAGCTATTCTACCCGGTCGCCGGCCCGGGGTCCCGGCGCCGCGGCGGGGGAATCGCCGTTCTCTGCCGAGAGGGCGTGTCCGTTCGGGCTGATGCTCTGCTTAGCCGGCCCGTACGGCACGGTGAGAGCGGGACCCGCGGCCAGCCCGGTCATCGGGTTGTCGTCTTCGTAGTAGAACTGCTTGCCGCGCAGCAGCGACACCATCGCGCCGGCGAACGACATGATCGCGGCGGCGGTGAAGACGATGACCAGGCCGTGGTGGAACGGCGCCGAGATCAGGTGCGGGAAGAACTGCCGTCCGGTGAGCACGGCGACGTTGTGCGCGGGGAGCCGCGACAGCACGCCCGAGGGCGCCAGCAGGTTGCGTATCGGGTTGTAGCCGAGCAGCGCGGCGAACATCGTGCTGACCGGCGGCAGGTGGCTTACCTGCGTGGCCACCGAGGCGGGTACCCCTTGGGCGGTGAGGCCTGCGCTGAGGGTCTTCGGCAGCGTCGAGGCCAGCCCGGCGATCATCAGCGAGAAGAAGATGCCGATGGATAGCGACATGCCGGAGTTCTGGAAGGTGGACCGCATGCCAGACGCCGAGCCGCGGTGACTGGCGGGCACTGAGCTCATGATCGCGGAGGTGTTGGGCGAGGCGAACAGGCCGGAGCCCACCCCGTTGCCGAAGATCAGCAGCGCGAACACCCAGAAGGAGAAGTCAACAGGGAGCAGCATGAGCCCGGTGAAGCAGCACGTGGCAAGCAGCAGGCCGGAGGTGGCGAACGCCCGCGGGCCGTACCGGTCGGACAGCGTGCCCGAGATGGGACCGGCGAGCAGGAACCCCCCGGTGAGCGGCAGCATGTAGATCCCGGCCCACAGCGGCGTGACGGCGAAGTCGTAGCCATGCAGCGGGAGCCAGATGCCCGCCAGCCAGATGACCAGCATGAACTGCAGTCCGCCGCGGGCGATCGAGCCGAGCAGGCTGGCCGTGTTACCCGCCGCGAACGCCCTGATCTTGAACAGGCCTATCTGGAACATCGGCTCGGCGATCTTCGTCTCGAAGATGCAGAACACGACGAGCATCAGCACGCCGCCGATAAGGCCGCCGATGATCCAGGGGTTCGTCCAGCCGGTGGCGTGCCCGCCGTAGGGCCTGATCCCGTAGGTGATGGCGACGAGCAGCGAGCCCAGGCCCGCCGCGAACATGACGTTCCCGATCCAGTCGATCTTCGCGCGCCTAGTGGTCGAGACCTCGCGCAGGCTCTTGTACGCCCAGACGGTGCCGAACAGCCCGATCGGCACGTTCACCCAGAACACCAGGCGCCAGTCAACCGCGGCCAGCAGCCCGCCAAGCAGCAGCCCGACGAACTGCCCGGAAATGCCGGCGATCTGGTTGACGCCCAGGGCCATGCCGCGCTTGTTCGCGGGGAAAGCGTCGGTCAGGATCGCGGCCGAGTTCGCCATCAGCATGGCACCGCCGAAGGCCTGCACGAACCGCCAGCCGATCAGCCACATGGCGCCGTGGGTGCCGGTCAGAGGATCGAGCGACAGCAAGATGGAGGCCAGCGTGAAGACCACGAAGCCGAGGTTGTAGATCTTCACCCGGCCGAACATGTCGCCGAGCCTGCCCAGCGTGACCACGAGCACCGACTGGACCAGCAGGTACCCGATGATCATCCAGAGCAGGTAGGTCACGTTGCTCGGGGTGAGCGGGTTCAGGTGGATGCCGCGGAAGATCGCCGGCATCGCCACGATCACGATCGACCCGTCGATCGTCGCCATCGTCATGCTCAGCGTGGTGTTGGAGAGGGCTACCCACCGGTACCTGTCCGGGCGGCCGCCATCTTGGCCAGGGGGCGCTCCTCTCGGCGTCCCGGATGCCCCGTTTACCGGCCCAGAATCAACGACTTTCCGCACGCTGCCCCAGCATACCCCAAATCACTTGCTTGATGGCAACTACTTATCTACCGATTCCGTTCCGCCTCGGCCGGCCGGAGTGTGCTCCACGATGTAGTACACGGCGATCAGCGCGATCAGCACGAACGAGGCGACGGCGTTGAACAGCGCGACGACGATCGCGGCAACGTAGACGAGCCCGCCGCCGACGAACCGCGCCCGCGCGGACCAGTGCTTGTCCTGCGGCACCGGCTGGTACACGCGCTCGCCGTGCAGCGTCCACTCGAAGACCGTGCCGAACCCGGCCGACAGGCCAAGGAACACCGCGGCGTACACGGCCATCGCCACCCGCGTGTCCTGCCCGCCGTGGGTCAGGCGCTCCGGC
>Ga0209169_10001287_pt1 | contig 15222 bp, 11 predicted proteins | sample HubBroMetageWRM4_FD_188346 | JGI IMG/M metagenome (GOLD analysis project Ga0209169, IMG submission 188346) | Warmed soil microbial communities from the Hubbard Brook experimental Forest, New Hampshire - Hubbard Brook CCASE Soil Metagenome WRM 4... | ecosystem: Environmental > Terrestrial > Soil... | reverse complement strand
AGATCGTTGTCGATGCGGTACTAGTGGCTCATCCGCGTCATCACTCGCCGCGCTAGCCAAAGGGCAAATGGTCAAAATTTCTCTCAGTGGTCGGTGCAAATCTATCGGAATCATCCCTATTAACGGTGAGCCGTCGCGCTGCGAAATTCGACTTGAGCTTGACCACAACGTGTCCTTGGCGTACCACCTCTACGACATCCGGCTATTCGTTCCTGCGGAATTTGCTACCTTGCTGGAAGTCGGCCGTAAGGTGAGCATCACACTTCAGCAGAATGGCGATTGACGAGGACCACGGATTCGAAGATTGAGGATCGCCACTCCGCGGCCCGGCCCCGTTGTGGAGGGTAATTTGCGCAAGGTCGTACTCATCGCAGACGATAACGCCATAATTCGCAAGATGCTGTGCCGCCTCTTCGAAACCGAGGAAAATTACGACCTTTGTGCCGAAGCTAAGGACGGTCGAGAAGCAATTGAACTGGCCTTAAAGTATCGCCCCGAACTCATCATCCTAGATTTATCGATGCCCGTCTTAAACGGAATCGATGCCGCCAGAGAACTGAAACGGTTGATGCCACAAATTCCGATCATTTTATTTACGGAATATAGCGACTTTGGCAATTCCTTGTCGCGCGACCAACTCCACGTTGACTGCATTGTTTCCAAGACGCACATCACAGAGTTGATGGAGCAAGTGCGGTCGCTGCTCCCGGTCTAATTTGGCGTCCACCCCCACTGCCCTGCGATTTGTTCAGGCATGGCCGACAGAACCAACTTCTGCTGGCGGGGGTGTCTCCATGTCATTTGTCCCGTTTCCGACCCATCAGGACTTGGCCGGATATTTGCTACGTTTAAGCCTCCGCAATAGCTGCGATTGAGACTCGCATACCGGGGATTCGAACGGGTAATCTTGCGCCCTGCCGGGCAGGTGGGTTCGCGGGAAACCATTTGGTCCACTCTTCATTCATCCCGGCGAAATCTGCTTCCTCAAGAAGAATCACGGTGACGCTCACGACTCGGTCGAGCGAGCTTCCTGCGGCTTCGAGTATGGCGGATATGTTCTGCAAGCACTGTCTGGTCTGCTCTTGAATCGTATCCCCAACTATCTTTCCGGTTTCTGGATGATGCGGACCGGTGCCTGAGACAAACACAAATCCGGATGCCCGGACCGCTTGGCTATAGGTCGTCGATGACGGGGCATTGGGTGTGCGAATGATGTCCCTTGCCATGTGGTCCTCCATAACGTGTCCGGAACCCCAGACGTAATGCAATCTACACGAAACTGGCTCTATATGTTCCGGACATCTTGGACGACTACGATCACGTCCACGATCCGGACGCTGCATACGTTGCGTTCTAGCGGCACGTGTGGTGCGTATGCTTGTTGGCCCCGGCGCTGCGACTGAATATCCCGGTCCCCCAAAAGTGTGCCTGGGGCGATTTCATTCAACACGACTTAACGACCGGGTTCCCATCAAACAAGGTAAGTGGCTGGAAGGTCCGTTTGCCGCCCTCTGGCGCGGCCGTACCGCTTTCCTACTCGCGCGGGCCCGCTCGATCCGTTCTCGCAGTTTCCGCGTCGGCAGTAGGATCGGGGCGCGTCGATGACGCGGGGCGGTGCGTATAAATCGGCTCTGGGGCATTTGCTAGCGCCAAGAACGCTTCCATCCACTCCTCAGTAGTTCCTTCTAGCAGCAGGAAATCGTCAACAGTTTCAAACGGGTTTTCATATCCACCGCGCGAATGTGAGCGCTACGTTGCCTTCGACTGCAAACGTGCAAACAGAGGCGCCTTAGAAGAAACGTGGTAAACTATTTCTAATCAAGCGGCGGTGAGCGTAGCTCAGCTGGTAGAGCATCGGTCTGTGGCACCGAGGGTCGCGGGTTCAAACCCCGTCGCTCACCCCAACTAATCTATTGAATCCACTCATTGTCAGGTTTCAATTTGGGCGCATTTGGGCGCAACTTCGCGGCCAACTTTTCAACCGCGTCGCGCTGTGAATCCCCAACAACGTGACTGTAACTCCGAGCGTCATACCCGGGTTACAGGTTGCGACCGATCTGTGCATCACCGAAACTCGGACGCACCTGAACGCAATCCAGATTCCGCCAGCACGGATAAATCTTTCAGAGAGCAATTCTCAGCGACATCAAGCGAGGAGCGCCCGTCGAGGTCCGGCGGGCGACTTAGCTAGACTACCGTTGCGGATGCCAACAAGACTAGGCGATGCCGGCTGCGCTTCGTTGGACGAATGCGGTATCGGCTGCGATGCCGGATGCTTCGAAGAGCCGACGTTGCACGTGCTCGCAGAGGGCGTTGATTTCGTCTACACCGGGGTCTCTACGACTGACGCGATATCTCAACTTCCTCTGCCCGGCGGGAGTTTCCACAATGTTCAGGACGGCATCCGCGACTTCCTGAGCATTTCCTGCCGCGGTCTTGAGGAAGTCGTTGGTCTTGGCGGGAATCTGCTTAGCGACTCCGTACGTGGCTGTGCGGTCTTCATCGGCAGCCTTTATGATGTTGCCGAAAATGGGCGTCAGATAGGCACCGGGCTCAACGATCGACGATTCAATTCCCTGCGCCGCCAATTCGTAATGGTAGGCTTCCGCCAGCGCTTCCAATGCGAATTTGGTCGCACAATAAACGCCGAAGCCCGGAAAAATTACACGTCCCGCGCCGCTGCTGATGTGCAAAAGCAAGCCGCTTCGCTGGCGTCGCATATGAGGGAGTACGGCGCGGTTGATGCGAACAGAGCCGAAAAAATTCGTGTCCATAATCTCTTGAACTTGTTCCGTGGTGACGGCTTCTACCAATCCGATCAGGGCGTTGCCGGCGTTGTTGATGGCAATGTCAATGCGACCCGCGTGCTCCACACAGACGTTTACGGCCCGCTCGACGGAAGCGTCATTGGTGACATCTAGCTCCAAAACATTCAGAGGAAGCGATTCCTGTTTCGCAAGGGCTCGTATTTCCGAGGCGTTGGTGGCGTTGCGCCCCCCAGGATCACGCATGGTTGCGAAGACGGAATGACCGCGACGCGCTAGGTTTTCGGCCATCAGCCTACCGAAGCCCGTGCTCGAACCCGTAATAAGAACCACCTGTTTCGAATCCATGACGCCTCCTCCATCTATTGAGCGGTGAACCCGCCGGCAACCAAACGCAGAGCATCCGCGATACAGAGCGCCCGGGCTTTGACAAACGATCATACTCCGCCACAACCACGAGCGATTGAAAGTAATAGGCGAACATAAAGCGAAAATGATATCTTGGCTTCGCGTTCCGCGAGGGTCAAGAGACTTTGATTTATCTCGTCGCCGACATTTTCCTGGTTCGGCGATTAGCGGGGCTGGATCGCCGGCCATCGCCTGCACGGGAAAGCGCGTTCCGGGATGCGATCGATAATGCCGTCGAGTCGATGCGGCACCTGGAGGCGCGATTAGGGCTTTCGGAATCTGGAAACCGGTGCCCATTCTCGACGCTGCTTCGTTCCGAGACACGACCTCGTCATCGCGGACTCAATCGCAACGGTCGCTTATAGCTAACCAGCTTTCCGCATTCTCGTTTGCCGTTCTTGACTTCGTCGGCACACGCGTCACACTAGTATCCCCTTCCCCAACAGCTCCGTCGTGAGCGATTGTACCCTTCCGCTGTTGGTTCGACGCCGTTATCGCTCAACCGAATCGTTCAGGAGCAAGGCGTGCCGTTCGATCTTCTGCTAGTCGAAGATAACCAAGGCGACTTCGACCAGTCATAAACTGATGGCAAATCCTTATCTCAAAAAACCGGGGAACTGGAACGACTTCGAAGAGATTCTAAAAGGTCTCAATAATTTCTGGTTTATGCAGGTCCAATTGCCGCAACGCAAGAAACGCGGATGAAAAATACCCGAAATCAATCAGCGTGCTTGTTGTGATCACATCCGCATCGAGGTTGCTCGCGCAACACATGCTAGTCGTGTTTTTCGTTTACGGACTAGCCTTTGTGTTGTTTGGGATGGCTATCCTCCTCAAGAATGATAAAAGGAACAGGCTACGGTTGAGGCGGGAGCTGTGGCTGCTGGGCGCCTTTGGATTGTTGCATGGTCTGAGTGAATGGTCGGATATGTTTCTATCGCTTGGACAAGCTTATTGGGCTCCATTTCTTTTCAGCATCATAAAGCTCGCTGGATTCTACCTAGGATTGACTTCCTTCATCTTTCTGCTGGCGTTTGGCGTCAGAGCCGTCGCAGTGGATGACACGCGGTTCAAATGGCTAGAACGGGGATCACTGATCGCTTCGCTGCTTTTTGGTTTTCTTGTCAGTTTGTACGGGACCTGGTCCGACCTGAGCACCGGATGGTATTTGACGAGCGGCATTCTTACGCGCTATTTGCTGGCTTGTCCGAGTTCGCTTTTAGCGGCAGCGGGGTTCTACCGGCAGAGCTACTCCCGCGCAATAAGGTCAGTCTATCCGTACGCAGTACTCCGAGATATGCGGTGCCTGTCAGCGATTTTCTTTGCCTATGCGCTGCTTGCGGGTGTTGTCGTTCCTAAAGCCTCGTTCCCGCCGGCCATGTTCATTAATTACGATTCATTCCAGAATATGTTTGGATTTCCTGTTCAGATTTTTCGCGCCGCGTGTAGCCTGTCGGCGGCGTGGTTCATACTCGCAATCTTGAACGCATTTTCGGCCGCAAGCTATGGGGAGCTTGAGAAACAGGTGCAAGAACGAACGTCCGATCTCAAGAAAGCCAATGAAGCTCTGTTGGGCGACATCGTGGCGCGAAAGCAAGTGGAAGTGGAGTTGGAGGAGTCGCGCGATGCGGCGCTGGAGTCGTCACGGAGCAAGTCCGAATTCCTGGCCAACATGAGTCACGAAATCCGTACGCCCATGAACGGGATCTTGGGAATGACCGAATTGGTGCTAGGCACGGAACTGGATTCCGAGCAGCGCGAGTACTTGAGTATGGCAAGAGCGTCCGCCGATTCGTTGCTCACTGTGATCAACGACATTTTGGACTACTCCAAGATCGAAGCGGGAAAGCTGGAAGTCGACAACATCGAGTTCAACTTGCGCGACCAGCTGACCGGTCCGATGAAGGCCATGGGTGTGAGCGCTCAACAAAAGGGACTGGAACTCATCTGCGACATCGCACCGGACATCCCGAACGAAGTCATCGGGGATCCAGGGCGGTTGCGACAAATCATCGTGAATTTGCTCGGAAACGCCATCAAATTCACGGAAAAGGGTGAAGTCTTGTTCTCAGTGCGGATGTATTCCAGGGCTGATCACGAGGTCCAAATCCATTTCACAGTCGCAGATACCGGGATCGGAATCCCTCTCCGAAAGCAGACGGCAATCTTCGAAGCGTTCACCCAGGCGGACGGATCCATGACTCGCACTTATGGCGGAACGGGCTTAGGTCTGACGATTTCAGCTCGGCTGGCGGCGTCCATGCGTGGACGAATTTGGGTGGAAAGTAAACAGGGACAAGGCAGTCGCTTCCATTTCACTGCCGTCTTTTCGCTACCGGGAGTGCCTGCAAGAACCGTGGCGCCCGCGGACCCAATGATTCTACGTAATATGCGAGTGCTCGTAGTGGATGACAACGCAACGAACAGGCAAATTTTGGTCGGGATTCTTAATAATTGGCAAGCGAATCCTACGGCCGTCGGGACCGGGGCGAAGGCGATCAGCACTCTGCGGGAGGGTCAACAATTGGGGATCTCCTACCCACTGATTCTCATCGACGCACACATGCCCGGTATGGACGGGTTCGCCGTCATTGAAGAGATTCGAAAGAATCCGACCTGGAGTTCCGCCACAATAATGATGTTGAGTTCGGGCGGTCAGATGGGCGATGCGCAGCGTTGTCGGGAGCTCGGAGTCTCAGCCTTCCTCACCAAGCCCGTGCAGCGGACTGAATTGCTCGAAGCAACGTTAACTTCGCTGGCGAATGGTCCTATCGCCCAATCCGTTTCCGTGTCGACCGCGGGGCACTCGCTGATCGATGCCAGCCATCACCTCACGATCCTGCTTGTGGAAGATAACGCCGTGAACCGCACGTTAGCGGTCCGGTTGCTCGAGAAGCGCGGACACTCCGTAACCGTCGCCCTGAACGGCAAAGAAGCACTGGCGACGCTCGACAGACAAACGTTCGACCTTATCTTCATGGATGTCCAGATGCCCGAGATGGACGGTCTTGAAGCTACCAGAGCGATCCGCGAAAATGAAAAGAGTTCCGGTACCCACGTGCCTATTATCGCGATGACCGCTCATGCGATGGCCGGCGACGAGGATAGGTTTCGTAGAGCCGGAATGGACGAGTATCTTTCAAAACCCGTGAAAACCGAAGAACTGACTGAACTCCTCAAGCGGTATGCCTCCGTCTCGCTGTTAAATAAAATGGATTAGGCGACCGTCAGCTTGGGCCGGTGGCCGGCGACTTCCTGGTTGTGTTCCCATCGGGCAAACGTTGCCGTTCTGAAATCGTTCAGCCACTCGGAACAGTTCACGCCGCATCGTGGTCTTGCTTGAGACATGTTCGAGATCGATTGATGACGAAAGCTTTACACCCATTTCTGCTACGCGGCGGCCTACACTGCGTCTAATTTTGGTAGGCGGCGGCTTCGTGGAATGAACCGAGAGGATCTGAGCCCCGGATATGAAACCGTGTTCACGGTGATGGACTACTCTGGCTGGCCGCGCAAAGGAATCGCAAATCATCAGGGCACTCCCCATCTCTTTGAATACGTTTCAAGCGAAGCAAAAAATCCCGACTCCAAGCTCTTTCGACTAACACCCTTGAACGAGGAAATCTTTCAGTTGGCCATGGAGGACTGGGAGATTTGGCGACGGTGGTTGGTTGCCTTCTACGAAAGCAAGGCCGACATCAGCACGAGTCCCGCGCTTCCTGAGGAAAGCAGCAGACATGAAGAACTGAAGCGAATCCTGGACGAATTTCTGATCTTCGATCCGCCGAAAACCATTATGCGAATCGGTCGCTTCCAGGTTCTGGCGGAGCCGAATACCCCGGAGCGCGTGATCCGACAACTGCAAGTCAAATGGATTCAGCCTGTATAGCCGGCCGACTGGTTCCATTCCGGAACTGCAAAGGCATTAATAAAATAGTACTTGACTGCCGCGCAAACGAGTGCGACACTCCACACCCATCGGCATCATAGCTTCCAGTACTCGCAGACCAATCCCAGTCCCTCTGCTGCAAAAAAACCGAACGCAGCGAAATATCGGTCAGAAGCAGGGGTGTGACCGTGAATCACACAAACCATCCTGCTCGAATTTCGCGGGCGCATTTTGCGATAGCGGGAGGGATTCGCAGATTTTTCACGACGAAGACAGATCCGGGAAGCGAAGGTTCCGTCCCATGCAAACTACCCGGCCGGCGATGCTTGCAACAGAATTAGTAGAATGGAGTAAGTTGCTTGCCCGTTAATATAGGGAGGAGTGGACAGATTGCGAGTCGTGGTTGGAGATAATCGAAAAGCTGGCTTCCTTCAAACGCCAGCTTCACAGGCCGAGATCCTCAATGCCGGACGAAATGTGGCATCGTCCTTCTCAGCTCAGGGGAGCGAGTATGCCGATTCAAATCGAGCACGAAGAGCATCTGCAGAAGATCCTGCAAAAGGTGGAGTCCGGCACGCCTTGTACCATGCGCGACCTCGCGCGTGAATTCGGCTTGAGTCCTTCTCGACTCCAGCATTTGTTCAAAGAACGGACCGGCGCCCGCCTAGGCCAGTGGTTGGCGGAACTCAAGTTGCAGCGAGCAGCTCGGCTGCTGGCCGAGAGCAACATGAGCGTCAAGGAAGTTGCCAGCGCGGTTGGATACGGTCACTCCTCAAGCTTCGTGCGAGCCTTCGAAAGGGTTTTTCACCAGGCGCCGGGCCGATTCCAGCGAAAAAAGCTAAACAAAAGAGTATTTAGCTAACCACTTTCGCTTGATCCGCGGCACGGCGAAATGTATAAGTTGCGCAGCGATTGATTTTCTGAGGTTCCCAGCGACGCAGTCATTCTCGAACTGAGTACGGGTGTGTCGCGACGATTGATGTTCTGAGGTTCCCAGCAACACTGTCATTTACTGAATGAGTATGGGTGTGCCGCGACGAAGAACCAGGCCGCATTTGGAGAGGAGGGGCGATGTATTACAACGTGTTCGGTGAGAAGGTTTCCCGGAAGCGGTATAAGGAGATGGTCAATGCGGCAAAGAATCGCCGCGAGCTGATCACTGCGGGTCTTACGAGTCGGCGCGATTTGATGAAGCTGGGGTTGCTCACTGCGGGCGGCATGCTTGTCGCGAAGAGCGGCCTGAGCGCGCGTGCTTACGGCCAGCAACAGGCCATCCCGCCCAGCGGTTCAAATCAAGTCTGCCTGCCGGGCAACCAACCCGCGAGTCCGACGACCCGATCGTTCGTCGATCCGCTCCCCATCATGCCGGTTACTGCGCAGACTCCGCTCTCGTCGCTAAAACCGGCTCCCACGATCTGCCCGAACACGGCGGCTGGGGAAGTTCGCGCGGCCTGCCATCAGGCGCCCGAATTGAATCCGAGTGTGTTTCCGTTCCCTCCTCCGCGCATTTATCAAATGCACCAGCAGGCCGTCTCAGTGAGGCAATCGCCCGACTTGCCGGCCCAGACCGTTTGGGGTTTTAACGACGGCACGCACGGCACAATTACGCCCGGGCCGACTTACCAGGCGAATTACGGCACGCCGCAGTTGACGCGCAACATCAACGCGTTGCCTCCGCTAACTCAAAACGGCGGCTTCGGAATGCCTTCGGTAACCACCCATCTGCACAATGCTCACAATCCATCGGAAAGCGACGGAAATCCCTGCGACTTCTATGGTATCGGCAACTTCTGTGATCAGTATTACCCGAATGTGCTGGCCGGATTCAGCTCGACGAATCCCCCCAACGGAGATATTAACGAATCTCTGAGCACGCTGTGGTACCACGATCATCGCGTGGACTTCACCTCGCAGAACACGTACAAGGGGCTGCTTGGTTTTTATTGCCTGTTCAACGAATTTGACACCGGCAACGAAGAGACAGGTTTCCATCTGCCAAGCTTCCCGCAGTTTGATATCCCGTTGGTCTTCGCCGACAAGGTGTATGACTCTGAAAGTGCGCTTCTGGCATTCGACCTGTTCACTCTGGATGGAATTATCGGCGATAAATTCCTAGTGAACGGCAAGATCCAGCCGTTCTTCCAGGTCGAACCGCGCCGCTACCGGTTCCGGTTGCTCGACAGCGGGCCGTCTCGCTTCTATTCTTACTTCCTTACAGAGCTGAACAATCTGAGTGCGGTGAACCCATTCTGGGTTATCGCAAATGACGGCAACCTGCTCCCGAATCCGGTGGAAGTCAGTACCGTCCGAATCGGCCCAGCGGAACGCGTAGATATCATCATCGACTTCAGCCAGTACGCCGGCAAGACCATCTACCTTGAGAACCGTCTGCTGCAAATCAATGGCCAGGGTCCTGTGCCTACGCCTCCTTTCACCGCACCGCATTTCGGCACGCAGGTCGAATGCAGCAACGCCAGTGGGACCGTGCTCTCGGATATTCTGCCAGCCGGAGCGGGAAACCTCCTGTTGCAATTCCAGGTCAGCTCGAAGGCAGTTGCGGACAATAGCGTGAATCCGGCAACCAACCCCAGCTTCTATGCGCTCCCCAGCACCAGTGCCGCGCCTCGGATCATCCGCACATTCAAGTTCGACCGCTTGAACGGGCAGTGGTCTGTAAACGGCCAATTCATGGACTGCAACGACTTCCGCTTCACCGTCTCGCAAAACAGCTCGGAGCAGTGGGTACTGACGAACTTGACAGGGGACTGGACCCATCCCATCCATATTCATCTTGAGGAACACCAGATCCTCTCGCGCAACGGATTGCCACCGACCCTGGCGATTGAGAAATCTCGCAAGGACGTTGTGGAAGTACACCCGAACGAACGCGTGCAGCTCTTCTTCCGCTTCCGCGACTGGGTGGGCAAGTATCCCATCCACTGCCACAACGTTATTCACGAGGACCACGCCATGATGGCGCTGTGGCACATCGTGGCTAACGGCGGCGACAACATCAACGTGCCGTAGAAACACGCGGGTTGGGATCTGCGTCCCCGGGGCCGGACACGGCTCCGGGCGTGTCGAATGGAGGCTATGGAGTTATGCAAGACCTCTCAAGAAGGACTCTTTTCAGCCTGGCGGCAGCAGCTCCTCGCAGCCGCGCCTTCGCCTCAGGTCAGGGCGCTTCGGCTGCGAGCGCCGATGCGGTTCGAACCAAGGCACGCAGGAGGATCCAAGAACAGCACTTGCCGAATGTTCCGCTCATCTCGCACGAAGGTAAGGAAGTTCTTTTCTACAACGATCTGGTCAGAGACAAGATCGTCACCGTCAACTTCTTTTACTCGAAGTGCGACGAAATCTGCCCGATGGTGATGGCGAATCTGGTCAAGGTCCAGAAGCTGCTGGGCGAGCAGGTCGGGCGGCAAATCTTCATGTACTCAATCACTCTGAAGCCCGAACAAGACACGCTCGATGTCGTGCGAATTTACCGAACCGCTCTGGGCGCCGCCCCAGGGTGGACTTTCTTTACGGGCAAGACCGAGGACATCGACAAAATCCGCAAGGGCATCGGGTTTACCTATCCCGAGCCCGCGATCGACCGCGACACCAGCCAGCATATCGGCAACGTCCGCTACGGGAACGAACCGCTGATGCTCTGGGCCGCCTGCCCCGGCCAGGCGCACACCAAGTGGGTGGCCGAATCGTTCGAGTGGATGGTTCATCCAGAACTGAATCGGATACAGAAGTCATGATTCTCCATTTTGGGTGCGCGAGCGCCATGCGACCGCGCACAGCACGGAGGAAGGATACAGTGATGAAAAACGAACGAAAGCACGCTTGGCTGTTTGCTCAGGTGTTGGCGGTGGCGGCGCTGCTGTTCATGATTGCTCCAGGGCTGTTCGCGCAAACGACGGGTTCGTCATCGGGCGGCGGCAGCAATCCGGCCACCCACTACAATCCTCCGCCCTGCGATTTCCAGGACGTCTTTTACAACAATGTCGGGATCTCGACCAGCAACGCGGGGACGACTGCGGAGACTGCCGAAGGTGTGGATTCGGTGCCGGCGCAGCGATTCGGATTGTTTCGCCAAACCGGTCCGCCCGCTATTTTCCCCAGCCAGCGCAATTGGGTTGTTGACAATACCTGTTCGACCAGAGACGGGGTCCGGAAGAATGTCCGAATTCTCGCGACGACCGGAGGCTACATCGATTCTGACGGCTCTCCGACGGATTTTATTAGCATCATCGCGTTCTTAACCAATCAGAATTTCTTCGAATCGAATTATGTGAACGGCGACCCGGCGTTCAATTGCACAGTACCAACTCCGCCGAATCTACCTACATCGGGCTGCGTGGTCATCAGCAGCGCCCAAGGCGACGGCTCTGTGAATGCTGGCTTGAACGCGCGCAACACTCCCAGCTCGTTTTACAACAACCTGCCCGGCAACGCCGGCGGACCGCAGGGCGATGACATGCAGGACATCGTGAGCAACTTCGAGGCTTATGCGGCGATCCGGCAGACGGTGAATGGCAAACTGACCTTCACTCCGTGCGGGAGCATGGGCAACGGCGCCACGCCGCCCAATTGTTTTCCAGTAACCAGCGTCGCGACGCCGGTGCTCAGCCAGGATTGGCGCTTTGCCACCAATCGAAATGCCATCGACGGCAGCGACAACAACGTGGTCAACGGCTCAGGAATTACTGGCACGACTGCATTCAACGCGCCGTACGGCTACTTCTGTGACGATCTGTTGGGCATGTGGATCGTTACTTACTTCTGGTTCACCGAGCCCCCCAACCTCACCAAGCCGGTTCCGGGCTCGCAGTGCCAAGGACCGAACGGCGCTTACGCCGCCCTGGCCGCCAGAAACGGAGTAAATCTCGAAGGGTGGCCGATCGTCAAGACCGGCGACGATTTGGATAACGATCTTGAGGCCTTCACAGGCGTCAACGGTCAAATGTGCGCCGAGGAAGGAAACGAGGCCGTGGATGGGTCCGACGGAGGTGCGGTTTGGCTGATATGTCCAGCCATTCCCGATCCGACGAACGGAGCGATCACCTTGGATGCATTCCTCGACCAGATCCACAAACCGAATGGTTTGCCACTGGATCCAGCTTTCACCGAAAACTTCTTCTGCCTTCAGTTCTTCGGTCAATTTTGCAGCAACCTGACGGCAGCGCAAGTCAATTCGGCCCAGCTGCAGGGGGCAGCAGCGCAGACGGCAGCGGCATCTGGATCGTCCTCGTCGTCTAATTAGCGAGCGATGGCGGCCCAAAAAGTAGAGCTGATGTGCCCCCGGCAAGATAAGCGCTTGGCGGGGGCGTGGGTTATTTAAAATTGCGATCTCCAGCATCTCTAGAATGAAAAAACACATTCCTCGCCGGGATTTCATCAAACTGGCCACGGCTATCGCCTCTGCCGGTCCGTTTTTTAGCTTCTCCTCCCGTGCTTTCAGCAATACAAAAGCGCTGCGGATCGCAAAATGGGCTCATCTGGTCCCCGAATATGACACCTGGTTCAGCACCGAACTCGTCAAGCAATGGGGAGAAAAGAACAACACGGAGGTAACTGTCGATATGATTCCCATCGAGCGAGTTCACTCCGACGCTGCGGCCGAGGTGGCGGCCGGTCACGGACACGATCTGTTCATGTTTCCCTGGCCCCCGGCGGAATTCCATCAGCATGCGATCGATCATACCGAAATCTATCTAAACGCTTCCCTGAAGTACGGCAGCATCCCGCAAATCTCCTATAAGTCCACGTTCAGTCCTAAAACGAAAACACACTTCGCCTTCGCCGATTTCTGGATTCCCTGCCCAATGCATTATTACCAGGATTTATGGGCCGACTTGAATATGCCTCTCGGCCCGGTCCACTACGGAAGCTTACGCGCCGGAGGGCAGAAAATCCGCGACAAGTACGGAATCCCGTGCGGCCTGGCCTTTTCGCCCACCCTGGAGGGCAATGTCAGTTCGAACACGCTCCTGTACGCGTTCCATGGCCAGATCTTGGGCCCGGAAGGAGACGCGGTTCTCAACAAGACTGGCTATGTGGTCAACGCATTGAACTACGTCAAGAATCTCAATAAGGATGCAGGAATTCCCGACGAGTTCACTTGGGGAGCCTCGGGCAATGTTCAGGCTATGCTGGCGCGCAAAACATCGTGCAGCATGAATGCCATCAGTTTGCTGCGCGCGGCGGAAAAGCAAAGCGCCGACCTGGCGAAAAGAATCAAGCTGATGCCTCCCTTGCTTGGCGTTTACGGTGTCACTGGATTTCCCCACGCCACAAATTGCTCGGCAGTATGGAAGTTTGCCGAGAACCGGGAGGGCGCCAAGCAGTTCCTGGTGGATTTGCTGGATAGTTCCAGGGTGGGTTATGAGAAGAGCCAGGGTTGCAACTTTCCCGCGTACCCGAAGGCGCTTCCGAATTTGGCGCTGCGTCTGGATAAGGATCCCCTGTCCGAACCGCCGAACAAGTACTACGCGCTGCGGGACGCATTGCATTGGACTCCGAATCTCGGAGCGCCCTGGCTCGCGAGTCCGGCGTGGATGGAAGTATTCAACACCTTTGTGATCCCCAGGATGTTCGCGAGTGTCGTGCAAAACGACGTCACGCCCCAGGACGCCGCCGCCGCGGCACAAAAAAAAGTTGCGGCTATCGTGGACAAATGGAAAGAAGTTGCAATGTCTGCCGCAGGCAAGGGATGAGCCATGAGTACACTAAGAATTGTTTTTCTCTTCGCATGCAGCGCGATCGGCGCTTCTTCATTGTCGGCGCAATTTCAACTGCCTCGTAAAGCACCCGAGTTCACCATCACCAAACCATCGGGCGAGCAGATGCTGCTATCGAGCTTCAAGGGGAAGGTGGTGGTGATGGAATTCATGTTTATCGGCAGTCCCAAGTGCATACGGCTCGCGCAAATGCTCGATGCGCTCGAGCGCGACCTCGGTTCGCGCGGATACCAATCCGTCGCCATCGCCTTTGGCCCGCATGTTGATCAGGCATTGGTGGGCCATGTCGCCGACCACTTGGCGCTCCCCTACCCGCTTGGTTTCACTACCACATCCAGCGAAGTGGATGCCTTCCTGGGACGCGAGGGAAGTGAGAAGCTCAAAATCCCGCAGATGGTAGTGATCGATCGGAAAGGCGTCATTCGTGCCGCCACCGGAGACGGCGCCGACACGAGGATGGAAGACGAAGCCGCCCTGCGCACCCTGGTAAGTTCCCTGCTTGATGAAACTGGTTCTCCGTCCGCGACCAACGCGAAAACCCAACGTTGACACGAGAAATCGTGCATCCTTTTTACGGCTTGCGCCCAGTTCGCGGCGGGAAGTTCTGCGGCGGCGGGGGTTGAAACCTCAGCGCTCACCCCAGTTTTGTTTTGCGCCTTGCTGCTCGACGACCGGCGGCTTTTTCCTCTCGGCGCGCCGATTCCACAAAACGCGGCCGTCCCCTCTCTTGCGCCACGGCGTCCAGCGAGGCCTTGTCCCGCTGTTTTCTTGATCTGTTGGCTTTCACTGCTCCATGCTGACGCCAGGCAAGGACTGATTCTGTTTCCTTTCGCACACTCGCGCAGCAAACCCACCCGCTCCGCACCGCGCGCCGTATTTCATAGCTATCCGCGCGGTTAACGAGTATGTTCGAAATAGTCTTACTAGCATCCTGCCGTCGCCTTCCCAAAATCTGCGGCTCCTTGCGAAATCAGACGGATTCCGTCGAGCGCAGGAGCCTTATGGCTACCCCCAAACTACCTCGTCAGCTCATCGCCAGCCCCGACGGCAGCGATGGCAACCACGATAATATTTTGAATCTGATCTTGCTCGGCTTGCCCGCCGGCGAATTGAGCGCCGCCGCCGGCAAACTTGAGTTCGTAGAGTTGCCTACCCATACCGTCCTGCATGAACCCGGTGAACTGCTCACGCACGTCTACTTCATCAACAGCGGCCTCGCTTCTGTGCTCACCGTCATGACCGACGGAAAGAGCGTCGAAGTCGGCTTGGCAGGCAAGGAAGGATTCATCGGCCTGCCGCTCGTCGTCGGACTCAGCAGCAGCCCCACCCAGGTCATCATGCAAGTCGGCGGCAGCGCTCATCAGATGTCCGCCGCAGGCTTCACAGAACTTCTCTCGCACTCACCAGCGCTGGAAAAAACTTTGAA
>Ga0209169_10001286_pt1 | contig 15223 bp, 12 predicted proteins | sample HubBroMetageWRM4_FD_188346 | JGI IMG/M metagenome (GOLD analysis project Ga0209169, IMG submission 188346) | Warmed soil microbial communities from the Hubbard Brook experimental Forest, New Hampshire - Hubbard Brook CCASE Soil Metagenome WRM 4... | ecosystem: Environmental > Terrestrial > Soil... | reverse complement strand
GCCGTGCTGGTCCGCCAAGGTTTGCCGGAAAAATGCGCGTTCATCCGCAAGCCTTACACTCCACTGCAATTTCTGCAGAAAGTTCGCGAGACGCTCGACGCCCCGCCGCGTCGCGTGCATTAGGTCGCACCGCCGCGCAGCGGCCTCGCAATCACGCGTTACCGTTTTGAATCGTCCGCCACGGCTAGCACCTGCACCTGAATCGTCCGCTCGCGCGGGCTTTCCTCCTCATCGCCGTTGTGCGATTGGAAATCACAGCGGTTTCCGATCGGCACGGCTTCCGCGCAAGAAATCATGCGGCAAAGTACGCTGCCGTACGCTAACAGAACACTTTTGGAAGTTCCAAAGCGTGCCGCGACAATGCCCAGGGGTGCCTGTTAGGCGTGCGGGTGGGATTTGTCATATACCGCCATCAGTTGCCGGATGCTCGTCTGCGTATAACGCTGCGTGGTGGAAAGCGAAGCGTGGCCCAGCAGCTCTTGAATGGCGCGCAGATCCGCTCCGTCGTTGAGCAAATGTGTGGCAAATGCGTGGCGCAAGGAGTGCGGATGCAGATCCAGATTACTTCCCGCCAGCAGGCAATATTTTTTCAGGATGTAACGGACCGCGCGGTCCGTCAGCCGTCCGCCGTACGGATTCAAAAATACGGCCTCCGCGTTCGCAGTTCTGCGCGCCTGCTGCAGAATCCGGTCGCGTACTGGCCAATAAGCTTCCAGCGCTTCTTGCGCTTTTCCGCCGTAGGGCACCACCCGCTCCTTGCGGCCCTTCCCCAGCACGCGCAGCATCTGGCCGGTCTTGTCGAAACTTCCCAGGTTCAAGCCCACTAATTCACTCACACGCAGTCCGCAGGCATACAACAATTCGATCATCGCCCGGTCGCGCCTGGGCATCAGCTGTGCTGTGGCATTTGCCTTCGGCGCGGGGTTTTTCCCGCTTTTCCTGCGCGCTGCTGCCGGCTTGGCAGCCGCGCCGCCCGGCAGGCCATCTAGAAAATTATTGATTTCCTCCGCGGTCTGCACTCGCGGCACCAGCTTGGGCAGCTTCGGAGTGCTCACCAGCGCCGCCGGGTTTGTCCGCGTGTATTTCTCACGCACGCAAAATTTAAAAAAAGTCCGCAACGCCGAAAGCTTGCGCGCCACAGTTACTTTCTGCAGTTTCCGGTCGTACAGCCAGCTCACGAACTCGCGAATCACGCGATGGTCCACGTCCGCCAGCGGCAGCGTCGCTGTTCCCGGCGGAGTCAGGAATTGCTGGAATAGCCGCACGTCTCCGCCATAATCGTCCACGGTTTCCGGCGATGCGTTGCGCTCGTACCGTAGATAGCCGATGAATTTTTCGATGATCTCTTTCATGGGAACCTCACCTGCTCGCGGCCATGATAGCTCGCCGGCCGTCGACTGCCGCCAAGCGAAGTCTGTCAGGCGACCGGAGAGATAACCGCTGAGCCGCGAGGCGCAATTTCAGCGACACAGACGACCGGGTTGCACGTTTCCACGCTAATAACCACTTAAAAAAATCATCTCGGGCGGTCCAGCGAAACGATTTGCATACTTTTCCGCAGCCAAGGCGGGATTTACTTGTGTGCGAAGCGGTGGCGTTGCGTGGGGTGCACCTGGAACTCGCTCGGTTCGGTCACCGGAGTTGCCGCCGTAACATACGTTTGCGAGATGCGGTCCTGCCAGGTGAAACGATCTTCATCCCACAGCGACCACAGGAATCCCAGCATCATCGTCGCACCCGAAAGCAGATAGCCAAAACTGCGCCACAGCAGCTGCCGCGTATCCGGCAGGCTGCCGTCCAGCCGCACAATGGTCAGTCCGCAAATCTGCATTCCCGGCGTCGCTCCCGCAAAAGTGGTGAACAGAAAGAAATATTGCGCGTAGAAAAGATAGAACGTGGCCAGGTAGACGATGGCATCCACTTTTTCCAGCACCAGTTGCCCGCCGAGCGAGCGGAATAAGCCCAGAAATCCCGCGTACGTCAGCACCAGGAAGAGCAGATCGAGGCCGCCGGCGCGCCGCCGTTCGGCCAGACCCGCCACGGGCACCAGCGCCGTTTGCGGATGTGCCCGGTCGTCCGGGAAACTCGTGAAGTCGAGCTCCGGTTGAATATTGATCTCGACGCGTTCATTCTGCAGTTTCTTTTGCAGCGGGCGCTGCGGCGCGCGAGCACGCTGCCGTCCGTAAAGCTCGATCTCCGCGATTTCGTAATCTTCTTCTGCCAGCGCCGTGGATGCCCGCGAGAAGGGCAACCCGGATTGCGAATCGTCCGGCCGAGAGCGCCCACGCCTCACGCGATATGCTTCCAGCCGGCGCGAAACTTCTCGTCGCCATTCAGGTTCAGCGGATCTGGCAGTACGGGGATCGTCGTCCGTGTCGGACGCACCATGCGGAATCTCTGGCGCGGACACACTGATGCCTACTGTCTCGGAATTCTCGCCTGTCTCGGCGAGCGGTGCGTCACAGAAGCTGCAACTTTCGACGTCCTCAAGCAAGAGGGCGCCACAGTGCTTGCATATTTGTATCACTGGTCCGTTTTGCGCTGCGGTATTCCAGTGACGGAACACCGCTATGGTAGCACGCAGCCGGCACGCAGGACCCCCTGCCCACCGCCTAACGCAGCGAATGTTGCGTATCAGGCAACCCACAAACACCGGTCTCGTTCTGAATGAGTTGGAAATGGACGCTCGCGCGCCTCTGTCGGTCCATTCCAACCGGGCGAGCAACGCCCTATTGCGGGCGAATCTGGGAACACCGCCGCGTGCTTACTCAGCCGGCGCCGTCACGCTTGGCTGATTGCGGGCCCGCAGCACGCGTGTTAGGCTCGAATTTCTTTTTTCATGGCAGGAATGCAATTTTCACGAGGCATGGCGAAAGCAACGGTCTTGCAACCTCTTCGCAGATACGTTCTTCTCCCATTGTTGCTGCCGATCTTGCTCGCGAGCCCGTGCCGCGCACGCGCGCAAAGCGCCGGCACCGCGCACCAGCAGTCTTCACCAAAGAAACCGTCCAAGCCTGCCTCCAAGAACGCGACCCCCGGCCAGGAGGAAGCGACTCTCGAAGCCAAACAACAGCGTCAGGTCGGCCAAATTTACTACGCCGACGGCGACGTGGATGTCCGTTACCAGAACACCCGTCTGCGCGCCGATCACGTCGAGTACAACGAAGACACTCGTGTCGTAATCGCCCGCGGCCACGTCCAGCTCGATTACCTCACGCAGCACCTGGAAGCCAGCGACGCCCGTTATGAACTGGCCACCGGACGCGGCACATTCCACAATGTACGCGCCACTTTTGCCGTTCAGCGCCGCCCCCCTGCACCGCCGCGTGAAGTAAACGCGATGCAGCGCCAACCTACGCAGACCCTGCTCCTTAGTCCCAATCCAATTTATTTCGAAGCGCAAGAGGCCGAGCGCATTGATGAAAATACCTACGTCGTCCACCGCTCATGGATGACGGTCTGCGATCCAGACAAGCCAACTTGGAAATTCTATGCACCCAAAGCCACCGTTTACATCAAGACCTCTATTCATCTGGAAAACGGCAGCTTCCATCTGTTTTCCGTCCCGATCCTATATGTGCCCTACGCCACATTCCCCGCGGAAAAACAGCGCGCCTCCGGCTTCTTGCTTCCCGATTCCGGGGAGAGTTCCAGCAAAGGCTATATTTTTGGCGATGGCGTGTATTGGGCTCCCACCGATTGGGCGGATCTAACTCTCGGCGCCTATTACTACAGCCGCCGCGGCTGGGCGCAGCGCGGCGTCTTGCGCATGCGTCCCTGGGAGAACGCGTCGCTGGAGGTAACCTATAACGGCGTCGAAGACCGCGGCCTCTCGCAACCCACGGGCCCTCCCATCAATCAGGGCGGACATGAGGCGCGCCTGCTTTTCACCGCGCTGCTGCCCGATGACTGGCGCGCCGTCGCCGATCTCGATAACTTGTCCTCGCTCACCTACCGCCTGGCCTGGAGCGAGACGTACGTGCAAGCCGTCAACTCCGAAGTGCGCAACAGCGCGTTCCTCACCAAGAATTTCCGTGGCTTCAGCCTCAACTTCGCCGCCCTTAGTTATCAGAACTACGTGAACGCCACTCCGTCGCAGTACGTCTCACTGCGCACTGCCCCCGAAGTTCGTTTCGGCTCGGTGGATCAGTCGCCGTGGCAGAACTTGCCGTTTTATTTTTCCTTCCAGGCGTTTTCTGACGCAGCGCATCGCTCAGACACGGTGACTAACTTCAGTACGGGAAATTTCGTCGAGCGCAGTGAAATCGCCCCGAGCGTGACCGTGCCGCTGCACTGGGGCTCGTGGCTCAGCGTCACGCCTACGTTCACCCTGCGCTCCACCTACTACGGCGGACAAATTCAAAATGGCTCGTTCGTCAATCAGGGATTTTTTCGCAACACCGAGGAGCTATCGGTGGACATCCGCCCGCCCACGCTCGACCGCATCTGGGGCTCGTCGGATTCCGGCACGAAGTGGAAGCACGTCATCGAGCCTGAAATTGTCTACAGTTACGTCAACGGCGTCACTGATTTCAGCCGCTTCGTGCGTTTCGATGAAGATGAAACGCTCAGCAACACCAACGAGTTCGAATACGGAGTGACGCAGCGCTTCTACCGCCGCAAAAAAGACGGCACCGCCGAGGAGATCATCAGCTGGAAGCTGGCGCAGAAATATTTTTTCGATCGCACCTTCGGCGGCGCTCTCGTCACCGGGCAGCGTAACGTCTTTCAAACCACTGATGCGCTCACGCCCTTTGCCTTCGCCAGCCAACCCTACCAGTTTTCCCCCATCGTGAGCGACCTGCGCATCGAACCGGGAAAACATTTCGATACGCAGTTCATCGTCAATTTCGATCCCCGCCACGGCCAGTTGACCGCCGTCGGCACCCTGCTGAAGCTGAAGCCCTACAAGGAGACTTTTCTCACCCTCGCCCATTTTTCGGCGGTAAATCTTCCGACGCCTCCTCAGTTCAATCCTCCCGATTTTGTTTTCGAACCGCGCTCCAATCAGGTTCGTGCCCTGATCGGCTACGGAGATCTCACGCGCCGCGGATGGAACGCCACCATCGGGGCCAGCTACGATCTGATGCAGCATCAATTTCAGAACCAGGTCGCCGAAGTCATCTACAACGGGTCCTGCTGCGGCGTCGGCGTCGGCTACCGTAAATTTTCCTTCGGCAACATCCGCAGTGAGAATCAATATCTGTGGGTGTTCCGCATCTCCAATCTAGGCTCGGTCGGCACGCTGCTCCGCCCAGAAAAAATATTCTGACCCCCGCTAGCGTAATGGCGGCACAGCGCCCTTGCTTTCCAGGATCCATTGTCCCAGCGCCCCGCCCAATGCCCCCACGGCAATTCCGGCCAGCACGTCCGCCAGGTAGTGATATCGCCCATACACGGTAGCTACGCACATGCTCAGGAATAAGGGCAAACAAATCCAAAACAGCCACGGCTTATACCGTCTGGCCGCGAGCAGCGCGACCATCGAACCAGCCACGTGCGCCGAAGGAAACGCCGCGCCGTGCACGCGCCCGAAGCGCTCGATAAACTGGATGGTAGCCGTAAAGGCGCCGCCCGTCAGCGGTGCCAGATGCAACGACGCCAGTGCAAAGTAAGGACTCTCGACCGGAAACAAGACAGCGATCACGTAAACGGAATAATGCGCGATGGCGGTCGACGCCATGACCGCCCAGAACGCCGTTCGCTGATTTTGTACATAAAGGATCGCCGGCAGAATTACCAGAAACAAAAAGTATGTCATGTAAGAAAACTGCATGAAATCGTTCAATGCGGGTGTTGCGAACCCGGCCAGCCACGCAGCCGGATGCACGCCGGCGAAGTTGTAGTCAAACGAGATGAGCCATCGGTCGAACCAGCCGGGGAAAATCGCATGCACCAACCCTTGCAGCTCTTCGAAAAAGAAAATGTAGAGCGGTAGGGGATACCAGTGCCGCGCGAATTGCTGGGCGCGATTTTTGGAATGAGCGCCCATCCATGCCGTAGCGACGATTCCCGCCGCGAGCGCGCAGTGAATTGCAAAAGAGCGCGCCGCGTGCGGGATGTTGCGACGGCACACGCCCAACAGCGCAAGGATCCAGACCAGATAACCAATCGTCACCCACTCAAAGGCGCCGCAAGCGTGCCACGCCGCCGCGAGCCAGTGCCCGTCCTGCTCCCCCGTCGTGCTCTCCGCCGCCGCGAGCAGCGTTTCCGCAGGAGCGGCCCCGGATTCCCAAGGATGCGGCTGAACTGCATCGCGCCCAATCAATGCGCCGCGCGCCATTACCATCGCGCCGCAACGATGGGCATGCCGCCGAGCGCTTTCTCCCATACACACGTTTTCCAGCCGCGTTTCCGCGCCACGCGCGCCAGATGCCGCGTCGGATTCACCGCGATGCCGTGCCCAACCGCTTCGAGCATCTGGCGATCGCCGGCGCTATCGCCGTACGCGTAGCTGCGCGACAGGTTCAGCCCGTGACGCGCCGCGAGAATCCGAACCGCGCGCAATTTCGCGCCCCCGCTCAGGTGCTCGCCGGCGATGCGTCCATTCCACGTTCGCGGACGGCCCGGCACAACTTCCAGTTCGGTCGCACACACCTCGATTTCCGCCGAAACGAGCTCGGCCAGATTTCGCGCCGCCACCCGAGCCAACGGCGCCAAAGTTCCAGAAACCAGAAACACACGATGGCTCTGCGCACAGTGCCAGGCAACCTGTCGCAGCCCTTCGTCGAAAAACACGAGCGCATCCCGGCGAAAAAGCTCCGGCCCTAGCGATTTCTCCCATTCATCCACCAGCGCTTCGCGCAGTCCGCGGAGATAGCTTTTGTTTCCCGCCGCAGCGCCATGCGGGTCGCGCCAGAAGCTTCCAGCAAGGCGCGCAAGCCAACGGCCCACATGCACACTCGAAATCTCGTCGCGCTCGAGCAGATAGCCGATAAACCGCCATTCCAGCGATGTCGGCGGAAGCAGCGTGCTGTCGAGATCAAAGAACGCGCCCGTTATTTCTGCCTGCATCCCCGGCAACGTCATCGCACGCCTTCGATCGCCGCTGCGCTGCGCCCAGGAATTTTTCGTTTGACCGCGCGCGCGCGAAGATAGCGGCGGCCCTCCCACACCACCGGCATAGCCCGCACCACACAGAAAACCGCCGCAGCGCCAGCCAGGCTTTGCCCGGCCAGCAAAAGCGAATGCCGCAGGCCCGCGTCGAGCCACTCCGCCTGCCAGCGCGCGACCGGCAGCAGCAATCCCAGGCAGCAGAAGCACGCGCACTTCAGAATCGCGTATGCTGCGCGGCTGGCGCGTGATGCCACCAGCGCCCGCCCCCACCACGTTTCCAGCATCGATCGGTCTCCGAATCCGCTACGCCCCGCTCGGCTTGCTAACCCCCGCAGAAAATCAATCACCGTACCGCGCACAAAAAATAAGATCGGCAGCCAGAACGAAACCAACCCGGCCACCGCGAAAAATGTGAAGAACAAATTCTCCACCACGCGATCACCCAGAATATCCAGCTGCGCTCCGAGCGGCGTCGCCAAGCCGCGGGTCCGCGCGACGTACCCGTCCACGCCGTCTAAAGCAATGGCCGCCACAGTCAGCAATACAGCCGCCAAATCTGCCGCCACCACATCGCCGAAAAATGTAAACAACGCTACAGCCGCGAACGCCGCAGCGACTCGCGTCGCCGTAACTAGATTAGGTGTCATCGCGCCTCCCCATCCGGTATCCTGCGCAAATTTATGGGCCCGCCACCGCGAGTGGCAAAATTTCCACCGCTCCCGGCTCCAGCGGACGGGCCCTTGCGGCAAGTGATTGCATCCGCCATGCCACCTGCGCGATGGTGTTTAGTGGTGGTTTGTCAGATACTTAGCGCGAGCAGCAGCCAGCGGGCGCGCTGCCAAACAGCAGGATTTTGGCGACACTTGGTGGGTTTCGCCGTACACCGCCGAAAGCGCGAAAAACGGCGCGCACGCGTCCAACGGATGTGGGAAAATTGCAATTTGCACGCGCATCGTTGCCGCGCCTGACTCATCCAACGATTCGGCAGCACAAGGAAGCGGACTAATCAAATGGACGTCTCCATATTTGCGGCATTTCTGGCCGGCCTGGTTTCATTTCTGTCGCCGTGCGTGCTCCCGCTGGTGCCCGGATACATTTCCATGCTGTCAGGGATTGGCGTCGAGCAGCTGAAGGAAGGCAAGACGCCGCGCGCCGGTTTGCTCGCTTCCGCGCTGGCGTTCGTCACCGGATTTTCCGTGGTCTTCATTTCCTTCGGAGCTTCGGCCAGCGCCGTCGGCTCATTTCTGCTGCGCAATCGCGCCTCGCTCGCTCCGATCGCCGGGGCGTTGATCGTCCTGTTCGGCCTGCACCTCACCGGCCTGCTGGCGAAAATTTCCGTGCGCGCCGGATTGCTGATTGGCTGCGCGCTGGTCGCCGCCGGAATCGCGTTGAGCCTCCGCGCCGGCCTGCTCCCCGCGTGGCTGAAACCGATACACTTCGTCGCCATCTCTCTGATTTTTCTGCTGGGCCCGTCGCTCACGCGCTGGCTCAATCGCGACGTTCGTTTTCGCAATCTGGGCGGGCAACCGGGAGCCGCCAGCGGATTCCTCATGGGTTTTGCATTCGCCTTCGGCTGGACGCCATGCATCGGACCGATTCTCGCCAGCGTGCTGGCGGTGGCCGCGACGCGCGACACGGTGTGGCAGGGTATTTTTCTTCTGGCTGTGTATTCCGCCGGTCTTGCGATTCCGTTTTTGATCACCGCGCTCGGCATCGGCGGCTTCCTGCGCTTTTATCAAAAGTTTCGCCGCCACCTGCACACGGTGGAAGTTTTCAGCGGCGTGCTGCTGCTGGCGGTCGGCGGCCTGGTGTTTCTGAATCGCCTCACGTGGCTGTCCGGCAAGCTAGCGTTTCTCAATAAGTTTTCTCTGTAACGGGAGTATTGCGCATGCGTATATCGCTGAAATTTTCGATGACCGTGATCCTGCTGGCAGCCGCTGCAGCGGGCTTCGCAGGCTGCAATTCCGGAGGCAGCCAAGCGGCCGGCCTCGGCGCGGAAAAATCTCTACCGAACGAGCCGGAGGTCACCTTCAAGGATTTGCAGGGCAAAGACGTCTCCCTCGCGAGCCTCAAAGGCAAAGTCGTCATCGTTAATTTCTGGGCCACCTGGTGCGAGCCTTGCCAGGCGGAAATTCCTTGGATGATCAATTTCCAGAAAAAATACGCGGACAAAGGTTTCACCCTGCTGGGCGTTGCCATGGACGAGGAAGGCAAAAGCGTCGTCGAACCCTATGTGCAGAAGACCCAGTTCGACGTCGAGGGCCATCCCATGACCATGAATTACCCGATTGTGCTGGGCGATGACGATCTGGCCGCGAAATTCGGCGGCTTGCTCGGCCTGCCCACCACCTACGTGATTACGCGCGAAGGCAAAATCGCCAAGCGCTACATCGGCCTCGCCAGCGAAGGCGATCTCGATAAATTAATCCAGTCGCTGCTCTAACGTCTCGGCGCGCGCGTTCCTTGCTCCCGCTCGCGCAACTGCGGTAACCTGCCAACGCCATGATGAACGAACAGGAATTCACGAAAAAATGTGACGCCACGTTCGAAGCCTTGCGCGATCGTCTGCTCGAATTGGGCGACGCCAACGATTTCGAAGTGGAAGGCGGCAGCGGAAAACTGGAAATCGAATTTGCAGACGAAGACGAAACGCGTTTCGTGATCAGCCCCAACACGCCGGTCCGTCAAATCTGGATTTCCGCGCTGACCACGAGCTTCAAACTCGGCTGGTCGGATGCCGCGCAAGCCTTCGTGCAGGAAAAAACCGGCGAGACGCTCAATCAAGTGATGGGCCGCATCCTGACCGAAAAACTCGGCACCCCGATAGAGGTTTAGAGCGAAGATGCAAATCACACGCGCTGTTGTCTGCTGCGCTTTCTTTTTGACTCTTGCCGCCGCTGATCTCGCGCCGAACGCGCCCTCTGCCGCTGCCGCACAGAGCTCAGCCGATGTCCCCAGTCCTGCCGCGATCGTAACACCCCGCGCCTTCGTTTCACTCGCGCCGGTCCCGCGCGGAAAAGAATTTCAGGTGGCCGTGGCCGTAGACATCGCGCACGGCTATCACATGAATTCGCATCACCCCACGGACCCATATCTGATTGCCACGACCCTCACGCCCAAACTTCCCACCGGATTCCAGGTGCTGGATACGCTCTATCCTGCAGGCCGGGTGGAGAAATTTTCATTTTCGCCGGACAAAGGTCTGGACGTGTATTCCGGCAGGGTAACTCTGAGGTTGCGCATGGTCGCGCATAACGATGCGCCCATCGGCGCTGTAACTTTTCCCGTGACGCTGCGCTACCAGGCCTGCAATGACACGACCTGCCTGCCCCCAGTGAAAGTTCCGGTTGACGTCCGAGTGGACGTGGCCGCAGCCGGCACGGCGACGCACGCAGCGCATCCTGAAATTTTCTCGAATTCTCCCGCGAGGTAATGGCGGGAATCGCGCAACCGAAGTCCGCAATCGTGTTGGAGCGAAGCAGTTTGGCTGGGACAATTTTCTAGTGGTTAATGAGAAGAGAGAAACGCCACCGCACGCCGCAGCCGCTCGACCGCGCGTGCTCTGCCTAACACAACCATCGTATCGAAAAGCGGCGGCGCCACCGCGCGGCCCACAATCGCCACGCGCGTCGCATTGATCAGCAACCCGGCCTTCACGCCTTCAGCTGCCGCAACCCCTCGCAGCGCCGCATCGCAAGCGTCATGATTCCAATCCGGCAGCGCGGCGAGCGCCGCGGTCAGCTTCGCCAGCAGCGGCGGAACTTTTTCGTCTTTCCAGAATTTGTCGCGCGCTTCCTGCTCGTAATCAAACTCATCTGTGAAAAAGGCCCGCGCCCAGCCGGTAAAATCTGTCAGCAATCGTGTGCGCGGCCGAATCAAGTCCACCGCGCGGGCAAACCACGCCCGCTCCGTCGTTGCCCATTCGTCCTTCCACAATTTCGCGCGGCGCAGTTGCGCTTCCACAAAAGGCAGCAACTCTTCCACTGGCGGCTTCTGCAGATATTGCGTGTTGTACCATTCCAGTTTCGCGCGATCGAAAATTGCGTTCGTGCGGCTGACGCCGGAAAGCTGAAAACGATCGATCAGTTCCCTCGTCCGCATAAATTCGCTGTCATCGCCGGTGGACCAACCCAGCAAGGCCAAAAAGTTCCGGAACGCCTCCGGCAAAAAACCTTCGTCCGCATAAGACCCCACGCTGGTCGCACCATGACGCTTCGAGAGCCGGGTGCGATCCGGTCCCAGAATCAGCGGCACGTGCGCGAAAATCGGCGGCGCCGCGCCCAACGCGTGATAGATCAGCACCTGCTTCGGCGTATTCGACAAATGATCCGCGCCGCGAATGATGTGCGTGATGCGCATGTCAATGTCGTCCACCACCACGCTCAGCTGATAGGTCGGCACGCCGCTCGAACGCAGCAGCACGAAGTCTTCGATGTCCGCGTTCTGAATCTCGCGCGGCCCGAACACCGCATCCTCGAATTTCGTCGCGCCCGCGCGGGGAGTCTTAAAACGGATCGCCCGCGGCACACCTTCCTTTTCTTTCGCCGCGCGCTCCACATCCGAAAAATCGCGACAAGGGCACGCCACTGCCTTTAAAGTCTTCGGTCCTTCGTCGTCGCCTTCACCTTCGTGGTCTTCATTTTCCGTCGCGGAATAATCGCCACCGGCGTAAGCTGTGGCCTTGCAATAGCAGGCGTAGCCGGCGCCGCTTGCCAGGATGCGCTCTGCGGCCGCGCGATACATTTCTCCGCGCTGCGACTGAAAGAATGGTCCCTCGTCCCACTCGATCCCCAGCCATTGGAGCGCCACCAAGATTCCATCCACCAGTTCGGGCTTGTTGCGCTCGACGTCGGTATCTTCCACGCGCAGCAGCAGCGTGCCGCCTTCGTGTTTCGCGAAAAGCCAGTTGAATAAAGCGGTGCGCGCTCCGCCCACGTGCAAATAGCCCGTCGGAGAAGGCGCAAAACGCACGCGCGGCTTCTGTGGTGCAGACATTCTGTCGAATTCCTTCCTAGCCAGAGAGTCACCATCTTATCGGAAGCAAGAGCTAAAATCGAGCCAGCCTCGCGGGGTGCGCTTCGGCGCATCTGAAAAATACCCGGAACCTTTTTCGCATCCGTGCGTATCTAAGGATGAATCCTATGCGCACACGCCTGGTCACTCGGCCCCTCGTCTTGCTCTTCCTTTGCTTCGCCGTTCCTCTGCGAGCGCAGGACGCGAGCAGCATCTTGAACCAATACGTGAAAGCCTCCGGCGGTGCGCACGCTCTCGCGAAGATCCAAACCATCACGCTGGAGGGAACCGTCGCAGCGCAAAATGGCGGCAAACCCGGCGCCTACACCTTCGATGTGAAGTTGCCGAACCGCTACTACTCTGAACTGGTGATCGGTGACCAAACCTTGATCGAGGCGTTCAATGGCAAATCCGCCTGGCATCAGGACGCCGGCGCAGAAATCTCCACCCTGGTTGGTCCCGAGGGGATGCAACTGGAAGCCGCCGCCCGCTATTACAATTCGCATCTACTGAATGCGAAGAAGAACAAGTTGGTGATCACCTACGTGGGCACCGCGCCAGTGCGTGGCAAGGACGCGTCCCAGTTGGAAATCGCGACGCCCTCGGGCGTGAAGTGGCAAGTGTTCTTTGACGCGCACTCGCACCTGATCGTCAAAGAATCCGCACAAGTAGGCGGCGTCAACCAGGAAATTCTCTACGACGACTACCGTGCCGAGAACGGCGTCCAACTGCCGCACCAGATCGAACTGCATCGCGGCGCCGCGGTTTACTCGATCGCAGTAACCCGTGCAGAGGTGAACGAGCCGGTGGGTGAACGCGTCTTTGATTTCCCCAGGAAATCGCAGGTGCAACTTCCCGACCTGAAAGCCCTGTTCCAGCAAATTGACGCCAACCAGCAAGCTCTCGACAAAATCAAAGAGAACTACGCCGGCACCAAGGTCGAGGAAGAAACGGAATACGAAGGGAACGGCAAGCCGAAAAAGCCCGAGGTCCGCGAATCCACTTTCTTTTATCTCGATGGCACCGAAGTCTCCACTCTCATCAAAATGGACGGCCAGCCCCTCACTGCCGAAGCCCAGAAAAAAGAAAATGCCCGCGTCCTGAAGCAAATCGACGAGCTGCAAAAGGCTGCGAACAAAAAAGAAAGCCCGGATGAGAAGAGCAAGCAAGCGCGGAAGGAAGACGAGGAAGAAGACGTCTCCATAGACGCTTTCCTGCGCGCCTGCCAGTTCGTCAATCCGCGCCGCGAACGTTTCCGCGGCCAAGACGTACTGGTTTTCGATTTCGAGCCCAATCCTGAATTCAAAGCTCACACCCTGGTCGAAAAAGTCATCCAAAAGCTTGGCGGCGTAATTTGGATTGACGAGAAGGCCCTCGACGTCGTCCGTCTCGACGCCTTCTTCGTCAACAACGTGAAATTCGCCGGCGGCCTGCTGGCCGATTTGCAGAAGGGAACTCGCGTGGTGCTCGAACAAACCTTCGTCAACAACGAAGTCTGGCTCCCGACCTATGAGGAGGTGCACATCGATGTCCGCGTCCTCCTGGTGAAAGGCATCAAAGTGGACGGCACCACGCGCTATTCCGATTACAAGAAATTCAGCGTCGAAACTCTGTCGGCCATCGGCAAACCCAAAGCCGCTGCGGATCCAGCTGCTGCAAGTTCCCCTGAAAAACCGCAGTAACCAGGCCCGAACAACCGCTGCACGCGGCAGAAACTGCCTACCCGAACGCGCTCCCCAATGTTACGCAAATGGCTGATCCAAAGAGAGTTGGTACGGCGGTACTGTTGACGCAGGCTTGCCCGAATCGGATAGTGTTCTCAGGCCGCAACTGCAAGGGCCTAGGCCATGCCATGCACGCTTTTGACCGATATTCGAACAATTTCGGATTCCGCTCAGCCGTCGGTCGAGCACGAACTAGTACAGGTGACCTCCACGAAACTCGGCTGGACACCCAGCCGAACACCCGTCAATTTTCTGCTATTCTCAGGAGAAATCTGTAGTGTCCTGGTTACGGAGTTTTGAGTTGTTGAGTCATCTCAATACGAGTGCGGTCGTGCTCCTCGCCGGCGCGTTTCTGCTGGGCATATTCTTTGCCTACGTATATCAGCAGAAGCGTCAGGCGTACCTGATGGTTTGGGCCTCGGCTTGGCTGCTCGTTTCGCTCTACTTCGTACGCTCCGCCTTCGCTGGCCCCGCGCCTGTTTCCCTGTGGGTCGGCGTCATCAGCGAGTGGGTAATGGCGCTGGCAGCGCTGGCATTTTATTGTTCGGCGCGCCTGTATGCTCGGCTGACACTCTCGGTTCGCCGCATCGCTTTCACGGCCGCCGTGGCCGCCGCGTGGTCTTTCGCCTATCCGCGCGATTGGATAGCGATCCCGCTGGCTTTCGGAGTCGCTGTCGTTTTCTTTCTCACCGCGCAAGTCTTCTGGCAGGAAGGCCGCAAACAGGAATCACGCGCCGACAAATTGCTGGCCGGCACGTTCGTCGCGACCGGCGCTTTGCGCCTGCTCTTCATTTTTCAGGCGCATTTGGGTCCGCTGGCTGGCGCCAACCTGCAGCCGTTTGCTTTGCTCGCCGAAATTATCGGCGGCGTGCTCATGCTGATGGCCGTGTACGACGAAGAGCGCCGCCGCGTCGAGCGCAACATGCTCGCCCTTTCCAACCTGAATTTAGCCACTTCCGGCTTTGCTGGCGGCGAAATTCAGAAAATGCTGGCGCAAGCGCTGGATCGCGTTCTCAATGTGGTGCGCATCCCGGCTGGCGCAATCATTCTGCACTATGGCGATGAGAACGGTCCCGCATCCGTCGTAGTCACCGGCCTGGACGATTCCTTCTGCACCTCCGTCCAGGAAAGCAATCTCGACGATTATCTCGTCAAGCTCGTCGCCCGCCTTGGCGGTCTGGTCGTCTTGCGCGATCTCGGGCGCGATTCCAATTGGGTGGCGCTGGAAAAAGAAGAGCCGTTCCGCGACGTTCGCAAAATGCTGCTCGCGCAGGGTCTGCGCACCATGGTCGGCATCAGCTTGCAGGCCAAAGATCGCGTCTTCGGCATGCTGCTGCTCGGCACCCCGGACAATCGCAATTTCGCTCCGCCGGAGTTGCGCCTGCTGCTGGCCTTGGGCCACCAGATCGGCATGGCCGTTGAAAATAGCT
>Ga0209169_10001285_pt1 | contig 15225 bp, 11 predicted proteins | sample HubBroMetageWRM4_FD_188346 | JGI IMG/M metagenome (GOLD analysis project Ga0209169, IMG submission 188346) | Warmed soil microbial communities from the Hubbard Brook experimental Forest, New Hampshire - Hubbard Brook CCASE Soil Metagenome WRM 4... | ecosystem: Environmental > Terrestrial > Soil... | reverse complement strand
CAGACCGAAAAGAGCGACGCGATCCCAGCGAGCACCCAAGATCGAAGCCGCAGCGATCGGGACCGGCGAAAACAGGACAAGCCCGTGGCCTGCGGAGAGTGCCAGCGCCGGCCCGATCATTGTCGATGGACGAGCGCTTGAGTTATTGGCGAGTCGCTGCAGCAATGGGCTGAGCAGAGCGAACGCCGTCGCCGGAGCAGCGCCGATGCCCGCAATCAAACCGACCAGCGCGCTTAATGTGCGATGCCGCGACCACCGGCCAGAAGCAAGCGAAGTTGAGGTTCGAGCGGCCGGGTTTGTAGCCTCGGCAATGCTGACAATCATGGCGGCGCCGACGATGACCAGTCCGGGCGAATAGAGCGCCTGGGAAAAGCCGGCGCCGAAGGTCTTACCCAGAAGGCCGACAGAAAGTCCGCACGCCAGGCCGAACCCGGTCGCGACAACAATGATCGCAAGGAACGGGTGCAAGCGTCGCGACTGAATTGCCGCGACCAGAATGACGGCGGCCGCAATAAAAATAAGCGCCTGGACTAAGGGCATGACCGACACCAATATTGGACCTCCTTCGGCGGGGCAATATAGCGAAATGACCGCGCAACTTGGTTGGTGGCTTGCGAGATGCGTTCAGCTCGGAATCGTGCTCGCGCTGTTCCTGGCGAACGAAGGCAACGCCGCGACACTAGGTGATTTCATTCGAACCGACGGGAAACATCTCGCCGGCGGCAACGGTGAACGCTTCGCCATCAAAGGAACAAACCTCGGCAACTGGCTCGTGCCGGAAGGCTATATGTTTAAGTTTACCCGGGCGCGCGCTCCCTCGGAAATCGACGCGGTGATTCGAGGGCTGATCGGCCCGCAAGACGCCACTCGATTTTGGACGCGGTTCCGCGATGTCTACGTGGCGAAGGAGGACATCGACTTCATCAAAGCGGCGGGATTCAATACCGTACGCGTGCCGCTGCATTGGGCGCTTTTCGTCAAGCCCGGTACTCACGGCGAGGATCAATTTGAGGGACCGGGCTGGTCGCTGCTCGACCGACTAGTGGGATGGAGCCGGGAAGCTGGCCTGCACGTCATTCTCGACCTGCATGCGGCTCCCGGTGGGCAGACCGGAGTGAACCACGACGACGGACCGGGGTTCCCGCTAGTTTTTTATGTCCCGCGCTACCGGGAGCTGACTATCGAGCTGTGGCGGCGGCTTGCCCTGCACTATCGCGACGAGCCCACCATACTCGGCTACGACCTTCTGAACGAACCGATCTCTCCTTACAATGACGAAGCTTATCTCAATCCGCGATTGGAGCCGCTATATCGCGAGATCGTCGCAGCGATCCGGAGCGTTGATTCGAGACACCCGGTGATCCTGGCGGGCGCACAATGGAGCACGAGCTTCGCCGCGTTTTCGCGTCCTTTCGATGACAACGCGATCTATTCGTATCACAAGTTTTGGGCAGTCCCGACCCGGGATGCAGTGCAAAGCTATCTCGATTTCAGTAATCGCTGGAACGTCCCCTTGCTGATCGGCGAAACCGGCGAGGCCTCCTACGAATGGAATGAAAAATTTCGACGACTCAACGAAAAGTTCGGCATCGGCTGGTGCTTTTGGCCCTACAAGAATTTGGCTTCGCCAACGAGCGTCGTGTCGATTCGCGAACCAGCCGAATGGAACCTCATTGCGCGTGCCGGGAGTGCGGCGACGTCGACTTCGCTTCCCCGTGAACAAGCTCAGACAATTCTGAATGCTTATTTGGAAGCGGCGAAATTCGCCAACGTTCACGTCAACAAGGGCTATCTCGTCTCGCTAGGTCTTTCCGTACCCTAGTCCTTGCGCGCAATTGCGCGCTCGACAAAGAGCGCCGCTTCAAGCGCTCCCCGATCGCAGCCGAAATCGCCGACAATCTGCACGCCCAGCGGCAACTCGCCGTCGCTTAGCCCAGGCACGTTGACGCAGGGTGTGCCCATCAAAGTCCATAGCCGATTGAAGGCCGGATCGCCGGTAAAGCCGAGGCCATGCGGCGCGGCGCCGGGAGCTGAGGGGGTCAAGATCACGTCAACATCGCGCATGAAGTCGCCAAGCGACCGCCGTGCACGCGAAGCCGTCCCGCGCGCCGCATCGTAGTTCTCCACGGTGATTGCCGCGGCCCGGTCAAGTTGTTCGCGCAGGGGCGGCCCGATCCGATCGCGATGGTTGTCATATTCGTAGGCGAGCGAGCGGAACGCTTCGAAATCCTGAATGATGAACTGCGCGCGATAAGCCTCCTGCAAAATCTCCGACATTTCCAGATCCGTTACAGTGGCGCCGTTTGCCTCGGCGGCTCGAGCAGCGGTATCGATCGCGGCATGCATTGCCGCACTCGCCTTCGACCATAGATGCGTGCGCAGAAGGCCTATGCGCGGCGCCGCGGGCGCCTTTTCGTCAACGCGAAGCGGCCGCTCGGTGATTGCCGTTGCCGCGTAAGCGACATCGGCGACATTCGCGGCAAACAGACCCACCGTATCGAGGTGCCACGCGTAGCATTTCATGCCCACCGTAGGGATGAGCCGATAGGACGGCTTGAAACCGGCGACACCGCAAAACGAAGCGGGGCGGATAACCGAGCCCGCTGTCTGGCTGCCAAACGCGACGGGCAACATCGCGGCGGCGACCGCGGCGGCCGAGCCGGACGAAGAACCGCCAGGCGTGTGCGCGAGATTTCTTGGATTGCGCGTGGCGGCGGGCACGAGCGAAGCGAACTCAGTCGTCGCCGTCTTGCCGAGCACTATGCCGCCGGCGCGGCGTGCCAAACTTACGGCGGCAGCGTCAGCGCGCGGCCGGTAGCCGGCATAGATCGGCGAACCATATTGGGTCGGCAAATCGGCCGTGTCGTAAATATCCTTCGCACCGATCGGCAAACCGCGCAGTAGCGACGAACTCAGCCGCGGCTCGTCGGCAGCTTTTCGCGCTGCCTCGATATCGAGCGCAACAAAAGCGCCGATTTCCGGTTCGCGGGCTGCGATAGTTTCGGCACACAATTCGATAATTGCGCGCGGTTTAGTTTTGCCGGCGTCCAGGCGCCGGACAAGATCGAGTACCGAGAGCATCATTTACCTTCGATGAGAGCCACGAGACGGTTGGTCACGCGGCGTACGAGAGGGAAAGCGATAAGTCCAATGATAGCGGCGACCGGCCAGCCGATGCCGAAGGCCGATAACCAGCGCGGCACGAAGTCGGCGCGAAAGCCGATATTGGCGAAAGTGACGACCGCGCTCACGAAGAAAACAATGAGCGCGGTGGCGACCACCGGAAAAATGAATCTCGCCTTGCCTTCCATAGTCCACCCCACTCGCCGCCGAACAGCGATGTGTCCGTAAAGCCGGCGTCGGATCAAGGCCAAAGCCGCGGCCACATGGTTAACAGACTTTTCCTTCGCCGAACATTGAGCAGTCCTTAACGGAAACCCATGCATTCTGCGCATTATGTCGCGTGGTGTTCAGCGTGCGTTGCCGGCTGTCGTCGTTGCCGCGTTGATCGCGCTCGCCGGCTGCAGCCATTATCTCTCTGGCGAACGCGAAGCGTGGCGGCACGACGCCGAAGCTGCGTGCCTCGGTTCGGGCGGCGTCAAGGAAGGCCCCGCGCGCGTACAGATTTCCGCGATCAGCGGTCCCGGTATTTGCGGCATCGACTTCCCGCTGCGCGTCTCCGCGTTAGGAGTGAGCGGGCCGCTAAGCTACGATGATGAATCGCTCCGCCCGCCCGGCGCTATTCCCCAAGGCGCACTGCCGCCACGCTGGCCGGGCGCACAGCCCAACGTCGCGCCGCAAGCCTCGTCGGGCGGCGCAACCCCGCCTTACGGTGCTGCCAGCGGGCGAGCCCAAAACGGCGCGACACAAGAGATGCACTGGCAAACGGGTCCGCCGCCAGCCGCCCAATCCAACGCGCCAATGTCGATCTACGCCCCTGGCGTGCCAGTGCCCGAACCTGACTCGGAGGAATATGAGCCTGCGCCGCCGCGTCTGTACGAGGGCGCTTCGGGCGCGCGCGGCAGTGTGCCGTCCGCGCCTTTGCCGCCTTCAAGAGGTGCTGGGTCAAACTATCCTCCACCAATTTATCCCGCTCCCGCACCCACCTACTCGCGAAGTGCCGAGCCGACGCCAGCTCCGCCATACGAAAGCGCGCCCCTCGGCCCATCAGGCATGAGCAGGCCGATCAATGCGGGCGGGCCTGTCGAATTGAAGCCGGCGGCGACGCTCGCCTGTCCTATTGTTTCCGCGCTCGACCGATGGATAGCGGCTTCCGTGCAACCGGCCGCGATGCATTGGTTCCGCGAGCCGGTCGTCGAGATCAAACAAATCTCCGCCTATTCCTGCCGCGGCATGAATGGCGATCCCAATGCGCATGTTTCCGAGCATGCTTTCGGCAACGCGCTCGACATCGCCGAATTCACACTTGCCGACGGCCACCGGATCAGCGTGCAATACGGCTGGCGCGGCGCGCCCGAAGAGCAGGGATTTCTGCATGACGTCCAATTGGCGGCATGCGACCAGTTTTCAACCGTGCTAGCGCCCGGCGCCAACGTCTATCACTACAATCACATTCACGTAGACCTGATGCGGCATGCGAGCCGCCGCCACATCTGCGAGCCGACCGCCATTCCCGGTGAGGTCGTCGCCGAGCGCGCTAGAGGCCACTACGCTGCACACCGCGAAGCGGAGCCTGCATATACCGGCGCCATCAAATCGGGGTCGGCGGCGCGCCCGCTCGGTTACGCGCGTGAGAACGACCGCTTGCCGCTGGCGGAGCCGGGCGCCGACTAAACTTCCGCCGCGCTCCGGAATTAGATGCCACTATTTCCGCGGCCAGGCGCCGATATCTTCCAGCTCCTTCATCGCGTTATCGGTGAATTCGGCTTTGGGACCGTCGCCGCCAATCACAAACATCAGAGTCGCGTCCTCGCCGTTATCCGCCGCCTTCACGTTTTCGAACCGCCTAATAGCACCGGGCGGAAAGGAAATGACATCGAGCGGATTGAGGTCGACCGACTCGACTTGACCGCGCTCGTTTTCCCAAGAGCATCGCCAAATGCCGGTCATCGGAATAAAAGTCTCGTTGGTGTCGTGGTTGTGCATCATCGGACCCTTGCCCGGCTTGGCGCGGCAATATCCGAGATTAAAGCCCTCCGAGATCGGAATGGCGGCGAGCCGCGACGCATCGTCGCCGACCGGAGACGTGACCGCTCCGCCTTCGTCGTGCGGCGGCTGGAAGCCGATGACGTTGTAAAGCGTTCGCTCGCATTGCGGCGCCGTGCTGTCCGGCAGCCCGCCGTCCGACCCCTGCAAGTCTTTGAAACGGGCGACCCGCTTCATCATATCGGCCCGAGAAACTCCCATCTTCGGCAGCGTTTCCATGGTTCTCAATCCTGTTTTTGGCCCGAGCGCTATCGCCGGGAATTTTGATTTTCCGGCGACCCGCTGTCAATGCACGTCAGCTTCGGTCTCGCGCTGAAGCGCGAGTTGCCGTCAATTTTGCCGCGCCGCATCCATATGCGCGAGCAGCGCGGCGCTGGGCCAGCAATCGACCTTAAGGCTGTTGCGCTTTTGATAGTCGCCGACCGCCGCGCGCGTCTTCATTCCCGCCTTACCGTCGATCTTGTCGTGATAGTAGCCGCGCGCCGTCAGAAATTCTTGCATGCGATCGAGGTCGCGACTGGGCAACTGTGCGACCTTTGTCCACGGAGTTTCAAAGGGCCGCGGGTCGTTGATGCGGTCGCTCAAATGGCCAACGAAAAGCACATAGAGATCGGAGAAATTGTATTCCTTGATGGCGAAATAATTTTTCGTGGCCAGGAACGCGGGACCGTACAATCCGGCCGGCAGCAGCAGCGAAGCGAGTTCGGCGCGCTCCCCCGAAGAAACCGCGCGGCCATACACCGGCACGTACCCGGCCCCGAGCCATTCGCCGATCGGACGGGTGTTTTCGGGAATGCCCATCGTGCAATCGACATTCGCCGGAGCGTGCACCTCATAGGCCCAGCGCACACCGCGCTGCCAACCCTTATCGACGAGCTGCTTCGCCGCCGAGGCGAGCGCGTCCGGCACCGAATTCCAGATGTCGCGCCGGCCGTCGCCATCAAAATCGACGGCATATTTGTAAAAGTCCGACGGTAGGAACTGGGTGAGGCCCATGGCGCCCGCCCACGAACTCTTCATGTCGGCGCGCTTGACGGACCCGTCTTCCAGCATTTTGAGGGAGAGCAAGAATTCGTTTTGGAATTTCTCCTTGCGCTTGCCGAAATAGGCCTGGGTGGCCAGCACGCGAATGGCGTCACGCGAGTCGCGCGCCCGCCCGTAATCGGTCTCGCGGCCGAAAATCGCCAGCAAGACAGTCGGGGGAACGCCGAATTGTTCTTGGATTTGTGTGAGCGGCGCCCGGTATTGGTCGAGCAGTTTGCGGCCTTGAGCGGCCAGGCGATCGAACGTCGCCTCTTTGAGGTAATCCGCCGGCGTCTCGACAAATTCCGGTTGACCGGGGCCGGCCCGTTGGGGCCGCCCTGGAATTACCAGCTCCGGGAGCGATAGATCGGGCTCAAGCCCGCGCGTCGCCGCATCAAACGTCTCTCGCGACACGCCGAGCGCGTGCGCTTGCATCCACAAAGATTGCAGCCACGCTTCGAATTCGCGGTCGGCGGCGGCGGCGCGGCCGCTGCTAATGACCGCGCCCAACCAAATGATGCAAAGTAAGCAAGCGCCGATTCTCATCGCCGCAGGCTTACTACCGCGTCGCCACAATGAACAGCCGGGGAAACTTGAGCAGCACCGCGCCGTCGACGCGGGGCTTATATGCGGCGCTTACCCGCTCGCTATAAGCGGCAAGAAATTTCTCGCGCGCGTCGCCATCAAGCAAATTCAGGTAGGGCTGCAGCGAGGAGCCTTTGAACCATTCGACAATCGCCAGCGGCGACGCCATGACGAAATTGTAGACGGTGTGCCAAATGTCGATCCGCGAGCAGACCGGTTTGAGCAGATCGTAATAGGCGTCGGGCGATAACAGGTCGGAACGCGGTACGGCCTCGGTCAAATCCTCCGCCCAGGGACCGTTGGCCGCGACCTCCTGCTGCAAAGCATTCGCGGGTTCGCGAGTATTGTCGGGCATCTGCACGGCGAGAACGCCGCCGGGCGGCAACGATTCCAGTAACCGCCGCAAGATCGGCGGATGATCCGGCACCCATTGGAACACCGCATTGCCGAACAGGAGTTCGGTGTCCGGGTCCGGCATCCAACTGGCGATGTCGGCCTCAACGAACGAACAGTCTGGCAGTCGCTCGCGCGCCTTGCGAAGCATGCTTGGCGAAGAATCGAGACCAATGGTTTGCGCGTTGGGAAATCGCTGGTGAAGTAATTCCGTCGAATTGCCGGGCCCGCAGCCGAGATCGACGACCCGTCGCGGCGTCTCCAGTGGTACGCGGGCCAAGAGTTCGCGCGGCGGCCGAGTGCGTTCGTCTTCGAACTTGAGATATTGCTCGGGGTTCCAGTCCGCCATTGCCTTCGCATCATTCCGCCGGGGCAGGATGAACAGCCGCGGCCACGCCCGCCAATTGCTTGGAGCGGTCGGTCGCCAACAGCATGTATACCGCCGGAACCACAAACAGCGTGAACAGGGTACCGATGGTCAGGCCCGTAGCGATGACAAGGCCCATCTGAAAGCGCGAAACCGCGCCCGCCCCGCCTGCCGTGATCAGCGGCACAACGCCCAACACCATCGCGGCCGTCGTCATCAAAATCGGCCGCAGCCGTATTCCTGCCGCCGTTTCAATCGCGTCGCGTTTGCCGCGTCCCTCGGCCTGCAGATCGTTTGCGAACTGCACGATCAGGATGCCGTGTTTGCTGATCAATCCCATCAGCGTCACTAGCCCTACTTCGGTATAGATGTTGAGCGAGGCCCCGGCGATGCCGATGCTGACAAAGATCAGCGCGCCGGCGATCGACATCGGTACCGAAACCAGGATGATGACCGGATCGCGGAAGCTCTCAAACAGCGCCGCCAACGCGAGAAAGACGATGATCAGCGCGAAGCCGAAGGTCGTGACAAATCCGCTGGTTTCCTGAATGTACTGCCGGCTCAAGCCGCCATAATCGACCGAATAGTCGCGCGGCAAAGTACGCGCCGCCAAGTTTTGTAGATAGGTGATCGCGTCGCCCTGAGAAACGCCAGGCATGGCGACGCCTTGGATGGTGGCGCTATTGAGCTGTTGAAAATGATTGAGCGCTTCCGGCACAGTCTTGGTCGAAACCGTAGCGACCGTCGACAACGGCACCAAAGAGCCGTCAGCGGTACGGATGTGATAGTCGAGAAGCTGCTGGGCGTTGAGGCGAAAACGCTGCTGGACTTGCGGGATCACCTTATATGAGCGGCCGGTCATGCTGAAATAATTGATATATCCGCCGCCCAGCATCGACTGGAGCGCACCGCCGATATCGCTCATCTTCAGCCCAAGCTGAGCCGTCTTGTCGCGGTCGATAAGAATATTGGATTGCGGATTGTCGATCTTCAGGTCGCAATCAAGAAAGATGAAGTTGCCGCTCTGCTGCGCCTCGCGAAGGAATTGCTGGGCAATGCCGTAGAGCCGTTCGAACGATTCGGTCGTGCCGATGACGAATTGCACCGGCAGCCCGATGCTGCCGGGCAACGGAGGCGGCTGAAAGGCCACCACACGAATCCCGGCAATCTTGCTCACCTCCTGCTGCACCGCAGGCTGCAAGACATTGCTTGACTTGGAACGCTTGTCCCACGGCTTGAGCGCCATTCCGGAAATGACCTGCCCCGGGAAATCAATCTGGAATACGTGTTCGGTCTCGGGATGGCTGAAGAAAATCTCGTAGACCTGATGTGCGTAAAGCTCCCGCTGCCGCAGCGTCGAATTCGGCGCTGCGATCGATTGCGAGAGAATGACGCCTTGATCTTCCTGCGGTGCCAGCTCGGTATGCGCGGTGATGAACAAAAAGTAGATGCTGCCGAGCACGACCAACGCAAACACGACCGTTACCGGCAGATAGTTCAAGCTGCGATGCAAGCGCCGCTCATAGGCGCCGCGCAGCCAATTGAACCCGCGATCGATGAAAGAAGTAAACTTCGATTCCCAACCGCGATGCTTCGGATCCGGATTTTTCAAGAGCCGCGAGCACAGCATCGGCGAGAGCGTCAACGCTACCACGCCGGAAACGGTAACCGCACCGACCAGCGCGAAGGCAAACTCCGCGAACAATGCACCGGTCAGACCGCCCTGAAAGCCGATCGGCACATAGACGGCGCCCAGAACCACGGTCATAGCGATAATTGGCCACCCCAGCTCGCGCGCCGCAGCGATCGCGGCCGGAATTGGCGGGACGCCCTCCTCCAGATGGCGGCTGACGTTTTCGACCACGATAATGGCATCGTCGACGACGAGCCCGATGCCCAACACCAGCGCCAACAACGTCAGAAGATTGATGGAATAACCCAGCGCCAAGAGAATGATGAGAGTCCCGACGAGCGATAGCGGAATCGCGACCGTCGGAATAAGCGAGGCCCGTACCGAGCCCAAAAACATAAAGACGACCAGAGTAACGATGGCCAGAGCTTCGGCCAGGCTGAGCACGACCTCGTAGATCGCGGCATTCACGAATTGAGTTGAATCGTAGACGATAGCGCCATCCAGCCCGCGAGGAAGTTGGTCGTGAATATCGGGCCAGATTTTGCGGACGCCTCGTATCACTTCCAGCAGATTTGCGGCGGGCGCGACTTGGATGCCGATATAGACCGCCTGCTTGCCGTCGAATCCAACCTCGGACTCGTAGTCCTCGGCGCCGAGCGTGACATTGGCGACGTCCTGCAAACGCACGACCGCGCCATTGGCCTGCTTGATGACGAGATTGCGGAATTCATTTGCCGTGTGCAGGCCGGTCGAGGCCGTAAGGTTGACCTGCACCATCTGGCCTTTGGTGGTGCCGATACCTGATATGAAGTCGTTGGCGGCAAGCGCGGCGCTAACGTCATTGGCCGTGAGCCCGAAAGCAGCGAGCTTTTGCGGATCAAGCCAGGCGCGCAGCGCGAAGACCTTCTGCCCGAGAAGCTCGGCCGTTTGCACGCCCGGCACGGTCTGCAGCTTTGGCTGTACGACGCGGGTGAGATAATCGGTGATTTGGTTTGGCGCGAGCACTTCGCTGTCGAAGCCGAGATACATGGCGTCGATGGTCTGGCCGACCTTGACGGTCAGCACCGGCTGCTGCGTCCCCGTTGGCAGCTGGTTGAGCACCGATTGAATTTTCGTATTGATCTCGGTCAGCGCCTTGTCGGCATCGTAGTTGAGCCGCAGGTAGATCGTGATGGTGCTCGTGCCCGACTGGCTCGACGACGTCATGTAATCGATGCCATAGGCCTGAGCGATGGCGATTTCGAGCGGCGTCGTAATGAAGCCGGCCACCACGTCGGGGTCGGCACCGTAATAAGTGGTGGTCACCGTCACCACCGCGTTCTCGGTGCGCGGATACTGCAACACCGGCAGCGCGTAATACGCGCGCACCCCCAAAACCAGGATCAACAGGCTGATGACCGATGCGAGCACCGGCCGGCGAATGAAGATGTCGGTAAAATTCATGGCGGCGGCACGCTACCGATCGACCGGGACCGGGGCCGCGTCTGCGGTCGGGGTGACGGAATTGTCGATCAAAACCACCGAGCCGTTGTGCAACTTGATTTGGCCCGCAGTGACAACGGTGTCGCCATCTTCAACGCCCTTGAGCACCGCAACCTGATCGCCACGGGTCGGCCCAATGGTGATGAAAGTCTGTCGCGCGGTCAGTTGCGGCTTGCCCTCGGCGTCGGTGCCTTTGTTGTCGACCACATAGACGGTGTCGCCGTAGGGATTGTAGGTGATGGCCGTTTGCGGCAGCGTGACGTAATTCTGCGGCGAGCCGGTCGTGATCTCCACGGTGGCATACATGCCCGGCAGAAGCTTGTGATCGGCGTTCTGCAGCGTCGCCCGCACTTGCACGTTGCGGCTGCCGGTATCGACCTTCGGATTGATCGCCGAAATCTTGCCGATAAAGACTTCGCTTTTAAACGCATCCACGTGCACGGTGACGGCCTGATCGAGCCGCAGCCGATCGATCGCCTGCTGTGGCACGAAGAAATCCACATAAATCGGATCAAGCTCCTGCAGCGTTACGATTATCGTGCCCGGGCTCAGATACTGGCCCAAATCCACCGCGCGGATGCCGAGGTGTCCGGCGAAGGGTGCGCGCAAAATTTTCTTGTCGATCATCGCTTGCTGCTGGACAACCTGCGCCCGCGCGTTTTTCAGGTTAGCGGCATCGGTGTCCAACGTCGCCTGGCTCACCGCCTGCATCTTGAATTGCTTCAGGTCGCGCTCATTCGTGATCTCGTTGAGCGCCGCTATCGCCTGCAGCGATTCCAGCCGGGCAACGTCGTCCGCTGTCCGCAACTTCAGAAGCTGCGCCCCTTCCGCCACGTCGTCGCCGGAATTGAACGAAATCGATTCCACGACGCCCGAAAGTTCGAGCGACAAATCCGCGCCTTTTACCGCGCGCAGCGACCCGATCGCTTCGATACGGGTTTGCCATTCGCTTTGCCCGGCCCTGGTCACCGATACCGTTTGCGGCGGATTGCCAAGCGCGGTGATGAACTTCTTGATCATTGCCGCCTTGAACAGCTGGAATCCGAAAATTCCGCCGAACACAATGGCGACCGCCACGAGCATGATCACCATGCGCTTGATCATTTATTCGGCTCCATTTTTATCGGCGGCGGCGCATCGCTGGCGGCGTGGACGAGCATCGGCTCCGGACTGAACGGATCGGGTTTGACATCGGCGCGGTTCCACCAGCCGCCGCCCAGCGCCGCGAACAAGGCGGCGGTGTCGGCAAAGCGCGCCGCTTGCGCCGTCACCAACGCAAGGCGGGCCTGCTGGTAGCTGCGTTGAGCGTTCAGCAGGACCACGTAGGTGATGGCGCCGAGCCGATACTGGCCGCGCGTCAAATCAAAGGTCTCCGAGGCGACGCGCACGGAATGCTGCTGCGCCCTGAGCGTGGCGGCGTCCAATTGCAGCGCGCGCAAGGCGTCGGCCACGTTTTGGAAAGCCGTGAGCACCGTATTGCGGTATTGGGCGTCAGCTACCTCGTAAGCGGCTTTGGCCGCGCGCTCTTGGTGCAAAAGCGTAAATCCCTGGAAGATCGGCTGGGTGATGGAACCGCCGATGGTCCAAATCGCGGCTCCGGGCGCAAACAGCGTCGCCGGCGTCAAAGCCAAGTTGCCGTATTGTGCGGTGAGACTCAATTGCGGCAGTCTGTTGGCGATGGCAACGCCGATCAATGCGCTCGTCTGGTGCAACTGCGCCTGCGCCGCGCGGATATCCGGACGCTGTTCGACGAGCTGTGAAGGAAGGCTAACTGGTAAGCTTGTCGGAAGGTGGAGTACTCCAAGCGTGATGTGATCGTGGCCCGCTTCGTTGGGGAAATGACCAATCAGCGTCAGCAACAGGTGCCGTTGCTGCTCAAGCTGCTTCTGCAAGGGCGGTAACGTTGCCTCGGTCGCCGCTACCTCGGATTCCTGCTGCAACACGTCGGCACGCGTCGCCGCACCGGCGTCGAATTGATTGCGCACGACGGTAAGCTGATCGCTTTCCGCTTTTATGATTTCCTGCGTCGCTTCAATCTGACCACGCAGCGAAGCTTCCTGGATCGCGGCCGTCGCCACGTTGGCGGTCAACACAAGATACGCGGCTTCGAGCTCGAAGCGCTGATACTCGGTGAGCGCCGCGTTGGCTTCAATCTGCCGTCGCACTCCGCCGAAAACATCAGGCGAGTAAGAGACGTTCACGGTGGCCTGATAGAGGTTGAATATCTGCGGACCTCCCGGCTGGCCAAACTCCGCCGGTGAGAATTGCTCGCGCGTAGCCGACGCGACTCCATTCGCGCTTGGAAATAACGCGCCGGCGGACGCATAGAGGTTTTCCTTGGCTTGCCACAAGGTGGCCTGTGCCGCCTGGAGGTTTGGATTGGCGTGCAACGCTTCAACGATCAGGGCGTCGATCTCCTTTGAATGAAACACCTTCCACCAGTCGCCCGGGATATCCCGCCCCATCGCGAACTTTTGCACCGAGCCGACTTGTCCATCGTTCGCCGACGTGGTGGCGGCCGGCGGGTTATCCGGTGTATAGCCGCTGACCGGCGGGGCTGGCGGCGGCGTAAAATCCGGGCCGACCGCGCATCCGGCGAGCAACGCCAGTGCGGGCACCGCGACGGCAGCGGTTGGCCACGAAATACCGAACAGTGCCAAAAGCTTGGCCCGGCCACGCGGCCGGCAACACTGCCGCCCTAACAGCCCCACGCTGCTACCACCCTTAATTCACCCTTAACAAAGCCAGATTAGTTATTTACTATCCGGTTAGTCAATAAGCGGTGTGGGGGAATTCCTGAGCCAGCTGTTGGATATTCGCACTGATACGCGCCGCCGCCGCAAGGCCGAGCGGCCGCAGGAGATTATCGAAGCGGCATTCCTGGAGTTTTCCAAGAACGGCTATGCCGTGACCACGCTGGATCAGGTCGCCGAACGCGCAGGCGTGACCAAGGGCACCATCTACGTCTACTTCGAGAACAAGGAGCACTTGTTCATTTCCATGGTCCGCGAGGCGGTAAAGGCCACGATGGACACCGTGGAAGATATGTTCGAGCGTCACGACGGTTCGACCGCTGACCTTCTGCGTGAACAATTCAGCTTCATCTATGATCACATTGTTCGGGACCGGCGGCGGCGCGAAGTCGTTCGCATGCTGATTGCGGAAGCTTCGCGGTTCCCGGCTTTAGCAGACCGCTATCATCAAGAAATCCATCTGCCGTGCATGGATCTGCTCACTCGGACGATCCAGCGCGGGATGGATCGCGGCGAAATCCGCCGCTCCGCGGTGACCGAATGCCCGTTGGTCATTATCGCGCCGATCGCGCTGGTCGACCTGTGGATGATGATGTTCGATGAGCGACACCCGCTTGATCTGAAGGCTTACTTCGACGCCCACCTCGATCTGGTGCTCACCGGTTTGCTGGCAAAGGCGATGTAAACGTTCGTGGCCGGCGCCGATCGAGACGGCGCGTGGCCATCCTCACCGCGAGAACTTTTTGTATTTGATTCTTTGCGGGATGATCGAATCGGTCCCCAGCCGGCGCATCTTGTCCTTCTCGTAATCCTGGAAGTTACCCTCGAACCATTCGACATGGCTCTCGCCTTCGAAAGCGAGAATGTGGGTAGCGATACGGTCGAGGAACCAGCGATCGTGGCTGATGATGACGGCACAGCCGGCGAAATCCTCAAGCGCCTCCTCGAGCGCGCGCAACGTATCAACGTCAAGGTCGTTAGTGGGCTCGTCAAGCAGCAAGACGTTGGCGCCCGATTTGAGCATTTTTGCCAGATGCACGCGATTGCGCTCGCCGCCCGATAGCGAGCCGACTTTTTTCTGCTGGTCCGCGCCCTTGAAGTTGAAGGCCGCGCAATAGGCCCGGGAGTTGACTTCGCGCTTGCCGAGCTGAATCTGATCGAGGCCGCCGGAAATCTCCTCCCATACGCTCTTTTTGCCGTCGAGCGTGTCGCGCGATTGATCGACATACCCGAGATGAACGGACTCACCGACGGTGATCGCACCGTTGTCCGGCTTCTCCTGGGTCGTGATCATGCGGAACAAGGTGGTCTTGCCGGCGCCGTTCGGCCCGATGACGCCGACAATGCCGCCCGGCGGTAACTTGAAGGTGAGTTCGTCGATAAGAAGATTATCGCCAAAACCCTTTCGCAAATTTTCAAAGTCGACCACGTTCTCGCCGAGCCGTTCGGCGACCGGGATGACGATTTGCGCGCCTTGCGTCTGCTTGTCGCCGGCCTTCTTCAACAACTCCTCGTAGCGCTCGTAGCGTGCTTTGGACTTGGCCTGGCGGGCGCGCGGGGACGCCGCGATCCATTCCTGCTCGCGCGCGAGCGTGCGCTGGCGCGCTTCCTCCTCGCGGCCCTCTTGTTGAAGCCGCTTTTGTTTCTGCCCCAGCCACGCCGAATAATTGCCCTCGTAGGGTATGCCGCGGCCGCGGTCGAGTTCGAGAATCCAACTGGTGACGTTGTCGAGGAAGTAGCGGTCGTGAGTAACAATCAGAATGGCGCCCGGATAATTGCGCAGGTGGCCTTCGAGCCACATCACCGATTCGGCGTCGAGATGG
>Ga0209169_10001283_pt1 | contig 15229 bp, 14 predicted proteins | sample HubBroMetageWRM4_FD_188346 | JGI IMG/M metagenome (GOLD analysis project Ga0209169, IMG submission 188346) | Warmed soil microbial communities from the Hubbard Brook experimental Forest, New Hampshire - Hubbard Brook CCASE Soil Metagenome WRM 4... | ecosystem: Environmental > Terrestrial > Soil... | reverse complement strand
CACGCGAGTGGCGGCGATGCGCACGTCATAGTTCTGCTGAAGCGCGGTGTGAATCAGTTGCACAAGCACAGGATCCTGATACACCTGCCACCAGTTCTCGTTTCCGAGCGATGATGCCGGCGCGGCCGGGCTGGGCATGGCGGCGCGGTAGTCTGCGGGAACGCTCACGGCTGGCCGTTTGTAATTCGGTCCGACCGCACAGCCAGCCAGCGCGACGATGATGACGGGCAAGATCGCAAGTTTTTTCATCTTAATCACCTTGCCCTTGCGATTCCGCGGGTAAGAGCCCTGGCGACTTCTGGCGCGTAGCGCCGGAGATGCGTTCGACGACATAGAAGATGGCTGGGACAAAGAATCTGCCGATGAACGTTTCCGCCACCATGCCGCCAATTACCGCCGTGCCCATGATCTGGCGTGCTATTGCACCTGCTCCCGATGCTGTCCAGAGCGGCACGCAACCGAGAATAAAGGCGAGCGCGGTCATCATGAGTGGCCGGAAGCGCAGCCTCGCTGCGGACAACGCCGCATCAACGATGGACATACCTCGTTCGTAGTCTTCCTTGGCGAATGCGACGATCAAAATCGAGTTCTTCGCTGCCAAACCGATCAGCATCACCAGTCCGATTTGCGCATAAACGTCGTTCTCCATCTGAACCATGTAAGGCGGCAGGTAGAGACCCATCACAAAGCGGCGCAACCAAAGCGCGGCCAAGGCTCCGAATACCGCTACCGGCGTGCTGAGCAGCACACTGAACGGCAGCGTCCAGCTTTCATACAGCGCAGCCAGGACAAGGAAAACAAACAGGAGCGAAAACGCAAAGATCACCGAAGCCGGAACGCCTTCTTCGGCCTTGACCTCTTGATAAGACATGCCGATCCAGTCGTAACCCATTTCGGAAGGCATGGTTTGCTTGAATACATCCACCAGCGCCGCTCTCGCCTGATCGGCGCTATAACCGGGTGCGGCGGCGGCATTGATTTGTGCGGACCGGTACTCGTTGTAGCGCATCGTGAACTCGGGACCGGAACGGGTCTCGAATTTCGCCAGCGCGGAAAGCGGCACTGTCTGCCCCTGTCCGTTGCGGACATAGAACTGTCCGAGATCGTTGGTCGTCGCACGGTAAGGCGCTTCGGCTTCCACATACACCTGCCAAGTGCGTCCGAAATCGTTGTAGTAGTTGACGAACAATCCGCCCATGTAGGCTTGAATGGTGTTGTAAACATCCGTCAAAGCCACGCCTTGCTTCAACACTTTGCTACGGTCCACATTGATGAACTCTTGGGGCACGCTCGGAATAAACGTGGTGCTGACCGTGGCAAGCTCAGGGCGCTTGCGAACGGCTGCCAGGAATTTGTTCAGGTTGTCTGTTAGAAACTGGACATCCTTGCCGGCGCGGTCCTGCAGAACAAACGTAACTCCGCCGGCGGTGCCAACACCGGGAATCGCGGGTGGTGAGAAACTGAAGACGGTCCCTTCCGGCAGCTGCTTGAGTTCCTGGTTCAAACGCGCCTTGATGGCTTGATATTGCTCAGCCTGGCTCTTGCGGTCATCCCACGGTTTAAGGCTGACCCAAAAGAAGGCGTTGTAGCTGGTCCGGACATAACTGAGCAAGCTGAAACCAACCACGCTCGTCGTGTACTGAACGCCCGGCGTGTTTGCGAGAACCTTCTCTACTTGTCTCGCAGCTGCGCTGGTGCGCTCTAATGACGCCGCATTGGGAAGCTGCATGTTGATATAGAGGTAGCCCTGGTCTTCATCCGGCAGGAAACTGGTGGGCAGATGTTTTCCCAAGAGCCACGCAGCACCTCCAGCCACCGCAAGCAGCACCAACACCAGTGCGCCCTTTCGAATTACGTCGCCCGACAAACGCACAAAGCTGTTTGTGGAACGCTCCCAGTAGCCGTTAAAGACGCGAAAGAATTTTCCGAGCGGCCCGCGTGTTTCTTTCTTGGGCCGGAGCAGCAGCGCTGAAAGTGCCGGGCTGAGTGTGAGTGCGTTGAACGCGGAAAGCATCACGGAGATCGCGATGGTGAGGGCGAATTGCTGATACAGCCTGCCGGTGATCCCCGGAATGAAGACTGTCGGCACAAACACGGAGGCCAAGACTAAAGCGATACCCACAACCGGCCCGGAGAGTTCCTCCATCGCTTTTATGGCAGCATCTTTGGGAGACAGCCCTTCCTCGATGTGATGCTGAACTCCTTCAACGACTACGATGGCGTCGTCAACCACCAGTCCAATTGCGAGCACCAAGCCGAACATTGAAAGCGTATTGATCGAGAAGCCGACCAACGGGAAGATGACGAATGTTCCCACCAACGAAACCGGCACGGCCAGCATAGGAATCAGAGTGGCGCGCCAGTCTTGCAGAAAGAGATAGACCACAAGAATTACCAACACAATCGCGATTACCAGGGTCCAAAGGATCTCTTTCATGCCTTCGGTGACCGGGAGTGTCTGGTCGAGCGAAACGGTGTAATCGATGTCTTGCGGGAAGCGTTGCTTCATCTGAGTCATGAGCTTGCGGACGCCCTCAACCGTTTGAACTGCATTGGTTCCGGGCAACTGATATACGGCAATGGCCGCGCTGGGCTTACCATTCAGGCGAGCGATCAAGCTGTAGTCCTGCGTGCCCAGTTCGACGCGAGCCACGTCTTTGACGCGAACGGTCCCACCGTTAGGTGCTTCGCGCACGATCACCTCGCCGAACTGTTCCGGCGAAGTCAGGCGGCCTTGAGCCAGCACGGCATAAGTGAACTGCTGGTTGCTCTGAGCCGGCTCGCCCCCGATCTGGCCAGCCGGATTCACGGTGTTCTGTGCTTGAATCGCGTTAACAATATCCGTGACGGTGATACCCAGCTTCGCCAGTTGATCAGGCTTCACCCACAGCCGCATGGCATACTGCCCCGAGCCGAAGATCTGCGTCTGGCCAACACCGTACAACCGTGCGATAGGGTCGTTGAGGTTGATGTAGGCGTAATTGGCCAGATAGTTGGAATCATGGGTGCCATGCGGCGCGTATAGGGCGATGATCATGAGCGGAGCTGTGGTTGCTTTCTTTAGCGTGATCCCGTAATTGTTCACCTCGGGCGGCAACTGACCATTTGCCAGTTGCTGGCGCGATTGCGTGAGCAACAAGTCCGTGTTGGGATCAGTTTTGAGATCAAAATCCACGATCAATGTCGTTTGCTGATTCGCAGTGGCGTTGAGCGAATACATATAGGTCATGTTGTCTACGCCAGTAACTTGCTGCTCGATGGGTACGTCAACCGATTGCTCCAGAGTCTCGGCGTCCGCACCGGGGTAATTGGCTTGCAACCGGATCTCGGGTGGAGCGATCTGTGGGAACTGCGCTACCGGCAGAGTCGCCATGCTGATCGCGCCGACGATGACGGTAAGAATCGCAATCACGATCGCGACGATGGGCCGTCGAATGAAAAAATTCGCCATGGCTTAACGCTCCTCCGTCGCTTTGTAGGGCGTTGGATTCACCAGTTGGCCTTCTTTTGTTTTCTCAGCACCAACTGCCGCGACGCGTTCTCCCGGCTTCACCCCGGATGTGATTACCCAGAGCGTGCCCACCTTCGGCCCAACCTCCACGGTGCGGAGCTGTGCCCGGTTATCGGAGCTGATGACAGTAACCTGGTAGCTGCCTTGCTGCTGACTCACCGCCGCCTGCGGCACCAGCAGAGCTTGCGCGATGTTTCCAGTTGGCGCCTGAATGCGTGCGTACTGGCCTGGTCGCAACAGGTTCTTTGGATTGGGAAATTCGCCTACGATCTGGATGGTTCCCGTTTCGGCACTTACCTGGCGGTCCGCGAAGATGATTCGTCCGGGATGCGGGTAGGCACTCCCGTCGGCCAGCGTCAAGTGAAGCGGGATTTGTGAAGCATGAGTCAGCCAATCCACGCTTCCTGGACCGCCGCCGTCTGCCATGCGCACGTACTCCTGTTCGCTGATGGGGAAATAGACCTTGATCGGATTCACCTGGGAAACTGCGGTGAGGACCGAAGTCGGTTCCACCAGGCTGCCCACCTGCACAGTGTTGATGCCGGCAATGCCGTCAACTAGCGAGAGAACTTTCGTGTATCCCAAATTCAGCGAAGCCTGTTCGACCGCAGCCTCATCCGCTTCCACTGCCGCCTTCGCTCCAAGTTGCGCCTGCGAGTCGTTATCGAGCTGACTCTGGGGAATCGCGTGAGCTTCCGCCTCGGGGATGTCGCGTTTGACGTTGAGGTCGGCATTGGCCAACTGCGCCTGAGCCTGCGCCAATTGCCCCTTGGCCTGATCAAGCGCCGCCTGAAATGGGCGCGGATCGATTTCGAAGAGAATCTGGCCTTGCCGGACAACTCCGCCTTCCTGGTAGTCCTTACGAATCAGATAGCCGCTCACGTGCGGTTGGATTTGAGCGTTGACGTATCCGTCGAGCGTCCCTACCCATTCCCCCTCGAGCGGTACGTCTTTCTGGATCGCGGGCGTTACTTCAACCACGGGCGGTGCAGGGGGCGACGCCGAGACCACGTGGCGTTCGCATCCGGCCTCCGTAGCTGCCACGAACACAAGCACCATCAAGAAACTAAACAGATTCGAAATCGAGCGTTCGCGTCGGACGCTCAGGTGCTCAATGACGTTCTTGATGTAGGTTCCGCTGCCGGTGAATTGTGCTCCATCTTTCGCCAGCATGCGCAAGAGCCGCTCCCCGCTCTTGTCGATAAACGTGACTTCGTTGAGGTCCACGACGCACGGGTGTCCCGCATCCGTGCGGTGGTTCACCTTCCAGCATGCCCGAAGCTCGTCTGCCCATGGGCCGGAAAGGCGGCCGTGCAGAATCCATTTCTCTTCGGCAGCCGTTTGACTGAAGTTGATCTTCAACATGCGATTTTCCTCGGCGCTTCTCTGTGAAAATCCCAACTGCGATTCTGTTATGGCTTTCATTTTGTGTTCGAATCCTCACCGATGTTCTTGCAGTTCGTTCTTGTACTTCTGCTGGAGCTCGCGTTCCGCCTCCAGCCAGTCGTTCAGGTCGCAACCGTGAATTCCGCCACGCTCGATGTGAATCTCAAACGCTCGCTTACGGATTTCCACCGGGGATGGTCCGTTCTTCTGTCCTTCTTCCGGGAACTCCGGTGGAACAACGCTTCCTTGCGTGTTCCAGGGATTGGTGATCAGGTTTCGCGATTTCATGGTTTCTCCTCCCTTTCAAAAATGTTTCCTTTTAACGAGGTTTTGTGCCCGAGTGACTATCTGGGCTGATGATCAGAAAAATCAGAACGCTCGCTGCGGCAATCAAGAGAACCTCAACCATGGAAGCTCCTTCGCGCGGGTTCTAAATTTCACGCGCAGGCCGAGCGATCCTGCGAGGTGCGCCCGCCGAGATTCGGTCGCATCCGGCATCGCAGTGATTTGGCTAGACTCCTTCTCGCGCGGAACAAGCGAGCTTTAACGGCGGGCACCGAGAGACCCATCTGTCGGGCCGTCTCCCGGGTCGTTAACTCTTCTAGTTCCTGCAACTCGACGGCTCTCCGCATTCCAGGTCTCAACTCGCTCACTGCCGCGGACAAGATTCGTGCCCTTTCTCCTTGCAAGTAGCTGGCTTCAGGGTCTGGACTTGCATCGGCTATTTGGGGGGCGGGTCTTTTTCCTTGGTCGTTGCTCGAATCATCGATCTGTAGCTCGCGTAGCGCGCGGCGTTTGCGTAGCAACATCAGAGCGTGGTTGATGGCAATACTCGTCAACCACGTAGAGAGTGAGGATCTACCTTCGAAGCCCCGCAGGTGGATGAACGCTCTCTGGAAAGTCTGCTGGACAACGTCTTCGGCATCTTCCCGACTCCGTGAATAGCGGAGCGCAAGCGCAAAAATCCTTTGCCGGTGGCGCTTGACGATGGTTTCAAATGCCAGGTCATCTCCACCCTTGGCGGCGGCGACCAGTTCTTCGTCGCCCCCTGAATCTTGGGCGGAAACGACGGTCACGCCTGGTTCTTCAATCGTCTTCCCTAGCTGACGGTCCATGGTGCTTCTCCTGGGGACCTTTTGAATTGGCCCCCGAGACAACCAACATTCCCTGTCTGCACTCGCTTGGGTTGAGGGCAAGGACCAGGCCAAATAGGCGGAGCCGTAAGTCGTGAAATTTCAGAGGAACAGCGTTCAGCAGTTGAATCTGTCGAACCTAAGCGGCGTTGAAACTGTTGAAGACGTCGAAGATGTCGAAGTGCCCGACAGTCCGTGATGCCTGGGGGAATTCGAGCTCGATACGCAGCGGCAACTATTCAGACGCGATGCAATCTCCTTGGCCTGGTTTTCTAATTGGGTTGTCAGGAACGCCATCAAAAGGAGCTGCTCAAAATGACTGCGGTAATGAGCGTCAAAGCATCGATATCCCACCTTGATCCACAGTCCGATCGCGAATGTCAGCATCTTTGCAATTGGCGAAATGTTGCCACCAAATCTCAATAGCGACCGGATTCTTTCAGCAGTAACGTGCTTCTTTCCATAGAGATTGATGAGCCGTCAGCTCGGACCCCGGAGTGCTGAATGCGGAACTTGGAAGAAGGAGATGGTTCGATCATCGCTTCGGCGAAGATCTGGAAATACCAGTGGGCCCCGAAACGTCAGTGTTGGCAGAAAGACAACACGGCGTCCGTTCGCGAGCTACGAAGTTTTACTTAGACTCAAGACCACCGCTGCTGCGGAAACCAAAACCAGAACCGCAAAAAAGGAGAAACACAATGGACGATTACAACAAACCCGCTGGCGAAACGCCGTACGGACAGCCGGAAGGCGGATCTGCAACTGCAGCGCGCATGAAGCTTTCAGAAAAAGCTGCAGAAGTTAAAGAGAAAGTTGCCGACTTCGGCCGCAAGACCGTGGACAACATCGACGAATCCCGGCAGAGCACCGCGGGCGCCTTGGACCAAACAGCGGCGAAACTGCATTCAGGTGGAGACCAACTCTTCGGTGCAGCGCATTCGGCCGCTGACCAAATCTCGGGCGTGGCGCACCGTACTGCGGACAAGCTACAAGCCGCCGCAGATTATATTCGCGAGACGGACTTGAAGGGCATCGGGGACGATTTAAAGGACATCGTAAAGCGGCACCCGGGACCTGCGCTCGCCGCCGCGGCTGTGCTGGGCTTCATTGTGGCGCGTGGCTTTCGCCGCGACTGACGAATTCGGAATCGGGAAGGAGGCTGCTGATGGCAGCACCGCAAATGCAGCGATCCGTGCCGGAAATATTGGAGGACATCGCCTCGAATCTGACGCAACTCGTGCAAGCTGAGTTTCGGTTAGCCAAGAGTGAACTGAAAGAAGGGGCGGAAAGAGTCGCAGGGCCAGGCGCCACGCTGGGTGCAGGCGCGGTCCTGGCGTTTTACGGGTTCGGGTTTTTACTTCTTGCCGCTGTGCATGCGCTGTCGTTGGTCATGGCAGGTTGGCTCGCGGCGTTGATCGTGGGCGGTGTGCTAGCGGTCGCGGCAGGAATTTTGATTGGCGCCGGTGGAACGAAATTGAGGCGGGTAAATTTAATACCCGACAAAACGATGCGAACGTTAGAGGAGGATGTACAATGGGCGAAACAACAAATCAAATAGAGTGGGAGATCGCACAGGCGCGAAGCGAGCTGAGCGGTAACTTGATCGAGTTGAAGCAACGGGCGAAAGCGGTGGTCGATTGGCGCGCGCAGGTTGAAGAACGTCCTGGAACGATGATCGCAGTGGCATTCGCCGGCGGCATCGTTTTATCGGCGCTGTTCAGCGCGCTGCGAGGACCAGCGAAGGTTTATGCGCAGCGACCGTCGGTCAATGCCGTCGCATACGATGGCCCGATCTCTAAGACTTCGGCCCGATCGCCGAGCAAGCTGGCCACTGCGACCCGAAAAAACCTAGATGCTCTGGGCGGAGCGTTGCTCGGCATCGTGGCCACACGCACGACGGGTATCCTGGAAGGAGTTCTGCCCGGATTCCAAAGAGAATTTGAACGGGCGAAGAACGCCGCCTACCCTCCTGAGCAGCAGTAAATCCGGAGCCTTTCTGGTTGGAAAGGAAGACCGCCCGGACGAAGTTTTTTCATTCTCATCGCATCGCCAGGATTTTTTGTGAGTTAGAGCATGAATCAGCGCTCCGGGCGATACCCAGCTTCTTCATGCGGAAATACAAGGTCGAGCGGTTCAATCCCAAGCGAGATGCTGCGCCGCTGCGTCCGGAAAGAATCCACCGGGTTTCTTTCAAGGTCTTGAGGATATGGGTGCGCTCGACCTCTTCCAGAGTTTGATGGCAGCCTGCGTTTTGACCTGGCGCGATCCGAGAATTCAAGTCCCGGAGCGAAAGCCGCAGGACAGGACCGGGGCTCAGAATTACTGCGCGTTCGATTACGTTCTCCAACTCCCGGATGTTGCCAGGCCATCGGTAATGAATCAGAGCCTCCATCGTTTCCGAGGGAACCGTATCGATCGTCTTGCGCATTCGTCGTGTGGCTTGTTGTACAAAATGCTGCACTAACAGCGAAATATCCTCCGGACGTTCCCGCAAGGCAGGAACGTGGATAGGAAACACATTCAGGCGATAATAGAGATCGCTGCGAAACTGCTTGTCCAGGATCATTCCTTCCAGGTCACGATGGGTCGCGGCCACAATGCGCACATCTGCTTTCTGTGTCCGCGTGCTACCCAGCCGCTCAAATTCCCGCTCCTGCAAGACACGGAGAAGCTTTGGCTGCAGCTCGAGCGGGATATCGCCGATTTCATCCAGGAACAGCGAGCCTTGATGTGCTACCTCAAGTCGGCCGAGCTTCTGTGCGATCGCACCGGTGAACGATCCTCTTTCATGGCCAAACAGTTCGCTTTCGAGCAGCCCGGTCGGGATGGCAGCACAGTTGAGCTTAACGAGCGGTCGAGCCTTGCGAGGACTGAGACCGTGAATGGCGCGCGCGATGAGTTCTTTGCCCGTGCCAGTCTCGCCTAGCAAGAGGACAGTCGAATCTCCACCGGCCACGGTTTCGACCATCTGCAGCAAACGTCGGAGAACCGAACTTTTTCCAATGATGCCTTCGAAACCGGTCCCCGAACTCACCGTCTCCTCGGTTAGGTCGACATGAGGCGTGCTCTCCAGATCGCTAATTGGCCTTGCGTCTTCGTAGTGCAACGGATAAGTAAGACTCTTTATGCCCATTGCCTTGCTCCTTTCTGCGCAGTTTGCTGGCCCCGTTTTTGCATGTGAGTTTGGCTGACCCTCTATGGCCTCGGCGTTCCCCATTCGCTTGCCCTCCTTTCGGTGATGCGCGCCGATTGTGGCGCTGCCTGAACCCTGTCGTCTTGAACAAACATGGCGTGTTTGGAATGTTTCCGATGAATTCTGATCTGGGTCAGAAACGAATGCGTCTCAGGCGCGGTGCGGTTGACGAGGATCCAGGAGAGATGTTTTCTGCTTTGTCGCGCCCTTACGTCGCCAAGTTGCTTTTTCGCAAAGGGTTACGTTGCGCGGAGGGGTTCCCTTCCGTCCAGCGGACCTGGCGCGGGGACATGCCGGCCCACCGCCGGAAATGCCGCGCGAGATGGCTCTGGTCAGAAAAACCAGTCGCAAGGGCTATTTCCGACAACGGAGCACGAGTCTCCCGCAGCATGTGTTCCACGTGTTCCAAGCGCCGCCGCAACAGATAAGTGTGCGGCGGCATCCCCACTGACCGGTGGAATGCCCGAGCAAAATGGTCGGTAGAAAGCCCTGACATAGCGGCCAGCCCATCGAGGCGCATCTTTTCATCCAGATGCCCTTCAATATAGTCGCAGACGCGGCGTGTCACGGCTGGCGACAACCCGCCACGGCTGGGTTCCGGCGCTGCGGCCACCATCAAGTCCCCTAAAGTACTAATTCTTGGCCGGGAGTGAACCACAGCTTCCGCCCAGCTGCGCGCCACCTTAGACCTGCTCAGAGGCGGCGTAAGCAATGCCGACCACCAGCGTCCGTCACCACGGGCACTCATCAAGCGTACCGGAATGTCCCGGTCGGCTGTGCGGCGGAACAGTGAACGGTCGTATGCGAAAGCAGCAGACAAGGCAAATCCCTCCACAAGGCTCTTGTCGCTCAGAGCGAAAAACCTCCGAGCGGCTTGGTCGCCGCCAATAACAGATTGCTGGTCGTCGATCGCAAGGAGCAGGGATGATTCTAAATCGTCTGATGGGGCAGCCGCCAGGATCCAGCAATGCTGAAAATGCTCACGAAAAATGCGTTCCTCGATGGCTCGCGCGGAGACAATCACCGTCTGGAGCAGCAGGGGAAATGACTGATCGTCAGATTGCTGGTGCAGTTTGGAAACGTCTAGCACCGCCAGCAAACCTCCCTGAGGATCGAAGATCGGCGCGCCCGCGCAACTCAACCGGGTGTGACGGCTGCGAAAATGCTCGGCACAATGCACGAGGACCGGCCGTCGATCCGTGATGCAGGTGCCGATACCGTTTGTGCCTTCGACCTGCTCCGACCAGACGCCACCCAGCCAGATACCCCACTGCTTGAACTCGTGCTCCTTGCTCTCGTCGCCACGATGGTGAATGGCAACTCCATCGCTGTTGCACAAGAGAACTACGTAAGACTGCGGGCGAACAATGGCATAGAGGCGGTCTATCTCTTCTTGGGCCTGCAGTAGAAAGCTATGCAGGGGTTCGCGAGAGATCCTGAGCTCACGCTCTGTGAGCAAGTGCGGTACTGAGCTGCTCTTTGGGTCAACACGAAAGTCGCGCAAACACCTTCGCCAGGAATCGTCTATCGGTTCGGGTTGCAAGCTTTCGCTCGCGCCGTCAGCCACCAACTCAATGCGCTGGTCGTGTGACACATCAGCGGTGGAAGCATCGGCACGCAGCTGAGCGACTGTGTTCATTTACCTTTCAACTCTCCATGCTTGCCAAAATTGGCGCTAAGACCCTTGGGCGCTGGCCTGAGGCCTGCTCAAATCGCGCGCGATTAGGTAACTTACTCCAGCAGGCTGCACCATTCAACCATCGTCAAAAAACTGCCCCCGTAGGCCTACCTAGGACGAACCTCACATCAAGGAGAAGATCAGAGTCGAAGATCGGGCGACCGAGGCGCCCAGTGCTCGGCTCCGCGCTCGTGCGTGACCCGAAGTCTCAAGACCGCGTCGTCGCTGAAACGCGTGCCTTGCCTTCAACGATTCCAAAATGAAACGGGGAGGCTCGGGCCCCTTTGGGATTGGTCCTGTGAAGCCGGCTTGTAGGAAGTGATCGCCGCGCTTGGCATCGACGCGGGACGGATTACGGGCCACTCGGAAGCAATCCGCTTGCTATCCAAGCGACACGCACTTTGCGGATCACTGTTGGTAGCAGGGGTGGTTGTTGAAAAAGTTTTCGTGATTGGCGCTTGGAGCTGAACGGAAGAGCGAGCAGCAACGTCTATATGTGTGAGCGTTCTGCAGATGCTTTTCTTCATCGCCATGCACGGAGGCTTGCTGATTATGATGGGACAACCCGCCCGTTCCGAGTCGCTGTTCTATTACTTCCGCATGGAAGATCAGGTTCCTGAAAACCACCTACTCCGTCTCCTGGACCGGCACATCAGCTTCGATTTCGTTCGGGAGAAGCTGAAAGACTCCTACAGCGATACCGGCAGACCCTCGATCCGGAACTCCTCCTGCGCATCCTGCTGATCGGCTATCTATATGGCGTTACCAGCGAGCGCAAACTGGTCGAGGAGCTGCAGATGCACCTGGCCTGGCGCTGGTTCACCGGCCTCAGTTTCGATCAGGAGATTCCGCATCACTCTACGTTTTCCAAGAACCGTCATGGCCGTTTCCAGAAGTCCAACCTGTTTCAGCAACTCTTTGAAGAGATCGTGGACCGCTGCCAGGCGGCTGGATTAGTCGAGGGCGAGCACCTGTCCGTGGATGGCAGCTTCCTTCCGGCGAACGCCAGCCGATTGAGCCGCATCCCGCGTGAGCAACTACGGGAAGCAGCTCACGTAAAACGCACCGTTCGCGAGTATTTAACGGATCTCGAACAAGAGAACCCGGTCGAAGAGCCGGCCCATCAACAAGACCAGGTATCGACAACGGATCCGGATTCTACTTATTCGACCAAGGGCAGCCGTCCGGCGGAACTGGGGTACTTCAACAACTATCTGATCGACAACAAAAGCTGCGTAATTCTTGGTGTGCAAGCGACGGCCGCCCGGTTGAGTCAGGAAAGTACCGCGGCTCGCGAGAGGATCACGCGGTCAGCGCAGAGGCAAGGCCGCTTTCCACAATCTGTTGCCGCCGACACGACCTATGGGAACGGCGAGCTTTTGGCATGGCTCGAGGAACGAGGCATCACCCCCTATATCCGCGTGAAAGAGAGTCCTGCTCCCAAAAGCACCTTGTATGGCATCGAAAAGTTCACCTACATTCCGGAAACAAACAGCTATCAGTGTCCCGCAGGAAAGCGTCTTACCTACGTCGGTGTCAATGCCATAAATCGAACGCATGTTTAGGTGGCCACGCGAAAGCGCTGTCGCGACTGCCCGCAAAAAACACAATGCACCAGGGGGCACTATCGACAGGTCGCCGTACATGTCCACGAACCTGCACGGCAACGGGCGCGTGAACGGGCGAAACTTCCGGCCTTTGGCAGAGCGCAATGCCACCGCAGGAAAGTAGAAGCACTGTTTGCAGAGTTGAAGAACCAGATCGGGCTGCGGAGGGTGCGCTTGCGGAGAATGAAGTTTGTTCGCGAACAGTTCTATTTGGCAGCTACGGCACAGAACCTGAAACGACTCGCTCGCTATCTAAAATCGAAATCTTTGGAATCAGCCCCGATTCCGATCTGAGATAGAAAAAGAAAGCGCGATACTCCCCCGCAGGAAATCACTTCAGCCCAGAAATCCTCAACAACGAGCGAGTTTTTCGACAACCACAGGGATTATCACCAGCTATCTCAGGGTGAGACTAGTGGTAAGAAGAGGATTTTATAAGCATCTATCCGCACGGGAACGTCTGGGCCCGTCTGCCGTATCTCGTTTCCGATTTCGCGACATTTCAGGGTCATGCGGCCACTTTCCTTTCGGCTTTCAAATACACTACTCTATTTAGCCTGGAAGCGTCCCGGTGAGATCACCCAAGAACCAATTCTTGTGTACTTTGTGTCTGGCGGAAAACACACAAAGGAAATTATGACGAACTGGGGCGGACTGTGAACCGTCGCGATTTTCTTCGATCAGCAAGCGCTGTGTCAGCGGGGCTTGCGTTCTCGAGGGTGACAGAATTATCTGCGAAGGAGACTGCGTTGACAGATGAGTCATTCAATTTGGATTCGCAGGCGCCGGATCCGGAAATGCTGGACAATCTTCGGCGCGCCATCCTGGATTATTATCTCAATGAGGCCAATCTCCGAAACGGCCTGATCGCGGATAGAACCCAGCCCGGATCGCCTTCGAGCATCGCAGCGGTGGGAATGGGGCTCAGCGTCTATATCGTGGCAGTAGAACGAAACATACTTCCGCGAGCGGACGCAGTCGACAGGACTTTGGCGCTTTTGAGGTTTTTACATTCCAGCCAGCAAGGCCCGGAACCGGATGCCACGGGATACAAAGGCTTCTACTACCACTTCCTCGACATGCAGACCGGCCGCCGAGCCATGAAATGTGAATTATCGACGGTTGATACTGCGATATTGATGGCAGGCGTTCTTACCGCGGCAAGCTATTTCACTGCGAACAGTGCAAAGGAAAGCGAGATACGGAAACTCGCTGAAAATCTTTACGCCCGCGTTGATTGGCAATGGGCTCTCGACAAAGGAACAACGATCTCTCACGGCTGGATACCAGAATCGGGGTTTCTTCCCTACCGGTGGAATACGGGCTATAGCGAAGCCATCATCCTTTACGTGATGGCCTTGGGATCACCGACGTTTCCCGTCGATCCGCAAGGTTACAAAGACTGGATCTCGACTTTTGAATGGAAGAAAGTCTACGACATCGAATACCTGTATGCCGGACCACTATTCATTCATCAGATGTCTCATTTGTGGGTGGATTTTCGCGGCATACACGACGACTTCAACAGGAAGACCGGGATCGATTATTTTGAGAACAGCCGGCGGGCCACACAGATTCACAGGCAATACGGAATCGAAAATCCACTGAAGTTTGCCCACTATAGTGAGTACGTGTGGGGACTGACCGCGAGCGACGGGCCGGGACCTGCCGTCCTTGAGCTAAACGGCGTCCAGAGACAATTTTTCGGCTATGAGGCACGAGGCGCTCCATTTGGCCCGGATGACGGCACCATATCGCCCTGGGCAGTAGCGACATCTCTCCCGTTCGCGCCTGACATCGTGATCAAAACGATCCGTCACATCATCGAGCGTCTCCAATCGCTAGGGCACAGCCCGTATGGATTCGTTGCTAGTTTTAATCCAACCTATCCTGACACCGGCGGCAATCTAAACGCCTGGACGTCTCGGTGGATCTTCGGCTTGAATGAGGGTCCGATTCTTATGATGATCGAAAACTTTCACACCGAGCTTATCTGGAAGACGATCCAGCAATGCCCCTACATGGTGAAGGGCCTGCAGCGCGCAGGTTTTCGCGGCGGCTGGCTCGACCGTTGAACGCGTAATTCGAGTGGGGTCCGATCGGAGTCCGCGCTGTCACGACCGCCAAGCCGGCAGGGATTTCCAACATGGTACCTGCAACACATTGTGGTGTAGCTTGTAGGCGGAGGAAGTCATGCGTCCAGACCGTGTGGAAGTCTCGTGGGATGCGGCGAAGTCGAAGTGGCTGATCAGAATCGAAACTGGCGAAGAAGTGATTCGTCGTCATTGCGACGTGTCGAAGAATGCAGACGATCAGACTCTTCGCTCGGCAGTTCAGAAAGCCGTGGAGGACGAAGGCTACGAACCCGACCCCGCGTCCGTTGGCATTCGTCGTTAGCCAGCCTTCGATTTGACAACGCTGAAATGTTTTGTTTCGAACCGCAGTCGTTTGGTGCGGGCGACTCTCTCTCTGTTCAATTCTTGTATGACGAAGATCGTCTCAGGGCTGGGAACAATCGTCGATCGCGAATCCCGCAGTTAGTCTGGGAGCCGGAATACGAGCCGGACATCGTCATGGACTTGAATGCGATGTCCGTCGAAAAGGCTTGGACCATAGCGCCATTGACGAACGGCACTTACGGCAGCTTCGACAAGCAAAGGCGGCCCACTCACCGGTTCGACGCTCAGGACTTTCCCATCGTCGCCGATCACAGCATGCAGC